>Ga0182038_10001362_pt1 | contig 12690 bp, 14 predicted proteins | sample sta12Can44000108_FD_125976 | JGI IMG/M metagenome (GOLD analysis project Ga0182038, IMG submission 125976) | Lab enrichment of tropical soil microbial communities from Luquillo Experimental Forest, Puerto Rico - statanox.12C.anox.44.000.108 | ecosystem: Environmental > Terrestrial > Soil >...
AATATGGTCAGGGCTTCTTGCGCGCACGCAACGTTAGTGACCGTACCCAGCCGGGGCTGCCGATGAAGCGCGGCCGTTGCGGTACGATGACTCATGATTACAAGCCGTACGGGACAGCCCGTTCGCCGCGCTCAACGTGCTCGACGGCAAGTTCGTCGGCCAGTGCATGAGCCGCCACCGGCATCAGGAGCTTATCCGCTTCCTCAACAAGATCAACCGTGAAACTCCGGCCGAGCGCGCAGTGCATCTGATCGTCGACAATTACGCCACACACAAGCATCCCAAGGTTCCGCCTGGCTCGGGCGGCACTAGCGCTTTCAGTTCCACTTCACCCCGACCTCCGCCTCCTCGCTCAACGCGGTTGAGAGCTTCTTCGCCAAGTTGACACGACGGCGGCTCAAACGCGGCGTCTTCAAAGGCATCGCCGATCTCCAAGCCGCCATCAACCGCTTCCTGCGGGAAACACTGCCAATCCCAAATCATTCGTCTGACCGCCGATCCCCGATGCCATCCTCGAGAAAGTCCGCCGCGGGAAACAAGTGTTAGAGTCGATCCGCTAGCTGTCGATGTTTAATTCGGCCTGCAGGCAGGCGCCCCGTGGCGCCAGAACGAACAACGTCTCCGCCTCACCTACCACACCGAGCCCAGCGCCACCGCCGACGCAGCGGCCTGGGGTGGTGACCGCAATGGTCAGGCGGACTGCCCGGTGCCCTCGGACGTCTCCTCAGCGGAAGACGCGGTTGCGGTGGCACCATCGGATGAAGACGTATATCGACCAAATCCGCGACCAGTAAATGCCGGGCGCCCCATCGAGAAAAGCTCGCCACAGCCGCTCCACGGCTGTGGGGTCGAGCCCGACTGGAGCGATAGCCTGCGGATCTCGCAGGGTCTGGTCCATGGCATCCTTCAGGCCGCGCCGGATCCAGCGATCGAACGGCAGCACAAACCCGCTCTTGGGTCGCTCGAACAGCGCCGAGTCGAGGCCGCGCAGACCGATGCGCCGTAACATCGCCTTCCGACCCAGCGGCCGATAGCGCGCCTGATCCGGCAGGCGGTCGACGCTCTCGAAGAGGATCTGGTCCACCAGCGGCATCCGCTGCTCCAGCGACGAGGCCATGCTGGCAACGTCGTTGTCGCGCAGCAGCCGCTCGCCAAGGAAAAGCCGCTGCTCCATGACGCTGATAGCGGAGAGGAGCGTGCGGTCCCGGCTCTCGGCGAGGATTCGCTGCCGCATTTCCGGGGGCAGGCCGTCGGCTAGCGCTTCGGCAAAGCCTGGCGCCAGCAGCTCATGCTGGAATCCGGGGAGGAACAGCGCGTAGGCCAGCTGGTAGAGCGCCAGCAGATCGTCGCCGTGCCGGACCATCTCAGGAAGTTTGGCCCAACGGGTCTGAGGCGGCATGGACCGGCCGGAGCATCGCAGCGGCCACGTCGCCAGCATCGCCGCCGCTGTCTGCAGGCTCTGCGGCACCCACGCGGCGCGCCGGGACCAGCGGTGCAGCACCGGCAGATCGCGGTAGGAGGTATAACCGCCGAAGAGCTCGTCGCCGCCCGTGCCGGACAGAGCGACCGTGAACCCGGCGGCGCGAATGGCGCGCGACATGTAATAGGCGTTAAGCCCGTCGAAAGTCGGCTGGTCCAAACTGTCCAATGCCGCCTCCAGGTTCTCGACAAAGCTCCCCTCCGTCAGCACCACCTCATGGTGCTCGGTCCCAATGGCGGCGGCAATCCGCCTCGCGATCGGCCCCTCGTTCAGCTCGTGCTCCTCGAAGGCCAGAGTAAAGGTATGGATGGGACTCTTTGAGGCGTGCTGGGCCAGGTTGGCAATGACCGACGAGTCGACGCCGCCGGAGAGAAACACCGCCAGCGGCACGTCGCTGGCGAGGTGGAGCCTCAGCCCCTCCTCCAGGATGGCGGCGAGATAGTCCTCGTCCATGATCGGATGGGGGGCGCGGTCGGGGATGCGCCAGAAATTCTCTCGGCGAACCTCTTTGCCGGCGCCGTCGAACTCGAGCAGGTGGCCCGGCCAGAGAAGCTCGACGCCTTCGACGGCGGCGCGGGGGCCGACGACGAAGCCATTCCACACGCAGCTGGCCACGGCCTGCGGGTCGAGGCGAGGAGTGCCAAGCAACCCGGATGCAAGAAGGGCACGAAGCTCCGAGGCGAAGGCGATCGACCAGCCCGCATCCGCGTCCGATGACCGTGCCAGGAAGAGAGGCTTGATTCCGAGAGAGTCACGGGCCAGCAGGAGCCGGCGCTCCTTGGGGTCCCAGCTGGCGAAGGCGAACATGCCGCGGAGCCAGCCTACGGCTCTTGGCCCGTGCAGGCTGACGGCGCGGAGCATGACGGCCGTGTCGCCGGTGGACCGCAGCTCTTGCACCTCGGTCAATAGGCGTCGGCGAAGGTCGCGGAAGTTATAGATCTCGCCGTTCAAGACGACCACGTGCCCGGTCAGTGAATCGACCATGGGTTGGGCGCCAGCAGGTGAGAGGTCGAGGATGGAGAGCCGGCGGTGGGCGAGCAGCGCGCCCCAGCCGCGGGAGTCCGGCGCGGAGACCCACGTCCCGTCGGCGTCCGGGCCACGGTGGACCATCGCCTCGCTCATCCGCTCCAGCGCGGCGAGGTTACGGTCGTCCAGTCGCCCGATGATCCCGGCAATGCCACACATCGATAGGCCGTTCGCGAAAGCCGGATATCGACTATGAGGGATGCACAGGCGGCGAAGAAGCCTCCCTTCCGGCCCCGACCGGGGCCTTAGCCGGCACGCGTGCTGCGCTGCCGCAGATTTTATGATTGTTCTTCCGCAAATCCATATCAATAATTCTTTTCGCTTTGACAAGGCCGCGCACCAACGCGAATCGTATATCGCGGTCTACACCGCGAAATAGAACAATAGTCTTAAAGATCGACAACAGGGTTTTTACGCTAAAGGGAGATTGTGGGATAATGTGCTGCCACTTGTACCGGAGCAAGGAATTTGATAAGCATGTCCCTTCGGCGAAACGGACAATATAGTCTTCCGAGACGCGGTGCTGCGGAATCAGATGGGTTATCTTAAGCTCTGGAAAGATTCCAACACCAAGGCCGCGACTGCAGCAGATGAATGATATTTCTGTATCTCCCCCGCCAACGAGAGAAGCTCCCTGACGATCGGTTATGTCAATCCACGACTGATCGCAGAATTGGCTATACGCGATTGCTACTTCCCTGCGAACGCATAATCCTGCACCCCAAGGGATCGCTTCTTCGGGGGATTCGCCAAGCAAGTGTAAGCCGGCAAGATTACTCCAGCGAGGAGCCGTTACCTCCCGTACCGGAAGCCAAGACTGTAACTTTTCCTGCGGTTCAACCTCAAAGTCGCCCCTGATGCAGCCGGCACCCCACACGCCTAAGGACGGCCGCTCCTGTTTGATTTTGATAGCTTCCGCCAAGTATGTCTCATTTAACACATTATCGTCATCGACAAAAATGATCAGGTCGGCGGACGCCTCCTGGATTCCTCGACGCCGGGCCCAGGAAAGGCCAAGTTTGCTCTCGAATATGTGGCGGGCGGCGGGATGCCATGAGATATCCCATCTCGAGGCCAAAGCGACCCGCGATGCGTTGTCTACGATCAGCAACTCCCATTTATCCAATGAAAGCGTCTGATTGCGCAGTGAATCCAGCACACGCGCGAGGTAATCTGTCCTTGGATTATGAGTACAAATAATAACAGAAGCATCGAGCATTGGATTGGCCGATCTAAATGGCATGGTTGGTTGACCCTCGGTGCAGACGACTCTAAATGTGGCGTGTCAAATCCCTTCTCTCACGCATTTCCCGCAGAATTAGGTTGTTGCACTACATAGAACGGATTGCGGCGGCCGCCGGCCTCATAGCATGCCACGTCCGTAATCCGCAGCCGCCCATTCAATTTCGCCACAGGTTTTTAGGTGACCCTTGTTTGTGCTGTGGCAGATCACGGTAACCGTCGGATTCTCCCGCATTAGCGTGGCCGCAACTTCCGCCGTCTCGTCGGGCGACGCATCGTCGATGACCAATACGCCAACGTGGACCCTGTGCTGATTCAGACGCTATCGACGCATTTGAGTAAGACGGCCATGGTTACAGCACGAAATGATCATACACGACTGAATGTGCCCCAGGTCGGGAACCCTCAGCGCAGCATGCAGAAGAGGAAATTGGTGCGTCGATGTCAAGCGGATCACGCCGGCATAAGCATTTTAGTTCGTCCCGCCGCCGGGACGAGGCCCTGCAGTGCCTCACCCGGCCGGCGTCGAGTGCAAAAGGCTTTGCAACACTTTGGATTAGCGCAGCCTCGAAAGTTAAATCGATTAACTTAAGTTAGTACGCAAATGGCAGTCGATCGATAGCCTGGTTGCCTATACAAGGCATTCGTGTCATCTCTTGCGCCGGCCCCAGCCCAGGTACTGTTGGGTACGGAACCATGGGCACTGCATCGCCGGCCAATAGGGTGGGAGTAACGGTGACTGGCGATAGCCGGCGGCACCAAAACCATTCCGGAGCCTTCACAGGCGACGCGGGCAACTTCGAGATTATCGAAACGCTTGGATGATCCTGCAACATTGTGATCGCGTACAGTTTCGTATGCCGGTGGCGTGTGCGCGATACGCAATATTTCGTTTTTGGCAAAGTACGCACGGTACCCCCTTCGTTTTCCGCGGTCGATTTGGGCGCGGACAACGGTTTCGACGAATTGGGATGGAATTCGGTAGCAGAACTGCCCGATAGGGGACGCTACTACCCAGTGACTTTTCAGCCGATCCCGACTCGAGCAGAGGCAGGGAATTCAGAGGAACCGAGCATGGCAACCGGGTACAGGTTCGGCGGAGGGGTCGAACGCGGAGTTCCCGCGATGGCGTTCGCTGCAGGCGACGCCCTTCGCCTCTCCGCTTCCCGTTAGCATCAGAGGCTGGGATGCGACAAGGACTCTTGTCGATCCTCTTCGCCTGCGGCAGGAGATCGGGTACGGGCGATTTGGCGGTTCGCACCGCGGATCTTAAAGCGAACACCATTCGCGGCGGTTTCGCACGACTAGGCGCCCTGGGTGCGCATTTTCTGGTCCGGATCGGCTCTCTGACGGTATTGGCCAGACTCCTGAGCCCGAAAGACTTCGGGTTGGTGGGTATGGTTACCGCCTTTACCGGTGTCTTGATGCTGTTCCGCGACTTCGGGCTGTCATCCGCCGTTGTTCAGCGGACGACCGTTAACGAGGAGCAGCTATCGACATTATTCTGGATCAACATGATGGTCGGAGCGCTGCTGGGGCTCGTGACACTCGCCATGGCTCCGGCGATCGCCGCCTTTTACCATGAGCCTCGCCTCTTTGCGGTGACGGCCGTTCTGGCGGCAGCGTTCGTGTTCAACGCGGCGGGAATCCAGCACGCCGCGATTCTCCAGCGCCGTATGCACTTTTCCGCCATCGCGATGATCCACGTCGTCTCGTTGACCGCGGCTGCAGCCATCGGCATTGGCCTCGCGATGGCGGGCTGCGGGTATTGGGCCATTGTTGCGATGGCGATCACCGCTCCGCTCGCTGGCACAATCGGTTTATGGGTCGCGGCGGGCTGGCTCCCCGGGATGCCGCGGGTTCGAGTCGGAATTCGTTCGATGATGCGCTTTGGCGGCATGCTCACCCTGAATGGAATCATCGCCTATGTCGCCTGCAATGCCGACAAAGTCCTGATTGGCCGCTTCTGGGGAGTCGATGCAATCGGGCTTTATGGTAGGGCCTACCAGCTGGTTAATATTCCGACCGAAAATCTGAACTGGACAGTCGGCGAGGTAACGTTTTCCGCGTTGTCGCGGCTTCAGGAAGATCCGGTTCGTCTGAGAAGTTATTTCCTAAAGGGTTTCTCGCTGGTCCTGGGGCTCACTTTGCCGATTACGATCGCATGTGGGCTCTTTGCCGATGATATCGTTTTCGTCGTCTTGGGACCGAAATGGAAAGATGCGGCGACGATTGTTCGCTTGCTGGCTCCCGCGATTGTGATCTTCGCGATAATCAATCCGTTGGGATGGCTGCTCTGCGCGATTGGACGGCTCGAACGATGCTTGAAGATCGCCCTCGTCTTCGCCCCGCTGCTGCTTACCGGTTACGCCCTTGGATTACCATACGGGCCAATAGGGGTCGCGTTCGCCTATTCGGCGGTGATGATGCTGTCGGTCGTTCCGCATGTTGTGTGGTGCGTACATGGGACACCGATCTCCTTCGCCGACATCCTGCTGACGGCGAGCCGGCCGTTGGCGTCCGGTATCGTCGCCGGCGCCTGCGCTTTCGGGATCCGACTCTTTTGCGTACCACTGGTTTCGCCGGCCCTCACGCTCGCTCTCGAGAGCGGCGTTCTTTTCACGGTATTCGTCGGCACGCTCTTTATTGGCGCCGGGCAGAAATCCCTATACCTGGATTTGCTTAGGGGATTGACGAATCGACCTGCGGCTTCCCGACTCGACACTGGCGGGACCCTGACCGTCTCTCGTAGCACCTAGTGTCCCGAACCAAAAATTTGTGTATTGACGTCGACGACGGACTGCATCGGGGGCGTACGAACTGGCCGTGAGCTGACGCTGATCCCGACCTGTTTGGCCATCATTTGGGCCGTCCAATGGGTCATCTCGCCCGGCGGATCGGTCTGCGTCAGCGCAACCGTCCGCTCGTGCACCGTTGCCGGCAGCCGCGGGATCCGCGACGGACGGGTCTTGTCGCGCAGCAGCCCATCGACCCCTTGCGCCATGAAACGCTCCCGCCAGCGCCACACGGTGACCTTGCTCTTGCCCGTCTGGCGCATGATCGTGTTCGTGCCGATGCCGTCCGCCGTCATCAGCACGATGCGCGCTCGCCACACATGTTTCTGCGGGCTATTCCGATCCGCGACGATCGCCCCCAAACGCACACGATCGTCCTCACTCACTTGGACTGTAATACCCTGGCGCATGCTCAGCCCCCATCACCCAGTGGAGCATACATCATGAGGACTCTTTTGTCAGATTTTATCCACTAGGGGTCGCGCTGGTGGTCTCAGTGACCCTCGTAGCCGAAGTTTGCGACTTTCGTTGCTTCGCCAATGCGCGACAGCCGATGGCGTACCCCGGGGCTCGTGCCTTCCCGAGTATTCCTCCGGCAGCAGCGTACGCCACGGCGGGATCACCAAGACCGGCAATGTGCTGGCGCGGCGCGTGCTGATCGAGGGAGCCTAGACTCATCGCATGCGGCACGGGTGAGCCGGAAGCTGCACGATCGCAACGTCGAGATCTCGACGGCGATCCGCGACATCGCCTGGAAAGGCCAGATCTGGGTGTGCTCGCCCTATCGGCAATTGGCTGCGGCCGGCAACCCGAAGGTCGTGGTCACCATTGCAATCGCGCGTGAGCAGCTTTATCTGGGCTATTGCTCGGATTGCGCAGCCCAAATACCAAAACCGACGCAGTCTGCTTACTCCAACGCAAGGAGGTCGACAACAAGAGATCCGTAGGTGCGGACTGCCGGCGACAGGACCACGGTGGGGAACTCTGCCGGCCCCGGTCCCCGGACCGACGCTCCCCACTTAGAACGAGGCAGCTCCAAGACGGAAACCACGATCATGCGATAACCAATCCGCGCATGAGAGCTTGTTCAACCGACGTCTTCAGGTCCTGTCTCCGGCTGTGCGCACCTCTGGGCCGACCTCTTCCGCTGCCGCGGAACAAATGATTGCGTCCGAACCCTCGAAAGCGAACGTGAGAGCAGGATGCTGGAAAACAGCGCTCTTGTGCCGCATAAAAGGTTCCGGTGAATTGCCCAGTAGTCGGCGGCGGCTGTGCGGGTGTGTTAGTGGTGAGAGTAGGACGGTGCAGGGCTCAATTGTCTAGTTGGCAAGGCGAACCAAGCTCAAGCCGCCGGTTCGGCGAGCAATCTGGGCAATCCGACCAGATCATAAGCGGCCATCGTAGGGGTAGATTGACAATACATAAATTCGGCCGCCCTTTCAGGAGCCTACTAGGTCCCTTGAGAAACTCGGATATTAATCACGAGGGACGCACAGATTTCCGAGGACATCTGCCTATCGGTCCCCACCGGGTCCGTAGCAGGCATGCGTGCTGCTATGTCGTAGATTTGACCATTGTTCTTTCGCAAATCTATCTCGATAAATCTTTTTCGTCCGGCCAGGGGCTGCACCCAAGCTGAGCGCAGATCACGGTCTAAACCGAGATAACGGAGAATCGTTTTCAAAACCGACAATGCCATCTTGACGCTATAGCGGATTGAGTAATAACGTGCCCCCACTTGTAGTCGAGCAATAAATTTGACTACAGGTCGCTTCCGCGAAGCGGACGCAGATTACATCTGTGATAAGTTTTTTTGTCCCATCCCGCCGCCGGGCCGAGGTCCCCGCAGTGCCCCACCGCGGCCAACGTCGAAGCCTGATGGTCGTAAAGCCGACGGTCATGATGAGCTTTTGAATTCCAATACCCTCTTTTTACTCCGTTTCGGGCTGTTCTTGAGCAGTGCCTTTCGTCTCCACGCTTCCCAATTTCTATGCAGGACCCTGCGGACTAGGCGCTCGCGCTTACGCCACGTGCCGGCTTTTAGATGAACGCCATAATTCCCGAAGAAGTGCCAACTGTTCGGGTCGAAGATATCTTTCGGAAATAACACCTTAACCTCTTCGCTGGCACCCGGATACTCCGCTAGTGTCCGGGACACTAGGCCAGGTCCAGTCGTGACGAGCACAAATTCCTCGCTTCGGAACATTCGGGGAACCGATTTCAACATTGTGGCTGCCCACTGGGGATGTTGCTGGGCCCGGACGCAGTTGTTTATGATCGCCTTGAGAAACGGATGGCCAGCCGCTGCACCAAAGGCATAGTTCCCGACCTCCCAGTTCATCCCAAACTCCTCAGAGAGAAATCTATTAATACCCAGGTGTTCGAACGGGAATACACAACCGTATTCAAGCAGATCGTTAAGAGGGGATGCAAGGAGCACATCTATGTCGAAATAAAAGCCACCTAAACGATAAACTGCCAGATACCTGAATAAATCATAGCGCTGAATCCGTACCGGGAAGGAGTCGATTATGGGCCGATATTGCGGGAACTCGCTGTCGATGAATTCCTCAACCTGGGTGTCATCGAAAAACAAGTATTCGAAATCTGGATTGAGCAAGCGCAAGTTCACAGTGGCTGCACTAGCAAGGAGCGATAGGTGTCTGCTCTTGTCCGTCTGGATAATCCGCCTCGGAATCTTTTCCGCCATGTCATGTGTGCCCAGGTATGGCCGGCGGTCGGCCCAGACGGTGAGCGACGATCTCCCGGCCGACGAGCCAGATGAACTCAACGTTGGTAGTGAGATAGCGCCTCCACAACTTGCGAGGTTTCATCAGAAGCCGCCAGAACCACTCCAGCCCCATTGCCTGCAACCAGTGGGGGCCACGCCTGATGAAGCCGGCCAGTACGTTGAAGCTGCCGCCCACGCCGAGGATGATGGGCACCCCGAGGCCCCGGCGGTGGCGTTCGCACCAGATCTCCTTGAACGGCGTGGGCATGCCGACGAACAGCATGTGTGCACTGCTCGCCCGGATTTCTTCGACGATGGTCTGGTGATCTTCAAGGCCAAAGTAGCCGTCGCGGAAGCCGGCGATCTCGATGCCAGGGTACCGGACACGGGTTTTTTCGACCAGAGTCTTGCCCACCTCGGGCCGGGCGCCGAGGAAATATACGCGCAGCCGCTGCGCACCGGCCGCCGCCAGCAGGCGCGCCATCAAATCGACGCCGGCCACTCGCTCGGGTGCCGGTTGGCCCGATGCACGCAGGGCCCAGACCACCGACATGCCGTCGGCCACGGTAAGGTGAGCTGCCCGGCAGGCCAGCGCCAGCGCAGGATCATGGCGCATCATGCACAGGTGGGAGGATTGGCCGTGACAACCACGTGGGAGATGCGCGGGGCGCGGCAAAACCCAACGCATCAGGCCACTGCCGTCTCCACGGTCACCGCATCGAAGGAGAAACCCAGCAGCTCGGCCTGTTCAGTCCTCTTCATCTACGCCTCATCGAGACTCGGGAGCTGGGTGGCTGGCGTACCAGAGGTGGGCCCGCTCGGCGTCGACCCGGGCCGTCGCGGCCCGCTTGCCATTGCGCAGGCAGGCGTGCTGGTAGGATCGGAGAAAACGCCTGAACTCCAGGTCATCGTAGCGGGGCAGACCCTTGAGCCAGCTTGTGAAGTAACCCCACAGCAGGGCCACGCTGCCGATCAGCACTGGGTGAGTCGGCAGACGATGCAATGCAGCCGCGATGTAGTAGAGTGGCGAGGTACCCATGAAGTACTGTCCGAACCCAGCTCGCAGCCGCCCGGTCCAGATGCCATTCTGGCTGGTGCCCTGCGGACGCAGGTGGACGAAGCGGAGGGGCTCGAGATCGAGGCTCTCCGCAATCCAGCCGAGCATGCGGGCCCGGTGGCAGTCGATGCCGTCCCACATCACCTGGCGCACGAAGCCGCCGATCTCGTTGAAGCAGGCGACGCGATAGAACTTGGTCATGCCGGCCGACATCTCGTCCCCACAGATTTCCGGCACCAGCGCGCCGCTCTGCGGGTGTACGAACCACGGCTTGCCGGAGGTGGTCCCGACGCGCGGATCGCTCTCCATCCGCTGCATCAGCAGCTCGAAGTAACGGACCGGCAGGTCGAGGTCCAAGTCCAGTTTGCACAAATAATTAAAGTCCTCCGGGCGCACCGTCTCCAGGCCGGCGTAGAATGCCTCGATGACGCCCGGTCCTACCTCCCGGCGGCCGCGATCGGTGCGCCGCACCACGCGCAAGTAAGGCAGTCGGCGCGCATATGCCTCGAGGATGGCCGCGGTTGCATCAGTCGATCCGTCGTCCACGACCACCCAGAGCGCCGGCGGCACCGACTGCGCTGCCACGCTGTCGAGCGTGCCGCGGAGGTACTGGGCTTCATCCCGGCAAGGCGAGATGAGCAGGTAGCGCCGCGATGGGTTCACGCTCTCTGGCACCGTCTGTCCCGAAATGACCCCGCTCCAACGGGCGCACCGGCTTCGCCGTAGAGCCGGTCGCATCGTGACACAGCTTTGTGAGCCTTGACCCACAACACCGGACTGCAGTCTCAGACAGTCCGGTGACTTCAATCCTGGCGTTGCGGGGAGTTGGGAGGCGCATCCCGCAACTCCCCGCAGACAGAGTGCGGGGAGGAGTCGGAATGCCACTAATTACATACCGCGCCCGCATGTGAGTGCGGGGAGCGGGAAGCAAGACCCCGCAGCATCAAGTGCATCGCCCGGGCGCCCATGATCTCGACCACGCTCCGCGTCGGCGAGCACTTCTGCGGCGATATGCGCTTCACCGAGCGTATCACGGCCGGCCGGCTGAGCAGGTAATTCCGCCTCAGCCGAGACTGTCACTGGCTAAGCGAATTCCGATTCCCGCAAAAGAGCGATTCCCCGCTTCTCCAGCTCGTCTCGAATAATGTCAAGCTTCTGGCGGCGATCAATCCAGGGCGAGATTGCGCTCCGGAAATGCGATTTGATTTCAACCGGGGGGCCAAAGCCAACCCACGGCGCACACCGAGCATCTTTGATGATCGGCGGTCCATAATGACGAAGATATTCGGCAAAATTGATCGCGTTCTCATCGAAGTTCAACAGAGTTTCGCAAGGAGCTCCTTCTGCGTAAATCACGTCGTGTAGTTCAAGCTTAATATGGAAGAACATCAATTCATCGAGTTCGCGCGCATCATAGACCGTAATTGTCGTGCCGTTGATTAGGTTGCACACCGGCACTAGGACGCCATCGATAAATAGCGAATGCGGCTTCGTGACATACAAATCGGCATACGGCACATCAGGACCAAGGGCCGATCTACCGACGCGAACCGGAAGGACGTCTTTGACCCATCCCTTGCCCGGATCGCTTCTCTTAAACGGATAACGTCCTATCCATTGGATCGGACGTATACCGCCGAAAACGGTCGGCAGCAAATCGCCTATGGCCAGGTCTTCGACCTTCCTGTCGCCGTCGGCGGTCCGGATCATCGTACCCTTCAAAAAGCAATTTCTATATCTGTGCCAATGTCTATATCTGCTTTGGTCGTCATCATTACCGTCTTGGTCACTATTATTCTCGTAGTGGTTGTTTTCCGCCACTGCTTGCCTAATGCTTGTCAAACTGGCGAAAGTTGCGGACGCTCCTATAACGCCAGCCTTTATGAGGTTACGCCGCGTCTTTCTGATCCCCGTGAACAGCTCTTCGAGATCCGGCATATTCACCTCTGCCACATTGTCGCCAGCCAGAGCCGTCGCAAGATCAGTTTTTGCGGCGCTGTGTCAACACACTGAAGAGATCCAGAGCCGTCGAGCAAAACGCATTTAATAAGCGTTAACATATGTTGTCGAGACGGTCGCAGCCGTGGCCGAGCGCGTAGTCTCGGCGGCTTGCAGTGGTCGGCGATGACCCCTTGCTGCTCGACCGCCACACAGCGCGACTTCCACACGGTTTCTGGATCCCTCGGCGCAGCGGCCGGCTCGTCGCGCGCGCTGGGGAGATCTCGCTCCGCCGCTGAGGAACCGATGGTTTGCGGACTCTCCGCTGGAGGGAACAGGATTCGAACCATCGGTTCCGCGGGAGGCGCCCGGCATCCTCGTGGTGTCGGTTGTCGTTCGCGCCGACTTTTCCGCGTGCAGG
>Ga0182038_10001363_pt1 | contig 12687 bp, 10 predicted proteins | sample sta12Can44000108_FD_125976 | JGI IMG/M metagenome (GOLD analysis project Ga0182038, IMG submission 125976) | Lab enrichment of tropical soil microbial communities from Luquillo Experimental Forest, Puerto Rico - statanox.12C.anox.44.000.108 | ecosystem: Environmental > Terrestrial > Soil >...
ATCACCAATCTTTCGGCAGCGCTGTCGGACAATGTCGGATCGTTTCTCTATGAGCATCCGTTCGACCGCCGGCTCGATCCGCTGATCCTGGTGTCGGCGGCGTTCACTGCATTGGCCTTCGCCCTTGTCCCAATGCTAAGGCTGGGCGAAAAGCGGGCAGGAGAACCGCTCCGCACGCTCGCTGCAGACACGCGTTAAGTCGACCCGGGGACCGTCCCCTTCGGCAGCCCCTCACAATAGCGCGCGATCTCGCCCGGTGTCGTGATCCACAGCGCGTCGCGCTTTTCCATGATATGTCGAACCGCGTCGCGGAAAGCACGCATCCGGAACGGCTGGCCGATGATGAACGGGTGCAGTGCAGCGGCAAAAACCAGCGGGTATTTGAGCGACTGCGCCAGCATCTCGTCGAACTGGTCGATGATCATCTCGGCAAACTGGCGCCCAGTGTGGCGGCGGTTGACCAGAGCGGGCAGATCGTTGAGCTCGGTCGGATAGGGCACCGACAGGATCGGCCCGGCGCGCGTGCGCATCCAGATCGGCTGATCGTCCACCGGCCAATCCATCACGTAGCGGTAGCCGGCCTCCTTTAAGAGGTCGGGTGTCACCCGGCTTTCCGCGAGACCAGGGCCGAGCCATCCTTCCGGACGCTGGCCGGAGAGTCGTGTAACGACCTCGGTGCACTCGGCGATCAATCGCGCCTCGTCCTCCTCCCACAGCGCGTCCTGGTGCTCGGCATTGGTCCGGCCATGCCCGACAAATTCATCGCCCCGCCCCCTCAGCCTCTCGACGATGTCGGGGCAGGTTTCCAGGACTGCCGAATTGACATTGTGCGCGCCCGGCAGACCGAACTCGTCGAGCAGATCGAGATAATGCCAGAGGCCGACGCGATTGCCATAGTCGCGCCACGCGTAGTTGCGGTGGCTCTGGGGGGCAGGAACCCCCGAGGGATCGACGCCGAGCCCCGTGCCATAGGCGAAATATTCGATGTTGCTGCACAAGGTGACGGCGAGCCGGGCCCCCTCGGGCCATTCGTATTGCGGCCGCTTGTGGATCGGGACGTAATCGTAGCGGCCGTGGGCGGGGAGCTTCACAGGCTCACCGTCCTTTGAACGCCGGCTTGCGCTTTTCCATAAAGGCGGTGCGGCCTTCGGCATAGTCCTCGCTGGCAAAGCACTCGTCGACGACGCGCCTGCACAATGCCAGATCGCGCTCGCTCGCGTCTTTCATCGCCTCGCGCACAATGACCTTGACCGAGCGCACGGTCAGGGGTGCGTTCGCGGCGATCATCTCGCAATAATCTTTGACATAGCTTTCGAGCTGATCGGCCGGCACGACCTGGTTGATCAGGCCCATGCGCAGCGCCTCCTCGGCGCTGAACTGGCGAGCCGTGTAGAAGATCTCGCGCGCATAGGCTGGTCCGACGAGATCGATCAGCTTTTTGATGCCGTCATAGGCGTAGCCCAGCCCGAGCTTCGCCGCCGGGATCCCAAACCGCGAACCTTCGGCGGCGATCCGCAAATCGCACGCCAGCGCAGTACCGACACCGCCACCTATGCAGTAGCCGGAAATCATCGCGATCGTTGGCTTCGGAGTGTCCTGGATCCGCCGGCGGGCACCCTCGGAGATCTTGCCGTAGGCGGCGACCGCTTCCTCCGAGGCGCGCTTCTCTTTGAATTCGGAGATGTCGGCTCCGGACACAAACGCCCTGCCGCTGACGACGATGACCCGGATCGCGTCGTCCTGCTCGAAATCGTCCATGATCTGGGTCACGGCTTCCCACATCTCGAGCGACACCGCATTGTGGCGCACCGGGTTGTTGAAGATCAGGCGGCCGATAGCTCCATCCTTCTCGGCGATCATCTTGCTGGTCGCCAGCGGCTGATCGAGCATGTCTCTCGCTCCTTAGAGTTCTACTGCACCGTCACTCCGAGCGCAGCGAAGCAATCCCGTCGAGATTGCTTCGTCGCCTGCGCCTCCTCGCAAAGACAATCCTCACACAACAGCGCGGGCGCGCAAATCGGCGATCGCCGCGTCGGTGTAGCCGATTTCGCGTAACACCTCATTGGTATGCTGGCCGAGGTCGGGAGTAGGACGCAGTTTCTCAGGCTCCGGCGTGCGGGTCATATTGATCGCCTGGCCGACCGCCTTGAGCGGGCCGAGCTTTGGGTGGTCGATCGGCCGCGCCATTTCGAGATGCTGGACCTGCGGGTCAGCGAAAGTCTGGTCAATGGTATAGATCGGCCCGCACGGCACGCCGACCTCGTTCATCAATTCGACCCAATAGGCGGCGGGCCTTCTTTTTGTGATCTCGCTGATCCTCTCGTTGAGCGCCTTTCTGTTCTTCGAGCGCGCGACGCCGTTTGCATAATCGGGATCGTCGAGCAATGCCATCGCGTCGGCTGCCTCGCAGAAGCGGCGGAACATGTGATCGCCCGACGCGGCGATGTTGATCTGGCCGTCCGAGGTCGGGAACACGCCGGTGGGGATGCCGGTCGGATGGTCGTTGCCAGCCTGCTTGGCGACTTCGCCTGCCATAAGCCAGCGCGAGCCCTGGAAATCGAGCATAAATATCTGCGCTTCGAGCAGCGAGGTATGGACCCACTGCCCCTCCCCGCTTACCTCGCGCTCGATCAGAGCCATCAGGATACCCTGAGCGAGCAACAGCCCGGCGCAGAGATCGTCGATCGGGATGCCGACTCGCACCGGCCCTTGGCCCGGCAGCCCGGTGATCGACATCAGCCCGCCCATTCCCTGGGCAATCTGGTCGACCCCGGGGCGCTTGGCGTAAGGACCGGTCTGGCCAAACCCCGAGATGCTGCCATAGACGATGCGCGGGTTGATCTTCTTGACCGACTCGTAGTCGACGCCGAGCCGGTATTTTACCTCCGAGCGAAAATTCTCGACGACGACGTCAGCCTTTTCCGCCAGCTTGAAGAAGATCGCTTTGCCCTCCTCCGTCTTCAGGTTCAAGGTCAGGCCGCGCTTGTTGCGATGCAGGTTCTGGAAATCGAAGCCATCACGGCGGGAGCCGGTGACATCGCTTCTCGCCTCACCCGGTGGCTCGATCTTGATCACATTGGCGCCCCAATCGGCGAGCTGACGAACCGCTGTCGGGCCGGCACGGGCATGACACAGATCGAGGACGGTAAAGCGGGCGAGAGGCAGCGATCCGATGATCACGATAGGGATTCCTTGTTTCAACCTGTTTGGTGCCGCCTGAACTTTCGTATTTCAATGGATGCCACGTCAAGAATGGCGCCCCACAGCGGCTGAAACCGCGCTGTGCCTGTTGGGACAGTTCGCCCGCCCGCGGGCAATGTGCTACTCCTCTTTCAACGAAAACGAGCAATCAGGAGGGACAATGCACATGATGAAAATACGCGTGCCGATGGCAGGGACGTGTGGGGCCGCGTTGCTTGCCGCAATCAGCGGCGCAGCCTGCGGCGAGACGTTGGTCGAGCGCGGCGCCTATCTGGTCACCACAATCGCAGCTTGCGGCAACTGCCACACACCGCGGGACGCCGCAGGCAAAGCGATGTCGAATATGGATTTGGCCGGCGGGTTTGAATTCGACGACGCTCCGATCGGGCATGTCGTCACGCCGAACATCACGCCCGACTCGGAAACCGGCATCGGCAAATGGACCGAGGAGCAGATCGTCACAGCGTTGCGCAACGGCGTCCGGCCCGACGGCACCGTCATCGGGCCGCCGATGCCAATCAGGGCCTATCGCGAACTTTCGGACCGAGATGTCGCGGGCATCGCCGCTTATCTCCGCAGCCTGAAACCGGTCCGTCATGCGGCTGCCCGAACCAGCTACATAGGCCCGCTGCCGCCCGGCTACGGGCCGCCCGTTACGCATGTCGACGAGCCGCCGCCTACGGACAAGATCGCCTATGGAAGCTATCTCGCGGGTCCCGTCGGGCACTGCGTGCTGTGCCATACGCCCCCAGGGAGCGGCGGACCAGACATGAGCCGGGCCTACCAGGGCGGCCGCGAATTGCCGGATTTCGGCAAGCCCGGGGCAGCCACCGTCAGCCGCAACATCACCGCCGGCTCAGAACACGGCATCGGCGACTGGAGCGACGCGCAGATCAAACGCGCGATCACGGCGGGGATTCGCGCGGACGGCACCAAATTGGCACGGACGATGCCGTTCGACTGGTACGCCAAAATCACACCGGCCGATCTCAACGCGATCGTCGCGTATCTTCGCACGCTGCCGCAGCAAAAGATGTAGCCGCTATTCCGCGTCAATTGCGCGACGGAAACGCGTCTTCAGGAAGACGCCGTCGCGCGGCGGCAATACCCGCGGCGGCTCATCGGCGCGGATCGCGATCCGGGCGAATAAGGTGGTCGTCGCTTTGTGGACCTGGGCGGCGAAGTCGCGCAGCCCGGTCTCGTCGATAATGTCGAACGTCTCCTTGAACCCACAGGCGTGGGCGACCCCGACCAGCTCGACACTCTCGGCAGTGTGGCTCGCCTGCATCCCGGTCTCGCCGTAACGGCCGTTGTCGAACACCGCGACCGCCAAGTTCGGCGGACGCTGCACCCCGATCGTCGCGAGGGAGCCCAGCCCCATCAGCATCTCGCCGTCACCGGTGACGACCAGGACGCGGCGGTCGGGCCGGGCGATCGCCAGCCCGAGCCCGACCATGGCCGCACCACCCATTGCACCCCAGAGATAGAAATTGCGGTCGTCATCGCCGGCCGCTGCGACATCCCAGGTCGTCGAGCCGAGCCCGGTGACGAGCAACAGGTCGCCGCGGTTTTCGAGCAAGGTGCGCATCGCAGCGCGGCGGTCGAGACGCCGATCGAGATTGGGGTCGTTCGCGATCATTTCACCCACCGTTTTGCGCCGATCAGCCTTTGCGACAGCAGAACCGCCGTCGCGAGGTCGCCGTTGAACGCGATGTCGAGCGCGGCGGCGACAGTCTCGGCGGCCTCTTCCGCACGTTCGACGCGGTAGACGAGCACATCACACAACTCGAGCGCCGCCCGAGTCTTGGAACCCATCGGCACCTGCCAGGGGTTGAACTCTGCCCATTCGCCGCGCATCGCTATCAGCATGGGCATCGGGAAACGGCAGTTCTGTGTCAGCGACAGCATGTTGATGCAATTGCCGACCCCGCTCGACTGCATCAGCAGCGCAGCGCGCTGACCGCCGAGCCAAGCGCCGGCGGCCAGCGCAACGCCTTCCTCCTCGGTCGTCAGCGGGACGGCGCGCATCTCCGGATCATCGCGGCAAAGCTCGATTAGCCGGGCATGCCCGGCATCCGGCACGTAGCCGACCTGTCGGATTTCCGCCGCCTTTAGCGCCGCGAAAATCTCGTCGCGCCAATCGGGCGTTTCTGCCTTCCTCTGCTCGCTCAAGCTTGGCCCTCCCCTGCTGTTTCATTCGGCTGTGGGCCGAGATAGCGCGCCCGCGGGCGGATCAGAACACCGCTCTCATATTGCTCGATCGCGTGGGCGATCCAGCCGACCGTGCGGCCAACAATGAACAACCCCAGTGAGGTATTCCGCGGCAGCCCCAGCCCTACCGCCGCCGCAGCCAGGGCAAAATCGACATTCGGATGACGCCCGACCAGGCGCAACCCGGTCTCGGCCGCCTTCTCCTCTTGCAAACGGGGTTTTGGCTCCGGAATAGGCTTGTCAACGGCAGAAAGCTTTGCCACGACGCGCTCGACATTGCTCGACGGCAAATGCAAGGAATCTTTCTGAGACGCGAGCCGGATGGCTTATCCCGTTGCAAAGCCAAGCGCTTCAACCGATATTTGTCGCCGTTTGCGGTCAAATACTCCCGCCAGGCTATCACACTGACTCTCTCGCTAGGACCGGCAGCAAATTGGAGATGGCCTATGTCTTTGTATCGGTTCTTCTTTAGCTACGCTAGCGAAACGCACCGCGCATCGAGTTGGAATAATTTCGGCGACGCAGGAAACCATTTGGAGGATTTCTTTAACGCATTGTGTAACCATGTGGCTTTGGAGACGGGACAACCGATTGATGCAGTTGGCTATCGGGATCAGAATCGGTTAACATTAGCAAGCTTTTGGAGCAAGGATCTCGTTGCAGCCCTTCAACGTTCTTGTGTTTTAGTCTCTATAATTTCCCCGCATTACTTGCAGAGCGAGAATTGCGGGCGTGAAGTGGAATTTTTCAGACAACGTTTTCAGCTTTTGAATGATCATCAGCCGCATCGGATCATCCCGATCTTTTGGATTGATAGTATAACTAGTAAAACACACATGGCAAGATTAGTTGAGGATTTCTTCTTCGATCTTCAACTACGAGAAGCTGGGATGCCGCCTGCCTACCCGCATACAGGGTTGTACAAGCTGTATAACCTCGGAGATCAGGTAGCGCGTAACGGCCTGATAGATGTCGTTGCGAAGGCGATCCTGCGGTTGAATAAGTTACCGACTCTGCCGGAACTGCCTGGGCCACACGAGTTTACAAATCTTCCGTCGTTCTTTAGCGATGCAAGCAAAGGGGCAACGCGGCAAGTCGCGGTTGGACCGAAGGGTACAAATGTTGTTTATGCAGTCGGGACGCGTGATGAAGTAGCTCAGCACGGGTCACGTAATCTCGATGTTTATGACACAGCGCGCCAACGATGGCGGGCATTCGGGGACGCTCCCGGCGCCACGATCGAGGCGGCAACTCGCGAAGGGCTGATTTCCGTTGGTCAAAGCGACCAAGATTACCGCAACCTCGATTTCCCATCCGATCTGAACGGTCAGCTTCGTGCTGCCAGGGCCGCCAATAGTCCTGTATTGATAGTCCTCGACCGGAACTCGCTAAGGGTACCAGCGATTAAGACTGGGCTCGGTGATTATGACGAACGAGATTATCGGCATGTTGGTCTCGTCACCGGAGGTGGTAGCGCTTCTGACGAACCATTGGTGGCACAAGTCCTACCGACGAAATACGGCGAAAGGAGGCTCAATCATTTGTGGGATTTGCCCGATGCCCGAAGTTCGTATGTGCAGGGAGTCGGGGATGTGATCAGTGGAATTAAAAGAGGTTTGCAACAGCTCGGTCGGACAGCGACTCCGCAGCCCGCCGGGCAGCTCCCCGGAATCTAGGTAAATTGGACGACGTGGTCGATGGCTAATTTGCACAAAGCCAGCGAGCAGAAAACTAGGTTTGTCACATTCTACTCGTTTAAGGGGGGTTCTGGACGCTCCATGGCTCTCGCCAACACCGCCTGGATTCTCGCGGCGGAGGGCAATCGTGTACTGGCCATTGATTGGGATTTGGAAGCACCGGGATTGCACCGATATTTTCGTCCCTTCCTCCAAGATCCGGAGCTGGCTGGCAGTAAAGGCCTCATCGATCTCTTCTGGGAATACTCGGATCTAATATTAAGCCCAAGAGAAGACTGGCCTTCAGGAGTAGAAGACCCGAAGATCTTTGCTGATCCCCATCGGTATATTATACCATTGGAGTGGCCTCTAGGTGGGATAAAGGGATGCGTTCATTTTCTAGCAGCGGGCTTACAAGACGCAGCCTATGGGAGCAAAGTGCGTGACTTTGATTGGCGAGCGTTCTACGAAAGACTCGGTGGCAATGCCTTTGTCGATTCCTTCCGCGAGCGGTTGAAATACGATTTTGTTTTAATTGACAGCCGTACAGGTGTCGCGGACACCTCGGGCATCTGCACCCTGCAGCTGCCGGATCAAGTGGTACTTTGTTTCACGTATAATCGCCAGAGTATTAAAGGTGCTGAGGCGGTGGCGGATTCGATTACAGCGCGCGGCCGGCGAACGATCGAGCTGATATTGGTGGCGACGCGCGTGGAGAAGAGCGTCAACGCCATCGGCAAAGCGCGAGACTTCGCCCGCGAATGTCTCGACCGTTTTCTGCCATCGAATTGGTCGGCCGATGAGCGAGAGGCATACTGGGGCAACTGCGAAACCGCGTATTACCCGGACTACGCTTTCGAGGAGACGATCGCGATGTTTCGGGAGATCGGAACACAGCGTGCCGGGCCGTTTGCTGACATGAATTGGATTGCCACCCGGGTCTTGGGTACTGGCAGCATAAGACCTCCCAGGGTCTCAGCGGAGATGCGAGAACGGTATCTACGGCGCATCGCCTTTCGGGATCCGCGCAGGGCCGATATCGACGAACTGCTGAGGCAGTGGTCGCCCTCGGCCGGCGATTCCCGAATTCGGGCGCTGATTTCAGACGCGCTGAAAGCCGGCGATTATGACGCCGATTATTGTACAGCCCTTGCCGATGCTGCGCAGACCGTCGCATCTCGTCTCCGCGAGATTGGACAAATCTCGCCAGCGTTGGGTCTCGCTACCGATGCGGTGGAGCTTCAACGTAAAGTCGTAACCTACCCAATCGAACCGGGTATCGGGGCTCTCGCCCAATCGCTAATCGCTCTGTCCGTTTACCTCTCCGCCGCCGGCAGAAGAGCAGAAGCGGTCGCTGCGAGCCGTGAAGCAGTTGATCTTCACCGCTCGGTCGCAAGTTCCGCACCCCATGGTTTGCCGAATCTGGCGCTTTCCCTCATTAATTTAGCGGCTGGCCTTTCCGCCCTTGACCAGACTAGCGAGGCTCTTAGAGCTACTGAGGAGGCTGTCGCTATCCATCGCGACCTTGTGCGCGCCGAACCAGAGGCTTTCACACCCGTTCTAGCTCAGTCTCTCGACAATCTCGCGATTACGTTGTCCGAGCTGGATCGACGCGAGGATGCTTTAAAGGCTGCCGAGGAGGCGGTCGCGCTTCGGCGTGGGCTGGCTCATGCCAAGCCTGAGGCCTTCACGCCCTATCTGGCTGAGTCCCTCAACAATCTCGCGAATAGGCTCTCGGGGCTGGGTAAGCGCGAGGATGCCCTGACGGCCGCAGAGGAGGCAGTCGCGATCTATCGTGAGCTGGTGCGTACCGGGCCGGAAGCTTTCACGCCCGCTCTGGCGCAGTCTCTCAACATTCTCGGGATCGGACGCTCCCAGCTCGGTCGTCACGAGGAGGCCTTAACGGCCGCAGAGGAGGCGGTCGCGCTTCGGCGTGAGCTGGCGCGTGCCAGGCCGGAGGCCTTCACGGCCAGTCTCGCGGAGTCCCTCGACAATCTCGGGAATAGCCTCTCAGGGCTGGGCCGGCGCGAGGAGGCGCTAAACGCCACGGAGGAGGCGGTCGCGATCTATCGCGGGCTGATGCGTTCCCGGCCAGAAGCGTTCACGCCCATTCTAACCCAGTCTCTCGACAATCTCCGGATCAGACTCTCCCAGCTCGGTCGGAGCGCGGAGGCTCTAACGACCACACAGGAGGCGACCGCGCTTCGGGGCGGGCCGACGAGCGTCACGCCCGTTCGGCCGCCCAATCGAAATCACCGTGCCGCCATCGTGTTCGTCCATGGCTTCACCGGGAGCGGTGTCCTCACGTGGAGCGATTTGTCGCCCCGGATCGCAGGCGATTTGCGGCTCCCTTCCTGGGACAGCTGGACCATCACCTTTGGTACGAGCTGGCTGCCGGATGTTTGCGGCATCTGGAGCGCCGACGCCGACCTCGATATTCTCGCAGGGCGGCTCGCGACCGACCTCGGCCTCGGCGCTCTGCAACGCTACGAGACCCTCGTCCTGCTGGCTCACAGCATGGGTGGGCTCGTCGTCCAGAAAGCGCTCGTTGACAGTCCAAGAATTGCAGCCCGGACCCATGCCGTGATCCTCTTTGGGACACCGAGCGCCGGCCTAGTGAAGGCTCGTACGCTTAAATTCTGGAAGCGCCAGCTCGCCGATATGGCGAAAGATGGGCCGTTCATCACCGGACTGCGGGCTGACTGGACACGGAGGTTTGCGACAATGCCGTTTGCTTTCCTCGCCGTCGCGGGCGAGCGGGATCAGTTCGTTCCGCCCGAATCGTCACTCGGGCCATTCCCGGCCGACCAGCATGCGGTTGTAGTGGGCAATCACGTCACGATGATTCACCCTCCACAAAGCGATCAAAATGTCGTGGATCTGATAGCCCAGCGGATCACTCAGAAAGGCGCAGCCGGCAACGTCGGCGATTCGGCGCTTCTTGCGATCGAGCTGGGCGAATTCAGGAGCCTCGTCGGCGAGTACCGGCCACACACCAAAGAACTCGATAGCCGCGCACTCATTCGCTTGGCAATCGCGCTCGATGCTCTCGGCCGACGTGACGAAGCTTACGAACTGCTCGCTGATCACGGCGAACTCAACAGCGATGTTTTGGGCACCCTGGCCGGGCGGCTGAAGCGGAAATGGCTGTTCTCTGGCCGGCGCAAGGCTGACGCCGCAGCCGCCGAAGCTCACTACGCCAAGGGTTACGCCCTGTCCAAAGAACAGAACAGCTTCCGGCAGGCCTACTATCACGGCATCAATCTTGCCTTCCTGGCATTCGTTTTCCGCGCAGACCGCGATGGCGCCCGCCGCTACGCGCGCGAGGTGCTCGACATCTGTCGTCAATGCCGAACCTCAGACGGAGCGGATGAGTGGCTGGATGCAACGGAGGGCGAAGCGCAGTTGATCCTCGGTAACGCCGAGGCGGCCTTCGCCGCCTACAAGCGGTTCGTCGCCGCGGACCACGATCCTTGGAAGGTAGGCTCGACTTACCTCAACGCCCGCACGATCGCTGCCGATCTCGCGGACCGCAGCCTCGCACGCGAATTGGGCAATATCTTTGGAGATCCCCAACCGTAATCTAACCTCGGGCCTTCTCCTCCGGCCGTGGGCCGAGATAGCGCGCCCGCGGGCGGATCAGGACACCGCTCTCGTATTGCTCGATCGCGTGAGCTATCCAGCCGACCGTGCGGCCAACGATGAACAGTCCGAGTGCGGCATTCCGCGGCAGCCCCAGCCCCAGCGCCGCCGCCGCCAGGGCAAAATCGACATTCGGATGACGCCCGGTCAGGCGCAACCCGGTCTCGGCCGCCTTTTCCACCAACGCGTGGGCTTCGGGGGCGACTTGCGCCAGTGCAGCAAGGATAGCGGTCGCGCGCGGGTCACCCTCGGGATAGAGGGGTTGGCCGAACCCCGGGAGCCGCTCGCCGCGGGTTAGCCGACCGGCCATTACCGCCATCGGATCATCGCTTTCCAGGAGCTCGCGAAGCAAACCTTCCGCGCGCTCGATCTCGCCTCCGTGGAAGCGCCCGGACAATGCGCTCAACGCCGCCGTGACCACGGCATAGGGGGTCGCTCCGGTTGAGGCGGCGCAGCGGGCGACAAAGGTCGATGGATTGAGCTCGTGATCGGCGATCAGCACGAGACAGCGGCGGATAAGGTCGGCGCCGGCCTCGCCTAGTCTCCAGGCTGCGGCCAGCTTGCGGTGGATAGGATCGCGCGAAAGCTGGCCGGGGGCTACGCACGCGGCGATCTCGCCGAGGATGCGCCAACCCGTGCGAGCCACCCGCGCTCGCGTCAGGTCGAGCGCCGATAGATCCTGGTCGCCGAGAGCGGTGAGCCTGATTTGGCAGCGCTCGATCAACCCGGAGGTCGTCGGGACGCTCGCCGATCGGTTCGGTGCGCTCAGATCCGCGAGCCCGGGGCCCGCCTCGTCGAGCCACAGCAGCCTTGCGATCTCCTCAAGGGTTGCAGCGTCGGAGAGCCGAACGGCGTCCTGCCCCCGGTAGTAGAAATGGCCGTTTTCGATCAGGCAGATCGACGAGCCGATCACCGGCATCAATGCTTCAGGATCGGAGCTATGGGGGGGCTTCACCCCGGAACGGGTGTCCAGCAGCGCGTCGACCTCCTCGCTCCGATAGCGCCGCTCGCGAGTGCCGGGGACCATCACCGAGCGCAGCCGGCCACGGCTGACATAGGCGTAGAGCGTGTCGAGCTTGACCCCGAGCCGGTCGGCGGTTTGGCGGGCGGTCAGCAGCATCTAACTTGATTCGTTAATCAAGGTTGACATCAATCTTGTACACTTATCTAGTAAGGCATCTATCGCGGAGGAACCCATGAGCGCAACGGCAAATCTCGAGACGATCGAAATCGGCGTCAGCGGCGCCAACCTGCGGCCCGAACTGCCGCTGCTGCACCCGACCATCGGCCCGCCGGCGGTCGATGTCCGCGATCTCTACAAGCAGTCCGGGTGCTTCACCTACGATCCCGGGTTGGGAGAGACCGGGATCTGTCGTTCGACGATCACCTATGTCGACGGCGACAACGGTGTCCTGCTCTATCGCGGCTACCCGATCGACGCCCTTGTCGAGAGCTGCAACTATCTCGAGATCTGCTGGCTTCTCCTCAATGGCGAGCTGCCGACGGCGGCGCAGCTCGATCGCTTCACCTACGACATAACCCATCACACGATGGTCAACGAGCAGCTGCACGCCATTTATCGCGGATTTCGGCGCGATGCCCATCCGATGGCAGTAATGTGCGGCGTGGTCGGAGCATTGGCGGCGTTCTATCACGACGAGCTCGACATTTTCGATCCGCGTCATCGGATGATCGCCTCGCACCGGCTCGTCGCCAAGATGCCGACGATCGCGGCGATGGCCTACAAATATTCGCAGGGGCAGCCGTTCGTCTATCCGCGCAACGATCTCGGCTATACCGAAAACTTCCTCAACATGCTGTTCTCTGTCCCGTGTGAGCCCTACCGTGTACCAATCGCGGCGGCGCGCGCTCTCGAGACATTGCTGATCATCCAGGCCGACCACGAGCAGAACGCCTCGACCTCGGCGATGCGCTTCGTCGGTTCCACGCGGGCCAA
>Ga0182038_10001368_pt1 | contig 12668 bp, 11 predicted proteins | sample sta12Can44000108_FD_125976 | JGI IMG/M metagenome (GOLD analysis project Ga0182038, IMG submission 125976) | Lab enrichment of tropical soil microbial communities from Luquillo Experimental Forest, Puerto Rico - statanox.12C.anox.44.000.108 | ecosystem: Environmental > Terrestrial > Soil >...
AACCGATTCTGCAGCTAGCACTCGATCGTAATCTCCCGATGATCTGCGCCAATCCGGACATTGTCGTCATGCACGGCAACCGGCTTGCGCTCTGCGCCGGCGCATTGGCGAAGTGGTACGAAGAGGCTGGCGGTCGAGTGCGCTGGCATGGCAAGCCGTTTCGTTCTGTTTATGACACCTGTGTCGAGCTTCTGGAGATCGACGATTGCTCACGGATACTGGCGGTCGGCGATAGCGTGCGCACCGATATTGCCGGTGCCGCCGGGGCCGGGATCGACAGTCTCCTGATCGCCGACGGTATCCATGCCGAAGAGTTCGGAACCGCGGGCGATCGGGCGCCCGATCTCGAGCGAATCGAGGCGGTTCTTCGTGCGGGCGCTTATAATCCCGTTGGTGTCGCCCGAAGGTTCATCTGGTGACGCGCCCTAATGGGCGCTCTTGTGGAGGATCGTCTCATGCAAGCCCGTCTCGTAGTCGAAACCGGCCGAGGTTAGGACGACGCCATCGGGGTACATCGAACGGATCAATCCCTTCCGCTCCAGAGCCACCCAAACTGCGGGATTATGAAGTCCGCTCGCGTCTCTTGTGGCGACAACGGCGTCGCCGAGATGGAAATGGTCGCCATGCGGATCGGGCGGGCGAACCACAATGGTACCGGGTTCCTTCCCTGGACCAGAATATTCGCCAAGCCGGGCGAGCTCCTGGAACAATGTCAGAGTCTTGAGCTGCAACGGATTGAGACGAAGTGGGTTTCTCTTTATCGGCATCGGGCTCTGGTTAGACAAGTATATACGGCAACGCAAGGGCGGCTGAGCGGATCTCAGTCGTCAAGTCCCATTACTGGATTTGATTGGGCGCCGCCGGTTCTTGGATATCGAACGGGTCCGTTCGACGATACGCGCGTTTCGGTCCCGCGCGATATCGGAGGTCGTATTGCCCCAACAGAGGCTTCCGACAAGCGGGAGATGATCGGACGCAAGGCGCGCAAGCGGGCTCCGGTAAACCGAGACGTCATGCAACATCGCAGGTCCGCCAGCGTATATCCTGTCTAACGCCAGCACTGGCAACCAGGATGGAAAGGTACGTTCGGCGGCGCTCGGTCCGAGCCGCTGATCGAAGAGCCGGATAGCACCGGTCCGGCCGCGCCATTCGTTCAAATCGCCCATGAGAAGCACCGCATTGGCTTTGTGGCGATCGGTAGTCGTGCTTTCACCAAGTGCCGCCATCAGCCGATTAGCCTGCAACTGCCGCTCAGCGGCGCGCAGGCCAAAATGCGTTGCAATGACGCGCAAGGCCCGGTCGCCGACTTTTAGATCGGCATCGATTGCCCCACGCGGCTCATGATATGCGACGGTGAGGTCGAGCGAACGAGCGGAGAGCACCGGGAGCCGGGTTAGAATGGCATTGCGAAACCGCCTTCGATGATCGTCGATGCCGGCGCCGAGAATCACCCGGCAGCCGATGGCCGCTGCCAAATACGCCCACTGATCAGCCGGCTGTCCAATGCTAGGGCGAGCGTCCACCTCTTGCAGGCAAGCGATGTCGGCGTCGATCTCACGAAGGACTGCGACGATGCGATCGGGATCATAGCGCCGATCGACGCCAATGCAGGTATGTATGTTGTAGGTGCAAATCCGAACCGAAGACAGATCCCCGGGAGCGGGAACGGGAGCGAGGGCTGTAGCGCGCTCATCCGTCATCAAGGGCGCCAGCTCTCGGGCACCTGAAAATGTTTCCAACACGTTTTTAAAGTCTCACCTTGCGATAAAAATCCGAATTAGCCCATCCGCACGCGGTGTCGGCGAGAGCTCGACAGGTAATTCATTCGGGCCGGGATGCAACCGGTTTGAGTTTAGCGCCGGGAATTGAGCACGCAGAATCGAGCCCAAAACAAAGAGCTTTGACGATAATCACGAATCCGCCGTCCAAAAACTGCCCTCGAGAGGGACGAGGGCAAGCTCACGCTGCCCACTCTAGCGTCCAGCCGCAAGCCGGTTCTCATGGACCCGCAGATGGCAGGCCGCGATCCTCAACACTGGCGCTGCTATCCCAAACGCCCGGGCGCGCCGCAGCATGTCCCCCAAGATGGCCTCGGCCTCGGTGCGCTGCCCTGCCTCGAGGTCGCGGCGCATCGAAGCATTGGTGTTGCTGTCCTGCTCGGTCAGCATCGCTCGACACTGCTCTCGGTGCCGCTGGCATGGGGCGAAACCCGAAGCGATAGCCACTGCCTCGCACTCGGAGAGCAACTCAAGCATCAAGCTCTCCCCATCCTCAGCCGCGATGATTTCGCCAACCGAACCGCGCATCAGACAATTCATGCCGGCAAGCGAGGTGATCATGACGAACTTTTCCCACATGTCGAGGAGGATATTGGCGCTCGCCCGGGCCTCGAATCTCGCCGCAAGAAACGTCTCGGCGATTGCCTCTACACGGGCATTGACCCGGCCGGAGCGCTCGCCAAAGCTAATGCCGTGTACCTGGTTGAGGTGACGGATGATCCCTTCCGCGGTCAGGGTAGCGCTGATATAGGCGACCCCGCCAAGGATGCGCTCCTGTCCGAAAGCGGCATCAAGGCGGTCAAGATGGCCGAGCCCGTTGAGAACCGGCAATATCGCTGTCGCGGGCCCGACCGCTGGGCGGATGGTGGCAATAGCCTGATCGAGATCATAGGCCTTCGCCGTCAGTAGCACGGTATCAAAGCTTCCAGGGAGAGCATCCTCGGTTGCGATCTGAACCGGCAGGTGCAAATCGCCCGCCGGGCTTTCTATCAACAATCCGCGCTCTTTCAATGCGGCGGCGCGCGCGGGACGCACGAGAAAGGTTACATCCGCCGCCTCTACCAGCCGGCCGCCGAAATAGCCGCCGACCGCTCCGGCACCGAGCACGAGGATCCTCATAACGTCGACCAGGCCGTTCGCTATCCCGGGCGGCCGGTGACCAGTGCCAAGCCGCGCAACACGTCCACGGCCTCACTTAATTGCTCGTCATCCGCAGAACCTATCTCCCCGGTTGTAACAGAAGAGGCTTTACTTGCCTTGGTAAGGGCACTCGCTCCTACGGCGGGTCTGGCACTATCCTCTGGGTCCCTTGGAGCAATCGGGTCGATATTCTTTAAGGCGCCCCTGAGATCGGCCTCGCGGCGCCCATAGCCTTGCGCGAGCTTTGCGAGCTTGAGCGGCATCACTGTCAGATCAGGATCAAGCCCCTTCCCTTGGATCCGTCGGCCGGTCGGCGTCATGAAACGGGCGGTCGTGAGCCGGATTGCGCCGTTTCCCGGTAGCGGGATTAGACTCTCGATCGAACTTTCACCATAACTCCTGGTTCCGAGCAGAACCGCCCGGCGATTATCCTGCAAGCAGCCGGCGACAAGCTCTGCTTCGCGCGCCGTACCGCCATTTATGAGAGCTACGACCGGTAATCCTCGTGCAGCATCGCCCGGAGTGGCGCTGATCCGCCTGACGCTGGCGGAGGTGCGGCCTTTGACGACGACAATGTCTCCCTTATCGATGAATGTATCGGCAACTGCGACCGCTGCATCAAAGCTACCCCCGGGGTTGTTCCGCAAATCGAGAATGAAGCCAATCAGTTTGCCGTCGGGGCGTTGCTGCAGATCGTGGATCGCGCTGGCGAGTTCTGCCGGGGTCGCGACTTCAAAGCCGGCCACTCTCAGATATCCGATATTCCCTGACTCGACCCGTGATGCAACCGTCCGAAGCTTGTAAGGCCCGCGCGTGAGCTTAACACTGAGTGGCCTTTCGTTGCCGCGGCGCCAGCTTAATTCGACCTCACCCCCGGCAGGCCCAAGCAATTTTTGTTCCGCCTCTTCCAATGTCAGTTCGTAGGCCGGCAAACCGTCGATTGCGGCGATGAGATCGCCGGGCCTGATCCCGGCCCGTGCCGCAGGCGATCCGTCTTGCGGGGAAATTACCTTGAGTTGACCGTTCTCGATCGTTACCACCAGTCCGAGGCCGGCCTGTCCCTCGTTAGCCTGCGTCCGCATGGTCCTTAACGCAGCTTCACTGACGTAGCTCGAACGGACGTCAAGGCCGGACAACATTCCGGCAATCGCCGCTCCGATCAGCTTCGCCTCGCCTACTGGTTCTACAGCGTCCTCGCGTATGCGGTTATAGGCTTCGGTAAACAAATTCAACTGATCGTAGCCAGCCCCCTTGCCGCTCTTCGCTTCCACGGAGCTTGCGCCTGTGACGAGCAAGATGGCCACCATGACCGGAGGCAGAAATTTTCGCATCGCACCGCCATCTCCGCCAAACCGGCTGCACATTAGCCCAGGTGGCAGGCGGTTGTAATCCCTTCGAGGGAGCGCGACTTTAGGGCTACGGTGCCCTCCAACAGCGTTTGACCATTATGCTCGATAGAAAGCATGTTGCCTTTCCCGGCCGCCTTGTGATCGTCGGTTTTGGCAGCATCGGCCAGGGTGTTCTGCCCTTGTTGCTGCGCCATCTCGAGATCGATCCCAAGCAGATCACCATCATCACTGCCGAGCCTCGCGGACACAATGTCGCGGCTGAATTCGGCATTCGCTTTAGCCAAAATGCCCTGACCCGAGACAACTACCGCGTCCTCTTGGAACCCCAGCTCCGGAGGGGCGATTTTCTGCTCAACGTTTCGGTCGATGTGTCGAGCGTCGCGCTGATCACGCTGTGTCAGGAAAAGGGTGCGCTCTATTTGGACACTTGCATCGAACCTTGGCCAGGCGGCTATACCGATCCCAGCCTGACGCCATCCGCGCGTTCGAATTACGCGCTGCGCGAGAGCGCGCTGACTCTTCGTTCGCGATTCGCTGATGGGCCGACGGCAGTGTTAACACATGGCGCCAACCCTGGCCTCGTCTCGCATTTTGTCAAGCAGGCGCTGATCGATCTTGCGCGAGACGCGGGTATCGGCCGCGTGACGCCAGCCAGTCGCATCGACTGGGCGTGCCTCAACGAACGGCTCGGTGTCAAAGTTATTCACATCGCTGAACGAGACACGCAGGTCTCGCCAATTCCCAAGGAGCCAGGCGAATTCGTCAACACCTGGTCGATCGACGGGTTTGTCAGCGAAGGCTCGCAGCCCGCCGAACTCGGGTGGGGGACGCACGAACGGCATTTCCCCTCGGACGGATTCCGCCATGATTTTGGCTCCGGCGCGGCGATCTATCTGTTGCGGCCTGGAGCAGCAACGCGCGTCCGCAGCTGGACTCCGCTGGAGGGCCCCTACCACGGTTTTCTCATCACCCATGGGGAGGCGATCTCAATCGCTGATTATTTAACCCTCAAAGACGGTGAAGGTGTCCGAAGCCGCCCGACCTGTCACTACGCTTACCACCCCTGCGACGACGCGGTGCTGAGCCTCCACGAATTCGCCGGGAAAAGCTGGCGTCTCCAAAGTCGCAAGCGTTTGATGATGGGAGAGATCGCAGCGGGGACCGACGAACTCGGGGTGCTGCTGATGGGTCAGCCGAAAGGCGTTTATTGGTTTGGTTCACGCCTCACGATTGCCGAGGCGCGGCGACTGGCACCGCACAACAATGCTACCTCGCTCCAGGTCACTGCGGCAGTGCTGGCGGGGATGATCTGGGCGATCGAACGTCCGCGCGAGGGGATTGTCGAGCCCGAAGAGATGGATTTCGAACGCGTCCTCGAAATTGCACTGCCCTATCTCGGCGACGTTGTCGGTGTCTATGGTGACTGGACTCCACTTCAGGGGCGCGAGCGGCTATTTGCAGAAGATCTCGACCGCGATGATCCGTGGCAGTTCAAGAATATTCGCGTCTCCTGAACGAGACAAGTTCCGTCAGCGTTTATGGCTGGCTGGGCTCTTGCTTTACGGGCTCGTAGCCGGCATCGATTTCGCTCATCACCTGATCGGCGATCTGCGCACTGGTGACCAAATTATCGAGTTCTCGGAGGTCGCTGTCGCTTTTTCGGCGGCGCTTTTCTGGCCAATCGACGTCATCGCAATGTCACTGTTGGCGGTGTGATGGACGATCATTCCGTCTTGCGTCCAGTATCAGAGCGACCTCTTGTGTGAGCTGATGAGGTCGATACGGCTTCTTGAGCAGGCGGCCCGCGGGGACGACATCGGCCGCATAGCCCGAGGTGAACAAAACTTTGAGCCCGGGTCTTTGTTGACAGGCCCGCTTCGCGACCTCGGCGCCGTGAAGCCCGGGCATCACGATGTCTGTAAACAGCAAATCGATCTCGGGATGATCGCGTAGCAGGACGAGCGCTGTTGCGCCATCGGCCGCCGCCAAAACGGCATAGCCATACTCTTCCAGGACGCCGCTCGCATAATCGAGGATGTCGGGATCGTCATCCACGACGAGGATCGTGTGGCGCGCTAAATGCGTTTCCAACCAACGCTACCAGAAATTCCCGCCGGTGCGACAGCACCCCCTGCACAAAAAAGCATTCGGTAAGCTAACCCGAAAGGATGGTCGCGACCATCTGCTCTTTGGGGTTAAGCCCGGCTTGTCTGCTGACATAACGAGCATTCCCCGGCGAATAGCGCGACGAAGCTCGTGTGCTGCTGGCGTTAGTGACGAAAATGTCTGAGGCCGGTGAACACCATCGCGATGCCAGCGGCATCAGCCGCGGCGATCACCTCCGCATCACGGATGGATCCTCCAGGCTGGATGACGGCCGTGACCCCGGCTTCTATAGCCGCTTCCAGTCCGTCAGCGAAGGGAAAGAACGCATCCGACGAGAGGACCGAGCCGAAAGTCGGCGACCGCTCGAGCCCTGCCGCCCGGCCGACCTCCGCCGCTCTGGCGGTGGCTATCTTGACGGGATCGACGCGGTTCATCTGGCCGGCCCCGATCCCGACTGTCGCTAAGCTCCGCGCGAACACAACCGCGTTCGATTTGACGTGCTTGACGACCTTGTCGGCAAACAGCAGATCAGTGATCTCCGCCTCGCTCGGCTCTCGGCGGGTCACTGTGCGCAAGCCCTCCCGCCCGACCGAAAGCCGGTCGCGTTCTTGCACGAGAAGCCCGCCGGCCAGGGAGCGAAAGGTTCTGCCAGCGGCTGCCGCATCGGGCAGACCACCGGTTACCAGCAACCGCAGTGACGATCTTCGGGCGAGAACTGCTGCCGCCTCTACTTCCGTATCAGGGGCGATGACGACTTCGATGAAGAGCCGGCCGATCGCCTCGGCGGTAGCTACGTCGAGCGAACGGTTCAGCGCCACGATGCCGCCGTAGGCGCTGACGGGGTCGCAGGCGAGGGCTTTTTCCCACGCTGCGCGTATCGTCTCGCCAATCGCCACGCCGCAGGGATTGGCGTGCTTGACGATCGCGACCGCTGGTCGCTCGAACTCGGCGACCAGCTCGAAGGCGGCATCGGCGTCGCTGTAGTTGTTGTAGGACAGCTCCTTGCCCTGAAGCTGCCGCGCGATCGCTATTCCCGATCGGCTTTCGTTGGTGCGATAAAGAGCCGCCGCTTGATGCGGGTTCTCGCCGTAACGCAGGCGCTTCACCAAGTGGGTGGCTAGCGCCATCGTCTCCGGAACCCTGACCCCTTCCTCGCGCGCTATCCATTCGGCGATCGCTGCATCGTAGGTAGCTGTTATGGAAAACGCCTTGCGGGCGAGTGTCTGCCGCAATTCGGTGCTAGTCGCCCCACCGCCGGCGGCGAGCTCTGCGAGGACATGCTCGTAATCGGCGGGGTCGCTCACGACGGTCACGGCGTCGTGGTTCTTAGCGGCCGCGCGGATCAAGGCCACGCCGCCAATGTCGATATTTTCGATACAGTCCTCAGATCTCGCACCCGACGCGACCGTCTGGGAGAAAGGATAGAGATTGCACACGAGAAGGTCGATCGGGGCGATGCCTCGTTCCGCGAGCGCGGCGAGATGATCCGGACGATCGCGCCGAGCCAGAAGACCGGCATGGATCGTTGGATGCAATGTTTTTACACGGCCATCGATAAACTCCTCAAAACCGGTAATCTCTGCGACCTCGATGACCGGCAGCCCGGCGGCCGCGAGGGTTCGCGCTGAACCTCCTGTCGAGATGAGAGTGACGCCTCGCGCCGCCAGCGCGCTGGCAAACGGGACGACCCCAGTCTTGTCGCTGACTGAAATCAGCGCTCGGTGGATCGGGTGCGGGCTGGAGGTCATCGTCATGGCATTCAGGCCTCTGTCGGAAACCCCGTCGCTGACTTTAGCGGCTATGACTCAAGCTCACCAACAAACCTGTGACGATCACGATTGAGAGGCCAAGCGAAACCGCACCCCAACCATTCTCCGACGCCCAACCACAGGCGGTCAGCAGGATATCGGCAGCAATGACGCGCTTCACTACCGAGGTGTGACGGAGGCCGCGCCGCACGGCTTGCTGGTAATAATGCTCTCGATGCGCTTGCCAGACGCGCTCGCCGCGCAGCAACCGCCGGGTGAGCGTAATCGTCGCATCGGCCAGAAAATAGAGCGGCAGGATAAGCGCGATCTTCCAGAAACCCCGGAGAGCGAGGGCGAGCAGCAGAAATCCCAGCAAATAGCCGAGCGGCGCACTGCCGACATCGCCGAGAAAGATCCTCGCGGGCGACCAGTTCCACACCAGAAAACCGATCGCAGCCCCGACGATGGTGCTGGCGAGCAAGCGCAATTCGCTGTCAGTCCCGACCCCGAATGTGGCGAAAAACAGCATGCCGACCCCGATCGCGGCCGCTTCGGCGCCTGCGAGCCCATCGATCCCATCCATGAAGTTGAACAGGTTGATCCACCAAACCCAGAGCAAACCCAATCCAGTCAAGTAGACCGACCCTAATCGCCCCGCGACCGGGACTGTCGTTTCCGGAAGGCAAGAGATGCCGACGGCCACCGCAGCGCCCTGAGCGAGCAGGCGGGACCACGGGGAAAGGCCGCGCAGATCGTCGATCCAGCAGATGACCGCCAGCGCGGCGGCCGCGAGCGAAATCCCAACGATCCCTGGAGCTACCGCGCCCATCTGCGAGAGCGCGAGCCAAGCGAGGAGCAGCGCGCTGATTAACGCGATCCCGCCGCCCCGAGGGGTCGGCATGCTGTGCGAGGACCGCTCGTTCGGGTGATCGAGCATATTCTGGCGGCGGAGAACAGGGATGATTGCACCCGTGGCAGCGCACGTAAGAAAGCCGGTCACAAGCGCGATCGCCGCGAGCAGAACACCCTCACCCATCTTCGGCCGGCGGTTTCCCTGAAAGCTGATCCTTGATGACCTGGTTCCCGACCACCTGCTCCGCGACCGCTCTCTTGGGTTCGCGGCGAATAGCCCAGCGTATCGTCGCGCCGCCTGCCGGCACGGTTCCGCTTAGCACGACTTGCTGGGTTTTTCGCGCCGCGCCGGAGCCGAGATAGATGCTTTCGCCGAGGCTCATCTCGGCGCCGGCGGCGCGCAGCCGCCATATCATGCCACTCGGTAAACGTAGCAACGCCGCGTTGGCGTCCTGCACCAATGACGCCTGTACCAAGGGGTGCAGGTGAAAGCGCACTGCGAAGGATGCCCCCGGCAGACCGGTCAACCTGTCCTCGCCCCGCAAATCCTCGCCGTCGGCCGAGAGAAAAAGTTGGCGGGCATAAATGAGACCAAATCGCTCGCGATAGCCGTCATGCGTTGCTGACACCCATTGTTGGCCTTCGTGCTCTGCCCGTTCGCGAACGACGGAAGCGGGGATGCGGCCCAGGGTGCCGTCTGCACGGATCTCGATCGAATTGGTGTCGGCGACCACCATGACCGAATGTGCGGCACTTGCCCTCGCCACCCGCCACCAATTTGGTTTGGGACCTCGATAAGCACCGCAATTAACGATAATCCGCTCGCGCTCGTGGCTCAATTCGAAGGACAATGGACCGGCATGCGCGTGGTCGTCAAAACCTTGTGGCGGTGGTCCCCCGGTGTCGATCAGCACGAGGCTCTTGAAAGCCTGCAGCCGATCAAAGCCGGCGGAAGGCGCGTGTGACGGCGCGCGGCCCTTGGCCTCAGACCGGGTTAAGACGAGATCGATCAGGACCCCGTCCTCTTCGAGCGAATCGTTAAACAATGTCAGCCGCCGGTCGCCATGGCGGAAAAACCGCAGTATCGGGGCCATCCGCTCGATCGCGTCCTTAAGAGCGTTAGGGACGTCGATATGCGCCGACCGCAACACCGCCCGCGTGTCGATCAGATCCTGCAGGACTTCGAGCTGCAGCGACGGGCTACGGGAGACGTGGCCGCCATCGGGTAGGATCTGAACTGCCAGCTCACGCTCGAGCGTCCTCAAAACTTTCGCCAGGCGGGGGGTTGCGGTCTCCAGGACCGTCAGGCCGACAATGAGACCCTTCAAGGCCCGCAGTCTTCTTGCCCCGGTAACCTCCCAAGATGCCGTTCGCGCGAGATGGCGGACCTGCGCCATGACGCTCCCGAGCACCGCGCGGCGCAACGCGTCCTCCTGGTCGCGCTTTACGATCTCGTCAAAATGGGCGATCCACGCGAAGATCCGCGTCGCCAGTATATCCGAGCGCCACGCCAGACTATTCCAGTTGGCATTGTCGGTAATCCAGCTTCCTACCAGCTCGCGTGCAGTGTCCCTCGCCGTACCGCCTGCGACAGCGAGGTCGGCAATCCACCCAAAGCCATGCCAAGCGGCAAACCATTCCGCCCCGACCGATGGCGGAGACCAACGAGGTGTCGGATTACGAACCACCTCACCGACAAGGTCGATCTCGCCGTTGATAATCGCCGCCCCGCGTTTTGTGTCGCCCGGCCAGCGTTGACCGATCCTTAGCCTCAGATCGGTCGGAGCCCGCCCGATTAGTGTGTGGCGATAAAAGGGACCGGCGGCGAGCGCTTGAAGTGCGTCTCGTCGCAGACGGGTCAAGAGCCCGGGAGTATCAGCGGAAGGGCGCCGACGCCTGATGGATGTCTCGTCGCCTCCGCTCGCAGCCGCTGTCATTCGCGTCGAACCCCAGTGCAGGGCCAGGCATGTCGAGCGAGACGCGACTCTCGAAAAGATTGCCGAGAAAGGAAACCCATGCGGTGTCGTAACAAGGAAAGCAAAGCGCCGCAAGCTGGTGCCGCCGATCCCGCTCCTGTGGCGCTGTAGAGACAATGCTCGCTGCGGCATCTGCGAAACGACGCATGAGCGATCATCGGGCAGTTGGGCGCTAACTCCCCGGTCGTAGTGCCGAAGCTAAACCGATTCCGAAGTCCGGAGCGGCGCGAGCTTTCCCTGTCGGGCCTGCGTTTGGCGGCCCGCGAGTCCGGCTGACTCCTTAGATAGGACTGGGTTTCGGCGCCCCATCGGCAACGCGCGGCACCGTCAGGCGGTCACCTTTGTTTGCCGCAGTTCCTGGAGGGTGGCGCGGTCGTAACCCAACAGCCGCGAGAGGACCTCATCGGTGTGTTGCCCGGGCGTTGGCACCGGGCCGATCCGACCGGGCGTCTTCGACATCTTGATCGTGGCTCCGGGGAGGTACATTTCGCCGGCGACCGGATCTTCCATCTTGACCAGCATTTCACGCTCCCAGAGATGCGGATCCTCGGCTACCTGCGGGATGGTCTTGACCGGAGCGACTGGGATATCGGCCTCGACGAGGGCGGTGACGATCTCCTCGACGGTGTGGGCAAGACACCAGGTCTCGACTTTCTTACGCGGCGAATCGTCTAGGCTCATGCGGCCGGTAAAGGCGCCGGTATTGGCGACCGCGTCGGGGTCGCCGGTAGCAATCTGGAGCAGCCTCGAGCCCATCTCCCGTCCTGAGGCGGAGATCACGACATGGCCGTCCTTTGCCTTATAGGGGGGCCGGCCGCCTTCACCGCCTTCCTGGCCAGTGGCGAGGTAATAGGAGGTCGGGATCTCGACCATCGTCAGCCCCGAATCCATCAGGCAGACATCGATCTCCTGCCCCTCGCCGGTGCGATCGCGGTGGTGCAGTGCGGCGAGCATGCCGATCGTCGCGTGCAGTGATGTGTAGCGATCGACGATCGAGGAGGCGGTGCCGAGCGGCTGGCCGATCGGCGTACCGGTGAGACTCATCAGCCCGCTCATCGCCTGGCCGAGCGGATCGAATGCCGGGCGATCGCGGTAGGGGCCGTATTGGCCGAAGCCAGAGACGGAGGCGAGAATGATATCCGGCTTCAGCTCGCGCAGCCGGTCATAGCCAAACCCCATTTTGTGCATGACGCCGGGCCGGAAGTTTTGCAACACGATATCGGCAGTTTTGACCAGCGCGGCAAAAACCTCTTTGCCGGGTTCGGTACGCATATCGAGGCAGAGGCTTTTCTTGCCACGGTTATAGACCGAAAAGTAGACGCTCTGGCCGCGCACCAACGGCGGCGACTTGCGGGTCTCTTCGCCCCCCAGCTTTTCGATCTTTATGACCTCGGCGCCAAGATCGGAGAGGATCATCCCACCGCGCGGTCCAGCCTGGTACCGCGCCAGTTCCAGCACCCGCACACCATCTAGGGCCCCAGCCATCGCTACCTCCCCAAGCCTGCGTTCTGGTTGAGCTAACACCCGGTACTGCGTAGTGTCAAACGATCGACTACCCGGAGGGAGGGCGCACCATGGCCTACGAATTCATTCTGACCGAGCGTTCCGATGGCGTTGCCGTGATCACTTTGAACCGCCCGGAAAAGCTCAACGCCCTGAGCTATCCGTTGGTGCGCGAGCTCGACGAGGCATTGTCCCAGTACGAGGCGGATGAGGACA
>Ga0182038_10001373_pt1 | contig 12658 bp, 10 predicted proteins | sample sta12Can44000108_FD_125976 | JGI IMG/M metagenome (GOLD analysis project Ga0182038, IMG submission 125976) | Lab enrichment of tropical soil microbial communities from Luquillo Experimental Forest, Puerto Rico - statanox.12C.anox.44.000.108 | ecosystem: Environmental > Terrestrial > Soil >...
CGTCTGAAGGGTCTTTTGGTTCACGGGCCATTGCAAGCACTACTCGCTGCTGTGATTAACATCTCAATATTCAATTTGTGCAATGTGGCAATCGAATGCCGTGAATTCAAAAAATCCGAAGTCGCCGGCTGCAACACGCGCCATTGATGGAGCATTTTAAAGGGCACTTCGAAAAATTAAGGAGGCCGGATGTGCCGGCCCCCTTAGATACGTGACGATTTCTCCAAAATTTCACCAGTAGCCGTAACCGCCATACTGAGAGTTGCAGACGTTCACCCAGCCGTAGTCGGGCACCCACTGCACACAAGAATCGTAACCGCCGTAGTACGGCCATGTGGCGGCGGCTAATGCGACGCCAGCGCCTACGCCCCACCATGGCCACCAGCCGCCACCGCGCCAGCCGGCCCACCTGTTGCCACGCCAGCCTGCCCACCTGTTGCCGGCCCAGACACCTCTACCGGCCCAGGCACCTCTGCCTACCCAAGCGCCTCTGCCAGCCCAAGCAACCCTGCCCGGACCTGCGAACCTACCGGGACCCGCGATTCCCATTCTTCCCGGACCGGCGACGGCCATGGCCCGAGCGCCACTCCACCCGCCCATGCGGGCACCACTCCATCCGCCCATGCGAGCACCGCTAAAGCCTCCGATGCGGGCGCCACCACCGCCCATGCGGACACCACCACCGCCGCCACCGAACCTTGCCTCAGCGGAATCGGCAAAAGTAACCGCCGCTAGGATTAGTGCGGCGCAGATCGACACGCTTTTCCACATAGCGTTCTCCTAACGAGTGAACTTTCGTAAAATTTTGTAACGGCTGGGGAATCCACTTAGTTCCACAGCGCGGCATTCACCCAAGGTCCAATGGCAAATTTGCCGGCGGACTAGCGGCAAGCCCCGATGGCCGGCATCTGCATCTCAGGCAGTTCTGGCACGCGCCTGTGCCTTTGTTTCAAGTCGGTTAGGTTCAGCTCCCTTTTCACTTGGCGACGGAGCCAATGGAGGCGATGTGAGGGCACCGGTCGCAGCAATGATCTGCTGCTGGCAAGCAAGTCCATCTTGCATGATCCTCTCGAAAGCGCCCTTGGCCCAGTCCTGATACGCCTGAACCATCTCTGGTAACGATTCCGTTCCGCACAGACGTTGTGCAGCTTCTTGTGCTGAACGAGTTCCCTTATGACGATGCTCGAACCAGCTATTCGTAAATGCCTGCATGTTGTTCAGAATCGTCTCTTGGTTTTCCCAAAAGCGAGTAGCGTTTTCTCGGAACGAATCTGAAAGTGTAAAGGTCTTCGGCAGAAACATTTTTTGCATAGATGTCCATTGTTCAGAAAAATCAGTCATGGGCTGCCTCCCTACTGGTTTGTTTTTGGATAGATAAAAAGTGCGGCTCAGGAAACATATCACGGACTAAAATTTACGCAGGACAAAACTAAGTGAGGTCTTCGCATTCTCGCTGAAAAGCTTCGGCGTGGTAGTGGCACTATGTAGGTACAAACGTGAATGGAACAATTTCCGCGAAACGGCCACCACGATGGAACGGTGCGCTAATACGACTATACCGATATATAACTGCCGCCCGTTGGAGCCGCACGAAAAAAGAAAAGCTCATTGAATTGGTCAAGATGGAAGTGACCGCACGAGATTAACAAGACGGATGCAGCGCCAACGCGGTGGTGCGCGGACGACCATGCCCATTGCAGCGCGGGCATTGCACATCACGCAGCGCCACATGAACGCGGATATGGGACCATCGTCCAACTCGATTTGCCAGCCTGACAGCGCAACAATTTCTCCGTCCTGTAACCTTCCCCGAAGCGCGTGAGGGTTCGCCGCACATGATCAGGCACAAAGTCCGTTCCGTTACACCTGCAGCGGGCTCCTTGCCGTGACCGCATCGGCTACCTCGCTCGGTGAGCAACCGCCTCCGCGCGCCAAATTAACCATGCGCGCCCAAAAGCAACCTGAGGAGGATAGCAATGTTCTTCTTTCAAGAAGGCTTCACCTATCGAAATTTCCTGGTGGATGTCCTTTCGATATTCGTATTCGTTGTTTGGTTCTGGTTGCTCATTGTAATCTTTGGCGACCTATTCAGGCGTCACGATATCTCCGGGTGGGGTAAAGCGCTCTGGGTGATTGGGCTGGTTCTATTCTCCTACCTCGGCGTCCTCGTCTATCTCATCACCCAAGGAAGAGGGATGTCCGAGCGGAATGCCCAGCAAGCCCAGCAGGCGCGCGAAGAACTACGCCGTGTGGTCGGCTATAGCGTGGCCGACGAAATCACCAAGCTCGACCAGCTAAAGAAGTCGGGATCGATAACCGCCGACGAGTACGGACGCCTTCGCGCCAAGCTGGTCTAGTGGTGAGTGGGTAATTTTGACCCACTAAGCAATAGAAAGGAAGTCGAACCAAATGATACTGAATTAAAGGAGACAAGAATGGGAATGGCGATACTTCTTCTACTTCTGATTGCTACATTTACCGCTATTGTTATTTGGGTATTCGCCCGCAAGCATAAGGCTCGCTTTGCCAAGGACTCGAGAATTCCTCTTGAGGAGGACAGCCGAGAACCGCCCAGCCTAAGGCGAGACTAATTTATCTCAGAAGCTTTTGGGCTACGCGCACGCAAGGGCGCACAGCCATTCGGCAACGTGTTCTGCAACTGCCTCGGCGGTTTCAAAAATGCGCCATTCGCCCATTTCTTTAGTCCGATTAAACATGCGAGCTGGACTTGTGCCAAAGACGGATGCCACCAACGAACGCCTTATCGTTGCTGCCTAGCTCGGTCCGCTGCGGCAATTTTTCTACGTTTCTGGCATTGCCACCGCCGAGTACAACGTAGTCCGGCTCCAGAGCTGTGCTTAAAACCCTAACTACGTCGCTCACGTTCTTGCGCCATTTTTTCAGTCCAGACCGCCGTAACCCGCGGCTGCCCAAATAGTCTTCAAAGGTCTTGCCCTTTTTGTAGCGTAGGTGGGCGAGTTCCATCGGCTCGACAACACCATCAATTATCATTGCTGTGCCCAAACCGGTGCCGAGTCCCAGGAACAACATGCGGCCGCCATGGTAACTGCCGAGCGCCTGCATAACCGCATCGTTGACGACCTTCACCGGTCTACGAAAGACCTTGGCAAAGTCAAAGCCTGCCCAGCCTGATCCGAGATTGTAGGGTTCAGCGATGGGCCGGTTGCCGGCGACCGGACCGGGATAGCCGATCGAAATAACTTGGTAGGTCCAGTCATTCGTGAGTTCTTTAACCTTCGCGACCACCTGTGTGGCAGTCATTTTGGGCCCTGATCCGAATTTGCGCCGCAAACGCGGCATACTCAGCTCCAGTTTGACGTGAGCACCCCCGATGTCGATGACAAGAATTCGCAGCTGTCTACCGCTCGATTGTTTGGCGTGCTCAGCCGACATGACTAGGCTCGTTTCTACACCTGTGCTGCCCTCTGGTGATTGTCTTGTTTGGCCACGATCGGATCGTGCCAAGGGCTCACCCCTTTCGCGATGTCCATTGATTGGCGAGGCCCCCACGTATGCGGGTCATAGGCGTGTAGTGGCGTGTCCGACTTGAGGATCGAATCGACGACTCTCCACTGCGCTTCGGCGCTGTCTTCGCGCGAGAACAATGTCAGGTCGCCCCTGATGGCATCGCCAATCAACCGCTCGTAGGCATCCATTTCTTCGGCGTCCTGGTGCAAAACGTTGAGTTCGACATGCTCACCCGCCATTTGCTCACCAGGCGCTTTGGCCCTGGCGCCCACCGCGATCACGACATCGGGCGATAGCCGGAAACGAAAATAATTTGGCTGGCCTGGCTTGTCGGCCTTGAAGATCTGTTGCGGCGGAAAATCCAGATCGACGATAACTTCCGTTGCGGTCACGGCGAGTCGTTTTCCTGCGCGCACGAGAAATGGCACGCCGTGCCAGCGCCAGGAATCAACATAGAGCCGTAAGGCGGCAAATGTTTCGACTTTGGAATTTGGCGAAACGCCGTGCTCATGGCGATAGCCGCGATACTGCCCACGCACCAATTCGGACGGGCTCAAAGTTCGAATGGAATTGAATAGTTTGACCTTTTCGTCGCGCAGGTAGCCACTTTCGCTGCTGATGGGGCATTCCATTGCCAGGATTGCGACGATTTGCAGAAGATGATTTTGAATGACATCGCGTATTGCGCCGACTTCCTCATAAAACCGCCCGCGACTCCCGACACCAAAACTTTCTGCCATCGTAATTTGTACACTGTGCACATAGTGCCGATTCCACAGCGGTTCGAGAAAGGCGTTCGCAAACCGGAAATACAACAGGTTTTGGACTGGCTCCTTACCAAGAAAATGATCGATCCGAAATATTGATTCTTCAGGAAAAACCTTGTGCAACGTCTGGTTAAGCTGCTTGGCAGATGAAAGATCGCGCCCGAACGGTTTTTCGACCACCACGCGGGCATTGAGAGAGCACCCTGAGGTGCCCAAACTTTCAATCACAGTCGGAAACATGCTTGGTGGGATGGCAAGATAAAAAAGTGGTCGCTTGCTCGGCCCGAGTGTCGATCGCATGGCGTGAAACGTTTGGATGTTGTTGTAGTCGCCATCGACGTAATTTAGCAGGGCGCTGAAACGTTCAGCGCGTCGTTGGTCGAAATCGTTTGACCCGCTGACTGCTTTCAAAACATGGGCTTTGAACGCCTCGGTTGTCCATCCGGACCTCGCCACACCAATAATGGGAATCTTCAGCCGTCCGTGGCGAAACATTGCATAGAGAGCAGGAAAGATCTTTTTGTGGGCGAGATCTCCGCTTGCGCCGAACAAGACCAAGGCATCTGAAAGAGGGGGTGTCATTTTGAATTTTAACGATTCGCAGCGACTTTTTTATTTGGTGATAGTTCTGTGTGGCCGCCGAATTCGTGCCGCGTCGCGGACAAAAGCTTGTCAGCAAAATCTGCCGCGCCGCGAGAGGTGAACCGTCCATAAAGAGCGCTGCTGAGCACACTGGCCGGCACCCCTTCGTCGATAGCGGCCTTGAGCGTCCACCGGCCCTCGCCAGAATCTGATACGTGGCCTTCAAATTCGGAAAGCTCAGGATCATGAAAAAGCGTCACACCCGTCAGGCCATCACGTTCGATCAAGCGTTTGAGTCCGTCGTCCGCGAGAAAGGTCCGGGACAAAAAATCCAGCCAGACCGTCTGCCCTTCGTCATGCAATGTCTTGAGTGGATTTTTGTTTGGTATTTCTGCTTCTTGTCTCACCATGATCTTCCTTACCCTCTCACCATGTTAGCGATCTGATGTTTCGCAGCCGCAACGACGGCCTCGCAGGTAAATCCAAATTTGCGCAATAGGTCCGGCAATGGTGCAGAGGCACCAAATTGGTGCATCCCAATGCTGACACCGCGCGGGCCAACGTAGCGGCCCCAACCGATCACCGAGCCCATTTCCACTGATACGCGCTCCCAAATGCCTGGTGGCAGCACCTTGTCGCGGTAGCGCTCGCTTTGCTGTTCGAACAGTTCCCAGGAAGGCATGCTGACGACGCGCGATTCGATGCGGTCCGCTTTCAGCGCTTCATGCGCCGCAAGGCAGAGCGCGACTTCACTCCCGGTGCCAATAAGGATCACATCCGGGGGTCGTCCGTGGCTGTCGGCCAGGATGTAGGCGCCACGCCTGACATTTTCTGCTGACGCGTATTTCGAACGGTCGAACGTTGGTAACGGTTGTCGGCTGAGAATGAGGCACGCCGGCTGATCTTTCAGCTCAAGAATCACGCGCCACGCCTCGGTCACTTCGTTGGCGTCCGCCGGACGAAGGTTGATGAGACCAGGAATGGTTCGCAACGTGATCAGTTGCTCGATGGGCTGATGCGTAGGGCCGTCCTGGCCAAGCCCGATCGAGTCGTGGGTGAAAACGTAAATTACCGGCAGTCGCATCAGTGCGCTGAGCCGAATTGCCGGCTTCATGTAGTCGGAAAAAATGAGAAAACTTGACCCGCATGGACGAATATTCGTGAGCGCGAGCCCATTAAGAATTGTGCCCATGGCATGCTCGCGAACCCCGAAATGGAGGTTTCGTCCGCCTGGCGAATTTGCTTCGAAATCGCCCGCGCCATTAAACGTCAGGCGCGTTTTGGTCGAGGGAGCGAGGTCGGCGGATCCTGCAAGAAACCAGGGATAATATTTCGCGAAAGCATTTAGAACTTTTCCGGAGGCCTCTCGGCTCGCGATTCCCTTGGCGTCCGGAGGAAACGTTGGCAGCTCCGCGCCCCACCCACGGGGAAGGGCATGTCTGAGCATGCAGTCGAGTTCATCAGCTAAATCTGGAAACTTGTCGCTGTAGGCAGCAAGTTGCTTGAACCATGACTGGCGCAGCGGACGGCAGCGTTTGGCGAGAGTGCCATGAACATGGGCCGCTACGCCCTCAGGCACCAGAAATTTGGCGTTTTCTGGCCAACCATAACTTCGCTTGGCGAGACACACTTCTTCTTCGCCCAGCGGCTCACCATGCGCCTCGCTGGTGTCCTGCTTGTGGGGTGCACCGAACCCGATGTGGCTGTCGACGATGATGAGTGTCGGCGCATTGTTGCCATGCTTGAACGCCTGAAGCGAACGCACCAATTGCTCAGTGTCATTGGCGCTGCTGACCTTTCGTACTGTCCAACCGTAAGCACGAAACCGTTTTAAAACGTCCTCACTGAAAGCGAGATCGGTCTTCCCCTCGATAGTGATTCGATTGCTGTCGTAGATCCAGCAGAGATTTCCGAGCCCAATATGTCCGGCCAGCGATGCCGCTTCGCTGGAGACTCCTTCCATCATGTCGCCATCGCTGCAAAAAGCGTAAACCTGGAAATCGAACATCACAAAGTCTGGTCGATTAAAATGTTGAGCGAGCCAGCGCGAGGCGAGGGCCATACCAACGCTGTTGCCGCAGCCTTGTCCTAGGGGGCCGGTCGTGGTTTCGACGCCTGTTGTGACCCTATATTCGGGATGACCTGGGCATCTTCCGTCGAGCTGTCTGAAACGTTTGATGTCATCAAGCGTTACGGCCGGCCGATCAAGAACTTGATTGTTTCTGTCGACGGTTTTTACTCCAGCGAGGTGGAGCATCGCATACAGCAACATCGATGCGTGACCATTCGACAAAACGAAACGGTCACGGTTAGGCCAGGTCGGATTGTCCGGGTCGAAACGCAGAAACTGCTGCCAGAGCGTATAGATCACAGGCGCCAATGCCATCGGCGTGCCTGGATGCCCCGATTTGGCCTTTTGCACTGCGTCGATCGAAAGCGTGCGAATTGTGTTGATGCAAAGGCTATCAAGAGGGTCGGCTTGTTCAGTTGTGGTGCTGAACAAATCCGAATGTTGATCAGAACTTAAAACGATCTTAGTGGGCATTTCAGACCTGCCGCGGTCTGGAAGTCCGTACGCCGCGATCCTTTGGGATTACGGAGGCCCCTGCGATAACAACTGACGACCTAGTTTTTAGGTTCCCGTTTGCCTATGGTCACCGCGCAGAACTCAGTTCCGCGCGCGACGGCAATTCATCGGCGACGTCCGTTCCGGATCTATCGGGAACCCGTTTCTTGGCTACCCGGCCAGCGATAAAAGGCAGACCTAAGAGCTGGCAAATACCGTGATGTTAGAGCCCTTTGTCGGCTGCAAAAGAGATGATCTAATTCTCGACGCTGGCGACCACTTTCAGACGCGGCCTCTTGATCTCCATAACTTCTCTATAGGCGGCCATGTAGTCCAAGGCCATTCGTCGCGCCGTAAATCGCTCTTCGAACCGCTTACGCACCTTTTGCCGATCGAGCTGCGTAATTCGATTAACTGCATTAACTGCCGAGAGTTCATCTTCAACAATGTAGCCTGTGATGTCCTCTTCAACGATCTCGGGTACCGACCCGCGATTAAACGCGATCACCGGAGTCCCACAAGCCATGGCTTCGATCATTACCAGTCCAAAGGGTTCGGGCCAATCAATCGTTACGAGCAGCCCGATTGCACCGCTGAGAAACTCGGATTTTTCCTGATCGTTGATTTCGCCGACATATTCAACAAGTGGCATATCCAACAGCGGTTTAATGACCTGTTCGAAGTATTCCTGATCGACGCGATCGACTTTGGCGGCAATCTTGAGAGGTATGCCGCACCGCCGGGCGATTCGAATGGCTTTATCCATTGATTTTTCCGGTGCGATGCGGCCGAGGGCAGCTAGGTAAGTCGGTTTTGACGGACGCGGTGTCAACAAATTCTCGGGAACGCCGTGATAGATCGTTTTTACCCAGTTGGCCCGCGTGACTGGTCTGCGTTGCGAATCAGAGATCGAAACGAGAGGCGTTCTGCTGAACGTTTTGAAGACAGGTTGATGTTCTGGAAGATCAAGTCTGCCATGCAAGGTGGTTATGAATGGTGTCTGCTGGCGGGAAAAGAGCGAAAAAGGATAGTAGTCGAGATGGAAATGCAGCAGATCGAACTCGTCACAACGTCGGCGCACGTTTTCCAGCATAACCGTGTGCAATGCATTTGGGTCGCGGATCGAACCGTCGAGCCGCAAGGCCCTAGGCCAAACCGCCTCAAGATTGGCTGAAGTATGGGAATCGCCGCTTGCGAAAAGGGTCACGTCGTTGCCGAGAGCTACCAGTTCTTCCGTAAGCCAGTGAACGACCCGTTCCGTGCCCCCGTAAAGCTTGGGAGGGATTGCTTCGGTTAGAGGCGCAACCTGCGCGATCCGCATACGATTTTATTCCTTGTGACAAGCCGCAGAGCGCCAAAAACCCCGAATCGTGAAGTTCATGAGAATTTGGGAACGTTTTGTCGCTGACCTTGTTCCCAGAAAGGGCAACGCCGGACAGGAATTCGTATCCGAAACGTAGGTGTTGGAAACGGACACTTTGCGGTGTTGAGATAGGAAAACAAGGAAAAGGCCGTTCCAATTTCAGAACAAACTGGTTGCGAACGCATGGATGATTTTGTCGGCTATAGGGGTAGGCCTATCGCATTCGTCAGCCGTTATTTGAGGCAGCATTGGCTGTCGCATGCAGTGATTGTGACGGCCATCGCCTTTGCGGTTCTGTGCTCGGTTGGAACTCAGTACGGGGTGAAATTCCTGGTCGACAGTCTGACGTCCGGAACACCGAAAAAGGTGTGGTTGGCCTTTTTTTTCCTGGTTGCGTTTATAGCCGCGGACAATCTTTTGTGGCGCGCTGCGGGATGGATCGCAAGCACGACGTTCGTCAAAGTGACGGGTGATCTACGGCGCGATCTGTTTCGCCATCTAACCGGTCACGCGCCGAGTTATTTCTGCGAACAGATGCCAGGTACGTTGACGAGCCGCATCACCGCCATGTCGAATGCGATCTTCGCAATTGAAAACATGTTTATTTGGAACATTATGCCCCCGTGCCTAGCGACTTTGTTTGCCATCGCTCTGATTGGAACGGTAAGTGTGCCAATGGCGTGCCTCCTTAGCGGCCTTGGCGGGGTGATTGTCGTGGCGATGTTCGCTCTAGCAGCTGCGGGAAAGCCGCTTCACCATGACTTCGCTGCCAAAGCCGCGGCCGTTGATGGTGAGATGATCGACGTCGTCAGCAATATGCCCTTAGTCAAGTCTTTCTGCGCAGTCGGTCGCGAACTTGAGCGCTTTGGTGCAAAGGTCGACTGTGAAATTGCGGCACGTACCCGAAGCTTGCGCTATTTGGAAAGGCTTCGCGTTGGTCATGCACTGGTAACCGCCATAATTACAATCGGTCTGGTAGCGTGGGCAGTTGAACTTTGGCAGCGCGGCGAAGCCACGGCTGGCGACGTCGTTTTGACCTGTACGTTGGGGCTTTCGGTTCTGCATGCGACGCGTGATCTTGCGGTTGCGCTTGTTGACGCGACTCAACACGTTGCGCGTCTGTCAGAGGCGCTCGCAACGGTTCTGGTCCAACACCAGCTTCGTGACCACCCAGAAGCTGGTCCCTTGTTGAAGCGCGGCGCACGCATCGAATTCAGGAATGTTTCGTTCGGCTACCGCGGAAGCCTGAATGTCTTCGATCGATTTAGTTTGTGCCTCGAATCAAACCAACGAGTCGGGTTGGTTGGCGAGTCAGGGGCAGGAAAATCAACGCTGTTTGCCTTGCTTCAACGTTTCAATGAGATACAGAGCGGCGAGATTCTGATTGACGGTCAAGAGATAACACGCGTGACGCAAGACAGCTTACGGTCGGCAATCGCGCTGGTTCCACAAGATATTTCGCTTTTCCAGCGATCGATAATGGAGAACATTCGTTACGGGCGCCCGGCCGCGACTGACAGAGAAGTTCTCCAGGCGGCGAAAGCCGCACGCTGCGAATTCATCAATGAATTGCCGGGTGGATTCGCCATGGTTGTTGGAGATCGTGGTGCAAAACTGTCAGGTGGTCAGCGGCAGCGTATTGCTATTGCCCGCGCATTTCTCAAGGATTCACCGATCTTGCTTCTCGATGAGGCGACTGCTTCGCTCGACAGCGATTCTGAGGAAGCCGTTCGCGAAGCGCTTGGGCGTCTGATGCAGAAGCGCACTGTGGTAGCGATAGCGCACCGTTTGTCGACGCTTCGAAATTTCGACAGGATCATCGTCTTGAAATCTGGGCGGGTGATAGAAGATGGTTCGCCAGACGATCTTATCAAGCGTCAGGGAGCGTACTATCAGCTGCTATGTAGCGAAGTGAATCGTCTGATGAGGCGCGCGGCATAGCCAATTTCGCATTAGCGAGCTTGCGAGCCCCATGTCCGTCGAATCTGTTAGACACGCTGTTCAATTGATCGACGACACTCCAGAAGCGCCGTTTTCGGTTCATTTAACCGGGCCGCTTACGCGCTCGCGTCGATCGCTCAAGCATAACGACACTTTTGTAATTCTCGACGAACATGGCGATATTGGCGCATCCGTTGGGAGTGCCGATGGTTTGTTCCAAAGCGACACACGCTTTTTGTCACGTCTTGAGCTGCTGATTAACGGCGTGCAGCCGCTGTTGCTCGCCTCGAACCTAAGCGACGATAATTTCCTGCTAACGGTTGATCTTACCAATCCAGATATCGTCGTGGATGGTCATATCGTGTTCCAAAAGGATATGATTCACATCGTCCGCTCGATTTTCATCTGGAATCAAACAATCCATCAGCGAGTAGGAGTTCGCAATCACAGCGTTTTGCCAGTGATGTTCGATTTTTCAGTTAAGTTCGACAGCGATTTTGTTGACTTGTTCGAGGTAAGAGGAGCCGTTCGCAAGAAGCGTGGCTTTTTTGAAAGCAAAATAGTTGATTCAAAGAACCTGCGATATCTCTACCGTGGGCTCGACGATGTCATCCGTAAAACGACTATGCATTTTGAGCCACAGCCGGCGGCGTTGGATGCCAATAGAGCAAGCTACCTCGTTGAGCTACCCGCGGGTGCCGACTTTTCGTTTTTCATAACAGCGAACTGCGATTCGAACAGCGCGTCAAAGGCCCAACCGTTTACGCGAACATTGTTGTCTGCGCGGAGGGAGATGCAGGCATCCCGAGCGGGCGCTGCATCCATCGTGACAACAAACGAAATTTTCAATGAAATGCTGTGCCGCGGTGCCGCTGATCTTAATATGCTGACCACAGACACGCCGCAGGGTCCTTATCCTTACGCCGGAATCCCCTGGTTCTCTACGACCTTTGGCCGCGACGGGATTATTACGGCTTTGCAGATGCTGTGGCTTGCGCCGGAAATAGCTCGGGGTGTCTTGCGACGTCTCGCTGCTTATCAAGCCGTCACGGACGACCCTGATTCCGATGCGCAGCCGGGAAAGATACTGCACGAGATGCGTGGCGGTGAAATGGCATCACTGCGCGAGATACCATTCGGACTTTACTACGGTAGCGTCGATTCGACGCCTTTGTTTGTACTGCTTGCCGGACTCTATTTCGAGCGAACTGGAGACCACGAAACAATCAAAGAGCTGTGGCCGGCGATAGATGCAGCGTTAAAGTGGATCGACGGCCCGGGGGATGTCGACAGAGATGGATTCGTAGAGTACCGGCGGCTAACGGCGGACGGACTTGCCAATAAAGGATGGAAAGATTCATACGACGCCATCTTTCATGAAGACGGGCGTCTGGCCGAAGGCGATATCGCACTCGTCGAGGTGCAGGGATATGTCTTTGCGGCGAAGCGACTCGCAGCACGGTGCGCCCGTAGAATGGGATTCATTGATCAGGCGCGCGCGCTGGAAGCTGATGTCGAAAAACTAGCCGAGAAATTCGAAGCTACCTTTTGGTGTCCTGAGATCGGAACCTACGCTTTGGCGCTCGATGGTGACAAAAATCCTTGCCGCGTGCGATCGTCCAATGCCGGCCAAGCACTGTTTAGTGGTGTCGTCAAAAAGGAGCGTGCGGGCGATGTTGCCAAAGCCCTTTTAGGAGCAAATTCATTCTCCGGTTGGGGCATCCGAACCATTGCAAAAGGCGAAGTACGTTACAATCCAATGTCGTATCACGACGGCTCGGTGTGGCCCCATGATAACGCACTTATTGCGCTGGGTTTTTCTCGCTATGGCTTAAAAGGACCGGCCTTACGTGTGTTCGGCGGCCTGTTCGCCGCTGCGACGTACATGGATTTGCGCAGGCTGCCTGAGCTTTTTTGCGGGTTTCAGCGGCAGCGCCAGCGGGGACCCAC
>Ga0182038_10001375_pt1 | contig 12653 bp, 12 predicted proteins | sample sta12Can44000108_FD_125976 | JGI IMG/M metagenome (GOLD analysis project Ga0182038, IMG submission 125976) | Lab enrichment of tropical soil microbial communities from Luquillo Experimental Forest, Puerto Rico - statanox.12C.anox.44.000.108 | ecosystem: Environmental > Terrestrial > Soil >...
GCGAAGCGGGGATGATAGGCATTGGTGACCATTTCACGGTCGAACAGATATTGCCGCACCTCATCGGCCTTGGCGTCGGCGATCTGATAGGCCAGCCCGCGACAAGAGCCGCCCCGGTCCAAACCCAGCACCAAGCCGGGCTTTTCCGGGCAGCCGCGATAGATGGTGGAGAGGATGCACATGGAGCGGTGCCAGCCATGCAAAGTGGCGGCATGGCGGCCGACGAACTCGAAGTCGGGACGCCACATCAGCGAGCCATAAGCGAAGACCCAGAAATTCCCGTCCATTTTTCCATTCATCGGTTCTATAAGAAGCCCATGAAGATATCTCTCCCCTTCGGTCGGAAGACAAGACTGTTCCTGACCTGGTTGCCCGTTATTGCGTTCATCGCCTGGAGCCTGTGGTGGAGCCTGTTGGCGCGCGAGCTGCGCCACGGCTTGCAAAACTGGGTCGAAGCCCGTCGGGCCGAGGGCTGGGTGGTCACCACCGGCGAAACCACGTTGGGCGGTTTTCCCACGATGGTGCGGCTGACCTTGGGCGCGCCCTCCTTGAAGACCATGGACGGCAGCGGCTGGCAAGGGCCGCAGGCGATGTTGTCGCTGTCGCCGCTGGACCCCAAGGGGGTACGGCTGGAACTGCATGGCAAGCAGGTGCTGGTGCCGCCGGGACAGCCGCCGGTGGAAGCCTTTGCCGCCGAAGTGGCGCTGATGCTCCCCGATTCGTTGGATTTCTCGCTTAGGGCTGGCGAGCTGCGCGGGCGCAAGCTGGGCCGGCTGGCCTTCCACGCCAAGCCCGAGGGATCGCTGCTGCCGGGGTTATCGGCCTGGCGCAATGGCGGCGGTGATCTTCAGCTGAGCCAGATCAATGTCGATTGGGACAGTCTGCATCTGGAGGGCGAGGGGACTTTGGCTCTGGATAAGCGGCTGCAGCCGCTGTTCGCCGGCACCGCCTCCATGGCCGGCCTGCCCGAAACCCTGGACAAGCTGGCGCAGGACGGCACCATCAAGCCGGCGGCGGCGGCCTTGGCTCATGTCGGGCTGAAGCTGATCGCCAAGCCGGGAGCCGATGGCCGGGCGGAGGTGCATCTGCCGGTGACGGTGCAGGATGGAAAGATTTATCTGGGACCGGCCTCGGTCGCCAGCCTGCCGGATATCACATGGCCGAATTCGGTTTACTTCCGGAACGAATAAAACATCAGACGCAGTTAGGCTTTCGCTTGCACCCACAGCCGCAGTTGCTCGGTCAACTGGGCGATGATCTCGGACCAGTCGCCGCGCTTGGTTTGGCGGAAGATGCGGGTGCGGGGATACCAGGGGCTGTCCTCGCGGTCGCGGAACCAGCGCCAGCAGCCGTCATAGCGGGACAGCAGCCAGCATTCGGCATTGATGGCCCCGGCCACATGCACGACCGAGGTATCCACCGAGATCACCAGATCCAGATTGGCGATCATGGCGGCGGTGTCGGCGAAGTCGCCGATCTCGCCGGTCATGTCGAACAGGGTCATGCCCTGGGGCGGCACCAGAGCCTGGGCGGCGCGGGGACCGAGCTGCAAACTGACCAGCGAAATGCCGGGAATGCGGGCCAGGGGCGCGAATGTTTCGAGATCGAAACTCCGGCGGCTATCCAGCAGCATGGCTTCCGAGGCGCCGGGGCGGGGGGCTCCGGCCCAGGCGATGCCGACCTTCAGGCCGGGGCATTCCGCCAACCGCTCTTTCCAGGCTTCCACATCGGCGGGCTGGGGATGCAGATAGGGCATCCGGGCCGGGATGGTCTGCATCTCGATTCCCAGGGCGAAGGGCAGACTGAGCAGCGAGATAGCGTAATCTGCCTGGGGCACCGGGTCCTTGGCGCTGATCACCTCGGCCACCCCTTCGATGGTGGACAGGAATCGGACCAGGCTGGGCTCGACCCGCAGGATCACCTTGTCGGCCATCGCCGCCACCATCGGCAGGAAGCGGATGAACTGGATATCATCGCCATAGCCCTGTTCGCCATGCAGCAGGATGGTCTTGCCCGTCAGCGGCTGGCCGGTCCAGCGCGGCAGATGGATGCGCTGCATGGGGATATGGCTGTTGGCGACCCAACGCCATTCATGCTCGGTGAAGCCTTCTCGCAGGCGGCCTTGCTGCAACAGAGCAATGCCGCGATGCAGATGGGATTCGGGATGGTTCGGGTCCAGAGCGATGGCCCGGTCGTACGAGGCCATGGCTTCGTCAAAGCGCCCCTGGGCCCACAGGGCGTCGCCCAGATTGACATGGGACAGGGCATGATCCGGTTTCAGGGCGATGGCGTGACGCAGGGTCCGCTCGGCATCCTCGAAATGGAAGGGCAGCATCAGGGCATTGCCCAGATTGTTATAGGCCTGCACGAAGTCGGGCTTGCTGGTGATGGCCCGGCGATAGGCGGCGAAGGCTTCGTCATATTGGCGGGCATCGGCCAGGGCGTTGCCCAGATTGAAGGCTGGCACCGGGTCGCCGGGTTGAAGCTCGGCGGCGCGGCGGAAGGCGTTCGCGGCTTCGATGGGCAGGTGCATCTCTTGAAACACCCGGCCCAGTTCGTTGTGAATCTCGTAGGCGCTGGGCAGCAGATTGGCGACCAGCTCATAAAGCCGTTTGGCATCGGCCAGCTCGCCGGCCTGATGATGCCGCTGGGCCTGGGTGATCATCGCCTGCAGATGGGCGATCTGTTCGGGAGGCAGTCCGGTCATCGTTCCTCGCCCCGCAGCAGGGGTTTGATATCCAGCAGCGGGGTGCCGTCCAAAGCTTCCAGCGGCTTGACCAGCAGCCGGTTGCCCGAGATGCGCAACAACTCGACCCGATGCAGGCCGATGGGATTGGGCCGTTCGGGTGAACGGGTGGAGAAGACGCCGGTCTCGGCCCGGCTGCCGTCATCGCGCCGAGGCGTGGCGCGGATGCAACTGCGATCCGACAGATGCAGCCAGGTGAACAGCAGCAATTCCATGCCGGCAGCCAAGCCATCCAGACCGGGCAGAACCGCCTCGTCCAGCTCCAGCCAGGCTTCGGGCGCACCCAGGAAGCCCTGGCGCGGAGCGTCTTCCCGCCGCTTCAGTTCCGAGCGCACCACGCCGATGGGCTTTAAGCTCAGGTCCATCAGGCCTCCACGTCCAGATCGAAGGCGGCGGCCATCAAGGCGCGGGTATAGGCGGTTTGCGGGGCCGAGAAAATTTGGGCCGCCGGGCCGCTTTCCACCACCTTGCCGTCTTTCATCACCACCACCTGATCGGCCAGCGCCTTGACCACCCTGAGATCGTGGCTGATGAACAGATAGGCGAGATCATGGCGGGTCTGAAGATCGCGCAGCAGCTCGACGATCTGCGCCTGCACCGAAACGTCCAGGGCCGAGGTCGGCTCGTCCAGCACGATGAATTTGGGCTTCAGCACCAAAGCGCGGGCCACCGAGATGCGCTGGCGCTGGCCGCCCGAGAATTCGTGAGGATAGCGGTCCTGGGTAGTCGGGTCGAGGCCGACCTCCGCCAGCACCTCGGCGATCATCTGGCGGCGCTCGTCGGCGGTCTTGCCGATCTTGTGAACCTCCAACCCCTCGCCGACGATCTGGCCCACCGACAGGCGGGGCGACAGCGAACCATAGGGGTCTTGGAACACCATCTGCATCTCGCGCCGCAAGGGGCGTAGCGCCTTGGCCGACAGGGCGTTGATGGGCTTGCCGAGGAACACCACCGGCCCCTTGGATTGGTTAAGCCGCAGCAGCGCCAGCCCCAATGTGGTCTTGCCCGAGCCGGATTCGCCCACCACACCCACCGTCTGGCCGCGCTTGATGGACAGATCGACGCCGTCCACCGCCTTGATATGGTCGACGGCGCGACCCAGAATGCCCTTGCGGATGGGGAACCAGACCTTGAGGTCCTGACAGGCCATCACCTCGGGCGCATCGGCGGCGGGGCGATTCGGCTGGCCCTTGGGCTCGGCGGCCAGCAGGCGTTGGGTGTAGGGATGCTGGGGCGATGAGAACAATGCCTCGACGTTATTCTCTTCGACGATCAGCCCACCCTGCATGACGCAGACCCGGTCGGCCATCTTCTTGACGATGCCGAGATCATGGGTGATCAGCAGCAAGGCCATGCCGAAGCGGGCTTGCAACTCTTTGAGCAGCTTCAGGATTTGCGCCTGAATGGTCACATCCAACGCCGTGGTGGGTTCGTCGGCGATCAGGATGTCGGGCTCGTTCGCCAGTGCCATGGCGATCATCACGCGCTGACGCTGGCCGCCCGACAATTCATGGGGCAGAGCCGACAGGCGCTTCTCGGGGTTCTGCAAGCCGACCAGGGTCAGCAGCTCGACCACGCGGGCGCGCAGTTGATCGCCCCGCATGCCGCGATGGATTTCCAGCACCTCGCCCACCTGCTTGCCGATGCTGTGTAGCGGGTTGAGGCTGGTCATCGGCTCCTGGAACACCATGGCGATGCGGTTGCCGCGCACTTGGCGCAAGTCGCGTTCGGGGGCTCCCAGCAATTCCTGTGCTTCCAGCTTGATCGAGCCGGCGGGATGATGGGCGCGGGGATAGGGCAGCAGCTGCAGCACCGAAAGGGCGGTGACCGACTTGCCCGAGCCGGACTCGCCCACCAGCGCCAGGGTCTGGCCCTTTTCCAAGGAGAAGGACACGCCTTTGACCGCTTCCACCGCCTGGGCGTCGCGGCCGAAGCTCACCTTCAGGTCTTGGACGGAAAGCAGTGCGGTCATTGGATGGTCTTTCGGGGATCGAAGGCGTCGCGCACGGCTTCACCGATGAAGACGAGCAGGATCAGGGTGACGGACAGCACCAGAAAGCCGGTGATGCCCAGCCAGGGGGCCTGAAGGTTCTCTTTGCCCTGGCGCAAAAGATCGCCCAGCGAGGCCGAGCCGGGCGGCAGCCCCAGGCCGAGATAGTCGAGCGAGGTCAGGGACACCATGGCGCCGCTGGCGATGAAGGGCATGTTGGTCATGGTTGCCACCATGGCATTCGGCAGCACATGCCGGATCATGATGCGGCTGTCCGACATGCCCAGCGCCTTGGCCGCCCGCACATAATCGAAATTGCGGGCGCGCAGGAACTCGGCCCGCACCACCGCCACCAATCCGGTCCAGGAAAACAGCATCAGAATGCCCAGCAGCGTCCAGAAGCTGGGGGCGATGATGCCGGCGACGATGATCAGGATGTAAAGCTCGGGCAGGCCGCCCCAGATTTCCAGCACGCGTTGGAGGGTCAGGTCCAGCTTGCCGCCGAAATAGCCCTGCACGGCACCAGCGGTCACGCCGATCAGCGAACTGCCGATGGTCAGCAGCAGGCCGAACAAGGTCGAGATGCGCAGGCCATAGATCAGCCTAGCGGCCACGTCGCGGCCCTGATCGTCGGTGCCCAGGATATTGTCTTTCGACGGCGGTGACGGGTTCGGTGTCGGGGTGTGGAAATTGATGGTGGCGTAGCTGTAGCGGATGGGGGGCCAAAGCACCCAGCCATGCTCGGCGATCTTGCCGGCGATATAGGGGTCGCGGTAATCGGCCTCGGTGGCGAAGTCGCCGCCGAACTCGGTCTCGGGATAGGCGACGAACACCGGAACATGCGGCTTGCCGTCATAGACCACCAGCAACGGCTTGTCATTCGCCCAGAACTCGGCGAACAGGCTGAGGCCGAACAGCGTCAGGAAGATCCATAGGGACCAGAAACCCCGGCGGTTGGCCTTGAAGGCATTGAGGCGGCGGCGGGTGAGGGGCGTCATGACCATCAGTTCCGCGCCTCGAAATCGATGCGGGGATCGACGAAGTGATAGGTCAGATCGCTGATCAAGCCCAACACCAGCCCCAGCAGGCTGAAGAAATACAGGGTAGCGAACATCACCGGATAATCGCGGTTGATCACCGCCTCGAAGCCCAACTGCCCCAGCCCGTCGAGAGAGAAGATCACCTCGACCAGCAATTGTCCGGTGAACAGAATGCTGATCAGCAGCGCCGGAAAGCCCGAGATCACCAGCAGCATGGCGTTGCGGAACACATGGCCATAGAGCACCCGGCGCTCGGACAGGCCTTTGGCGCGGGCGGTGACGACATACTGCTTATGGATTTCCTCCAGGAAGCAGTTCTTGCTCAGCATGGTCAGGCCGGCGAAACCGCCGATGACGATGGCGGTCAAAGGCAGCGCCAGATGCCAGAAATAGTCGGCGATGCGATGCGGCCAGGAAAAGCTCTGCCAGTCGGAGCTGACCAACCCACGTAAGGGGAACCAGGACAGGAAACTGCCGCCGCAGAACAGCACCACCAGCAGAATGGCGAACAGGAAACTGGGGACAGCGTTGCCGGCAATGATGATCCAGCTGGTGGCGACATCGAAGCGCTGGCCGTCGCGCACCGCCTTGGCGATGCCCAAGGGGATCGAGACCAGATAGATGATCAGCGTGCTCCACAGCCCCAGCGAGATCGAGACGGTCATCTTCTGGGCCACCAGCGACACCACGCTTTGGTCGCGAAAGAAGCTGCGTCCGAAATCGAAGGTCAGATAGTCCTTCATCATCTTGATGAAGCGTTCATGGGGCGGCTTGTCGAAGCCGAATTGCTTGTTCAGATCGGCAATGAAGCTGGGGTCAAGGCCGCGGGCGCCGCGATAGACGCCCGAGGAATCGCTGGGCGCGCTCTGCGCCGTCTCGTTGCCGCCCTGGCCCGAGATGCGGGCGGTGGCCGAGACGGCCTGATTTTGCACCCTGGCGATGATCTGTTCCACCGGGCCGCCGGGGGCCATCTGGATGATGGCGAAATTGGTCAGCATGATGCCGAACAAAGTCAGCGGAATCAGCGCCAGACGGCGAACGACATAGGCTAGCATGGATGTCCCTTACCCCCAGCCCTTCTCCCGCCTGCGGAAGAGGGGAGCAAGGCGGCTTTAGCCCCTCTCCCGAAATCGGGAGAGGGGTTGGGGTGAGGGAAAAACCTCATGCTATCCAAAGCCCCTCTCCCGAAATCGGGAGAGGGGTTGGGGTGAGGGAAAAAACGCGTCATCCCCATTATTTCTTTCCAGCCTTGGCGGGGTCGATCCACCAGGCGTCGAAAACCATGCCCTGGCGCGGGATCACGGTCGGCATGCCGAACTTGTCCCAATAGGCGACGCGGTCGACGCCGATATGCCAGTGCGGGATCACGATATGGCTTTGCAGCAGCACCCGGTCAAGGGCATGGGTGCGGGTCACCAGGGACTCTCGATCAGGTGAAGCGACCAATTGCTCGATCAGGCTGTCGATGGCCGGGTTCTTGATGCCGGACAGGTTCTGGCTGCCCTGCTGATCGGCCGATGCCGAACCCCAGAATTCCCGCTGCTCGTTGCCGGGCGATTCCGACTCGCCCCAGACTTTGACGATCATGTCGTAATCGAAGGCCCTCAACCGCTGAACATATTGCGCCGAATCCACGGTGCGGATGTTGGCGGTGATGCCCAGCCGCTGCAGGTTCTGCACGAAGGGCAGGGCGATGCGTTCCCAGACCGGCTGGTCCAGCAGGATTTCAAAAACAAAGGGCTGGCCGTTCTTGACCAGCTTGCCGTCCTTGACCTCCCAGCCGGCATCTTTCAGCAGTTGCGCGGCGGTGCGCAGATTGGGGCGGATGCCGGTTTCGCTGCCGTCGGTGGTGGGCGGCGCATAGTCGTTGGTGAAGACGCTATCGGGAATCTGCCCCTTCAGCGGATTGAGCAGTTTCAGCTCGTCGGTCGAGGGCAGATCGTTTGAGGCCAAATCCGAGTTCGAGAAGAAGCTAGTGGTGCGCTCATACTGCCCATAGAACAGGTTCTTGTTGCTCCATTCGAAATCGAAGGCATAGGTCAGGGCCTGACGCACCCGGTCGTCCTGGAACAAGGGCTTGCGCAGATTGAAGACGAAACCCTGCATGCCGGTGGGGCGCTGGTTTTCGAAGGTGCGCTTGATCACCTTGCCCTCGGTGATGGCGGGGAAGTCGTAGGCTGTGGCCCATTTCTTCGACTCGTTCTCGGGGCGGAAGTCATATTCGCCGGCCTTGAAGGCTTCCAGCGCCACCGTGGAATCGCGGTAGTAATCGACGCGGATCTTGTCGAAGTTATAGAGCCCCTTATTGACCGGCAGATCCTTGCCCCAATAATCCTTCACACGGGCCAGGGTGATGCGCTTGCCGGCCTCGAAGCTTTCGATCTTATAGGGGCCACTGCCCAGCGGCGGTTCCAGAGTGGTGTCTTCGAACTTGCGGCTGCTCCAATATTTCTTCGACAGGATCGGCAGCTGGCCCAGAATCAGCGGCAGCTCGCGGTTGTCGCCGGGCGCGAAGGTGAAGCGCACTTTGCGGTCGGCCAGCTTCTCGGCCTTGGCGACATTTTGGTAATAGGCGCGGAAGTTCGGTGCCCCCTTGGTGCGCAGAATGTCGAACGAGAACAGCACATCGTCGGCGGTGATCGGGCTGCCGTCATGGAACTTCGCCTGCGGGCGCAGGTTGAACACCACCCAATTGCGCTCGGGCGGGGTCTCGATGCTTTCGGCGATCAGGCCATATTCGCTGAAGGGCTCGTCGGCGGAAGACACCATCAGGGTTTCGAACAGCTGTCCGACATCCCCCGCCTCGCCCTTGACGATGAAGGGATTGAAGCTATCGAAGCTGCCGGCTCCGGCCAGATGCACCTCGCCGCCCTTGGGGGCGTTAGGGTTCACATAGTCGAAATGCTCGAAATTCGGACCGTATTTCGGGCTGCCATGCATGGCGATGCCGTTGACGGCTTCGGCAGAGGCGGCGGAGGCAAACAGCAGGCCGGCGGTAACGGCGGCGGTCAGCAGACGCATCATGCCAGCACCGCCAAGGCGGCGGCGTGAAGGGTGGCGTCGCCGGCGGCGACTACGCGGCCATCGGACTTCAGCCCCAGCGGCTGGCCTTGCCAGTCGGTCATGATGCCGCCCGCGCCCTCGACAATCGGCACCAGCGAGCAATAATCGTAAGGCTGCAACGAGGCCTCGACCACCAGATCGACGAAGCCATGGGCCAGCAGGCCGTAGGCATAGCAGTCGGCGCCATAGCGCGGCAGCTTGACCGAGGAGCGAACGGCTTCCCACTTCGCCAGGTCATTGCCCTTGAACATCTCGGGCGCAGTGGCGAAGGCCGAGGCCAGCTTCAGCTCGGGGCAGGAGCGGACCTTGATCTGCTTGCCGTTCAGAGTGCTGGGCTGACCGGCGACGCCCAGCCAGCGTTCATGCGAGATGCATTGATTGATCACGCCCAGCACCGGCTTGCCGTGATGCAGCAGGGCGATCAGCGTGCCGAAGGTAGGCAGGCCCGAGATGAAGGCCTTGGTGCCGTCCACCGGGTCCAGCACCCAGACCCATTCGGCGTCCGGGTTCTCGACGCCCCATTCCTCGCCATAGATGCCATGGCCGGGGGCCTTGGCGTTGATGATTTTGCGCATGGCGGCTTCGGATTCGCGGTCCGCCACGGTGACCGGGCTTTCGTCGGCTTTGTCGAAGACGGTGACGGGGGTGCGGTAATAGCCCCGGATGACCTCGCCGGCGGCATCCGCCAGTTCATGGGCCAGGTCGATAAAGCTCTGAGGCACGGAAGTCATGGTCGCGGCACCGCCATCCTGTTGATCCGCGCAGAGTTTGCACCGCATCAGGCCGGATTTCCAGAGCCCAGGTTAAAGTCGCGTCATGTCCTGCGCGCCGTCCATTCGGCGGCGGCGATGCTCAGCACCGCCAGGGCGGGGTGAAGCCACGGGGCCAGCAGGGCGAGGTCGGCCAGCCCCGGCAGGATTTGCGCCAAGCCATAAAGCGGCACCAGCAACAAAGCGGCCAAGGCGGCCAGGATTGGCGGGCAGCGGCGGGAGCGGAAGGCCAGCAGGGCAAAGCCGGCCAGGGTGACTCCGCCCAAGCCCAGATGGGCATGCAGCGGAACCGCCAATCCCAACTTGATGGAGGCTCCGACCAACAGAGCCAGAAGACCGGCAATGCGGACGGTATAAAGGGTGACGGTCTTCATGGACATCAGGCACCTCAGCCGGCGAATTCCGACAAAATGCGTTGCAGGTTTTTCTGCGCCCGGCTTTTGCGCGACAGCAGGGTGCCGATCGGCTCGCCCCACAGCTCGGCCAGTTCCTTGAAGCTGCGGCCATCCAGTTCCACCGCCAGCCAGACCGCCCGCTCGGCGGTGGACAGCAGCGACAGTGCCTGGGCCAGACCCAGCTGCTCCTCGGTATCCTCGGGGGCGGCGGGCTCGGGCAGGTTTTCCGGCATCGGCAGTTCGCGCTTCTTACGGAACAGATCGGCGATGCGGTTGCCAAGTGCTGTGAACAGATAGGCGGTGACGTTCTCGACCTCGGTCAGCAGATCGGTGCGTTCCAGAAGGCGCAGCACCACGTCGGACAGAACATCCTCGGCCTCGTCCCCAGCCGAGGCCGGGAGACGGCGGCGGGCATAGCCCACCAGCCGCTCCTGATCCTTTGCCAGGGCTTCGGTCAACCGCTGACTGGCAGCCGGGTCCGTCATTATTCGCCCTGCTGCGCGGCCTTGCGGGACTGATAGGCCTTGAAGGCGGCATCGCCTTCTTCCCACCACCACTGGGCATAAGCGCCGCCTTCGGGTGGAGCTTCGTCGCGGCCATGCCAACGCTTGTGCCAGCGGCCATGCTTGCCCCGGTGACCATGGCGATGGGTCAGGATGCGGATCAGCACCAACAGGCCGACCGCCTGCCAGAAGCTGATGACCGGCAGATTGAAGACGGCGGGGATCACCGCATTCCAGGTCAGCATGACAACATAGCCGAAGGCCACGGCCACCGCGCCGATCACCAGCAAGGCCAGGATGGCATGGCCGCCATAATGCAGGATGCGCCCGCCGGTGGTCTTAGGGCGGCAGTCGCGCTCAGACGAGCAGCAGTGTCGGAACATACGCATATCGGGGGAAACTCCGTTGGGAAACACTCTCTGCCCCCTAAGACGTAAGCCGCCGACGGTTTATTGCAGGGGGCGCGAATTTTTTCTCTGGCTTGCGGGTTCCAACCGGGGCCTTGGCGTTATATGGTACTGGCGCTTCAATTTTCGGGCTGAATTGCCGTCATGTCGTCTGTTCTCAATCCCGTCATCGTCATCCCCGCCCGTCTGGCCGCTACCCGCTTGCCCAACAAGCCGCTGGCCGACATCCATGGCGAACCCATGATCGTTCATGTCTGGCGCCGCGCCGTCGCTGCTTCCATCGGTCCGGTGGTGGTGGCCTGCGGGGAACAGATCATCGCTGATGCTGTCACTTCGGCAGGCGGCAATGCCGTGCTGACGCCCCCCGATCTGCCCTCGGGCTCGGACCGGGTGCATGAGGCGCTGAAGCAGTTCGACCCCGAAGGCAATTTCAACGCCGTGATCAATGTGCAGGGCGATCTGCCCTCGATCGCGCCGAACGTCATCCGCAGCGTCTTCGCGCCGCTGGAAAATCCGGATGTGGACATCTCGACCCTGATCGTCGAGATCACCGACGATGCCGAACGCCATAACCCCAACGTGGTCAAGGCGGTGGTGGGGTTGGAGGAAGGCCAGCGGGTGGGCCGCGCCCTCTATTTCAGCCGTGCCGCCGTACCCACCGGCGACGGGCCGCTGTACCACCATATCGGCCTGTATGGTTACCGCCGCAGTTCGCTGGAACGCTTCGTCGCCCTGCCCCAGGGTGTGCTGGAGCGTCGCGAAAAGCTGGAGCAGCTGCGCGCCCTGGAAAACGGCATGCGCATCGACGCCGCTCTGGTCGAGACCGTGCCGCTGGGCGTCGATACCCAGGCCGACCTGGAAAAGGCCCGGCAAATCCTTTCCCGCCTGCATTGACGATAGAAGATCATGTCCAGCCCTGAAAACCGCATCGCTTTCCAAGGTGAACCCGGCGCCTATGGCCATCTGGCCTGCAAAGCCGCCTTCCCCGAGATGGAGCCCTTGCCCTGCGCCGCCTTTGAAGACGTCTTCGAAGCGGTGAACGAAGGGCGGGCGCGGCTGGCCCTGATCCCCATCGAGAACTCCATCGCCGGGCGCGTGGCCGACATCCATCACCTGATGCCGGGCTCAAGGTTGCATATCATCGGCGAGCATTTCCAGCCGGTGAACCATCACCTGCTGGCGCTGCCGGGCACCCGGATTTCCGACATCAAGATCGTGAAAAGCCATGTCCATGCCCTGGGCCAATGCCGCAAGTTCCTGGGGCAGCATGGCCTGAAGCCGGTGGTCGCCGCCGATACCGCCGGTTCCGCCGCCGAAGTCGCCGCCAAGGGCGACAAGACCCTGGCCGCCATCGCTTCCGAACTGGCCGGCGAGATCTATGGCCTGGAGTCCCTGGCCGCCAATATCGAGGATGCCGAGCACAACACCACCCGCTTCCTGGTGATGTCGCGCGACCCGGCCCCGCCGCCGCCGAAGACGGTGCCGTCGGTGACCACCTTCATCTTCCGCGTCCGCAACGTGCCGGCGGCGCTGTATAAGGCCATGGGCGGCTTCGCCACCAATGGCGTCAACATGACCAAGCTGGAAAGCTATCAGGTCGGCGGCACCTTCGCCGCCACCCAGTTCTATGCCGACGTCGAAGGCCATCCCGACGACACCGGCCTGCGCCATGCCCTGGAGGAGCTGGAGTTCTTCTCCCGCGAGGTCCGCATTCTGGGCGTGTATCCGGCGCATCCCTA
>Ga0182038_10001378_pt1 | contig 12644 bp, 10 predicted proteins | sample sta12Can44000108_FD_125976 | JGI IMG/M metagenome (GOLD analysis project Ga0182038, IMG submission 125976) | Lab enrichment of tropical soil microbial communities from Luquillo Experimental Forest, Puerto Rico - statanox.12C.anox.44.000.108 | ecosystem: Environmental > Terrestrial > Soil >...
ACTACTTGAATCCGAACAAACGCGCCGGATTGTCGGTGAGAATGCGCTTCCGCATCGCTGGGTCGGGCGCCCATTCGCGCAACATATTGTAAAGTTGGATGGTGCCGACCTTGTCGTGAAACGACAGGTGCGGAAAGTCGCTTCCCCAGATCAGTTGATCAGACACGGTCTCAATTAGCGCTTGCGCGAACGGCTTCACGTCGGTGAAGCCCGGCGCACTCGAAAAGCGATAGATCCCGGTGAGCTTCACCCAGCACCGCTTCGAGCCGTCGCTGACAAGCTTCAGGAATTCCTGGAATCCTGGCTGCCCTGGTCCGTCCTTGGCGGGAAACAGGCCCATGTGCGCAACGGAAAATTCCAGCGGCAACTCTCGCAGCACAGGCATCAGTTCGGTCACCAGCCAGCCGGGCGTGAGGAAATCGAGATGCCAGCCGATCTCCTTGCAGAGTTTGGTAAGCCGCGCGATGCGCGGCTTCATCGATTCGGCCAAGCCGGCCTCTGGCTTGCGCACCGGCGAGACGTTCACACGAATGCCGCGCACGCCGAGCGCATCAAGATCGGCTAATTCTTTGTCGTTGGTCTTGGTTTCGTCGAGATCGATAATGCCACGGCGTACCGCCGGATCGAGTTCACGCATGGCATCGAGCATGCAGTCATTGTTGAAGCCGTAGGCGCTCGGCTGTACGAACACGTAGCGTGCGAAACCAAGCCGGTGCGCCAGTTTCAGATAAGCTTCGAGCGGTTCGTGCGGCGGCTTGTAGCGGATGTCGGCGCCGTAAGCGTATTTGCCGGGCGGGCCGAACACATGGAAATGCGCATCGCACGCGTTCGGCGGCGCCGTGAATGCCGGTGCGAGTCTTGCATCGGGATCATAGGTGCTATCGCTCACGATGTTTCCTTAACTTGGAAAGGCGGTTCTGCGCAATGCAACTGGCAGGCTTTGCACCTAGGCGCGTTGGCGCTAGCCCGGGCAATCACCTGGACGACTAAAAGCGAACCGCTCTCGGGCCGGCACTTTGAGTATGGCATTATTGTTCAAGATTGATTTGGATCAACTCACAAACAGAGAATATGGCTGTGCTAAGCCAGGATGACGGTTTCGAACGAGAGCACCGTAATGCTTCATCAGAATCTTATTGCGGGCCAGCACTATGCGGTCGAGTTCCATACGACGGTCAAGACGATGTACACGCAGCTCTAGTCGGGCATCAGCCGCGTCGATGATAAAGCGAAAACAAATTGCAGTACTATGCACGCTCGACACCAAGAGCGAGCATGGTGCGTTCGTCGCGAGGATCATCGAAGGCCGTGGGCATGCAGCCATGCTGATCGATATCGGTGTGCTAGGTGAGCCAGGCTTTACTGCGACGATCACGCGCCGCGAGATTGCCGGTGCGGCAGGCGCTGATCTCGACGCGCTGGCAGCTGCAAAGGATCGAGGAGCTGCGCTTAAGGTCATGGCAGCAGGCGCCGTGGTGACGGTTACGAGGCTGCAGCGCGACGGTTTGCTCGATGGCATCATCGGCCTCGGCGGTGGTTCGGGAACAGCCGTAGCGAGCGCGGCTATGCGCGCGCTGCCGGTTGGATTTCCTAAGTTGATGATTTCGACCATGGCCTCGACCGGGAAAGCGGCGAGCTATGTTGGCACTCGCGACGTCGTCATGGTCAACACGATCACCGACATCATCGGGATGAACCCGATTTTGCGTAGCGTGATGGCGAATGGTGCGGCAGCTATTTGCGGCATGGTCGAGGTGGGCTGCAGGATCGAGAGCGTAAGGGACGATCCTCAGCGTCCGACCGTGGCCATCACCGCTTTTGGCGCAACAACTCCGGCGGCGATGCGTTGCCATGAACTGCTAACGAAGGCTGGTTGCGAAACGCTGATCTTCCACGCCAATGGCACCGGCGGCCGCGCTATGGAGGAGTTGGTCGAGCAGGGTGCGATCGATGCGGTGCTCGATCTCACAACGACGGAACTGGCTGATGAGCTTTGCGGGGGCTTCTTAAGCGCCGGTCCACTGCGTCTGCAAGCGGCAGGAATACGAGGGATCCCGCAGGTCGTACTGCCGGGAGCGCTCGACATGGTTAACTTCACAACGCCAGATACGGTTCCGAGCAGATACCAAAATCGGCTGTTGCACGCGCACAGCCCAAACACAACGCTGATGCGGACCACAGCCGAGGAAAACGCTGTTCTTGGACGCTGGGTGGGCGGGAAGCTTGCACGTGCGAAACGTCGGGCGGTGTTAATTCTGCCGCTTGGCGGATTCTCCGTCTACGACTGCGCCGGTGGAATATTCTATGCGCCGGAATCTGATCAGGCATTCATGGAAGAGGCTGCGCGATCCCTCGGCGATCGTGGCGAAATTATCCGGATTGATGCCAATATCAACGATGCGGTCTGTGCTGAAATAGCTGCTGTACGTCTTTTGGACATGCTGCAGCCGCAGGATGTCTCCTTTGTTCACTGAAGGCCGCTGGCGCTGGGATTATCAGAAACCAAAGACATCAGGAGGATGACATGGGGCAGATTACCCTTGCGAAGGCGATCGCACGCGTACTGGAAAGAATGGGCACGGAAGTCGTTTTCGGCGTGAACGGCCACGGAAATTGGGCGCTGCTCGACGCGGTGGTCAATGACACGAAGATCCGGGGGGTTCCAGCTCGCGTCGAAGATCAGGCCGTGCAAATGGCTGATGGGTATTGGCGCATGCGCCGCTCGGCACCGCTACCCGTAGTCACGACCAGTGTCGGTCCAGGCAATATGAACATTGTGCCGGCTGTGGCGACCGCGTTCTATGAATCCATTGCGATGCTGGTCATCGCGGGCGCTGGCGCGACGCATTGGTTCGATCGCGGAGGGATGGAGGAGTCGTACCGCAATGGACCGGAAGACTGGGTCGCGGTGCTCAAACCGATCACCAAAAAAGCCTTTCTGATCACCCGGCCAGACAACGCCATCGATATGATACTACGCGCTTATCAAGCCGCGATCTCAGGGCGGCCAGGCCCCGTCGTCATCCAGATTCCTTTCGATATTCAGCACACAAAGATCTCGGACAACCTGCCTGATCCGGCGCCTTACCTGAACGCCCGTCCTCCGGCGCCCGATCCGCAAGGTGTGGCAGAGGCCATAAAACTCGTATCCACCGCCAAACGGCCCATGATCGTGGTGGGCAGCGGCATCCATAATGCGCGCGCTTATGACGAGCTGCTAAAATTTGCAGAACGCGGCGGCATACCCGTTGCAACCACTCCGACGGGGAAAGCGAGCTTCCCGGAAACACACCGACTGTCGCTCGGCTGCATTGGCCGGGCGGGAACGGGCCATGCCAACAACGCGGCCAAACGCTGCGACGTTGTCATCGGCATCGGAACGCATTTCACCGATATCGACACGGGTGGTTGGACGCTATTCGACATTCCAAACAAAACGAAGCTCGTGCATCTCGACATTGATTGCAGCGAGCTTAGCCGCGCCTATCCCGCGACTGTTGCGCTGACCTGCGACGCGCGGCTCGGGCTCGCCGCGCTGAGTGGCGCGGCCGAGACCACAGGATTGAAAGAGCACAGCGAATGGCTCGCCGAAATCGCTGCCGAGCGCAAGAATTGGGAAGGATCGGTGGCTGATCAATGTACCTCCGACCTCACCCCGCTGCACTATGCGCGCATTTGTCACGACACCGCGGAAGTCGTCGCCGCGAAGGATCCGCAAATGCCAATTTTCTTTGACACAGGACATCTGCTGAGTTTTGCGCCGCCTTTCCTCAAGGCTTCCTCGCGTTACATCGCGCATGATGGCTTTTTCCACCGCATGGGCTGGAGCGCTTCGGGGATCATCGGGGCAAGCATCGCGCTGGGCAATCGCCCTGCATTGGCGCTGATCGGCGACGGTTCCTTCATTATGGGCGGTACGGCGGTTGCCACTGCCGTCGAACAGAACCTGCCGCTTACCTGGGTCGTGCTCAACAACCGTTCACTGCAGATTGAGCGCGAACTGATGTTCCGTCTCTACGGCAGGGAAACCTTCTGCGATTACCGCAAGAAGTCGAGCAAAGATTTGTGGAACCCGGACATCGGCAAGTGGGCCGAGGCCATGGGTGCTCATACGTTGCATGTCGGGCGCGCTGCCGATTACGCACCAGCGCTCCGGCAGGCGCTCGATAAACGCGCTCCGACTGTCATCGACGTTGACGTGTCGCTCGAAGTCAAGGGCTATCGGTCGGTTTGGTATCCCTATCCCACAGACTTCTACCAGGCATGGTCACCACGAGCAGCCATGTCGCACGCTTAACGCACAAAGTATCGGAAAAGGCATCCAACAGGGAAGGGAAACACACGGAGGAGAATCGTAATGAGAAACTCTCTTTTACGTCGAATGACGTTGGCCTGCGGAATTTCTGCACTGGTACTAACTGCGATGCCCGCGCACTCGGCGGAGGTGGTTAAGCTCGGTGTCGGACTGAGCATGACCGGTCCGCTCGCCTTTCTTAGCCAGCAGATGCTGCAAGGGATGAAGGCGGCGGTCGATAACGTCAACAAATCGGGTGGCGTAGGCGGCGGTCGCATGATCGATCTAGTCGTGCGCGATCACAAGGGTGTGCCGTCCGAGGCCGTGGCCGTGACCAAGCGGTTGATCGAGGAAGATAAGGTCGCCATTGTGGACATCGACCTGCCGAGCACGGTGGCAATTGCCGCGGAGGCGGTAACCAAGGAATCAAAAGTACCGCAGATCGCTGGCTTCACCTTCGCGCCCGCAGCGGTCAAGCAGGGCAATCCATATTTCTTCCGCGCCTGCACTAATGCCGACTTAATTGCGGACGCGCTAGCGCGCTCAATCATCGATGAGCCAAACAATAAAACGATCGCCATGCTGGCACCTAATGACGATTACGGTCGCAGCGCTATCCAGGCACTTACCGCCGCGCTCGAGCGGCTCAACGGTCCCAAAGTACTCTATGCTGACTATTACGAGCGCACGCAAAGTGATTTCAGCGCGATCCTGCTGAAGATGAAATCACTTAACCCTGACAGCCTGTTCATCGACGTCCGCTATCCGGCCAGCATCACTGTACTCAAGCAGATGGTCGAAGTCGGACTGAAGAAACCGCTGTTTAGCAGCGTCAATTTCTACAACACTAAGCTAGCCGAGCAAGCAGGCCCGATGATGGAAGGCGCGCAGCTTTCCGTTGCCTGGGCTCCGGTATTCGACGATGCCGCTTCAGTTGAATTCAAGAACGCGTACGAGGCTATGTTCAAACAAACGCCCGACGATTCCGCTTCGCTTGGCTGGACCGTTGTAATGGTGGCGGCGCAGGCACTCAAGTCGGCCGGCCGCACCGACAGCGAATCCATCAGCAAGGCGCTGTCAAATATTAATTATATCAGTCCGCAGGGCGTGGTGAAGTTCGATAGCAACGGTGAGGCCAACGTTGCTGCGCACGTCTTGCGTTTCAAGGATGGACGCTACCACCTCGTACGGTAGGCCGCTGGCTCGGCATGTTTGAGCTCGCTCTTCAGCAGGTGGTCAATGGTCTCTTGGTAGGCGCCATCTACGCTCTGATGGCGATGGGCCTGATGGTGATCCTCGGCATTCTGCGGATCATCAACATGGCGCAGGGCGAGCTCTACATGCTCGGCGGGTACTTCTGCTATGTCGCGGTGGTGATGCTAGGCGTCGGCTATTTCCCCGCCGTCATCCTCGCGATGATCGCGACCGCCGGCGTCGGCGTGATCATAGACCGCTTAGCCGTACGTCCGCTCCTGCGGCGGCCGTTCTACATGGTCTTCCTGTCGACTTTCGCCGTGTCGATGATTCTCGAGAACGGTGCTGAGCTGGTTTGGGGACCGGATCCGCAATCGATCCCATCGCCGTTTTCGCCGATGCCCATTGTCATCGGCCCAATATTTCTGACGAGCCAGAAACTATTCATCTTCGCTGTCGCCCTGGTAATGATCGCTGCCTTTGCGGCTTTCCTGCGCTGGACGCGCAGTGGCATGGCGATACGCGCGCTGGCGCGTGATCGCGATGCAGCGCTGTTGATGGGTATTGATGCGGATCGGATGCAATCTTTCACCTTCGGCCTTGGCTCGGCCTTGGCGGCTGCCGCCGGTGCGCTACTTGGCGCGATGTTCAATGTCTACCCGACGATGGGGCAACTGCCGTTGCTGAAAGGCTTCGCGCTCGTCGTAATGGGCGGGATGGGCAGTGTTGTTGGCGTCTTTGTTTCCGGCCTGATCCTCGGGGTGGCGGAAGGCCTGACGGCGGGCTTCCTCTCAACAGGTTACGTCGATCTTGTCGCCTTCGTCACCATGCTCGCAGTTTTGATGGTTCATCCAGAGGGCCTATCCCAGTGGGGTAAATCCCGTGCCTAGGGCTGGCATTTGGCTGCTGTCGCTGCTTGCTCTGACGCTGTTGCCCTCGCTGCTGCCGAACGCTTACGTGCAATATGTCATCAATTCATCACTAATCCTGGCCTTCGCCGCGATCGGGCTCAACGTCATTTTCGGTTATGCTGGGCAGCACGCTTTTGGCTTTCCTGTCTTCTTCGGCGTGGGTGCGTACGCTTCGGCGCTGCTCGCGACGCAGGCAATCTTCCCCGTCGGCCTGGCTATTCCATTCGGCAGCGTCATCACCGGCGCCATCTCGGCGGTGATCGGCTTTTTCTCTTTTCGCTTGCGCGGCATCTATTTTGGTGTTGGCACCATCGCGTTCGCCTATGTCATCTACATCATTGCACAGAATTGGGTCGAGCTAACACATGGGCCGATGGGAATTCCCCTGGTGCCACCGCTGAGATTGCTGCCTGAGAGCGTTGGCGTGGTCGGCCGCGATGTGCAGACCCGGATTGCCGTCGTCAGCACCATCGCCATTATCATCTTCGGACTCAATCGCCTACTGCATTCGCCGATCGGGCGCGCCTGGCACGCCGTGCGCGAGAATGAAAGCCTTGCGTCCAGCTTGGGAATTTCACCGCTGCATTATCAGATGGCGGCCTTCGTATTAGGTGCTGTCATCTCTGGGCTCGGAGGCGGCTTTTACGCGCACTATGTCGGCTTCATTAGCCCAACCGAGCTTGGCTTCCATTATGTCGGCGTTGTCTTCATCATGCTGATCGCCGGTGGCGCCGGTACGTTGCCTGGTCCGATCATTGGCTCAGTCGTCTTCGGCGTTCTTCCAGAACTTCTGCGCGTCGCCGAAACAGCGCGCAATCTGCTGCTCGGACTCATTCTGCTTTTTTGTATCGCGGTGGTGCCCGAGGGGCTGACAGGGATCTGGAACCGCCTGCGACCAGAGCGGAAGACGCCGAGCGACAGGCCGTCGAGACCGACTGTACCGGACGTAGCGGCTGAAATTGTTTCTCCGGCCACGCAAACTGGCGAACTCAAGCTCGGCGGCGTATTCAAACGCTTCGAAGGGTTGACCGCGCTCAGCGACGTTACGCTTAACGTACAGCCCGGAGAGGTAGTCGGCTTGATCGGGCCCAACGGTGCTGGCAAGACGACACTGTTCAATATTATTACGGGAATGTTGGCGCCGACGGGCGGCGATGTCTCCTATTGCAATCGTGAGATCGGTGGCCTGCGGCCTTATTCGATCGCGGCGCTCGGGGTGACACGCACCTATCAAATCACCAGCTTGTTCCCCGAGCTTTCGACACAAGACAATATCCGCGTCGCGACTCATCTGCGCTCGTGCCGCAGCGTGCTCGCGGCCTTGTTGCGCAACAAACGATTCCGTGATTCTGAGGCGGCTATCGATCAAACGGTGGATCGGATCCTGCAACTTTTACGGCTGCAGAGCCGCTGTGACCTTCCGGCCTCGGCACTCTCGTATGGCGACCAACGCCGCCTTGAGATTGGCCTCGCGCTGGCGACCGGAGCTGGACTGATTTTGCTTGACGAGCCGGCGGCCGGCCTCAACGCCGAAGAAACGGATGAATTGTGCGACTTGATACGCCGGCTGCGAGCTGCGGGCTTTACTATCATCGTGATCGAGCATGACATGCGTATGGTGATGGGTCTTTGTGACCGCATTGTCGTACTCAGCCTTGGTCGCATTATTTTCGACGGCACGCCGACGGCGGCCGCGGCGCACCCGGATGTCATTGAGGCTTATCTCGGTACGGAGACGGCCGATGCTTGAGGTCGTTCAGCTGCATGCCGGATACGGACGAATGGCCGTACTGCACGGCATCTCGCTGACCGTCAACGCCGGCGAGATCGTCAGTTTGATTGGCAGCAACGGCGCGGGAAAAAGCACGACGCTGCGCACGATTTCCGGGCTGGTGGCTTTGCGCGACGGTGAGATCCGTTTCAAGGGGACCGCACTGCGCAATCGTCCTGCTGAGGTCGTGCAATCCGGTATTTCGCAGGTGCCCGAGGGACGTCGCCTTTTCTCCGACATGACCGTGCACGAAAATCTATTGCTCGGAGCCTATACCTGCGCACCGCGCGAGCTAGCGGAACGCCTCGAGCAAGTCTACGATCTGTTTCCCCGCGTGCGCGAACGTTCCCGCCAACATGCAGGTTCGCTCAGCGGCGGCGAGCAGCAGATGGTCGCCATCGGTCGCGGGCTGATGGCAAAGCCTCAGCTTCTGATGCTGGATGAACCGTCGATGGGGCTAGCGCCAAAGTTGGTCGCGCAGCTTGCCGAAATCATCAAGAGGATCCGCGGTCTCGGCGTCAGCGTGCTGCTGGTCGAGCAGAACGCACGTCTCGCTCTGGAGATCGCCGACCGTGCCTATGTTCTGCAGATGGGCACGATCGTGACACAAGGGCCGAGCGCAACCTTGCGCGGCGATCCGTTCGTTCGCCGCGCGTATCTTGGTCTCTAGCCATGACGGTGTGGTGAAATGACACGTCCTTCGCGCACAAAAATCCTCGATCGCTTGCGGCGTACGATTGCCGCCGGTGAACCTGTTATCGGCACGGGTGCCGGAATCGGGCTTTCGGCCAAGTGCGAGGAATTGGCGGGAGCCGATCTCATTATCATCTATAGCTCCGGTCGTTTCCGCATGGCGGGGCGCCCGTCCAGCGCGGGATTGCTAGCCTATGGTAATGCCAATCGGATCCTTCTCGATATGGCGAACGAGATCCTTCCGGTCGTCCAGGAGACCCCGGTCATAGCCGGCATCAACGCGACCGATCCCTTCGTAGTCTGGGAGCCGTTTCTCGACGATCTGAAGCGAATGGGCTTTGCCGGTGTACAGAATTATCCGACCATCGGCCGCATCGACGGCGATCTGCGCGCCACGATGGAGCAAACTGGCCTCTCTTACAGACGTGAAGTCGAAATCATTTCATTGGCGCACAAGGCGGATCTGCTAACCACACCATATGTTTTCAGTTCAGCCGACGCGCAGGCGATGGCGGCGGTAGGCGCCGATATTTTGGTATGCCATCTCGGACTTACTGCCGGCGGTCATACCGGCGCGCAAACCACGATGAGCCTTGACGAATGTGCGGCTCAAATCGGCGACTGGACTGCAGCTGCAAAGGCGGTTCGCACCGATGTCATCGTCCTCTGCCACGGCGGACCAATCGTGGCGCCAGACGACGTCTCTTACATCCTACGCAAATGTCCCGATTGTCACGGTTTCTATGGTGCGAGCAGCATCGAACGGCTTCCGGTTGAAAGGGCAATCACCGAACAGGTCCGCCGCTTCAAGGCCATCAAACGATAGAACTTCGACACACCAGATAGTGGACTGAAAAGATGAGCAACCTGACTGCAGACTTGGGAAAATTCCTCGCAAAGATTCAATTTGATGACTTACCGACCGACTCATTGCCGCTCGTGCGCGACGCATTTACCGATACGATTGGTGTGATTATGGTCGGCATCGAGGAGCCGGTGGTTGAAATCGCGCGCCGCACGTTCATCGAGCAAGACACCGGACGCGAGGCGCGCACCTGTTTGTCGTCCGTTTATGTCAGCGCGCCGAACGCGGCGCTAATTGGCGGCGTCGCTGCGCACGCGCTCGATTACGACGATCAGTCACTCTCCGGTCATCCGAGTGCAGTTATGGTTCCGGCGCTGCTGGCGGAAGGCGAAGTGCTCGGCTCAAGCGGCCGCGATCTAGTGACTGCCTATGTCGCCGGGTATGAAGTTTGGGCCGAGCTGCTGCGGCGTAGCTCGAATTATCACCGTAAAGGATGGCATCCGACTTCGGTCTTCGGCGTGGTAGGCGCCGCCGCCGCGACCGCAGTGCTGCATCGCTTGCCAGCGGACCGTGCCGCAACCGCGCTGGCAATCGCAGCGACTCACGCCGGCGGTCTTGGCGCAAATTTCGGAACGATGACGAAGCCATATCATGCAGGACGCGCGGCCCGTGACGGCTTAGTGGCGACGCGCTTGGCGGTGGCTGGAATGACCGCAGGGGCTGACGCGTTAGAAAATCCGCAAGGCTTCCTTACTGCGTTTTCACCGGACATGACGCCGGATCGGGATTCACCGACACGCGTCGGCACAGAATGGTACCTGGTGAGGCAGCGCTTGTGCATCAAGAAATATCCGACCTGCTACTTCATGCATCGATCTTTTGATGCCGCGGTGAAAATGCTAACCGCCCGCAAGGTGAAGCCACACGACATCGCTGAAATTGAAGTGACCATGGGCAAGGGGCAGACCAGCGTGTTGGTTAACGAGCGACCGCAGACGGGTCTTGAAGCCAAGTTCAGCGAGCAGTTCGCGATGGCCGCCGCCACTATTTTAGGACACATGGATGTAGCCGATCTTACTGACGCCGTGGTGCAACGTTCCGACATCCAGTCCTTCTTCCCGAAGGTTAAGCTCAATCCGGTGGACGAATACGACGCGCGGGATCCGGCTCACTCGCCGACCGAGCGAGTGGTGATCCGTCTCTACAGCGGCGAAATACTCGACAGCGGTACAATTGCGAGAATTCGGGGCCATGCCTACGACCCGCTAAGCCGTGACGAGCTTTGGGAGAAGTTCAGAAGCTGCACCGCGCGCACGCATACGGAGAAAGACGCAAAACGGCTTTTCGAGATTCTGCAATCGATCGACACTTTGCCTTCGGCGCGGGACTTGCCGAGCTGCAACAGGATCTTCGTTAAAGACGGTCGTAATAAACTAAGCCCGCTTACCAGTGCGGTCGCTGGACGCTGAATGCAACCGATTCCGCATCCGCTTAATTTCAGCTCGGCGGGCTTCGTTCGTTCCGGCGCGCCGTCCGCAACTCTCAGCCCGCTTTAGCCGTGAGCCGCGTAGCTTTTATTACGCGCCACGCGCCGAACCCGGAGGCGGCGAGGGCCTTTCTTTGCTATGTACTCTCGCCGCAGGGCCAAGCCAGCATGGCAGAGGGTGGCTTGATAGCTCTCAACACTTCACAAGTGCACACGGTTGCCTCGGTCCCACTGGATGAAAACTTTACCCGTTTCATCGACTCGGCGTTGCGCGCCAGGCTTTTTGCGCGCTGGCGTGCAGTCGTCGGTCGCTCCGCCATCAGTACCCGAGGAATAAGATCATGAATCGCCGGTGCCTGCTTCGTACTGCCGCTTTTGCACCCTTTGCCGTTGTCACTTCCGCCTTTGGTCAGTCCGATTGGCCAAACCGTACGGTGCGCATCGTGGTGCCGTTCGTGCCCGGCGCCTTTACCGACACATCCGCGCGCCTGATAGCGCATGAGCTCTCGGAACAGATCGGCCAACCCGTAATTGTCGAAAACAAAGGTGGCGCCGGCGGAACTATCGGAGCTTTGGAGGTAGTTCGTTCGGCGCCGGATGGTTACACGCTGCTGCTGACCGACACCTCGCTTGCTATTTCTCCGGGTCTTTATCCCAACCTCGGTTACGATCCGGTCCGCGACTTGGCGCAAATCAGCCGCATTGCGGTGTCCCCTTCCATTCTTTTGGTGCGACCCAGTCTCGGACCAAAGACCCTCTCCGAGCTGGTTGAGTTCGGCAAACAGAATCCCGGCAAGCTGACTTTTGGCTCCGGCGGCCCTGGATCATCAGCACACCTTGCCATGGAACTGTTCCTCAACGTGGCCGGGATTAAGGCGCTGCACGTCCCGTTCCGCGGAGTCGCTGCTTCAATCACAGAGACGGTGGCCGGCCATATCGATATGACGATTGCTAGTCTTGCTGCGGGCTTGGGGCACGTGAAGGGCGGAACGCTGCTCGGTCTCGCAGTTTCCGGCGAAAAGCGCAGCCCCCTCTTGCCGCAAGTACCGACTTTCATCGAGGCAGGCGTGCCGCGTTATGACATGACTTACTGGTGGGGACTCGCAGCGCCCGCCGGTACGCCGCGGCCGCTCGTCGAGCGGCTCAATCGTGAAGTCGTGCGCGCCTGCGCTCAGCCCAAGCTGCAGGAAGCTTTCCTGCAGCAAGCTGCCGTCGCCATTCCCTCGACACCGGAAGAGATGACGCGCGATCTTGAGCGCGAGATCTCACTCTGGCGCGGAATAATTACGAGTGCGAACGTGAAGATCCAGTAGCAGCGTGGGCCGCGTCTTTTCTCCACATTCGAGTATGCGGTGCTAGTTGAATAGTGACCGGTGCAAGGAATTGGCATTTCGCGCTGGCAAAACATTTAGAGCGGAAAATGGGTAGAAACCTAGCCTTACATTGGTCGATCAATCCGCGCCAACTCTACCGGCACCGCCAGCAAGCAG
>Ga0182038_10001384_pt1 | contig 12617 bp, 10 predicted proteins | sample sta12Can44000108_FD_125976 | JGI IMG/M metagenome (GOLD analysis project Ga0182038, IMG submission 125976) | Lab enrichment of tropical soil microbial communities from Luquillo Experimental Forest, Puerto Rico - statanox.12C.anox.44.000.108 | ecosystem: Environmental > Terrestrial > Soil >...
GCCGTTTTCGCCGAAGGCAACCAGCATCTTGGTGGTGACGCCGGGCACCTCCTTGACGGCGTCCTCGACGCCCAACTCCTTCCGCCTGGCATCGAGCTCTGCCTCCTGCTTCTCGAGATATTCGCGAGCACGCTCCTGCAGCTCGCGGGCGGTTTCGACGTCGAATCCTTCGATGCTAGCGATTTCTTTCTCGTCCACTAACGCGAGCTCCTCGATCGAGCCGAAGCCTTCCGAGGCAAGCAACTGACCAACCACCTCGTCAAGATTGAGCGCCTCGACGAAGGTCCTTGTGCGCGCCTCGAACTCGGCATGACGGCGCTCGGACTCCTCCTGCTCGGTGAGGATGTCGATGTCCCATCCGGTGAGCTGCGAGGCGAGGCGCACGTTCTGGCCACGGCGGCCGATGGCCAGCGACAGCTGCTGGTCGGGCACCACCACCTCGATGCGCTCCCTGTCTTCGTCGAGTACTACCTTGGCGACTTCCGCCGGCGCCAGCGCGTTCACCACGAAGGTGGCGATATCGGGCGACCACGGGATGATGTCGATCTTCTCGCCCTGCAGTTCGTTCACCACCGCCTGCACGCGCGAGCCGCGCATGCCGACGCAGGCGCCGACCGGGTCAACTGAGGAGTCGCGCGAAATCACCGCGATCTTGGCGCGCGAACCGGGGTCTCGGGCGACCGCCTTTACCTCGACGATGCCGTCGTAAATTTCCGGTACTTCCTGCGCGAAAAGCTTAGCGGTGAACTGCGGATGCGTGCGCGACAGGAATATCTGCGGCCCGCGCGGCTCGCGCCGCACGTCATAGATATAGGCGCGGATGCGGTCTCCGTTGCGGAAAACTTCGCGCGGCAGCATCTCGTCACGGCGCACGATCGCTTCGCCTCGGCCGAGATCGACCACGACGTTGCCGTATTCGACGCGCTTGACGATGCCATTTACGATGTCGCCGATACGGTCTTTGTATTCGGCATATTGCCGGTCGCGTTCGGCCTCGCGCACCTTCTGCACGATCACCTGCTTGGCGGATTGTGCAGCGATGCGGCCGTATTCGAGCGGCGGCAGCGGATCGGCGATGGTGTCGCCAACCTGCGCCGCCGGATGACGCTTACGCGCGTCCTCCAAAGTGATCTGGTTGGACGGGTTCTCGACGTTCTCTACCACCAGCATGTGGCGGGTGAGCCGCAGGTCTCCCGTCTTGGGCTCGATCTCGGCGTGCACGTCGGTTTCCGCGCCATAGCGCGAACGCGCAGCCTTGGCGATGGCGTCCTCCATAGCGGCGATGACGATGCCGCGGTCGATCGCCTTCTCGCGCGCCACCGCGTCGGCGATTTGCAACAGCTCGAGCCTGTTGGCGCTGACAGCCATAGCTATTCTCCTCCATTGGCGGCAGGCCGATGCGGCCGATGCCGTGAGTGTCTCTCTTTCCGTCGTTCCTGCCTACGGGCCTCGCGTGCATCACGCTTGGCCGCCTTCTCGCGTCGAAGAGCCTGCGCCACCAGTTCGTCAGTGAGCACAAGCTTGGCTTCACTCATCTCGTCAATCGGGAGCAGAACGTCTGCTTCCTCGCCTTGCGCGACGTCGTCGTGGATGAGCCGCGCGGTGTCGCCTACCGTGCCGACCAAGAGACCGCGGAATCGCTTGCGGCCGTTGATCGGAAGCAAGGTCTCGATCTTCACCAAGTTGCCGGCATAGCGGTCAAAATCCGACTTGCGTACCAACGGCCGGTCGATGCCCGGCGAAGAAATCTCCAGGCGGTAGGCGCGTTCGATTGGATCGGCGACGTCGAGTACCGGTGACAGCGCGCGCGATAACGTTTCGCAGTCTGCGACCGCCATGCTCCCGTCAGGCCGCTCAGCCATGATCTGCACGGTGCAGCCGTCGGCGTTGGACACCTTCACTCGCACCAGGCGATAGCCGAGCTGTTCGATCACTGGCTCGGCGATGCTGGCGACGCGAGCGGAGAGCCCCGGCTCGGCGATTAGCCGCGGTTCGGATTCGGTCTTTGTGGCGGTCTCGGCCGCCGGACGCGCTTCGCTTGAAGCCATTTCGGTAACAAAAAAGAGCGGGCCCCGGGGACCCACTCTCAAAACCTAGCCTGGTTATGAGGGTGTCTTAACAGCCGTAAATATAGCGATTTTGAGCCGTCGCGCAAGGGAGGAGGGCGACTAACGCTTCGTTCAGACTCTACAATTAAATTTGCGTAAAACTAGCAAAGTAGCACTAATTTCGCGGCCGTTTGCGCAAGGTTTTGTAATGAGTGTCCGCGCCCCTCTGCTTCCGGAACTGGAAGAGGTGGTTCAACACGGCTCGGCGGAAAAACGGGCTAAAACCCTTCGCCGCATCGCCAATCTTTTTCTTGAAGGCGCTCCGACCTTCAACGCACAGCACGTTGCGCTGTTTGACGAGATCATCGGCTATTTGATCGAGGAGATCGAGGGCAAGGCGCTGGCGGAACTGGCGCGCCGCATCGCGCCGGTCCCGAACGCGCCGCACGGCGTCGTGGTCACGCTCGCCAAGAACGACGACATCAGCGTCGCCGGTCCGGTGCTCAAGCAGGCGCGCATCGACGATCCGGATCTCAAGTACATCGCCGAAACCAAGAGCCAGGCGCACCTTCTGGCGATGTCCACGCGCACAAACATCAGCGAGGGGCTCACCGACGTCTTGGTGCAGCGCGGTGACCGCGAAGTTGCCTGCGCTGTCGCCACCAATTCCAACGCACGCTTGTCAGAAAGCGCGTTGTCGACGCTGGTCAAGCGCGCTGAACGCGATAGCGAGCTGGCCGAGAGGGTCGGGCTGCGCAGCGACATTCCCTCGCGGTTGTTCCGCCAGCTGTTGCTACACGCGAGCGAAGTAGTGCAGAAGCGCCTGTTGGTGCAAGCCAAGCCCGAAATGCAGGCTGAGATCCACCACGTGCTGGCGAAGGTGACCGAGGAGCCGAGGATCAAGTCGAGCCCGCGCGACTATATCGCGGCAATGGCGACGCTGCAGGCACTGAACAAAGATTGTAAACTCACCGAGGCTGATGTTGCCAACTACGCCAAGAATGGAATGTACGACGAGACCATAGCCGCGTTGGCGATTATGAGCGCAGTGCCGGTCGAGGTGGTGGATCGCCTGATCAACGGCGAGCGCTTTGATCCGGTGTTGATCCTGGCGCGCGCCGCAGGCTTCACATGGCGGACGGTGCGCGAGATCATTTGTTCGCGGCCGGGGTTCAAGCCTTCGGGCCAAATACTCGACGCGGCAAAAGAGAATTTCGACCGGCTTACCGTAACCACGGCGCAGCGCGTCGTGCGCTTCTGGCAGGTCCGCCAGGACGGCGGCGAATAGTCAGACGCGGCGGAAGGTGAGGTAAGCCGACGCGCGCCCTTCGCGCATCGCTTTGGTTTCGTAGCGCGTGCCGAAAAAATCCGCCCACGGCTTGCGCCAGTCGTCGGCGCGCTCCGCCGTCCACTCAAAGTCCGGCGAGCGCAGCACGCGCGCGAGCGAAAATGTCGCGTAATCGGCGATATCGGTCGCGAATCGTACTTCACCACCGGATTTCAGAAGGCGCGCCAATCGCTTGAGGCTTTCGTCCTGGATGAAGCGCCGCTTCCAATGTCGCCGCTTCGGCCACGGATCGGGATAGAGCAGGTCGATGCGCAAAAGCGCGCCCGCCGGCAGCCAATCGATCAGTGCGCTCGCGTCGCCGAAATGCAACCGGATGTTCGAAAGCTCATGTGCATAAATCTCGGCCAGCGCCTTCGCAACGCCATTGATAAAGGCGTCGCTGCCAATGAAGCCGATGGTCGGATGCGCGCACGCTTGCGCAATCAGATGTTCGGCGCTTCCGAAGCCTATTTCGAGATGTATATCCTCGGCCTGTGTAAAAAGGGTACGCAGGTCAGTTGGTGACGACTTGGAGAGGTCGAGAGCGAGCCGCGGCAGCAGCGTGTCGAACAGCGCGGCCTGGCGCGGCTTAAGCGCGCGCCCCTTTCGTCGTCCGAAAAAGGCACGTGACGATACGGACGAATGAGAATCCATCATTCGTCATGGCCGGATTTGTGCCGGCCATCCACAAGTTTGAACACTGCAGGAATGCAAGATGTGCTGCTCGGCCCAAGGTCGGGGCATGACATGGAACTATCGCACCGCGCTTTTGATCGCCGCCGCCAGGTCGGTCTTCTCCCAGGAGAAGCCGCCGTCCTTGTCCGGCGCGCGGCCGAAGTGGCCGTAGGCCGCGGTGCGCCGGTAGATCGGACGGTTGAGCTTGAGTGTGCGGCGGATAGTGGTCGGTGTCAGCCGAAATAACTCGGGCAGCACTTTCTCGAGTTTCCCCTCTTCGACTTTGCCGGTGCCGTGTGTGTCGACCAGGATCGACATCGGATCGGCGACACCGATCGCATAAGCGACCTGGATGGTGCACTTGTCTGCCACGCCGGCGGCGACCACATTCTTGGCGAGATAGCGCGCGGCATAGGCGGCCGAGCGATCGACCTTGGTCGGGTCCTTTCCGGAGAAGGCGCCACCGCCGTGCGGCGCGTAGCCACCGTAGGTGTCGACGATAATCTTGCGGCCTGTGAGGCCGCAGTCGCCGTCAGGGCCGCCAATCACGAAATTGCCAGTCGGGTTGACCAGGAAGTCGGACGCCTTCTTCGGCATCCAGCCTTTAGGCAGCGCGGATTCAACCGAGTCGGCGATCATCTCCTTAATCAACCCTGGCGTGTATTTCTTGCCGTTGCGGCTTTGTGCCTTGTGCTGGGTCGAGACCACGACCTTAGTGCAGCCCACCGGCTTGCCGTTGAGATAGCGGATAGTGACCTGGCTCTTGGAGTCGGGCTGCAGATCGAACAACTGACCGCCGCGGCGCTTCTCAGAGAGGACCTTTAAGATCTTGTGCGCGAAATAGATCGGCGCCGGCATGAAAGAATTCCTTTCGTAAACTTCGCTCTCAGTGCACGCAAAGCCAAACATCATACCCTGGTCGCCGGCGCCTTCTTCCTCTTTGCCCTTCTTCTTCTTGGCGTTGACGCCCATGGCGATATCGGGAGACTGGCCGTGCAGCAGCACCTCAATGTCGGCGCCGTAATATGAGAAGCCGTCCTGGTCGTAGCCGATGTCCTTGACCACGTTGCGCGCGATCTGGGCGATCAGTTCGCGGTTCACCACCGCCTTGTCGCCGTGCTTCTGGAACAGCGGCGCCTGGCCGCGGCCCTCACCGGCGATCACGATCTTGTTGGTGGTCGATAGTGTCTCGCAGCCGAGCCGTGTATTGACCAGACTGTCATCGGCGATGCCGAGCTTGATGTCGTTTTCGATGAACGCGTCGAGCACCGCGTCGGAAATCTGGTCGCAGACCTTGTCCGGATGACCTTCGGAAACCGACTCGCTTGTGAATAGAAAATCGCTGTGAGCCACCCTGAAACTCCTTCCGTGGCGCGACCGCAAAAGCCGCGCAGTTGCGGTCGTGTTCTTGCAGTGGCGGCCGACGAGGTCAAGATGCGGGCAGCGACGGGCAGCGGCCCCTAAGTTGTTGGGATAACGCCTAAATCACTCTTCGCCGGCGATTTGTTCCACCAGATCGACGATGCGGCGGCGCAGTTTGCCGCTCTTGATACGCATGAAAGACTTGGTCAGCGACAACCCATCGGAGGTGGCCAGGAAGTCCGACACATAGGCCGGCGACGGCGCTTCGCTCGTGCCGCCGTGATGACCGGGAAGATGCGGCGCGCCCTCGAAGAAGAACGACACTGGCACCTGCAAGATGTTTGAGATCTGCTGGAGCCGGCTCGCGCCGATTCGGTTGGTACCCTTTTCGTATTTCTGCACTTGCTGAAAGATGAGGCCAAGCGCGTCCCCGAGCTTCTCCTGACTCATGTTGAGCATCATCCGACGCATGCGCACGCGCGACCCAACATGCTTGTCGATCGGATTCGGGGTCTTCTTAACCATAAAGGTCTCCTATGCCGCTATTGAAAGGCGTAATGTCATAGGTAACGGCATCGATGCAATCCGAGATTTCTCATTAATTGATCGACAGTGTTAACACGCGCTTAGATTGTCCCCTATTTTCGCGAATTTCTTCGCGTGTTAGCTGACAACTTATACGTTGCACAGCCCATGCACGCAATCTAAGGCTGAATTTGCTGGCGACCTATCGACGCATTCGGCGTCGGGCGACGGCGATCAGGCTGATAATAAAGAAAAATGGTAGCCCGATATCGCCGAAGCGTACATACGGCGTCGGCGCAAGCGCGCGCGGCAGCGAAGAGTCGAGCACGCCTTCAACTCCGAGCGGCAACGAGCCGACGATCCGCCCGACGGGATCGACGACGGCGGAGATGCCGGTGTTGGCCGCGCGCACCAGCGGTAGGCCTTCGCTGATCGCCAGCATGCGCGCCTGCTGGAAATGCTGGTAGGGGCCTGAGCTGATTCCGAACCAGCCGTCGTTGGTTACGTTAACAAGCCAGCCGGGCCGTTCGCTCTTCGGCACAGCCACGCCGGGGAAAATCGCCTCGTAACAGATCAGCGGCAACATTGTCGGCGCGCCCGGCACTTCCATCGCGCGCCGCCGGTCCCCAGACTGGAAGCCGCCAATCTGCTGGGTGAGATTTCTCAGGCCCAGTCCTTCGAGCAGCCGCTGCAAGGGCAGATATTCGCCGAACGGCACCAGATGCACCTTGTCGTAAATGCCGCGGATTGAGCCGTCGGGATCGATCACATAAACCGAATTGTAGGCGCGCGGATTGCTCGGGCTGGCGTCGGCGGCCGCGCGCACCGCGCCGGTGATCAGTTCGGTGCTCGGTTTCAGCAGCCCAGTGATCTGCGCGAGCGCGTCGGGCTCGCGTGTTAGGAAAAACGGAAACGCCGATTCCGGCCAGATCAGCAGCGTGAAGTCGTGCACGCCATTCGACTGCGGCCCGGTCATGCGGTCTGACAGGCGCAGGTAGCGCTCCATCACCTGGGCCTTGCTCGAGTAGTTGAATTTCTCGTCCTGTTGCAGATTGGGCTGCATGATGCGCAGCCTAACGCCGTTCACGAATGTCGTTGGATTCTGCCAGAGTCGCACCACGCCGTAGCTGCCGAGCGCCACCAGGATTAGCACGCCGGAGATCGGCGCGCGCATTGGATGCGGCGTGTCCTTAGCGTCATCGGCTAGGACGGCCGGGCTAGCGCAGATGGCGATACATAAGAATGTCAGGCACCAGACGCCGATGAGCGACACGCTTTGCCCGAGCGCCAGCGGTTCGGTGAGGGCGTAGCCGAACGTGTTCCCGGGAAATCCGCTGAGTAGATGGCCACGCAGCCATTCGGCGGCGGTGAGCATCACCGCCAGCGCGAGAATGCGTTCGGCGCCGCGCACCCAGATCAGCCGCGCCGCGGCCAGACCGAGCCCGGTGTAGAGCGCGAGATAGGCCGGCAGCCCGGCGACCGCGATCGGAAGCAGCCATCCGAACGTCTTGGCGTCGACCAGGAATGCGGAGCCGATCCAGTACAGCCCGGCGAGGAAATAGCCGAAGCCAAAACACCACCCGGCAACCGCCGCAGTTATCGCTGCGCTCCGGCGTCCGGCGGCCGAGCCATCCACAAGCCAAACTAGCACCGGGAATGTCAGAAACAGAACTGGCCAGGCATAGATCGGAGCTAGCGCCAGGGCCGAGGCGGCGCCTGCGAGGAAGGCAATCAACGCGCGGCGCCAGGGCGAGGCGAGGACGACCGCGTAGGCGAGGCGGCTGATGGTCACGGGCGTCGTGAGTTTGGAGGGCTTGTCTGTCCGCCGTCCTTTGACATGGCGTCAATCGAGAGGTTCGGCGGCGTGGTGTCGGCGAGCACCGCGTCCGGCTCGCCGCGCCGACGTTGCTCACGCGGTCGGTCGCGCCGTTCCTTCAACCGGGTGATGCGTACCCGTTTGATGCGGCGCGGATCGGCGTCGAGCACCTCGAATTCGAACAGCCCGGGCCCCGGGATTAGCTCGCCGCGCACCGGCAAGCGGCCCGCGCGCGTCATCAGATAGCCGCCTAGCGTGTCGACCTCCTGTGCCGAATCCCCGGCATCGAAATCGCTACCGACGGTGGCCACGACGTCCTCGAGATGTGCGCGCGCATCGGCGATGAAGGAGCCGTCTGATTGGCGCACCACTTGCGGCGTTTCATCTTCATCGTGCTCGTCGCCGATTTCGCCGACGACTTGCTCTACAATGTCCTCGATCGAAACGAGGCCGTCGCTGCCGCCATATTCGTCGACTACCAGCGCCAAATGGATGCGTGTCGCCTGCATGCGCGCTAACAGGTCGATCACCCGCGACGACGGCGGTACGAACAGAATCTCGCGCACAATCTTCGTAGCCGACAGTGGCATGGAAAGATCGATCGCCTTGAGATCGAGGCCTGCGGGCAGCGGCTTCTTGCGCTTAGCGTTTTTTTCAGGGCTCACCGTGGCTCGCGCGGTCATGAAGGCGATCAGATCGCGGATGTGCACCATGCCGACTGGATCGTCGAGCGTGTCGTTATAGACCACGAGCCGCGAGTGGCCGGCGCCCTCGAACATCCGCATCAACTCGCCGAGCTTGATGTCCTGCTGCACAGCGATGATGTCGGCGCGCGGCACCATCACGTCGCCGACGCGCCGCTCGCGCAAACCCAGGATGTTCTTGAGCATGCGACTTTCTTCCGGCGAGAAGCCGGATTCGCCGGGCGGCAGCGCCTCCAGCACATCCTCGAGGGCTTCACGTGAACTCGGTTTCCAGCCGAACAGCGTGCGAAACATGCGCACGATCCAGTTCTCGACGCTCTCGCGTTGTGGCTTCACTGGCACCGGCAAGTTGCGCGGCTCATAGGCCGCGTCACTGGCGATTGAACTGGCGGAATCGTCGGGCATGGAGGTTAGGCGTCACCCCGGTTGCGTGCGAGATAGGGGTCGGGCAGGTTCATGCGCAGCATGATGTTGGTTTCGAGGCCTTCCATCGCGGCGGCGTCAGCATCGGTCTGGTGATCGTAGCCGATAAGGTGGAGGAAGCCATGCACCGCAAGATGGGCAAGATGATGCAGGAACAGCCGCTGCTCCTCCTCACATTCGCGCTTTAGGGTTTCGTAGGGGATGGCGATATCGCCAAGGAAACGCGGGGCGCCCTGCGCCTTGGCGGTCGAAAATGAAAGCACGTTCGTTGGCTTATCGATTCCGCGCCAATGGCGGTTGAGCTTGGCGAGCGCGGCATCATCGGTGAGCACGACGCTCACCTCACTGGCCGACGCCGACAGCGTGGCGACTGCTGTGGCAATCGCTTGGCGCACGGTCGGCTCGGCCAGAGGCTCGGCGTCCCACAGCTTTGAGGCAATTCCGATCTCGATCACCGGCGCGGCCGCGCGCCGGCCGGACGCGGCTGTCATTTCTTTTCCTCACGCGCGGTCGCCTTACGATCGTAGGCTTGGACGATGCGCGCCACCAACTCGTGGCGGATCACGTCTTCATGGGTGAATGCGACGTGGCCAACACCCGCGATGCCGCCGAGCAGGCGCACGGCTTCGCCCAATCCGGACTCCTGGCCCAGCGGCAGGTCCACCTGGCTCGGGTCGCCGGTCACGATCATGCGACTGTTCTCGCCCAGCCGCGTCAGGAACATCTTCATTTGCATGGAGGTGGTGTTTTGCGCCTCGTCAAGAATGATGGCGGCATTCGACAGTGTGCGTCCGCGCATGAAGGCGAGCGGCGCGATCTCGATTTCGCTAGCCTGCAGCGCGCGCTCGACAATACGCGAGTCCATTAGGTCGAACAGCGCGTCATAGATTGGCCGCAGATAGGGATCGACCTTCTCACGCATGTCGCCGGGCAGGAAGCCGAGCCGCTCGCCCGCTTCCACCGCCGGCCGCGACAGAATGATGCGGTCGACTTCCTTGCGTTCGAACATCTGGATAGCGTGCGCGACCGCGAGCCAGGTCTTGCCGGTGCCGGCAGGACCAGTGCCGAACACCAGGTCATGGCGCTTGAGCGAGCGGATATACGCATCTTGCGCTGCCGTGCGCGCGCGCACCGGGCGCTTGCGCAGATTGATCTCCTCGAATGCAGGCGGCAAGCCGGCGGGCTCGTAATCGAATAGCGAGCCCTGCGCGATCGCCTGCCGGATGGCGCCTTCGACGTCGCCGACGCTGAGATCGCGGCCGCGCTTGATCAGTTCGTAAAGCCCCTCGAGCACGCGGCGGGCTTGCTCGCAGGCGCCGCGCGAGCCCTCAATGGTGACGTGATTGCCGCGCTGCTCCGCCACCACACCAAGGCGGCGCTCGATGAGCGCCAGATTTTGTCCGTATTGCCCGAACAGGACGGAAGCCAGCCGGTTGTCCTCGAAAACAAGTACGGTTTGCGTGGTTGCAGTTTCTTCGAAAGCTGCGGCGGGCGGGATCGGCGGATCCGGGGTGCGCAAGGGTGTTTAGGCTCCTGCTGAGGCAAGTTCTGCTGTCGCGGTCTGTCCGGTCAGTGTGCCGAACAGGCTGTTGCTGCCGACTTCGGTGATGACCACCGGCTGCACCGTTCCAATCAGGCGCTTAGACGCCATCATCTGTACCATCTGCAAATATGGGGTGCGGCCGGTGAGTTGCCCAACCAGCCGGCCGGGCTTGTCCAGAAGAACATCGAGCCTTTGCCCGGCGAATTGGGCATTGAAGGTTCGCCATTTGCGCCTGATCACGGCCTGCAGCCGCTGCAGCCGTTCGGATTTCTCCGCATCCGGAACCTGATTATTGAGATCGGCGGCCGGCGTGCCGGGGCGCGGCGAGTACATGAACGAGTAGGCGGTGGCGAAGCCGACTTCTTCGACAAGTGACAGCGTCTCACTGAAATCGGCCTCGGTTTCGCCGGGGAAGCCGACGATGAAATCAGAGGTGAGGGCGAGGTCCGGGCGGCTCGCGCGCAAGCGCGTGATAACCGCGAGGTAGTCCTTGCGCGTGTGTTTGCGGTTCATTACCGCCAGTATGCGGTCGGAGCCGGATTGCACCGGAAGATGCACGTAGGGCATCAGTGCCGCCAGGTCGCCATGCGCCGCGATCAAGTCGTCGTCCATGTCGCGCGGATGACTGGTGGTGTAGCGCAGGCGCACGATACCCTGAACCTGTGCCAGCCGGCGCAGCAATTTGCCGAGCGACGATGGCTGCCCGACGGCGTCCTGCCCGTGATAGGCGTTGACGTTTTGCCCGATCAGCGTCACCTCGCGCACACCGGCAGCGGCGAGCCGCCCGACTTCAGCGACTATCTTCTCGACCGGACGCGAGGACTCGGCGCCGCGCGTATAGGGCACGACGCAGAACGTGCAGAATTTGTCGCAGCCTTCCTGCACGGTGACGAAAGCAGAAATGCCGCGACTCGCGATGGCCTCCGGTCGCGGTGGGGCGAGCGCGTCGAATTTGTCGTCCGCCGGGAACTCGGTATCGACGATCCGCTCGCTGTCCTGCAGGCGCGTGATCATCTCGGGCAGGCGGTGATAATTCTGCGAACCAACCACCAGATCGACGGCGCTGGAGCGGCGAATGATTTCCTCGCCTTCGGCCTGTGCGACGCAGCCGGCAACCGCGATCAGCACGCGGCGGCCTTGCCGGGCGGCCTCCTCTTTCATCACGCGGACGCGGCCGATCTCGGAATAGAGCTTCTCGGCCGCCTTCTCGCGGATGTTGCAGGTGTTAAGGATGAGGAGGTCGGCGTCCTCGGGCCGTGCGGTTTCACTGAAACCCGCGGGCGCCAGCGTATCCGCCATACGATGAGAATCGTAGACGTTCATCTGGCAGCCGAATGACTTGACGTGAACTTTGCGGTTTTCGCTCATGCCGTCGCATTTGCACCTAGACCAATTTAACCCGGCCGGGTGCGATTTGTCCCGTCAATCCATGTCATTGATTTCGTGACGATTTCAAGATGTGCTAAGGCGCACCGGCCGCGGCCGCCCGAGCAGGGTGGCCACCGTGAGCTGGCGCACCGCACCTTCCAGCCGTTTGGTCACAGTTTTGCGGTCGGCGTCGGTGGCGGCGGGAATCGGCTCGCCGTAGCTCACCACCGCGTCCACGGCGCCGCGAACGATGAACTCCTTGATGTGCGGGATGAAGTCGAGATCACCATACCAGGCGACTAACGGCCGGTGCTGCCGCCCCATCGGAACGCCGTACTGGCTTATATAGCATATCGACATCGGCTGAATGAGGACGCCACGCTCGGCCTGCGCGCCGGCCTCCTCAAGGGCTCCGATCAGCGCGGATCGGAACGGCAGCACGCGGTTGCCGTCGTTTGAGGTGCCTTCCGCGAACAGTACCACCGAGGTGTTGTCGATCAGTCGCCTGGCGATCTCGACGATGGCATTGCCAGTGTGCTGGCGGCGCGCTCGGTCGACGAACACCGTGCGTTGCGCGCGCGCGGCGAGGCCGACGATCGGCCAGTCTGCGACCTCCTTCTTGGCGACGAAGGCGACCGGCAAAATCGAGCCAATCACCAAGATATCGGCCCAGGACGTATGGTTGGAAACGAACAACACCGGCCGGTCGCGCACCGGCTCGCCCACGATGCGAACGCGAATGCGCAAGCAGAGGCATATTGCGCGGTAATAATTGACGGCGATGGCACCCCAGCCGGGCAGATGCAGCTTCTCGAGCAGCCACTGA
>Ga0182038_10001386_pt1 | contig 12611 bp, 7 predicted proteins | sample sta12Can44000108_FD_125976 | JGI IMG/M metagenome (GOLD analysis project Ga0182038, IMG submission 125976) | Lab enrichment of tropical soil microbial communities from Luquillo Experimental Forest, Puerto Rico - statanox.12C.anox.44.000.108 | ecosystem: Environmental > Terrestrial > Soil >...
TATCAATGTTTAAAAAAGTATTAATAGCAAACAGAGGTGAAATTGCATTAAGGGTTATTCGTACATGTAGAGAAATGGGAATTAAAACTGTGGCTGTTTATTCCACTGCCGATAAAGATAGTTTGCATGTGCGTTTTGCCGACGAAGCTGTATGTATAGGAAAACCTGCAAGTACTGATTCTTATTTAAATATTCCTCATATTATGGCGGCCTGCGAAATTACCAATGCAGATGCTGTGCATCCAGGATATGGGTTTTTAGCAGAAAATGCGAAATTTTCTCAAATATGTGCCGATCATGGTATAAAATTTATCGGGCCAACTCCCGAAATGATTAATGCCATGGGCGATAAAATTACCGCAAAAGAAACAATGATTAGGGCAGGGGTGCCCGTTGTGCCCGGTAGCGGTGGTTTATTGGAAAGTGTGGAGCAGGCAAAAGACCTTGCAAAAAATGAAGTAGGCTATCCTGTTATACTAAAAGCAACAGCAGGTGGCGGTGGAAAAGGAATGCGTGTGGTTTGGAACGAGGAAGAATTGGAAAAAGCATACGATGCCGCAAAAGCTGAAGCTGCCGCATCTTTTAAGAATGATGGGATTTATATGGAAAAATTTGTTGAAGAACCCCGCCATATAGAAATTCAAATTGCCGGCGATCAATACGGTAACGTGAGCCATCTAAGCGAAAGAGATTGTTCTATTCAACGCCGCCATCAAAAACTTGTTGAAGAATCTCCTTCACCGTTTATGACACCTGAGCTTCGCGAAAAAATGGGTGAAGCAGCTGTTAAAGCTGCATCTGCCATTAATTACGAAAGTGTTGGTACCATTGAATTTCTGGTTGATAAACACCGCAATTTCTATTTTATGGAAATGAATACACGCATTCAGGTAGAACATTGTGTTACGGAAGAAGTAGTAAAATTTGATTTGATAAAAGAGCAAATTAAAATTGCTTTGGGCGAAAAAGTTTCAGGTAAAAACTATTTGCCTCAAATGCATGCTATTGAGTGCCGTATTAATGCAGAGGACCCGTACAACGATTTTAGGCCATCTCCCGGAAAAATTACCACATTGCATACGCCGGGCGGGCATGGCGTAAGGGTAGACAGCCATGTGTATACCGGTTATGTTATTCCTCCTTATTACGATAGCATGATTAGTAAATTAATTGCGGTTGCCCAAACAAGAGAAGAAGCTATCAGCACCATGTATAGGGCATTGAGCGAGTATGTAATTGAAGGTGTTAAAACAACCATTCCATTTCATTTACAATTAATGCAAAATGAAGATTTTAGAAAGGGAGATTTTACCACCAAATTTTTAGAATCTTTCAAGATGAAATAAATAAAAAACCCATCAAAATTTTGATGGGTTTTTTATTGAAACAAATATTTATTTATTGACGAGGACCTCCTCCGCCACCCATTCTTTGCATTTGTTGTGCAATTGCATCTTCAACTTTTTTAGCCAAATCAGCAGGGAGTGCAGCTTCTAATCTTTTGTTTCTGGCTTCGGCCATTGTTTTCATAGCTGTTTGTCTGTCTTCAGGTGTCATATCCCTGAAGTTTGCCATGTATTTAGTTCTCATATCAGCTTGAATAGCAATAACAGAATCTACCTGAACATCATTTAATCCAAGGGCTTTATATCTTTCCTTTTGTGCGGCCAAACGTGCAGCAGGATCCATTTGTTGGCCTGCAGGAGGCTGTGCCAATAATGTGTTGAATGAGCAAGCAACTACAAATGAAAGTAATGCGATTAACTTTTTCATATCTGATTTTTTAAATTTAGTAATCCTAAGTTAATACCATTTTTTGCTTGCTTTTCCTTTTTTCGGTGGATGGTATTTTTTAAAGGGTGGTTGGATAAAAAACAAAATCCTGACGATGAATACCGATAGGATTTTGTTTTTATCAGCATACTTTCTTACCTCAAAAAGAGCATTTCCCTGTATTTCGGAAGTGTCCAAAAAGCATCATCTACCAAATGTTCCAGTTTATCTACGTGATATCTTATTTCATCAAAATATGCATCTTTCACTTTAGAATTATAAGCAATGGCTTTTTCTCTTGTATCTGTTATAACATTTGCTACACGCCTTGCTTCAACCAATGCATTCACTTTTTCGTATACGATCTGAATATGTTCATTCAGTTTTGCAAGGATGGCCAATTGACTTTTGTATGTGGTTTCTTTTAATCCGGCAGCTTTCAATCCATTGATATTTTCTAATAACTCGTTTTGATATTTAATAGCAGGCGGTAAAATGTGGTTTAATGCCAAATCGCCCATTATTCTTGCTTCTATCTGAACTTTCTTTATGTATTTTTCCAATTCAATTTCGTGCCTGGCTTCTAATTCTGCATGGGTATAAACATTATTGCCTTCAAATATATTTTTTGCTTTTTTAGAAATCATAGCATCTAATGCAAGTGGTGTGGTACGTACGTTTGGCAGCTTTCTTTTTTCAGCTTCTTTATGCCAGTCTTCACTGTAGCCATCTCCTTCAAACAAAATATTTTTGCTTTCAACAATATATTTTTGAATGATGTGCATAATAGCTATTTCTTTCTTTTCGCCTTTTTCTATTAAGCTGTCTACATCGGTTTTAAATTGCTTTAATGTTTCTGCAATAATGGTGTTTAACGATGTCATTGCGTTGGCGCAATTGGCAGAAGAACCAACTGCTCTGAATTCGAATTTGTTTCCTGTAAAAGCAAAAGGAGACGTACGGTTTCGGTCGGTATTATCTAATAATAATTCAGGAATGGAACGATGAATATCTAATTTTAAAATTGCCTCATCCTGCTCATCAAATTTATCACTAACTCTTGTTTCAATTTCATTTAAAACACCTGCTAAATATTGACCGATAAAAACGGAAATAATGGCCGGTGGTGCTTCATTGGCACCTAAACGATAATCGTTACTTGCAGAGGCGATAGATGCCCTTAAAAGATCGGCATAATCGTGCACTGCTTTAATGGTATTCACAAAAAAGGTTAAAAACATTAAGTTGGTTTTTGGCGTTTTACCCGGAGATAATAGATTTACTCCGGTATCTGTTGCCATACTCCAGTTGTTATGTTTACCGCTTCCGTTTATCCCTGCAAATGGTTTTTCGTGAAAAAGTACTTTTAAATTATGCCGGCGGGCAACACGGTCCATCACATCCATTAATAAACAGTTGTGATCCACTGCAACGCTTACTTCTTCAAATATAGGTGCCGCTTCAAATTGTGCAGGTGCCACTTCGTTATGGCGGGTACGTAAAGGAATACCAAGTTTGTAACATTCGGCTTCAAAATCTCTCATAAAAGCATATACCCTTTCCGGTATTGATCCAAAATAATGATCTTCTAATTGCTGGCCTTTTGCAGGTGCTGCACCAAATAAAGTACGGCCGCATTGAATTACGTCTGGTCTTGCATTGGCTAATCCTTCATCAATTACAAAATATTCCTGTTCCCAACCAAGGGTTGCCGAAACTTTTGTAACATTTTTATCGAAATAATGACATACATCAACAGCTGCTTTATTTAAAGCTTCCAATGCTTTTAACAGCGGTGCTTTATAATCTAAAGATTCGCCTGTATAAGAAACAAATATAGTAGGGATACATAATGTTTTTCCCTGACCGATTTCAATAATGAATGCGGGGGAAGATGGGTCCCATGCAGTATAACCTCTTGCTTCAAAAGTGGCACGCAAACCTCCGCTTGGAAATGATGATGCATCCGGTTCTTGCTGAATAAGTGCGGCTCCGTCAAATTCTTCTATGGATGTGCCATCGCTTTTAATGGTAAAAAAGCTGTCGTGCTTTTCTGCAGTACTTCCTGTTAACGGCTGAAACCAATGTGTAAAGTGTGTTACACCTTTGCTTTCTGCCCAAGAACGTATGCCGTTGGCAATATGATTGGCCAATGCCCTGTCAATTCTTTTTGCTCCTTTAATACTTCCTGCTAAGCTTTTATAAGCTTCATCACTTAAAAATTGCCTTGCGGTTTTAAGGGTAAAAACATTTTCCCCAAAAATGGCAGAAATTTTTGTTGAATTATTAACATCAATAATGTTTTTAGATGATGTTAGTTCTTTGATGGCATTAACACGAAGCGACATAATTTATAAATTTTGACGTGACAAATCAAGCACAAAATAAGATATGATTTGTAAGAAATTAAACACTTTTCATTATTTAAAAAAAATCCTCCGATGCAATGCAAGCGGAGGATAATAATATAATTCTGGAAATTAAATTAAACTGTAACAGACTTAACTGTTTTGATAATACGGGCAGCCACTTTGTAAGGATCTGCTGCAGAGTTAGGACGGCGATCTTCTAAATAACCTTTCCATCCTTTTGCAGGAACCATAACAGGGATGCGAATAGAAGCTCCGCGATCGGATATTCCGTAAGAGAAATCATGAATAGAAGCGGTTTCGTGTTTGCCTGTTAAACGTAAATGGTTATCGGCTCCGTAAACTTCAATATGTTCTTTAATAACTGGGCGAAAAGCTTCGCATATTTTATCAAATGTTTCTTTGCTGCCGCAAGTTCTTAAAGTTGTATTAGAGAAGTTGGCGTGCATACCGCTACCATTCCAGTCTAAAGCACCCAATGGTTTACAATGCCAGTTAACGGATACGCCGTATTTTTCACCGATTCTTTCTAATAAATAACGGGCAACCCAAATTTGGTCGCCGGCTTCTTTTGCACCCTTTGCAAAAATCTGAAACTCCCATTGACCTGCAGCAACTTCTGCATTGATACCTTCAACATTTAAGCCTGCTTCAATAATAGCATCTAAATGTTCCTCAACAATATCACGACCATAAGCATTGTTGGCACCTACAGAGCAATAGTATGGTCCTTGAGGTGCAGGAAAGCCCCCGTCAGGAAAACCTAAGGGTTTATTGGTAGCAGGGTTCCACAAGAAATATTCCTGTTCAAACCCAAACCAGAAATCATTATCATCATCTTCAATTAGGGCACGACCGTTAGAAGGGTGCGGAGTTCCGTCAGAACTTAACACTTCTGTCATTACTAAATATGCATTTTTACGTAATGGATCTTTTACAACAAAAACAGGTTTCAATAAACAATCAGAAGAACCACCTGGTGCTTGTTCAGTAGATGAACCATCAAATGACCACATTGGAAGTGTTGCCAATGTACCATCAAATTCTTCTTCTTTTACAATTTTGGTTTTACTGCGTAGGCTTTGTGTTGGTTTGTAGCCATCCAGCCAAATGTACTCGAGTTTAGTTAATGCCATTTTCTGCTGATTTATGATATTTAAAAAATAATAAATATTTATGTTTTATAGAAAAAATCTAAGTTTTGAGCGAATTTAGGTGTAATTGTTTAAAGTATCGCATTTTATTGTGAAAAATTCGAATTATTATATTCTAATTTTTCTAATTATAAAAAAGTAAAATATATTTTGGCAAATAAATCAATTTATCAGCTAATTCTAATTATAGTAACACATATTTTTAAACTGCTTTCTTACCTTCGTGGCACTTTCGTTTTTGCATTCGGTTTTTTATAAATCTGGCAAAGACTTCATTCAAGCAACTAAATCATACAATGGAAATTACCGTTAAAACAGCAGAAGAACTGCGATTAACCGCAGATGAATTTGAATTGATTAAGAAAAAATTGGGTCGTACTCCCAATTTTACTGAGCTATGCACATTTAGTGCTATGTGGAGTGAACATTGCAGTTATAAGAACTCGATTAAATGGTTAAAAACATTGCCTCGTGATGGTGGCAGAATGTTGGTTGCAGCGGGTGAAGAAAATGCAGGATTGATGGATATGGGTAATGGCTTTGGTGTTGTATTTAAAATAGAATCGCATAATCATCCCAGTGCAATTGAACCATTTCAAGGTGCGGCAACCGGTGTTGGCGGCATTCAGAGAGATATCTTTACAATGGGTGCAAGGCCCATTGCTTCTTTAAACAGTCTTCGCTTTGGTAATCTTCAAGACAAAAAAACACAACGTTTACTGGCAGGTGTAGTGCATGGCATTGGCCACTATGGTAACTGTTTTGGTGTGCCAACTGTTGGTGGTGAAATATATTTTGAAGATTGTTATCATACAAACCCGTTGGTAAATGCAATGAGTGTTGGAATTATGGAAGCCAGGAAAATGATTAGTGCAACAGCAAGCGGTGTTGGTAATCCCATATTCTTTGTAGGAAGTGCGACAGGTAAAGATGGAATTGGCGGTGCCTCTTTTGCCTCTGCAAATATTACTGCGGACAGTGTAGAAGATTTACCGGCAGTACAGGTGGGAGACCCTTTTCAAGAAAAGAAATTATTGGAAGCCTGCTTGGAATTAGCTGAAACCAATGCTATTGTTGGAATGCAGGATATGGGTGCAGCCGGTATTATTTGTTCAACTGCAGAAATGAGTGCGAAAGGTGGTGTTGGAATGAAAATTGATTTGGATAAAGTTCCAACTCGTCAAAAAAATATGAAAGCTTGGGAATTGTTGTTGAGTGAAAGCCAGGAAAGAATGCTAATTTGTGTAAAGAAAGGAGAAGAAGCAGAAGTTTTAAAAATATTTGAAAAATGGGATTTGCCTTGTAGCGAAATTGGTGAAGTTACCGGTGATGGTTTATTAAATTTTTATATGTATGGGCAATTGGAAGCTTCGGTTCCTGCACACGACTTGGTTTTGGGTGGTGGTGCCCCTCAATATACACGGGAATATACCGAGCCGAAATATCTTCAAAAAGTTGCTGTATGGAAACAAGATGATGTAAAAGATTTACATGCGGATGAAATAAAAAAAGTAGCAGATCAACTCATTCAAATTCCCAATATTGCCAATAAAAAATGGGTTACTGTTCAATACGATAGTATGGTTGGTGCTGCAAATGCAAGTACCAATGATCCGAGCGATGCATCAATTGTATTAGCAAAGGGAACAGGAAAAGCATTGGCAATGACAACCGATTGCAACAGTCGTTATGTTTTTGCCGATCCTCAAAAAGGTGCACAAATTGCTGTTGCAGAAGCAGCCAGAAATATTGTGTGCAGTGGTGCAGAACCCATTGGTGTTACCAACTGTTTAAATTTTGGAAACCCTTATAATCCCGAAGTATATTATCAGTTTGTAAAAGCTGTAACGGGAATGGGGGAAGCCTGTCGCAAATTTAATACGCCTGTGACCGGCGGTAATGTTAGCTTTTACAATCAAAATCCGGAAGGTCCGGTTTATCCAACACCAACCATCGGAATGGTGGGTGTGATTGATGATTTGAAAACTAAAATGACTTTAGATTATAAGTCAGAAGGCGATATTATTGTTTTGATTGGTAAACAACAAAACGATATTGGCTCATCCGAATATGTTCATAAAATAAAAGGCATTGAATATTCGGCTGCTCCGTATTTTGATTTGGATGAAGAATATAATTTGCAACAATTTGTTTCATCTATCATTAAAGAAAATATCATTGAATCTGCACATGATATTAGTGAAGGAGGATTGATGGTAACATTAATTGAAAAAGGATTTTACCGTGGATTAGGATTTAATGTAAATGCAGATACTGCAGGCATTAGAAAAGATGCATTCTGGTTTGGCGAAGCTCAAAGCAGGGTGGTTGTTACACTTAAGGGAGATAGAATTGCGGAGTTAGAGAATAGAAGTAAGTCTTCAAATATTTCAATAACTAAACTGGGTATTGTTACTTCGGGTGAAATAAAAGTAAATAGCGAAGTTTTTGGAAATATTACTGAATGGAAAGAAAAATATGATAATGCAATTGAAAAGTATTTAACAAATCATGAGTAATCAATCTTCAATCATAGTTACCGGTGCTGCAGGATTTATAGGATCTTGCATGGTTCAATATCTGAATGAAAAAGGATATGAGAATTTAATTTTAGTAGATGATTTTGGTGTTGAATCAAAACGAAAAAATTGGGAATCAAAAAAATTTGAGCAGATTGTTGAGCGATATCATTTATTTGACTGGTTACAAAACAAAGATCCCAAAATTGATTTTGTAATTCACTTGGGTGCAAGAACAGATACTACTGAATTTAATTATGCAATTCATGAAGAATTAAACGTTCAATATTCAAAAGATATTTGGAATTACTGTACGCAGAAAAACATTCCGCTTATTTATGCTTCATCGGCTGCAACTTATGGTGCAGGTGAATTTGGTTACGATGATAGTCATGAACTTTCATTCAAATTAAAACCATTAAATCCTTATGGTGTAAGTAAAAATGAATTTGATAAGTGGGCATTGACGGAAGAGGAACGTCCACATTATTGGACTGGCCTAAAGTTCTTCAATATTTATGGCCCCAATGAATATCATAAAGGCCGTATGGCAAGTGTAATATGGCACTCATTCAACCAAATAAAAAAAACCGGATTGGTAAAACTGTTTAAAAGCCACAGACCCGATTTTAAGGATGGACAACAATTGCGTGATTTTGTATATGTAAAAGACTTGGTGAAAGTGATGTTTTGGATGATGGAAAAAATGATCAATGGCCAATGGTTAGCAACCAATAATGGTTTATATAATTTAGGAACAGGCAAAGCAAGAAGCTTTTACGATCTGGCAGCATCAACATTCAAAGGGCTGGATTTAGAACCTAATATTCAGTTTATTGATATGCCTGAAGATATTAGAGATAAATATCAGTATTTTACAGAAGCCAATATGCAGAAACTAAAAGCTGCAGGTTATATGGATGCGTTTTATTCTTTGGAAGAAGGTGTGGATGATTATGTAAGAAATTATCTAAGTGGCTTTAAATATTATTAATTGTTATAATTATTAACTTGCAAATATGAGCAGTAAAATTGCTATCATTGGCGGAGGGAATTTGGGAACAGCAATTGCGGAAGGATTGATAGAAAGCGGTTTTATTAAACCGGAAAATATCATCATTACCAAAAGGAATGCTTCTACTTTAGTTAAATTGGCAGAGAGAGGCGTGGTTACCGGCAGCGATAATAATGAAGCTGTAAAGTTTGCAGATTATATTATTTTGGCAATCAAACCTTTTCAGGTAAAAGAGGTGCTAACGGGTATTGCAGCAAATTTGGATGCAAAAAAACATGTACTGATTAGTGTGGCAACCGGCGTTTGGATAAAAGATATTCAGGAAATTGTAAATGGTGCTTTTGCTATTTTTAGAGCAATGCCGAATACAGCCATTGCCATTCAGGAAAGCATGACATGTATTTGCAGCAACAATGTAAGTGTAGAGCAAACAAATTATATATCGGATTTGTTTGCTCAATTAGGTAAAGTTGCAATTATTGAAGAAAAGTTAATGGATGCCGCAACAGTTTTAGCAGCCAGCGGAACTGCATTTGCATTAAGATTTATAAGAGCCGATATTCAGGCTGGAATTGAAATTGGTTTTAATGCATCAACGGCAGCATTAATTGCAGCACAAACAGCAAAAGGTGCCGCCGATTTATTGCTGAAAAGAAACACGCATCCGGAACAGGAGATTGATAAAGTAACCACACCTAAAGGGTGCACTATTGCAGGTTTAAATGAAATGGAACATCAGGGTTTTAGTTCATCCTTAATTAAAGGGATTACGGTTAGTTATAAAAAAATATTGTCGGGTATGTAATTAACAAACATGCAGGCAACTTTTTAGGTCATATTCATATCCTAATTGAAAAAAGAAAATCAGTCTAATTTGAAAGCATTTATACTTCTTATTACAGTACTTATTTACTTGCCTAAAATTACGCAGGCACAAACAGATACCTTGCCTGTTGCAACTGATACAGAAGATTCAAAAGCATTGGTGATTGATAGTTCTAAAGAACGTGACCTTGCTGATGTTTATTTTACACTCATCCGTAAAAAAAATAATTTCACTATTGACAGAGAAGAAGACATGCACAAAGTGCATTTCTCTATGGTTCCCGCAGTTGGATATACATTGCAAACGGGTTTTGCAGGAATTATAAGTGCCAATTGGGGTTTTAACGCAAGTACATTGCCTACACAAAAAGTTTCCAGTATAAGTACAAGTATTACTTATTCTCAATATAACCAAACGATTGTTCCTTTTGTGGCCAACATTTGGACGAAAAATAATAAATTGAATCTTATTACAGATTGTCGTTATATACAATACCCTTCGGAAATTTTTGGTTTAGGTGGAAGAACGGACCCAACACAAGGTTATACTGTAAACTTTACAGGGCTTAAATTCCATCAAACCATAATGAAAGAAGTAGCCGAGAATACCTATTTAGGGCTTGGATATTATTACGATCAATTCTGGAATATCAAAGCATTGGATTCTTTGAAAAGAAATGTTGCCAGATTGTTGGATAATAAATTAGGAACATCCGAACTGGCTTCGGGTTTTGTAATGCGTTTTTTATACGATACAAGATTGAACCAGATTTTTCCAGAGCAAGGTTGGCATTTTGATTTAACATACCGCGGTAACTTTTCCGCATTGGGCAGTGATGAAGATTGGCAGGCTGTTCAAACAGATGTAAGAACTTATATCAGGCTTCCTGAAAATTCCCGAAACATCCTTTCATTCTGGAATTTTAATTGGTTTACTACCAGTAAAAATTCGCCCCCTTATTTGATGTTGCCAAGTACCGGTTGGGATGACCAATACAACACAGGGCGTGGTTATATTCAAGGACGGTTTAGAGGAAGAAATATGTTTTATATGGAAAGTGAATACCGGTTCAGAATTTCTTCAAACGGTCTCTTGGGTGGGGTTGTGTTTGGCAACGTTCAATATTTTTCAACAGATATTTCAAATCAATATAATGTTCTTTCACCGGGTTACGGATTGGGCCTGCGTATTCGTTTAAACAAACATTCCAATGCAAACCTTTGTGTTGATTATGGCTTTGGTGCTAATGGCTCAAAAGGTTTTTTCGTAAACTTAGGCGAAGTGTTTTAATAAATTGTTGTTAATCATTAAAAGCATAACGGTTAACCAATTTTTGAAAGCCTTAACAAGTAATAAGATAGTTTTGAATAATAATAAAATATGTATTAGTTGACAGTTTATTCGAACTGGAAACTGATTTTTTTGCTGATGAAGACTAAATTGATTAAGTATATAGTACCTGCTGCAATAATAGTAATATTGCTGTCTTTTGTTTCTGTGGATTCTTTTGCACAGCTAAAACATGTATCGGGATTTATTAAAGACCGCCAAAGCGATGAGCCTATTCCTTTTGCTTCTGCAGTTTTTAAAATTGGCGGAAGAGGTTCTCTTTCCGATTCATCCGGTTTTTTTACAATAGAACTTAATAAATGGCTACCTGCAGATACACTAAGAATTATTAGTGTTGGATATAAAATTATTTCAATACCTGCATCTGCTTTAAAGGATTCAATGACTTTTAAGTTAGATGTGCTGCCGCCTGTGAACGATGTTACCGTTAAAGTAAAATATAACAGGGCATTGTGGTTTTGGAAAAAAATAATGAAGAACAAGCCTATACACGACAGGCATAACTGGGATAACTTTTCTTACGAATTATACAATAAATTAGAATTAGATCTTGAAAACTTTAAGAAAGAAAAAATTGCTCAGAATAAGTTTGTGCGACCGTTGGATTTTGTGTTTAATTACATAGATTCATTTTCAGAAGAAAAACCATTTCTTCCGGTTTATTTAACAGAAACCTTATCCGATTATTATTTTCAAAAAAATCCGCATAGAGTTAGAGAAGTTATTAAAGCGGCAAAAACAATTGGTATAGATAACGAAACTGTTGTAAAACAATTAGGTGGTATTTATCAAAATATTGATGTGTACGCCAATTTTATACCGGTTTTTGATAAACAGTTTATTAGCCCGTTTAACGATAATGGCAGCAGTTATTATAATTTTAAACTGTTAGATACGCAATACCTCAACAAAAAAAGATTGGTGCACTTACGTTTTACACCAAAGCATAGGGGTGAAGATGTTTTTGAAGGAGATTGCTGGGTACACGATACTTCATTTGCCATTCAGAAAATTACACTACGGCCTGCCGTTGATGCGAACATCAATTTCATTTCGGGGCTAACTTTAATTCAGGAATTTAAGCAGGTAAACGATTCAATATGGTTCTTATACAAGGATAAATTTGTTGCAGATATTTCGCCGATAGGCAATTCTAAAATTTCATTGAAAGGGCGAAAAACAACAACATACCGGAACCATATTTTTAATGATCCATCGGTTATTAAAAAATTAGACGAAGCCAAAAAAAGCGAAGAGGTAGACCTTACACCAACTGCAATGCAAACAGCAGATTCTTTCTGGCAAAAAAACAGGCACGAAGAATTAAGCAAAACAGAGAAATCGGTTTATAGTTTAATTGATACGCTTCAAAAAAATCCGGTATTCATCAGTTACAGAAATAAATTTGAGTTCTTAACCAGAGGTATAAAAGATGTAGGAAATTTTAGGATCGGCCCTTGGTATTATTGGTTAAGCTCTAATACATGGGAAGGTATAAGAACACGTTTTGATATTGAAACGAATAAAGATTTTGATAAGCACTGGAACTTTAAAACTTATCTGGCTTACGGTTTTAAGGACAATAAATTAAAAGGAAGGGCCGAA
>Ga0182038_10001388_pt1 | contig 12603 bp, 10 predicted proteins | sample sta12Can44000108_FD_125976 | JGI IMG/M metagenome (GOLD analysis project Ga0182038, IMG submission 125976) | Lab enrichment of tropical soil microbial communities from Luquillo Experimental Forest, Puerto Rico - statanox.12C.anox.44.000.108 | ecosystem: Environmental > Terrestrial > Soil >...
CCACCAATGGGGTCTCGAGGTCGGCTTTGTCATGCTCACCTTCTACTAGGCGACACGGCAGACGGGGGTGCATTGGAGCAGGGACGTGCGGTTCGACAAAATCTCCGAAGGCTTCGGCTGCCACGGCGAATACGTCGAAAAGGAAGAGGAGATCGGCGCGGCGATCAAGCGCGCTTATGCCAGCGGCAGGACCGCGGTCGTGCACGTCTGCATCGACCCGAAGGCCAACTCCGAGGAGATGCCGAACTACGCCGAATTCCGCACCTGGTATGCGGAAGGCACCCAGTAGGAAAGGGATTTGAAAAGGAGTGGTGATGCGCGAATACCTGAAGTTCTACATCGACGGCCGCTGGGTCGACCCGCTGCGGCCCAATACATTTGACGTCGAGAATCCGGCGACCGAACAGGTCTCCGGGAGGATCTCGCTCGGCTCGGCCGGCGACGTCGACGTCGCAGTCAACGCCGCCCGGCGCGCTTTCAGCAGCTGGTCGCAAAGCAGTCGCGAACAGCGCCTCGATCTTCTGGAGGCTATCCTCGCCGAATACCAGAAGCGCGCAGGCGATCTCGCCGACGCGGTCACCGAGGAAATGGGCGCGCCGCCCTCGCTGGCCGCGGGCCCACAGGTCCAACTCGGGCTCGGTCATCTGGTGAAGGCGATCGACGTGCTGAAGAACTTCCCATTCGAGGAACAGCACGGGGCAACGCTGATCGCCAAGGAGCCGATCGGCGTCTGCGGGCTGATCACGCCGTGGAACTGGCCGCTCAACCAGATCGCGGTCAAGGTGTACCCGGCGTTGGCAACCGGATGCACCATGATCCTGAAACCGTCTGAAATTGCGTCGTATTCGGCCTACATCTTCACCGAGATTCTGGATGCCGCGGGCGTGCCTGCCGGCGTCTACAACCTTGTCAACGGCGACGGTCCCGGCGTCGGCGTGGCCCTGGCGAGCCATCCAGACATCGACATGGTGTCGTTTACCGGATCCACGCGCGCCGGCGTCGAGGTGGCCAGGAATGCCGCTCCGACGGTGAAGCGGGTGACTCAGGAGCTAGGCGGCAAGAGCCCCAACATCGTCCTCGACGACGCGGGCTTTGCCGACAGCGTCCGCGCCGGCGTGGTCAACATGATGCCGAATTCAGGGCAGAGCTGTAACGCGCCGTCGCGCATGCTGGTTCCGAATTCGCGTATGGCCGAGGCCATCACCATCGCGCGTGAAACCGCCGAGCAAGTGAAGGTGGGCGACCCCGATGATCAGAGAGCGATCGGGCCGGTGGCGTCGAAGGCGCAGTTCGACAAGGTCCAGGGCCTGATCCACAAAGGCATCGACGAGGGCGCGACCGTCGTCGCCGGCGGCCCTGGCCGGCCGGCAGGGCTGGACACCGGTTACTACGTCAAGCCGACCATTTTCGCGAATGTCACCAATGACATGACGATCGCGCGCGAGGAAATCTTCGGGCCGGTGTTGTGCATCCTCGGCTATGACGACATCGATCAGGCCGTAGACATCGCCAACGACACCCATTACGGCCTGGCCGGCTTTGTCTCGGGGGCCGACCTCGACCACGCGCGTCAGGTGGCCCGCAAGATCCGGGCAGGCTGGGTGACGATCAATCACGCTTTCGACATGAACTCGGCGTTCGGCGGCTACAAGCACAGCGGCAACGGTCGAGAGTGGAGCGAGTTCGGGTTCCACGAGTATTTAGAGGTCAAGAGCACGTTGGGCTACGCGCCCTAAAAGCCGCGCAATTGTCCGATTGAGAAGGGATGAGACACAGTTGTTTTCAGCGGTTTTGATAGAGAAGGGCGAGGCGGGGCAGACGGTTGAGGTCACCGACCTGGACGAGACGCGGTTGCCCGAGGGCTCCGATGGCCCAGATGGGATGGTCAGCATCGACGTCGAGTACTCCACGCTGAATTACAAGGATGGCCTGGCCATTACGGGCAAATCGCCAGTGGTGCGGAAATTTCCGATGGTTCCGGGTATCGATCTCGCCGGCGTGGTGACCGAGAGCGGCCACGCCGACTGGAGCAAGGGCGACCGCGTGGTACTCAACGGTTGGGGCGTTGGCGAGACGCATTGGGGCGGCCTCGCTCAGCGTGCCCGCCTCAACGGCGACTGGCTGATATCCTTGCCCTCCGCGTTCACCACCCGCCAGGCGATGGCGATCGGCACCGCGGGCTACACTGCCAGCCTTTGCGTGGATGCCCTGCTGCAGCACGGGGTGTCTCCCCATCAGGGCGAAATCCTGGTGACCGGCGCGACCGGCGGCGTGGGCACCGTCGCGATCGCGTTGTTGACCGCGGCCGGGTTCAAAGTGGCTGCGGCAACTGGAAAGTCATCGGAAGAGCAGTTCCTCAAGCAACTCGGGGCCGTGACAGTGTTGGATCGCACCGAATTGAGCGAGGCCGGCAAGCCGTTGCAGAAGGAGCGCTGGGCGGGCGTCGTCGACACCGTCGGCAGCCATACGCTGGTCAACGCCTGCGCGCAGACGCGGTATGGCGGCGCGGTTGCCGCGTGCGGCCTGGCTCAGGGCATGGACTTTCCGGCAACGATTGCGCCGTTCATTCTGCGCGGCGTTTCGCTGCTCGGTATCGACAGTGTGATGGCGCCCAAGCGGCGGCGTATGGCCGCCTGGGAAATCCTGTCGCGCGATCTGGACGCCGGCGCGCTGGTTTCGATCGCCCGGGAGATCGGACTGGGGGAGGCGATCGCTTCGGCGGGAGAACTCATGGACGGCAAGGTGCGCGGCCGCGTCGTCGTGGACGTCAATCGCTGACGGGAGCGCTGTGATGGCCAAGAAGACGACCGATTCACCGACCGCCCAGCTCGATTTGTCCGATGTCGATCACCGGGTGGGCAAGCCGGTGGGCGGAGGGCAGTTGTGGGATCCGTGTAGTTCATCCGACATCCGGCGATGGGTGATGGCGATGGATTATCCCAATCCGCTGCACTGGGATGAGCAGTTCGCGCGCGACTCGAAATTCGGCGGCATTACTGCGCCGCAGTCCATCGCGGTGGCCCTGGACTACGGGCACGGCGCGGCGCCGGCGTGTGTGGGCCATATTCCGAACAGCCACTTGATCTTCGGTGGCGAGGAATGGTGGTTCTACGGCTGTCCCGTGCGGCCGGGGGACAAGTTGTTCCAAGAGCGTCGGTTCCACGACTACAAAGTGACCGAGACAAAATTCGCCGGCCCGACGATGTTCTCACGCGGTGACACTATCCACACCAACCAGCACGGCACCCTGGTGGCACGCGAACGTTCCACTGCGATCCGCTACCTCTACGAGGAAGCGACAAAGCGCGGGATGTTTGAGAATCAGCTTGGCGACGTCAAACGCTGGACACAGGCCGAGCTCGAGGCAGTCGAAAGGCTGCGGCGGGAGTGGCTCGAGTCCAACCGCATGGGTGTCTCGCCATCCTTTGACGAGGTGAAGGTCGGCGACACGCTGCCTCGCCGCGTGATCGGCCCGCACAGCATCGCCAGCTTCACCACGGAATACCGGGCGTTCCTGTTCAATATCTGGGGCACCTTCCACTGGGTGGCGCCGCCGGGTGTCGAGGATCCATGGGTCTATCAGGATCCGGGCTGGGGCAAGGACTTCGCCTTCGATGAAGAAGACGCGAAAATCGATCCGCGCAAGCGCGACGGGCTCTATGTCGGCCCTTCGCGCGGGCACATCGACGCCGACCGGGCCAGCGAAGTCGGCATGGCCCGCGCCTACGGCTATGGCGCGACGATGGGCGCATGGTGCACCGACTATCTGGCGTACTGGGCCGGCCACGACGGCATGGTTCGCCATTCCAAGGCCGACTTCCGCACGCCCGCCTTCGAAGGCGACGTCACCTATTTCGATGCCGAAATCGTCGACAAGCAGACGGAATCGGCCTGGGGTGTGCCTCTCGTGCAGGTAAAGCTGCGCCTGACCAACCAGAACGGAGAAATGCTGGTGGGCTGCACAGCCGAGGTTGAACTGCCGTTGTAGCCATGGTCGATGAGACGGGTTCGCCAGCCGCACAAGCTTTTTCCCCAAGCCTTTCAATCGTGTCGGGACCACCGCTATGTGATGAGCCCGGGCTGGGGTCACTGACGCTGCCGGGCTTCCTGCGCGAAGTGACGCAGATGTTCGGCCAGCGCGAGGCGCTGGTGTGGCACACCGCCGACGGCGTCACACGCTGGACGTATGCGCAGCTGTGGGAACGCGCGATCGAGGTGGCGCGTGCGTTGCGCGGGTGTGGTCTAGGCAAGGACTCCCGCGTCGGCGTTTTGATGACGAACAGGCCGGAATGGCTTGCCGCGGTATTCGGTACGTCGCTAGCCGGCGGAGTGGCCGTCACTCTCAGCACATTTTCCACGCCGTCCGAATTGGACTATCTGATACGGGCCTCCGCCGTTTCGGTGCTGTTGTTCGAGCGCAAGGTGTTGTCGAAGGACTTCGCCGCCATTGTGACCGAGCTGGAACCCGCGATCGGCACATCGCGACCAGGGGCGCTGGAATCGGCGAAGTACCCGTTCTTGCGGCGACTCGCACTGGTGGGCGAACCGGCACCTGGCATCGGAGGCTGGGATTCGTTCCTGGCATCCGGTCACGAAGTGCCCCGCGAACCGGTCGAGGCGACTGCCGCCGCGGTGCTTCCGAGCGATGCCGCGGTGTTGTTCTTTTCGTCCGGCTCCACCAGCAAGCCGAAGGGTGTCCTCAGCGCGCATCGCGGGGTGTGCATTCAGCTGTGGCGCTTCCGGCGCATGTACGGATTCAGTCCAAGCGACCAGGTTCGGGGGTGGACCGCCAACGGCTTCTTCTGGTCCGGAAATTTCACGATGGTGGTCGGCTCAACGCTGGCCAGCGGCGGGACCCTCGTCCTGCAATCGACGTTCGACGCCACCGAGGCGCTTGAGCTCATGCAAGCCGAACGGGTGAACTTTCCGTTCGCCTGGCCCCACCAGTGGACCCAGTTGGAAGGCGCACCCAACTGGGGCCAGGTGGATTTGAGCAGTGTGAGATTCGCGGATTTCAAAACGCCGATCGCGCACCATCCCACGGTTTCGGGCGAGTGGTATGAGCCGGGCCACGCCTACGGAAACACCGAAACGTTCACGATCACAACAGGTTACCCCGCTAACACGCCACCCGAAGTCCATGCGGAGAGCTTCGGAGAACCGCTGCCCGGCGTGACGCTCAAGATCACCGATCCGCTTACCGGCGGCATCGTCTCGCGCGGCGAGGCGGGCGAGATCGGCGTCAAGGGACCCACACTCATGCTCGGCTATATCGGCACCCCACTTGACGAGACCCTCGACCCGGAGGGGTTTTTCCCCACCGGCGACGGTGGCTATCTCGACGACGTCGGCCGACTCCATTGGCAAGGCAGGCTCACCGACATCATCAAAACCGGCGGTGCCAACGTCTCGCCACGCGAGGTTGATGAGGCCCTGATCGCGCATGCCGGCGTCAAGGTGGCACAGACCGTCGGCGTTCCGCACCAAACGCTCGGGGAGGTCGTTGTGTCCTGCGTCGTGCCACATGATGACGTCATCCTTGACGCCGAGCACCTCCTGGCGTTCCTGCGGCAACAACTGGCGAGTTACAAGGTGCCGCGGCATGTGCTGTTCTTTTGTGAGGGCGAAGTGGCGTTGACGGGAAATGCCAAGATCAAGGCCGGGGAGCTTCGAGAACTGGCAGCCAAGCGGCTGGCCGAAAAAGGAGGTCTGCAATGAAGTGTCGTGCCGCTGTGCTGCGCGGGGTCGGCATGGACTGGGAGATCCGCGAGATTAATCTTGATCCGCCCCGCAACGGTGAAGTCCTCGTGCGGATGGCCGTTGCCGGAGTCTGTCACTCCGATGACCATCTGTTTACCGGCGACGTGCTGCCGACCCCCGAGGTGCTGGCCGCAAGCGGTCAGCCCGCGCCGGACTGGTTCCCGCTGCTCGGTGGTCACGAGGGTGCTGGTGTCGTCGCGGAAGTCGGGCCGGGCGTGACGACTGTGCAGCCGGGGGACCATGTAGCGCTCTCGTTCATTCCCGCCTGCGGCAATTGCCGGTTTTGCGTGAACGGTCAGAGCTACATCTGCGATATCGGCGCGAGCCTGTTCGTGAGGGAGATGCCCACCGACGGAACCTGCCGCCGGCATGTCGGCGACGAAAACCTTTTGGCTTATGGCCAACTCGGCACGTTCGCCGAATATGCGGTGCTATCGGAAAGGTCCGTCATCAAGATCGACGACACGATCCCTTTTCATGCCGCCTCACTCGTGTCGTGCGGTGTCAGCACCGGCTGGGGCTCCGCGACGGTGTCGGCGGGCACCGAACCCGGCGACACCGTGGTAGTCATCGGCACCGGCGGTGTCGGGATGAACGCCCTGCAAGGAGCGCGCGCCGTCGGCGCAAAGTATGTCGTCGCGGTGGATCCGGTTGAGTCCAAGCGGGATTCGGCCAAGATCTTCGGTGCCACGCATACCGCCGCCTCCGCTGAGGAAGCGATACCGCTGGTCAGAGAGATCACCGCCGGCGTCATGGCCGACCGCGTCGTCGTCAGCCCCGGCGTGGTGCACGTGGGCTTGATCCCGTTGGCGATGACGTTGCTTCGCAAGGGCGGCATCTGCGTGCTCACCGGCATCACCCCCTTCACCGAGCCCCCGGTTCCGATGGTCCTGCAGGAGATGACGCTGTCCGCCAAGCAACTCAGGGGAGCGCTCTACGGCGGGATGAATCCGCGCACGAGCGTGCCGATGCTGTTGTCGTTGTATCAGGCGGGTGCCTTGAAACTCGACGAGCTGGTCACCCGCCACTACCAGCTCGACCAGATCAACGAGGCGTTCGTCGACCTGCGCGAAGGGCGCAACATTCGCGGCATTATCGATTTCGCCGGCGTCTGAACCCTGCTACTCAACCGGATTCGAAGTGGCGCCGGATGCCGGCCAACATCGCGATGTGTGCTTTGACGCCCTCGCGCGTCGTCATCGGGGCGAGTGGCCTTGGTGCGGCTATGAGTATGCGCTCGGTGATGCGAGTGCCGGCGTCGATCGGCTCGAAGCTTACCCTGCCGCGTAGGCGCACCCCGGGGGACTGATCGGCTTCGGTCAGCACGTCACCCTCGCGGGGAACATCCAACCGTGCCTCGTAGGTGATCTTTATGGTCAACGGCCCCAGCGGAATTCGGTCCTTCACGCGATAGCTCTGCCGGTAACCGTCCGGGCCCTCGGTGCGCGATATCGTTTGCACGGACACGATCAGCGGGTGCACGAGTTTGATGTTGTCCAGGTCGACGTAGAAATCGCGGACCTCATCCGGTGGCGCGGGTACGTCTTCGCTCAGCGTCTTTTCGGTACGGGCGATCCACCAGCTCATAGATACAGCTCCGCAGCGAGAACACCTGTGCGCCACCAAATCAGCGCGGCGAACACACCCAAAGCGATGACGGTCACCGTTGACTGGATCAAGTTGCGGCGTTCCCGCGGCGCGTAGACGTAGGCCGCGGCGACCAACGCGCCAGTAACCAGCCCGCCCACGTGCCCCTGCCAGCTGATCCGTTGGGAACTGACCGCCGGAGCGACGAAAGTGAAGACCAAGTTGACCACGATAACCACGACAACCCAGCGGACGTCGAGGGTGAGCCGCCGTCCCACCACGAATGTCGCACCGAAAAGGCCGAAGATTGCGCCCGAGGCGCCCGCCGTCGCCGTGTTGAACGTCAGTAGGTAGACGAGCACCGACCCGCCCAGCCCGCTCAACGCATACAACGCGCCGAATCGCAGGCGGCCCAGCCACATCTCGAGCGGTGGACCCACGACGTACAACGCCCACATATTCAGCAGCAAATGGGTCGGGCTGTTGTGCACGAACGCCGAGGTCACCAGCCGGTACAGCTGCCCGTCGGCGACGGCGGGTGGCCACAAGGTGAGCTGGCTTTGCAAGCCCGGCACCGACTTCTGCAATACGAACGTCAGCACGTTGATCGCGATCAGGGCATAGGTGACCACCGGTGTACCCGACCGCTGCCGCCCCCCGAATTGCGTCCGCGGCTGCCGAATCGTTTTGGCGCCCGCCTGCACGCACTCCACACACTGGTGACCGACCGCGGCGTCGCGCATGCAGTCCGCGCAGATGTACCTGTCGCAGCGGTTGCAGCGGACGTACGTCGGGCGGCCCGGATGTCGGTAACAGCTCGGCGCCCCGGCGGGTGACTCCGGTGCGCTGGGTGCACTCATCGCACCATTCTTGCCCGAATCACCGGCCGCAATGCGTCATCGACCCTATTTCCTCGACTACTGCGGTCGCTTAGTGTGTTTTCCGTGGGAGCCACCGATGTGACCGGGGTCGGCGCTGGTGTGGTCGAGCGCTATCTGGAGTGTCTGGCCGCACACGATTGGGACGGTTTGGCCGCGACGATTGCCGACGAAGGCTTGACCCGGGAGGGACCATTCTGCGACGTCGTCGAGGGCAAGCAGCACTACGTCGCCTATCTGCGCAAGGTAACCACCAATATCAAGGGCCACCGGCTGGAGGTGCAGCGGGTTTCGCATGTGGACTCCGGGTTGTCATATGCCGAGTTGAGCGAGACGTTTGATATCGACGGTGTTGCGAAAACGTGGCCCGAATGCATCCTCTTCGAGCAGGGTGACGACGGCTTGATCTCCCGGGTCAGCGTGTTCTTCAAGCAGAGACAGGCCGACACCCCGTAGAGGTCTATTCCCTCACTCGCGGAATTGACCTACCGTGTTGGGATGGAGGAAGACGGAACAACGGAGTCGGTGTCGGTCGAGAAATTGCACTCGGGCGACCCGATCACCGATTGTGGTCAGCGGTACATTGTTCTCGAATCGAAAACCTTCGGCGATAGCTGCGTGGTCCTCGAGCTCGAGTCGAGGGTGGACCATCAGTTGCAGGTCATCGAGAAGTCGTTCCCCGCGGGGTACCAGGTCGGTAGGGCGAACCACCGGATCTTGTAGCCGCATTTTCCAGCGAAATACCGCGACGCGTAGCTGTTCGACGGCTACGGTGCAGTCACGCTTGCCGTCCTCCACAGTGAACTGCAGAGCAAATGTGTTGGCTCACAACCGAATTGTTCGGTCAACCAAAATGCACCCGGTTGTCGCGCGCCACTATGCCCGAGTTGAACGGCGTCAGCGATAACCGTCCCTTCGACGCGCGCCCGCTCGGCACGTTTGGTTGTGCCCGCAACCGGTAACCTTTCTGGCAAGGAAGCGATTGCGCCCCCGGATAACAGACGAATCCCGACCCACCACAGTCGTTGGGGTCATCGCGCGACCGTCCACCGGGCCTCGTGTGGACAGGTCTATGACACGCCAGGATCATTAGGCGCGGTAGCGGGATTTGAAGGGTGACGAGGGTGACGGAATGAAGGTTCCGGGTGTAGGCAGCGTCGTCGCTACCGTGACCGGCGGAGCGGCCCAGGTGGTGCGCACGGGCGTGTCCACCGCGGCCGGCGCTGCGGGAGCAGTGCAGCTGTTGGCCAGCCCGGTAGTCGAGTTGGCCGGCCCAGTGATGCAGTCCGTAGCCCAATCGACGGGCCGGGCGCTTGGGATGAACAGTTCCGCCAACGGGTCCTCCCCTGACGGCATCACGCCGCCGGTGCGCTGGCAGAGCGGACAGCGGGTGCATCTGGACCTGGACCCGTTGCTGCCGTTCCCCAGCTGGCACGAACATGCGCCGGCGGTCGAGGAGCCGGTGCGCAGGATTGCGGGGGTGGCGACCGCCCATGTCGAGGGCGCGCTTGGCCGGCTTGTGGTCGAAATCGAGAGCGACGCTGATAGCGACATCGTTTTGGACGAGGTGCGGGAAACGGTTTGTTCCGTGGCCGCCGACCTCGCTGCGACGGGATCGATGTCGGCCGCCCGAACCGCGCCATTCGCCGACCCCGGTAACCCGTTGGCGATTCTGGTGCCGCTTACCGCTGCGGCGATGGATCTGGTCGCAGTGAGTGCCGCAGTTACCGGCTGGGTCACCCGACTCCCCGCCGCACCAAAAACCACCCGGGCCGCGGCCGCTCTCATCAATCATCAACCGCGCATGGTGTCACTCCTTGAGTCGCGGCTGGGGCGAGTGGGCACCGATATTGCGCTCGCCGCTACGACGGCGGCTGCTTACGGGCTAACCCAAGCGATCGGCACACCGCTCCTGGACCTGACGCAACGGACCCTGCAAATCTCGGAGGCCACGGCTCACCGTCGTGTGTGGCGAGACCGAGAACCGCAGCTGGCCACGCCCGACCGCCCGCAGGCTCCGGTGGTCCCCGTAATCTCATCGGCCGGGGCCAAATCGCAGGAGCCACGGCACAGCTGGGCGGCCGCGGCCGCGGGTGAGGCTTCGCACGTCGTGGTCGGTGGATCCATCGACGCCGCGATCGACACCGCGAAGGGGTCGATGGCCGGGCCGGTGGAGGAATACGTCAATCAGGCGGCGAATGGTTCGTTGATCGCCGCGGCGAGTGCATTGGTGGCGGGTGGCGGTACCGAAGACGCGGCCGGTGCGATCGAGGCCGGCGTGCCAAGGGCGGCGCATATGGGCCGTCAGGCGTTCGCGACGGTACTGGGTCGCGGGCTCGCGAACGCGGGTCAGCTGGTCCTCGACCCAGGTGCTCTCCGTCGCCTGGACCGGGTAAAGGTGGTCGTCATCGATGGCGCTGCCCTGCGCGGTGATCACCGCGCCGTTTTGCGCTCGCGCGGAGATACGCCCGGCTGGGACGACGACCGGGTTTATGAGGTTGCCGATGCGCTGCTGCATGGTGAGGAGGCACCCGAGCCCGACCCCGATGAGTTGCCGGCGACCGGTGCGAGGCTGAGATGGGTTCCGTTGGAGGGCCCGTCGGCGACTCCCGCACAGGGCCGCGAAACCGCCGACCTGGTGGTCGACGGCGAATGCGTGGGCGGCGTCGAGGTTGGTTGGGAAGTCGACCCGTACGCGATCCCGCTGCTGCAGACCGCACATCGGACCGGAGCCCGGGTGGTCTTGCGCCACGTAGCCGGCACCGAGGATCTGACCGCCAGCGTTGGCGCCTCGCATCCGCCCGGCACGCCGTTGCTGGGTTTGGTACGTGAGCTGCGTGCCGATCGCGGACCGGTTTTGCTGATCACCGCGGTGCACCGCGATTTCGCGTCGACCGATACATTGGCCGCACTGGCGATCGCCGATGTCGGTGTGGCCCTTGATGATCCACGCGCGGCCACACCATGGAGCGCGGACATCATCACCGGCACCGACCTGGCCGATGCGGTGCGGATTCTGTCAGCGATTCCGGTAGCGCGGTCGGCCAGTGAATCGGCTGTGCACCTTGCCCAAGGCGGGACGACCCTGGCCGGGCTGCTGCTGGTCACCGGTGAGCAAGACACAACTACGAACCCCATTAGCTTTCGCCGCTGGCTGAATCCGGTCAACGCGGCCGCGGCCACCGCGTTGGTGGCGGGAACCTTCTCGGCCAGCAGGGTGCTCCGGCTGCCCAATCCGACCCCGCAGCCCTTAACCGCCTGGCACGCGCTCGACCCGGAGATCGTCTATTCCCGGTTGACCAGCCGTACGCGACCCTTGGCTGTCGAGCCTGGTACCGCGCCCTGGCGACAGTTCCTCGACGACCTGTCATACAACCCGCTTGTAGGGCCGCTGCGAAGCCCGACGAGCCAGGTGGGGCGGCTGCTGGCCGCGACGCGGGCCGAGCTCGCCGACCCTTTGACTCCGATCCTGGCTGTCGGGGCAGCCGCGTCCGCGATCGTCGGCAGCAATGTTGACGCGCTTCTGGTCGCCGGTGTGATGACCGTCAACGCGATAACCGGTGGGGTACAACGGTTGCGCGCCGAGGCGGCAGCGGCCGAGCTTTTCGCCGAGCAGGACCAACACGTCCGCCGGGTCGTAGTTCCGGCCGTAGCGACGACCCGACGCCGGTTGGAGGCGGCCCAGCATGCCACCCGCACGGCCACGGTGTCCGCCAAGTCGCTGCACCCCGGTGACGTCATCGACCTGGCTGCACCGGAAGTGGTGCCGGCGGACGCGCGCCTATTGGTGGCCGAGGATCTCGAGGTCGACGAGTCGTTTCTCACCGGTGAGTCGCTTCCGGTGGACAAGCAGGTAGACCCCGTCGCCGTCAACGACCCCTACCGGGCCAGCATGCTGTTCGAGGGCAGCACGATCGTCGCGGGGCACGCTCGGGCGATCGTCGTGGCCACCGGGGTCGGCACCGCCGCGCATCGCGCGATCTCGGCGGTCGCAGACGTCGAAACGTCGGCCGGCGTCCAGGCCCGGTTGCGAGAGCTCACCAGCAAGGTGCTTCCGCTGACGCTTACCGGCGGTGCCGCGGTGACCGCTTTGGCGTTGCTACGACGCGCGTCACTGCGTCAGGCGGTCGCCGACGGCGTCGCGATCGCGGTGGCCGCCGTCCCGGAGGGCCTGCCGCTGGTGGCCACCCTGTCCCAGCTTGCCGCCGCCCAGCGGCTGACGGCGCGCGGCGCACTCGTCCGCGCCCCCCGCACTATCGAAGCGCTGGGTCGCGTCGACACCGTGTGTTTCGACAAAACCGGCACTCTGACCGAGAACCGACTGCGCGTCGTGTGCGCCGTACCGGCGGCTGCCAATGCACAGGATCCATTCCCGGAC
>Ga0182038_10001389_pt1 | contig 12602 bp, 13 predicted proteins | sample sta12Can44000108_FD_125976 | JGI IMG/M metagenome (GOLD analysis project Ga0182038, IMG submission 125976) | Lab enrichment of tropical soil microbial communities from Luquillo Experimental Forest, Puerto Rico - statanox.12C.anox.44.000.108 | ecosystem: Environmental > Terrestrial > Soil >...
ACGACGGCTTCAGCCATTCCTATTGCAACACCATTCCGACACCCGAAGGCGGGACCCACGATGTCGGGCTGCGCAATGCGCTGCTGCGCGGGGTGAAAGGGTACGGCGAACTCGTCAGCAATCGCCGCGTCGCCCAGGCAACCGGCGAGGACGTCACCTCGGGCGCAGCCCTGCTGCTGTCGCTCTTCATGCGCGATCCCCAGTTTCAGGGGCAGACCAAGGAGCGGCTCGCCTCGACCGAGGCGACCAGGCTCGTCGAGAATGCCGTCAAGGATCATTTCGATCATTGGCTAAGCGCCGATCCGGCGACTGCGCGGCTGCTTCTCGACCGTATCGCGGAACGCGCCGAAGAGCGTCAGAGGCGGCGCCAGCAGCGCGAGCTGGCGCGCAAGTCCGCGACCCGTAAGCTGCGCCTACCAGGCAAACTCGCCGACTGCACTCGCGACAGTGCATTGGGCACCGAGATCTTTCTTGTCGAAGGCGACAGCGCCGGCGGCTCGGCCAAGCAAGCGCGCGACCGCGAGACCCAGGCGATCCTGCCGCTGCGCGGCAAGATCCTGAACGTGGCGAGCGCGTCCGCCGACAGGATGCGCGCCAACCAGGAGCTCTCCGATATCATCCTGGCGCTTGGCGCCGGCTCGGGTTCACATTACCGCGAGGATGCGTTGCGCTACGAACGCGTGATCATCATGACCGATGCCGATGTCGACGGGGCGCACATCGCTTCACTGTTGATGACGTTCTTCTTTCGAGAGATGCCGCTCCTCGTCGAAAATGGGCATCTCTTTTTGGCCCTCCCGCCGCTTTATCGTCTGACCCAGGGCGAGGTGACCCACTACGCCCGCGATGATACGCATCGCGAGGAACTGCAGCGAACCGCCTTCTCGGGGCGCGGCAAGGTCGAGGTCAGTCGCTTCAAAGGGCTCGGCGAAATGCCGGCACGCTATCTCAAGGCGACGACGATGGATCCGATGCGGCGCACATTGCTCCGGGTCACGCTACCGCCCAAAGCCGACCCGGCAGCGATCGAAGCGCCCGCAGACGAGCTCGCCCGCACGCAGGCGCTCGTCGAAACCCTAATGGGGCGGCGCCCCGAGCTGCGCTTCGAGTACATTCAGAAAAACGCTCGCTTCGCCCGCGATCTTGACGTGTAAACACTACTTGCGCAGATCGGCGACGCCGCTTAACTAACACGCGTCGACCCGTTTGAATTCGGCTTCCCGGCCTGCGGGCGTTTGCAATCGTCCGACCGTGTCTCCCGAGCCAATCGATGTCCGATGCGTCGCGCTCGCGCGGCGGCCTAGATACTACTTGGAGTCTTGCTAATGGCGACCGGTACGGTCAAATGGTTTAATGCGCAAAAGGGTTACGGGTTCATCCAGCCCGAAACTCCCGGCGCTGATGTCTTCGTTCACATCTCCGCCGTCGAACGCGCGGGGATGGATAACCTGCGTGAGGGCCAAAAGCTAAGCTATGAGCTCGAGCAAGGTCAGCGCGGCCGCGTTTCTGCGGTGAATTTGCGCCCGGTCTGAGGAGAGGGCGGAATGTTACACGGGGGCGCCGCGGCGCCCCCGTCCCTTTGTCGAGGAGATCTGTTTGGCCAAGGAAGACCTGATCGAGTTTGATGGCACCGTACAGGAGCTGCTCCCCGACGCCCGCTTTCGAGTAAAGCTCGACAATGGGCACGAAACTCTTGCCTATTCGTCCGGTAGGATGAAGAAGAACCGCATCCGGATCCTCGCCGGCGATCGAGTCACCGTGGAAATGACGCCCTACGACCTGACCAAGGGCCGGATCAACTTTCGTCACAAAGACGAACGCGCGGCACCGCCAATGACGCCTCGTCCCCAATATCGCCGTCGTTGACGCTCGTTTCTGATCTATGCCTTCTTCTCTGGTAACGAGATTTGTCCTGTTCGACGAGCATACTCATACCCAAAAAATGTTTGACATTTCCTGTGTCGAACCCAAATAGGGTATAAGCTACAACATCGGTAATTGTTACAAAAAGGCTACAACTTTTCGATGGGTTTTTCAGAACTTGGTTTGTCGCCCGAAGTTCTTCGGGCAGTCTCCGACGCCGGCTACACAATCCCCACTCCGATCCAAGAACAAGCGATTCCCCACGTTCAACGCGGTCGGGATGTCCTCGGTTGTGCGCAGACCGGAACCGGCAAAACGGCGAGCTTTGTGCTGCCGATGATCGATAAGCTGGCGGCCGGACGCGCGCGAGCGCGGATGCCGCGCTCGCTAATCCTCGAGCCGACACGCGAGCTTGCGACCCAGGTGGCGGCTTCCTTCGAGCTATACGGCAAGTATCATCGGCTGACGATGGCGCTGCTGATCGGCGGCGAAAGCTTTGTTGATCAAGAGCGCAAACTCGATCGCGGTGTCGACGTGTTGATCGCTACCCCGGGGCGTCTTCTCGACCTGTACGGCCGCGGCAAGATCCTGTTGTCGGACGCACGCACCCTGGTGATCGATGAGGCGGACCGGATGCTCGACATGGGGTTCATCCCCGATGTCGAGCGCATCGTCGGCCTTCTGCCGGAGCCTCGGCACACGCTGTTTTTCTCGGCCACGATGCCGGTGGAGATTCGCAAGCTGGCCGACGCGTTCCTCCGCAACCCGGTGGAGATTGCGGTAGCTCCGCCCGCTTCACCCGCCGCCACCGTCGTGCAATCCCTCGCGGTAATCCCCCCCGAAGACAAGCGCGAAGCTTTGCGCCGTCTGCTTCGATCTGAAGACGTCAAGAACGCACTTATCTTTTGCAATCGGAAGCGCGACGTCGACATCCTGTTCCGCTCGCTCTCCAGACATGGCTTCGACGCGGCGGCGTTACACGGCGACATGCCGCAGCCGAAACGGACAGAGACGTTGGAGCGCTTCCGCAAGGGTGAGATCCGGCTGCTGGTCGCCAGCGATGTCGCAGCGCGCGGACTGGATATCCAAGGTATAAGCCACGTCTTCTGCTTCGACGTGCCGGGCCACGCGGAGGACTATGTCCACCGCATCGGCCGCACCGGGCGCGCCGGACGGACCGGCCGGTCCTTCATGTTGGCGGCACCAGAGGACGGCAGATCCGTCGCCGCGATTGTCAAGCTGATCGGTAAGGAGATCCCGTTGACCGTCATCCCCGGGATCGACGACGCCGAATTCGAATATGATGAGCGGCCAAGGCGCGTCGGGCGCCGCACCACTCGGACCGATGATCGCCAGCCCACCCACACACGCGATGCCGGTCGCCTTCCGGCGCCAGCCGCGGCTCGCCCGCCGCGCCGGGATCGCCGACCAAACGCAATCGATAAGCCGGTGCCAACCGCGGCCGGATCGAATGTGACAGCGTTTCCGAGCGCGGGCCAAGTTCATCGAGCGGGGCGACCGGAACGCGAAGGTTCCAAGGTCGTTGGGTTCGGCGATCATCTTCCGGCCTTTCTATCGCGCCCGCCGCGCATCGTCGCGCGTCCCTGAAGGCCAAGGGCGAGCCGATGAATGGGCACGACGCGGGCTGGGTGCGAGCAGCCGGACGCGCCGATTTGGCCGAAGGCGAGGTTCTCGGTGTGGAGGTTGCGGGCCGTTCGATCGCGCTCTACGGCGCCGATGACCGAATCTATGCAACGGATAATATTTGCACTCACGCCTACGCATGCCTGTCCGACGGCTGGCTCGACGGCGAGGTGATCGAGTGCCCGTTGCATGCCGCGCGATTTGACATTCGCACCGGAAAGGTGCTCGATCCGCCGGCGACTGAGGATTTGAAGACGTACGAAGTGCGGGTTGTCGATAACGAGATCCAAATCCGGATCGAGTGAGCCGGGTCGTCCGCCTATCATTCGTCGCGGCAATCGACCAAGTGGATGAAGGATCCCAAAACCGAGCCCCGGCGGAGCCCACAGGGGCCCAGATCTCTTCCCTCCGCATCCATCACCGACAGCAGCGGCTCGTCTGTGCTGTGATAGACGACCGTCGCATAATGAAATTCGTGCCCGCGAAAGTGGCTGCCGGCCGCCCCGAGCGGCCCGTCGGCGAGCACGGTCGCACAGCGATAGCCAAGATGAAGCCATCGGTCGGCGAAGCTTGTCGCCAGCGGCAACAGTCCCGCCATCCGCTGTCTGCGCCCCTCGGCGTCGATCAAATATTCGCCGAGCACCATGTAGCCGCCGCATTCGCCGTAGACGAGTTTTCTGTCGGCCGCGGCGCGGCGCAGGCCAGCGGCAAAGGCTTCCGCGTCGGCGAGCCGACCTGCCCAAAGCTCCGGATAACCACCCGGCAGATAGACGGCATCCGCGGCCGCATCGGGCGGCTCATTCGCGAGAGGTGAGAAGAAGCTAAGTTCAGCGCCCTCGCGCCGCCAGCCGTCGATCAGCGCCGGATAGGCAAAGCAGAACGCATCGTCGCGCGCCACAGCTATGCGCCCCGCTAGTGGCGGAATGCTGGGGGTCGGCGGTGTATCACCGAGCGTCGATGATCGCGCCAGGCTCAATAGCCGAGCAACATCGAGATTCGCCCCGATCAACCCGCCGGCGCAATCGATCACCCGCTCGGTATCTCTCGACTCGGATGCAGGTATCAGGCCGAGATGGCGCGATGGAAGGATCAAGGCGGGATCCGAGGGCAGCGCACCGAGACAGACCAGATCGGGCAGGTGGCGCCTCACGGCTGCTTCGAGGACGGCGTGATGGCGTGCGCCCGCGACACGGTTAAAGATTGCGCCGACAATCGGGGCGGCCGGCTCGTGTCTGGCAAACCCGCGCAACAACGCCGCGACCGAAGCGCCTTGGCCATGCGCATCGACGATCAGCACGACCGGCCAGCCGGTTAGGCACGCGAGCTCGGCAGTCGAACCGGCTTCACCCTCCGCTCCGGTCCCATCGAACAAGCCCATCACGCCTTCGCACAAGACCAGCTCGGCCGAACCCTCGAGCTCGCCAACGAGCCCCGCGAGCGTCGCGCTCCGCATCGCCCAAACATCAAGGTTAGGACAAGGCCTGCCGCTCGCCGAGGTGTGAAAGGTCGGGTCGATGAAATCGGGTCCCGCCTTGGCCGCGACGACGTTGACGCCGAGCCCTCGCAGGTGGCGCAACAGGCCGGCCGTCACCAGAGTCTTGCCGCTTCCCGAGGCCGGGGCGGCGATGATCAGCCCCCTACCCGTAGCGTTGGGGCGACCGCGATGATCTAACATGTTTGTCCCGCAGCGAAGGGGGAGCTACCATCGAACCCGAGGATAATAAACATTCTTTGATGAGGGCCGAGACGATGCGCATGAGCTTTGGCGTCAATGACATGACAATCCATCGGATCATTGAGCAGGAGGCGGGCTTCACGCCGATCCTCGAATTCCTGCCGAGCCTCAGCAAGGAATTGCTGGACGAGAACCGGTCGTGGATGGAGCCGGCAGCGCTCGACCGGGCCGGCATGGCGGTGCTGTGCTTCCAGTCCTACGTCGTCAAGACGCCGCACCACACGATCCTGGTCGATGCCTGCATCGGCAACGACAAGTCTTTCCCGCACCGCCCGAGCTGGCACCGCAAGAGCGACAGCAACTGGATGCAGGCACTGAAGGCGGCCGGTGTTACGGTCGACGATATCGACATCGTCATGTGCACGCATCTGCACGGCGACCACGTCGGCTGGAATACGCGACTGGAGAATGGCCGCTGGGTCCCGACCTTTCCCAATGCCAAATATCTGTTCTCGAAAAAAGAATACGAATATTGGGACGGCGTCCATCGCGAGACCCCCCTTGACCCGATGAGAGATAGCGTTCTGCCGATCATCGACGCGAAAAAGGCAGAACTCGTCACCAGCGATTATGCCGTCGACGACCACATCCGGCTGACCCCCACCCCCGGCCACACCCCCGATCATTTTGCTGTCTGCGCCGGGCGCGGCGGCGACCAGGCAGTGTTCACCGGCGACCTGATCCACTCGCCGATCCAGGCGCGTTATCCGGATCTTGTAATGCGGGTCGACTACGACCAGAAGCAGGCTTCGGCTACGCGCCGCGCCTTCCTCGAACGTTACTGCGATACCAGCACCCTGTGCTGCACGATGCACTTCCCCTCGCCATCGGTCGGCTACATCAGACGCTGGGGCGACGGTTTCCGTTGCGAACCTGGTGACCGTTAGCGCCGATTCGTCGAGCTGCGCAACCTGGCCGTCATGGCCGGATTTGGTTGGCGCAGCTCGCCGCCGCCTCAGCGCTGAAGCGCGACGATCTGGCGGTTGGCGAAGGTGAGACGCTCGGATTGCAATCGAATGATGTAAATGAAGAGCGCCGAAAGGTTCTCGGGTCGCGTCTTCTTCAAATCTTCGAATTCGCCGCGGCGGAGCGCCCACGCGACGGCATCGGGAGCGGCGGCCAGGCTTGCGGAACGCGGCACGTCCAGAAAAAAGCCGATCTCGCCGACCAGCGTGTGGGCTCCGAACACCCGCACGCGGAGCGGTGACAGTCCCGGCCTTTCTAAGATGACCGTAACGGGCCCCCGTTCGACAAAGATCAGACTGTCGGTTGGATCGCCCTGCCGGCAAAGGTAGGAGTCGGCATCGCGCGGTGCCGGCGTCAGGTGAGCGCAAAGTTCTTCGGCGAAGTCACGCGAGCCAAGCGCCTCTTCGAGCCAAGCGACCAGCGATTGCCGGCTGCCGCAGGACTCGGCATAGGCCGCTAACAGCGCTTCCTCGGCTTCCTCCAGAGCCTTGTCGAGATTTTCATGGCGCCCGACGCCGTCGCCGAGACCGGAGCTAGCGCTGAGGATGTTCGCCGCCGACGGCGATAAGGCGGCCATGACCTGACGGGAGCCATTTTTGCGCAACATGTCGCGGATTTTCGCGAAGCAGGCTCCGGCCGATGAATCCATACCGGTGACCCCCGAGAAATCGAAGATCACTTCCCTCGGCTTGCTCCCCGTAACCAGCCCCGTCACGCGTTCCTGAACTGAGTAGGCAGATCCGAAGAATAGATATCCGGAAAGCTCCAGGACCTGGGCCTGCCCGCCATGCTCCGCCAACAATGCGCTCTCCTCCGTCGAGCGGATGACCGAGGAGGTTCGCTCGTCGAGGCCGAACTGGTGGCGGATTACCCGGATCCGGCTGACATCCACCGCGAAGATCACGCAGCCGGCGAGGACGCCGAACAGCAGCGCCTCGAGAAACCCGCGCTCGGCCGCGATCAGGACGATGGTGAGGACGACGAGCCAATCGCGCAACGGGAGGCTGCGGCGGCTGCGGACGCCCCAATCCCAAATGAATCGGGCTCCGAGCTGGACCAGCAAACCCCCCAGGACGAAGCGGGGCACATAACCCACCACTTGTCCGCCGCCGATCAGCACAGCCAGGGCGACTAGTCCAGCCACCACCCCGGACAGTCGGCCGGTCCCTCCCGCCGCTCGATTGATCAACGTACCGGTGACGTGAACGGTGCCGACGAAACCCCCGGCCAGTGCCGAAGCGACATTGGCGAGCCCCTGCATCCTGAGTTCCCGGTCGATATCCGCTTCGACTCCGGTGGCCAGCTCGATGACCGTCGAATTGAGCAGTACGCCGAGAATCGCCATCACCGCCACAGCACCCAGGTCGCCGGCAACCGGCCATAAGGCGCGCCAATCGGCGCGGAAATATTCGCCGGTAATCAACGGGATCACCGGATGACTGTTCGCGGGCACCAAGAACATTAGTCCGGACTGCCGCACCACCTGCTCCGGCAGGTGGAGGCCGGCGAAGACGCCGTGAACCAAGAGGGTTGCGGCCACCAAAGCCAACGGCAAGGTCAGTGGACCCTTAAAACGCGCAGTGAGCAGCCACAGCGTAGCCGCCCACAGCACGGTGGTTCCCAACAGCAAAGCCGTAGGCGGCGCGGCAAAGGACAGCAGGGTCGCGCGTGAGATCGGTACGCCGGTAGCCATGCGGATCGCGCCCGACACGATCAGCCACCCGGTGGCGGCTAGGAACCCGGCGACCACCGGATAAGGAACAAAGCGAATCAATTTGCCCAGCCGTCTCCAGCCCAGTGCGAAGAGCGCTAACCCCGTCAACAGCGCTGCACCCCCCAGGCCGGCGATCGCCAGCGCCAACGCCTGGGCTGGCGGCATTGCAGACAACACTGGCGCCAAGGTGACCATCACGGCGGCCAGCAGAGCGGCCGTGTTGCCAAGGGGCCCCGCAATCGCCGACGGAAAGTTGCTGGTCAAAGCGACGAAGATAGTGGTAACAGCCGTGGTGATCAGCGCGGCCGCCACGCCCTGACCAAGAAAGGGCTGCAGCGGGCCGGTAAAAATGAGTGCCCCGTTTGAAAATGCCGAGGCCAACAACAACAGAGAGGCGTTGAGCCCACCGCCGACGTTGCGCAGCGTCCAAACCATGCGTGCCTCCCCCTCTATCCTGGTGGAGGAATTGATTAACCAAGTACTTTCCAGCAGCCGGTTCAACAGGTTTCTTTCCGATCGCCGAATTCGCGGCCCGGTGCTGTTTTCCGGATCGGGCGAAGGGTTCCGCTGCGAGCCCGTCAGCGACTAGGAAATCGCGCCGTCAGTCGACGGAGGGCCAGCGACGCCGCCGGTAGGCCCCGTCCCAGAACAGCCATTCGTATTGGCAAGCGCGCACGAAGGCCGCGAGCATCGCCGCACGAGTCACCTCAGTAACAGCGGCGCCGGCCCGATCGCCGATTGCAACGGCGGTCTGCACCGCGTTGCCAAAGCGGTCGTCGGCGTAAGTGTCTATCCATGCCCGATAGGAGTTATCGGGTGCTGCCGTCTGCGCAATCGTGCACCCGACATCCCAATAGAGGCGAAAGCACGGCAGCAGTGCAGCAACCAGAACCTCCCAAGGTTCGTGGTAGGCTGCAGCGAGCAGGTAGCTGGTATAGGCCAGGCAATCGGGTGAAATTTCGGCCTCGCTGATCCCCGCGGGGTCGATCCCGAACTCGCGCAAAAATCGCCCGTGCAGAGCCTGCTCGACCGCGACGGCGCTGAGTGCCGACTGGGCAAATGACTGCATAGTGCCACTATCGGGAGCCTTGGCTGCCGCGATCGCAAGAGCGCGCGAGAAGCGGCCGAGATAGAGTGAATCCTGAATAATGTAGCCCTGGAAACGATCCCGAGCGAGGGAGCCGGCGGCTAGCTCGGTGTTGAACGGAAGCCGATGGATCGCTTCGCGCAGTCGCGCCGTGCGCTGCCAGGCTTCGTCGGAAAAGGGGATCATCCTCTGGCGTCCGCTGATTTCGCATGCTTGACGCTGTCGAGGAACTGCAGCCAATGTCCCGGGAGTCCATTTGCACGCGCCCCTTCGCGCAACAAGGTCAGGTAGCGTAGCGACGGGGTGCCATCGATTTCATTGCCGGGGGCGATATAGGCGACGGCAGGAAGCTTGCGGCCGTCACGGTCCTCGGCCTCGAACCATTGGGGCCGGTAGCCGCGTCCGGGAACGCCCTCGGTCGAATCGAGGCGGAGCAGATCGCGGCACGTGACCTTATACAATACGCCCCAGACTTCGGCCTCCGCCTCGGGCGATAAATTGGCCGGCGCCGCGCGACCCTTCGGCCGGCCTTCGAGGTTGAAGCGGAGGCGATAGCCAAGAATGCGTCCGACGCGCTGCTCGACCGGCCTCATGCGGCGCCGCTCGCGAAAGGCACGGTCGTGCATGTTGGCGCCGTAAGCGAAGTACCAGACCTGGTCCCCCGGCCGACCGGCCAGCGTCAGTCCGTGCAACCTGTAGTAGAACCACGACAGGGCCCACGATCTGGCGACAAACCGGCGGGCTTTTCCGCGCAATCTGATCATCTCTGGCGTACGCTCGGATACGGCTTGCCCTATTTGATGTCAACCGTGACTGTTCAGCGCGGGACAGACGGATTACCTTGGTGGTTGGCGCAGCCCTGGGAAGGAAACAATCGTGGCGGACAACACTGCGGTCGAAACGGCCGCGATCGTCGGCGCCGGAATTGGTGGAATTTATCTTGCGGCCGAACTGGGGATTGCCGGGTACAAGTTGCGGCTGCACGACATCGACGATGCAAGGCTTGCCGACATCAGAGCCTTCGGCGGCATCGATGTTGAGGGCGAGAGGGACAGGTTCGCCGCTGTCGAGCGCGCGACGACCGATCTGCGATCGGCTGTCGACGGCGCCGATATCGTCATTATCGCGACCGGCGGCAATGCACAGGCGACAGTAGCGCGATCGCTGGTACCCGTTTTGCGCGACGGCCAAGTGATCCTGCTGATCCAGGGCAACACCGGAGGATCGCTGATCGTGCGGCGAGCTCTCGACGAGGCCGGCTGCCGTGCCGATGTCGCGGTTGCCGAGATGGACAACTATCCGTATTCGTGCCGCCGACTCTCGCCGACCCGAATCCGTCCGATCGTCGCCAAGCGCTGGTTGCAGATTGCCGCATTCCCGGGCAATCGGATTGCGACGGTCCACCAACGCCTGTCGCCGCTTTTTCCTCAGGCCGTGGCAGCGCCAAACGTATTCTACACCGGGTTCACCAATGCCAATGCAATGCTGCATGTGGCAAACTGCGTCGCCAATGCCGCGCGGATCGAGGGCGGCGAGAGCTACAAGTTCTATGCGGATGGTGTGACGCCGGCAGTCGCCCACCTGTACCAGGCCATCAATCGCGAGCGAGTGGCGGTCGCCGCGGCGTTGGGCGCAGTTGTTCCGACTTTGGAGGACTGGTTCGATCGCGTCTATGGTGTGCGAGAAGCGAGCCTCGTCGAAACCTGCCGGCGGCTCACCTTCAACACCGACGGGCCGTACCAGGCGACTGGAACGCCGAGCTCCCTCGATCACAAGTTCATCACCGAGGACGTGCCGACCGGTCTGATCCCGATGAGCGCACTGGGCGCCGAAGCGGGGGTACCGACTCCGACGATCGATGCGCTGATCTCGATCGTTCAAACCATGACCGGAAACAGCTTCGCCGCCGAAGGACGCACACTCGCGCGCTTGGGCCTTGGCGGCATGAGCGCCGCCGAGATCCTCCGTGTAATGGAGGAGGGCTTCGTTTAGACACCCTCGCGCAGGAGCATGACGCCGCGTCTGCACCGGGTTTATCCTGGATTTTTCTCTGGAGGACGCTCATGCGGATACACAATCTCTATACCGACGCCGGCGGCCAATCGCATTTCCGCGACATCGAGGTCGAATGGGTCGAAGAGAGGCGCGGCAGCAAATTGTCCAAACGCCTCCTGGCCACCGGCATCATTTTCCGCGAGACCCAGGCCGAGCATGACATCGACTGGCACCCGGCGCCGCGCCGGCAGTACATCATCAATCTCGACGCCGGCGTCAAAATAACCGCGAGCGACGGCGAGAGCCGGATCATCGGCACCGGAGACGTGATCCTGGTCGAGGATACGACTGGAAAGGGCCACCTGTCGCAGCATGTCGAAGGCAAAATCCGGCACTCGGTCTTCGTACTGGTCGAATAACTAAGGCCTTTTTGGTGCCACATCGCGAACAATGTCTGGTTGTGCGAACAGGTAATCGCCAATTGCCTCGAGATCGTCCTCGCTCAGATATTTGAGACCGTCCTCGATGACCTCCCGCATGGCCCCCTTGACCCTGCTTTGCTCCGGTGTCGCCCCGGTCCTCAGTAATTCGACGACGTCATCCTTATCCCACCTGCCGATCCCGGTTGTCGGATCGGGCGTGATATTGGGAACGACCTGACCATCAGGCCCATCCGGCGTGCCTGCCAGCTGCTGACCAACCTGCGTAGCGCCGAGAAGATTGCGTGGAGTGTGGCACTCTCCGCAATGCGCGAGCGCAGTGACGAGATAAGCTCCCCGATTGTAGGCGACACTGCGGTCCGGGGCGGGTTGGAATGGCCCAGGGGTGAAGAACAACAACTCCCAGCCGGTTTGGAGCCAGCGCAAGGAAATTGGGAACGGAACGTCGTGCGGCCGGTTCTGCTGGTGCACTGGAGGAAGCGAGAACAGGTACGCCTTCATTGCCAAGGCATTGCTGTCGGTGATCCCGGTGAAGCTCGGATACGGGAACACCGGGAAATAGTTCGCACCATCTGGGCGGACGCCATCGCGCAGCGCACGCAAGAATTGCGCGTCGGCCCAGCGGCCGATACCGGTGTCGGGATCGGGCGTGATGTTCGGGCTGTAGAAGGTCCCGAACGGGGTAGTGAGCGGTCGGCCGCCAGCCAGCTTCTCTCCGCCCTTAGCCGTATGGCACGAGAAGCATCCGCCGGCACGCACCAGATATTGACCGCGCTCGACCTGGTCCTCCTCGCCCGCCGCAAGGTCCGCTTGCGTCAACGTCGACAACACAAGCGCTGCCCCAAACGGCGCCAGTCGCAATCCCCGCATCACTCCTCCTTGCGGAATTCCATATGACAAGCATTGCAAGCGAGCTGTCCAGCAGCTGCCTGCACCGCGGCGATCAGCTGACCGACTTGGTCGCCGGCGGCGAAGATCGCCGGCTTGATCTTGCTGTCCGCGACGTTCGAGCCCGGCGCGAACAATGTCCGGTCGAGACTGCTCGCCAGCGAAGCGACGGTTTCTGCCGCAGTGACCGTATCCGGGCCGTAGGGGGCAGTGCCTCTCACCACGCGGCCGATGCCGAGGTAAAGCGGCCGGCCCATCCGCTTTCATCGT
>Ga0182038_10001391_pt1 | contig 12598 bp, 12 predicted proteins | sample sta12Can44000108_FD_125976 | JGI IMG/M metagenome (GOLD analysis project Ga0182038, IMG submission 125976) | Lab enrichment of tropical soil microbial communities from Luquillo Experimental Forest, Puerto Rico - statanox.12C.anox.44.000.108 | ecosystem: Environmental > Terrestrial > Soil >...
AATATCCAACTCATTTGTAGCCATTCTGCTTTTGCATCAACAGCCGTCATCGATTCGTAAATAACTTTTGATGCATTAGCAAGATAAGCAGGTTCCCAACTTGGCGGTGTTACTTCATTAAAAGGATCGGTTCCATACACATGGTCTGTTCCAAACAGCTTTGTTTGTTCATTTAAAAATTCTTTCTGAATCGGGTTGAACAACGAATCAAACGGATCTAAAAAATAACTTTGATATTGTTTGGCAAAATCGCCCCACTCTCCCAGCGATGTTATTTTTGCTTTCGGATATTTTTGTTTCAACAATTCTGGCACATGCCCTGCAAATGCAGGCAGCACGGGAACCATATTCAATTCTCTTTCTCTTGCCACAATTTTTTTCTGTAATATCAACTGCATATCTAACCAAGATTGTGGCAACGGCCCACCCCAATGATCTATATTAGCCATTCTGTGCCAAGGTAAATAAGCAGGCCCGGTAAAATAGTTTCTAATCTCTGCATCACTCAACCCAAATTTTTTCCAAACCTTATACCACACTGCTTCTTGCCCTGTAATAGCCAGAGGCATATTAATTCCGTTTAAAGCCATCCAATCAATAAACCATTGCCAATCATTCCAATTCCACCAGGGCATGGTGTAACCAAATGTGCAATAATTTAAAAAGAAACGTTTATTAACACGGGCATTCTGCCTCACTTTTTGCGTAATTGCAGGTAATTGTTCAGGCAATTGCAGCACATCGTTTTTATACCACGATACAGAAACATTGCAATATTTTTTAAGGAAATAATTTAACCCAACTGCCATTGAATTAGCATTGTTACCACGAATAACAAGCCCGTTATTTTTCCATTCCAACTCATATACATCCTTACCTGAAGATGCTAATTCTTTAAACACAATTTTATTAGCATAAGCGGGTGCAACCCTTTGTAGCAAAGACTTTGCAGCAATTATATTTTTCAACTGAGCAGTAACACAAAAAGACAAACCGAGCAAGCCAGCAAGGAAAAAATATTTCATACAACAACAATTAAAAATAAGAACAGCAAAGTACGAATTAATTTTTTGTAGCCGGCTGTTGCAAAAGAATTAAGCAGTTGTTGCGTCGCACACTTGTGCAATAGAATTTTAAGCAACAAAAAAACTGTATTTATTTTATTTCATCAACTCGGGCCTGTACTCAAAATGCATGGTATCAAAATGGTACCATTTACCACCCCAAATAAAATCATGTTTTTCAAATATGTCAACAATAATTTGAGGTATTCTGTTTTTATAAGTTAGTGCAGTATTTTCATCTATGCATTTGCAGGTCCATTGCCAGTAATCAGAATAAGTGGTGTTAATATCAATCGTCATTCCAAAGCTGTGTGTACTTTGCCTATTACTTCCACGAATATTCCGCCATAAAAAGCTGCCTCCAATTTGGGTGATATATTTTTTTAATTCAGGATGTTCATCCAACTCACTTGAAATGGCTTCAACCACTTTATCGATGCCATTAATTTTGGTAACCATAATTTTTTGTCCAACCAATTTAGGGCACCAAATAATCTCCGTTAAATTCTTTTCAACTTCTTCTTTTGTTGAACCATACATTTTATAAAAAAAATCCTGATTGCGAATTCTGCCGGGTTCATAATTTATCGGCAATACATCTTGCATTAACCCCATTTTGTATTGCTGGCCAAACATATCTTCCACATCAGGATTGTTCAATAACTCATCATGTGTTTTATTCTTAATTCCATCATCCCATAACAATTGAGTACCATCGCTTAATAACAAATGATTGTGCGAAAAGCCTTTTACAAAACCGCTATAACACTGTATTAGTTTTTGTGCAGCCAACGGCACAGAATCCTTTGTTATAGTTTGTTTTATTTTTTTAGATTGTCCTTCGCCAATAAAAAAACCAAAGCATGAAATCAAAAAAAATATAGTATAAACAGTTCTCAACTTTTATTTTTTAAATGCGTAATGACCAATAATTTTAAAGCTAAATAAACAATCAGACAGTTCCTGTCCGTTACCAATATTATGCACAAGTAAATATCTTTTATTATCGGCAGATTTTTTGTTTACAACAATACCAATATGTGTAATGCCGCCAACCAAATTCCAACAAACAATATCACCGGGAATATAATTTGAAGCATCTGCCGTAATTGATTTTACTATTCCAAACCTGCTAAAATATTTCATCAGATTCAACACTCTTCTATGATCTATATTAGTATCCGTTTTCTTTAAGCCCCATTGCTTAGGATACAAATCGAAATGCTTCAGCATGTCTTCATGTACTTCTCTTTGCAAGTCGATATTCAATTTACGGTAAGCTCTGATAACTACATCTGTGCAAACACCCTTGCCTGCAGGCACATCTCCATTGGGATAAGAAATGATAAAATAAGTTGGATCGTACATCACTTTATCTTTTGTTAAACTCAATGCAGCATCCGACAATTTTTTTGCAAAATTATTTTGCGAAAAAACAATCGCAGTATTAATGAACAAAAGAAAAAATAATATCACCTTCTTCATTTGCATCTCAACAAAATTTATAATATAACTTTTGTACTTGGCAATATTTATTCTAAGCAACCACTTCGTCTTTTTTATAAATTGAAACACCCACTCTCTTAATGTGGTTAATTAAATCAGCAGTTTTTATTTTAGGATAATTTACAACATCAACAAAATAAGGCAGGCTGCTTTCTTCCAAATCATTTTTTATTTTCAAAATTTCTGCATTACTAACACCATTATTCATAACAGCTAAATCTATGTCGCTGCCGGGTTTAAATGTTCCTTTCGCACGGCTGCCAAACAAAACAACATCGGCTACAGCACTATATTTACGCAATATATTTATTAACGTATTTACATCGCGTTGAGATAGACCAAAATCATGATTGCCACTGTTATTCATGCAATTTTGTTTTAAAAAACTGATACAGTTTTTCAATTGCAGGGGCAATTTGAAAACGTATTTTTTCTTCTGCTTCACTCAACAAATTATTATCATAATCATGCGATAATTCATTTCGCAAAGAGAGTGCGTCAATTAAAATTTGTGCATCTTCAATCAAACCCGCGTGAAATGCCTGTCGGATAGTTTCTTTTGGCGTAGGTTTAAAATCAATTCCTTCTTCCTGCAAATAATCTTTAATCGTATTCCAAAGTAATTCAATCGTAAATTCAAAACGTTGAATCAATCCGTTCTTTTCCAATTCCGATAATTGCGGCAACAGTAATGCTTCATTAAAACGATGATAAGCCCGTTCAAAATTATTAAATCGTTGCTTCCAGCGAATATCGTTTGCCATGATTAATTTTTTATTCGATTATTAAGCAGACTAAAAATACAAATTTTACAACACACCTTTTGTACTTGGCAAATGATTACTTAGCGGGTCTCTTTTCACAGCCATTCTTACTGCTTTTGCAAATGCTTTAAAAATAGCTTCAATTTTATGATGTTCGTTATCACCTTTACATTCAATATTCAAATTACATTTAGCCGCATCGCTAAACGATTTAAAGAAATGAAAAAACATTTCTGTAGGCATCTCTCCTATTTTTTCACGCTTAAATTCTGCGTTCCAAACAAACCAGTTCCTCCCTCCAAAATCAATCAATACTTTTGCTTGTGCTTCATCCATCGGCAATGCAAAACCATAGCGTTCCATTCCACGTTTATCAGCCAAACCCTTTGCAAAAGCTTCACCTAATGCAATGCCGGTATCTTCAATGGTATGGTGTTCGTCAATATACAAATCGCCTTTGGTTTCAATGGTTAAATCCATCTTACCATGACGGGCAATTTGATCCAGCATGTGATCAAAAAACCCCAAACCAGTGCTGATATTAGCTTTGCCGTTACCATCCAAATTCAATTCAATTCTTATTTTTGTTTCATTGGTATTACGTTCGTGTTGCACTTTTCTCAATCCGAGTTTTAAGAAAGTATAAATGTCTTCCCAATCAATACTTTCCAATGCAATAACAGCACTTAATTCATTGACAGAATCTTTTATTTCTGCACCACCTAAAGTTGCATCATTATTTAACCAGATTGCTTTACAACCTAAGTTCTTAGCCAATTGTACATCTGTAATTCTATCTCCGATAACAAAAGAATTTTTCAGATCATATTTTGTTACATCAAAATATTCTGTGAGCATTCCAATACCAGGCTTACGAGTTGGCAAATTGTCAGCAGGAAAACTTTTATCAATATACACTTTTGAAAAATGAATGTTTTCACTTTCTAAAGTTTGCATGATAAAATTTTGGACAGGCCAAAAAGTTTCTTCAGGAAATGATGAACTGCCCAAACCATCCTGATTGGTAACCATTATTAATTCGTAATCCAGTTCTGCAGCAATGCGTGTGAGGTATTGAAATACTTTCGGATAGAATTGTAATTTTTCAAAACTATCAATCTGATAAGTTGGAGGAACTTCATTAATGATGGTTCCGTCACGGTCTATAAATAAAACTCGTTTCATATTTTAAGGAATTAGGAGTTAGAATATAGAAAATCGAATTCAAAAAAACATTTAATCCCCTGTATCCTAACTCCTGTGTTCTATTTTTTCTTTGTTCTTACTGCCTTCACTTCTGCAACAGTTACTGCACTTGCTTTATTGCCAAAATTATTACGAACGTAAGTTAACACATCTGCAATTTGTTGGTTGGTTAAATCGTTATGCGGTGCCATATTGTTACTATAATATTCATCATCAATAGGAATACGATCCGTCATTCCGTTTAAAACAATTGTAATTAATTTCTTTTTATCGCCCAACACATAACCTGTTTGACTAAGCGGCGGATTAAGATGCGGCACACCACCACCATCTGCCATGTGGCAAGACAAGCAAACTTTATCGTACACTTTTTTGCCACGCTGCATTGAAGCATTCAATGAGTTTTGATCGAAAGATGACAAAATAAATGTGAGTGCCATTATTGCAAAAAAAGAAATTAATTTATTCATATTTTTTTTAAGGTTATGGGTTTAAGTGTTTAAAAGGTTTATTTTTCTTTTTACTTCTCACATCTTACATTTCACATTTCACTTCTCACTTTTTTTGTTTCCAACTTTTGTTTTTCATGGCATCATCGTTGTGTCACTCACTTGTGCTGTTTCACACAAAGCGGCAAAGTGTGTTGGGTCTTACTAAATTAAAAAAATCTTCTTTGTTTTCTTTGTGATCTTAGTTGCTTTGTGTGAAACAGCACAAGAGTGCGACGCAACAGGAGCGTCATGTTTGCACAAAAGCCGGCTACATTTTATTTTTGATAAGATATTTTATACACAGTTCCTTTAACGTCATCGCTAACGTATAAAGATCCATCAACTCCTTGAGCTAATCCGCAGGGGCGATGCAATGCCTGGCCCGGAGATTCGATTTTTTCTTTACCGGAAAAACCGTTCGCAAACACTTCCCACTGGCCTGTTGGCTTTCCGTCTTTAAACGGAACAAACACAACATAGAAACCTTCCTGCGGCAATGGAGCTCTGTTCCAACTTCCATGAAACGCAATGAAGGCACCGTTTTTATATTTTTCAGGAAATTGATTGCCTGTGTAAAATAACAAAGCATTGGGTGCAAGATGTGCAGGAAAAGCGATAACCGGACTATTGTATTCGGTTGTTGATTTTTTGCCGTCGCCACCAAACTCGGGTGCAATCATTTTTTTGTTTTGTACCGGATCGAAATAAATATAGGGCCAACCGCAATTAGCACCTTGTGTTAATTCATACATCGTTTCAGCAGGCAATTCGGCACTTGATTTTTCATCATATAATTCGGGCCAGTTATCATGTAATTGATCTCTGCCATGTTGCATTACAAATAAAGTGTTGGTTTGTGTATTCCAGTCTAATCCCACCACATTGCGTAAACCGGTTGCATAACGAATACCATCCGCATAGGTTTGATTCAATTTATCTGCTTTAAATTTCCAGATACCGCCGGCCTGATCTAAGACCGGACAAGGTTTTTGGCCCGGACTATGAAGTGTTCGGTCGTTCAGCTGACAGGAGTTCGAATAGGCTCCAATGTTTACATAAATATTTCCATCATTATCCAATACAACAGATTTTGATTCATGTTGATGACGATTGATTAACCCTGTAATTATTTTTTCAGGAGCATCAGGATTAATAACTTCTCCTTTAGCATTTAATTTATAACGAAATACTTCTTCATCAGACGAAGCATACAAATAACCATTTTTAATGGACATACCGGTACCGATGTAATTTCCGAAACCAAAAACCGTATCTATTTTATTATCGCCATTTTTATCAATCAATTGAAAAATACCCTTACCATTATACAACTTGGAGGACTTATAAAAAATAGTTCCTTGCGGAGAAACCGCAATATGTCTGGCTCTGCCAAAACCTTCTGTAATTTTAGAAGCAATAAAACCTGCAGGCAGTTTTAAACCTGCATTAACTTCCGCAAGTTCTTTTTTATTGCCATCATTGGTGTTAGCCATAATAACACTAAAAGAAAGGAAAGATAAAAGGATGAAAACTCTTTTCATTTGACTATTTTTTTGAAAATTGAAAGTTAATATACTAACAATTATTTTATCCAATTGTTTGATGAACGTATTCGGCCAAAGCATCTACCAATAAAGTATTTTCTTGTTCTGTTCCGATAGTGATTCTTAAACAATCATCGCAAAGTTTTACGCTGCTTCTGTCACGTACCACAATTCCTTTGGTTAATAAAAATTCATACACTTTTCGTGCATCAGCAATTTTTACCAAAATAAAATTAGCATCAGAAGGATATACTTTTTCTACCGTTGGAATTTGTGCAATTACAGTGCTTAAAGCATTACGCATATCAACTAATTCTGCAATCATATCATTAACCTGCTCCACTTCCTGCAATGCTTTTAACGCTAAATCCTGTGTTGCCTGATTAATATTGTACGGCGGTTTTACTTTGTTCATCACTGCAATAATTTCCAACGATGCAAAAGCCATACCCAAACGTAATGCCGCCAAACCCCATGCCTTGCTGAATGTTTGCAACACTACTAAATTTTCATATTCGCCTAATTCCTGAACGAAAGTTTTTTGTTTGGAAAAATTAATATAGGCTTCGTCAATTACAACAATACCATTAAAATTATTCAGCACAGTTAAAATATCGGCTCTGTTGATGGAGTTGGCAGTTGGATTATTAGGTGAACAAATCCAAATTAATTTTGTGTTTGCGTCCACTAAATTCTCCAAATGAATCAAATCGAGTTGAAAATTATCTAACAACGGTGCTTTTCTAATTTCAATATCATTAATATTCGCACTTACCTCGTACATACCATAAGTTGGCGGGCAAATAATTACATTATCTTTTTGGGGTTCGCAAAAACAACGATACAATAAATCAATACATTCATCGCTTCCATTACCTAAAAAAATATGCGCTGCGGTAATGCCTTTAATCGTGCTGATTGCATTTTTTACCTGATGTTGATACGGATCAGGATAACGGTTGTACCACTTCGTTAACGGAGATCCCAAACTATTTTCGTTTGCATCTAAAAAAACTTTTGCTTCGCCGCTAAACTCATCTCGGGCAGATGAATAAGGTCTAAGTTTTTTAATATTTTCCCGAAGTATATTATTTATAGAAAACATAGAAGATAGAAGTTAGGAGTTAGAAGATAGAATTTTTTGAATATAAGAATCAGGCATTTTACTTGTTTCATTTAGTATATTTTGAAGATGCAGGTTTTCACCATACCCTAAATCTTTAGCAAGAATTAAATAATATAAACATTCTTCTAATGAGCCCTGAGCAATATCCAAAAATCGGGCTTTATCAGCTTTACCCCTTTTTTTATACCCTTCTGCAATATTGGCTGCAATTGAAATAGCTGCCCTTTTAAATTGAGAAGTAAGTACATAAATTTCTTCTTTAGGAAAAGTTTTAGAATACTTATATACCCCTAAAACAAATTCATGGGCTTTTTGCCAAACAATAAGTTCTTGAAATTTTTGTGTTGCCATACAAATTTGTTTAATGTAGTTTCCAGCTTCTATCTTCATTCTCTTCTATCTCCTTTATTCTTACACTTACCGCATTTTTATGAGCTGTTAACCCTTCCGCTTCAGCCATTAATTCAACTGTTTTGCCAATATTCTGTAACCCTTTCTGCGTAAGCTTTTGAAAGGTTATCTTCTTTACAAAACTGTCTACGCTTACACCACTATATGCTTTTGCAAAACCATTGGTTGGCAAAGTATGATTGGTTCCGCTGGCATAATCACCCACACTTTCAGGAGAATAGTTTCCTAAGAAGATAGAGCCTGCATTGTTAATTTTTGCAGCAATATCATCTTCATATTTACAAGAAATAATTAAGTGTTCTGCCGCATATTCGTTTACTAATTCAACCGCATCGTTCATATCTTTTAATACAATGGCTTTGCTGTTTTCCAAAGCTTTTGTTGCAATCTCTTTTCTTAACAAGACGGAAAGCTGTTCCGTCAGCTTCGCTTCTACTTCGTTTACAGTTTCTGTAGAATTAGCAACCAATAAAACCTGACTGTCTACGCCATGCTCTGCCTGCGATAATAAATCAGCAGCAACAAATGCAGGATTGGCTGTTTCATCTGCCATAACACAAACTTCGCTTGGGCCTGCAGGCATATCAATTGCAATTCCCTCCTGCTGAATTAATTGCTTAGCCATTGTTACGTACTGATTACCCGGCCCGAATATTTTATCCACTTTAGGAACTGTTCTTGTACCGTAAGCCATTGCAGCAATGGCTTGTACACCGCCAACCTTATAAATATGCGTAACACCGCAAAGCTTTGCTGCATATACAATTGCAGGATTTAGCTTACCAAAGATATCCGGTGGAGAGCATAGCACAATTTTTTTACAACCAGCTAAACGTGCCGGAATCGCTAACATTAAAACCGTTGAAAATAAGGGTGCAGTGCCACCCGGAATATAAATACCCACTTTTTCAATACCTACACTTTTACGCCAGCATTGCACACCCGGCATTGTTTCAACCACTTGCGGCGTTGTTATTTGTTTGTGGTGAAATTTTTCAACATTCGCTGCTGCTGTTTGAATAGCTTGTTTTAACTCATCCGAAACCAAAGCTTCTGCATTATACAATTCATCTTCTTCATTAAACCAAAAATCGGGCAAATCAACTTTTTCAAACTGAAGTGTATACTCACGTATTGCAGCATCTCCGTTTTCTTTCACATCATCCAAAATCTCTCTCACTCTTCTTTGCAAAGAAGCCCCATCAATTGCAGGACGTTTAACAATATCGCCCCACAACATTTTTTTTGGTTCTATAAAAATTTTCATCGCAAACGTTTTATCAATTCTTATAAAATCATTTTCTCAATAGGTATTACCAATATGCCCTGAGCACCTGCAGCTTTTAACTGTTCAATAATATTCCAAAATTGTTTTTCGCTTAATACACTGTGAACACTGCTCCAGCCTTCTGTTGCAAGCGGCAATACAGTGGGGCTTTTCATGCCGGGCAATAAAGAAATGATTTCTGTAAGTTTTTCATTAGGTGCGTTTAGCAAAATATATTTATTATTTTTCGCCTTTTTTACAGATTCAATTCTAAACATAATCTTGTTTAAAATGCTTTGCAATTCAGGCGAAAGATTTTTGTTCTTAATCAACACGGCCTGCGATTGTAAAATCACTTCTGTTTCTTTTAATCCATTCATAAACAAAGTAGAACCACTGCTCACCAAATCGCAAACGGCATCGGCCAAACCAATGCCCGGCGCAATTTCTACACTACCGCTGATTTCGTGAATTTCTGCATTCACACCATTTTCTTTCAAAAATTTTTCTACCAAAACCGGGTAAGATGTGGCAATACGTTTGCCGCTTAAAAAAGCAGGCCCATCATAATTATCCGTTTTACGAACCGCTACACTTAACCTGCATTTACCGAACCCTAATTTCTCAACTACTTCTACTTTCCTGTCTTTTTCGTATACAACATTTTCTCCCACAAAACCAACATCTGCAACACCATCTTCTACATATTGTGGAATATCATCATCACGTAAAAAGAAAACTTCCAATGGAAAATTATCGGCTTCCGTTTTCAAACGATCTTTTACATTGCGCAAATCAATCCCACAATCTTTCAAAAGCTTAAGAGAATCTTCGGATAACCTTCCGCTTTTCTGGATAGCTACTTTAAGTTTACCCCCAGCCTCCAAAGGGGAGTTTGAATTGTTACTCATTTCATCAACACATTTTATTTTTGATTCATTCCTGATTTTTATATTCCCCATCAGGGATTAGGGACATTTAAAAAAAAGGGCTTACAATGAAGTAAGCCCTTTAATGTTTTATAAAATAACACACAAAACACCAACTGCTTACCTTTTAGGCAAGTTATGATGATGATGTGTATGTATTGTTTGTTTCATAATTCGGATGCAAAAATAAAAGCAAGAAGTGTTACTGACAAATTTTTTATTCATCCATTCATAAAAAGGCATAGATGGCTGTTTTAATAAGAATTAACTTAGGCATTCAAAATAATTTTTATGAAACCCGTATTTGCGCTCCTGTTCTGTATTTCTATCTCCGTATTAAACAGCCTGATTGCCCAAAACAAAGTATGGAAACTGGTTTGGAGCGATGAATTTAATTACAAAGGGCTCCCCGATTCATCCAAATGGAGTTACCAAATTGGCGGAAGCGGGTGGGGAAATGATGAAAAACAATACTATACTTCGCATCAATTAAAAAATGCCAGAGTTGAAAACGGTTTACTGATTATTGAGGCTCGCAAAGAACAAATTGATAAAAATAATTATACATCTGCAAGACTTGTTACAAAAGGGAAAGGTGATTGGACTTATGGAAAGATTGATGTAAGAGCTAAATTGCCCAAAGGTTTAGGCACCTGGCCTGCTATTTGGATGTTGGGTTCAACCACTCCGCTAACATGGCCTGATGATGGCGAAATTGATATTATGGAACACGTTGGCTACGACCAGGGCGTTATTCACGCATCTACACATTGTAAAAAATATTACCATAGTATTGGTACGCAAAAAACTGCTACCACTGTTGTTGCAGATTGCAGCGAAAAATTTCATGTATATAGCTTACAATGGAATGCAGACTCTATCTGTATGTTCATTGATCAAAAAAAGTACTTTACCATGACGAATGAATATTCAGGAAAAGATGCATGGCCTTTTAATCAACCTTTTCATCTTCTCCTAAACGTTGCCGTTGGCGGTTTTTGGGGCGGGGCCAAAGGAATTGATGATAGCATCTTTCCACAAAAAATGGAAATAGATTATGTAAGAGTTTATCAATAAATTTCAATTATTAAACCCCGATAGAAAATGAGATTAAACAAAAAGATTATTGCACTAAGCAGTTTGCTTGCAGTGTGCCTTTTGCCAAAAGCACAAGATGCCATCAACTACCAAACACCGCCAAAAGAAATTGCAGATTTACTATTAGCAAAACCAACTCCGGCTATTAGCATTGACAGTAAAGCAGAATGGATATTTATGATGGAAAGAAACAGCTACCCGTCTGTTGAAGAACTTGCCCAGCCTGAACTACGCATTGCAGGGCTAAGAATTAACCCGAACAATTTTGCTCCCAGCAGGCAATCCTTTATTAATAACTTTTCTCTGCAGAATATAAAATCGCAACAAAAATTTGTTATTACGGGTTTGCCGGCTCCGTTGCAAGCAGGGAATGTAAGTTGGAGCCCGGATGAGAAGAAAATCATCTTTACGCAAACCAACGCAAAATCAGTTGACTTATATGTAATAGATATTGCAACCAAGAAAGCAAGTAAACTAAATAAGCAAGCTTTAAATGTAGTATTAAATGCAGGCATTACATGGGTAGATGATAATACGGTTTTATATCGTACAACATTAAAACCCGCAAGTGCGGCACCACCTAAACCATTAATGCCCAAAGGGCCAACAATACAGCAGAACCTTGGAAAAGCTGCACCCAGTGCCACTTTTCAGGATTTAATCAAATCTCCGTACGATGAGCAATTGTTTGAGTTTTATGCAACTTCTCAATTAGTTCAAAATAAAAACGGCATTGAAACTGCAATTGGTAAACCGGCTATATACTCATTCACAACAATATCTCCCGATAAAAAATACATATTAACCAAAACACTGCACAAACCGTTTTCTTATTTGGTAACTGCTCATGGTTTTCCATCAACCATTGCTATAAACGATTTAGCCGGAAAACAAATAAAGTTATTGGCTGAATTACCATCGACCGAAGGTACCCCGTCGGGTTATGATAATACTCAAAATGTTCCGAGAGCTTTTGACTGGAGAGACGATGAGGCTTCTACTATTGTTTGGGCAAAACCATTAGACAGCGGCTTAATGAAAAACAAAATGGATTACCACGATGCAGTATATACTTTAGTAGCCCCTTTTACCGGAGAAGCAAAAGAATTGTTTAAAACACAATTTCGTTACCAGGGAACAACATGGGGAGATGTAAGCCTGGCATTGGTTTCAGAAGGCTTACGTTCTAAAC
>Ga0182038_10001400_pt1 | contig 12532 bp, 8 predicted proteins | sample sta12Can44000108_FD_125976 | JGI IMG/M metagenome (GOLD analysis project Ga0182038, IMG submission 125976) | Lab enrichment of tropical soil microbial communities from Luquillo Experimental Forest, Puerto Rico - statanox.12C.anox.44.000.108 | ecosystem: Environmental > Terrestrial > Soil >...
ACGCACTTCGATTAAGTGGCGCCGCGAGATTTTCCGCAAATACGCCAAAGCGTAACAGGACTAAAGCCCAGGGTGAAGCGAGAGTGTGTTTAGCGAGACGTATATGACTGGAAGGTTGTTGGTAGGGGCGGATCTCCGAGCCGCCCGGGGAGAGTGAGGGTGCAAGCCGTAAACCGGCCGGCTCGGAGATCCGGCCCTACCAAAACCGAACATCATCGGGATTATGAGCGATCCAGCATTGCGCCAATCTGCAATTTCGGCGACGACTCCATTCAGGTTAAACAGATATCAAAACCGCGCAAACCGGGACGGTTCGCCTACATCGCAGCGACATTTGTGACCGCTGCAGCGCTTAAGTTAACGCTTATGGGGGGCCAAGCCTCAGTCAGTAGGACGGCACGGAGGCCGTCCCTCCCATGAAAAACAAACAAAAAAGCGGCGGCTACTTAGCGCTTTGGGATTCTTTCGCGGCCAGAACAAGCGCGTTGGCGAAATTGTCAACGTTTTTATCCACCACAAAGGCGGTTACGGCATCGTTTAGCGCCTGTTGGAATGCCGCCGGGGCTGCTTCCCCATGAACACAGCTCGGGACCAGCTTGTCTTTTGCAAATGAATCCATCGACCATTGATGGTAGCCGTCAAACTTGGAACGATCGACGTCTGTGCGCGCAGGGATCGAACCTTTCAGCGGATTAAACGCCTCTTGGGCTTCCTTGCTCCCGATGCATTTCAGCCACGCAAGCGCAGCTTCCTTATGAGGGGCTCCCTTTGCCAGGGTGAATCCATCCGCCACAACGATGAAAGCCGCCGGATTTGCTGGATAACTGGGATGACTCACCCAGCCATAATCTTCTTTGTCCTTGAGCTTGGCCTTTACGAACTCTCCTTCAGCCCAATCCCCCATGGAGCTGAAAGCCACTTTGCCCTCGATGAGTTGCTGGATTGCCTGATCCCAACTCAGCGCCGAATGATCGGGATTGATGTAATTCTGCATCTTGGCGAAAAGCCTCATGGCTTCCTTCACCCGGGGGTCATCCCACTGGATTGCCCCCCTGAAAAGGTCGTTCCAATCCTTCGGACCGAGCACTCCAAGCAATGTATTTTCGAACAATTGCGCCGAAGCCCAAATACCCGAATCGCCAACTCCAAGCGGGACGACTCCGGCCTCCTTGAGTTTATCGCAAGCCGCGAAGAACTGGTCGAACGTCAGCTGATCACCCACTTTGATTCCGTTCTTTTCCAGAAGTTTTGTGTTATACCAGAGAACGTTCCCGCGATGGATTCCGGCAAGTACGGCGTACATCTGGCGACTCTTGCTCATCAAGTTGATGACCAATTCTTTCGGAAAGGCGCTGTCCCATCCGTCGCTCTTATACAAATCGGTAACCGGCTCGCAGTAACCGGGATCGACGTATTGGCCAAACAGCTCATAGCCTGGGTGAGTCTGCCAGGTATCGGGCGGATTCCCGCCGGCAAGCCGGGTTTGCAGCACCGGTCGCGCAGCTGATCCGCCGCCACCCGCCACCGTCGCATTTATAATCTCCACTCCTGGGTTCTGATTCTTGTAAACCGCGAACAATGCCTCCAGCGCCGCGGACTCACCTCCAGAGGTCCACCAGGAAAAGACTTCAAGCTTCTTATCCTCAGCAGCTTGAGTCCACAATGGCGCCAGAACCGCAAAAGAAACTGTGGCAAGCGCCACAAGATGAAAACGATTATACATTTCGGGGGGTTCCTTTCTAGGACAACAGACTTGCTAAGCCATAAGGTGAAGCACGGCCTCCTGCGAAAATTTCTCATGCGGGAGCTCACCTGTCACGAAGCCTTCTCGCAAAACAACGACACGCCTGGATAGATTAAGCAGTTCGGGCAGCTCCGAAGAAATCATTAGGATGGCTAGTCCCTGGCATGCCACTTCATCCAGCAACTCGTAAATCTCGGCTTTGGCGCCGACATCCACGCCGCGAGTTGGCTCGTCGACCATCAACAAGTCACAGGTGCGTACCATCCATTTGGCCAGAGCCACTTTCTGCTGATTACCGCCACTGAGGCCGGCCGTGATCGTTTCGAGCGAAGGCGCCTTGACGCGAAGCCGTTTCGTCAGCTTCTCGACCTCGGCCACTTCCCGCTTACGATCCACGAATCCGCCCGTGCTGAAATAGTCTATGTGAGCAAGCGACGTGTTGTCCGCGACACTCATACCCAGTACGAGACCGGCCTTTTTTCGGTCCTCCGGCAAAAGAGCGATTCGGCGGCGCATCGACTCGTTGACATTCCCCAATGGCATCTCTTTTCCTTTGATGTACACTTTTCCGGTCGCACGCTTATCCAACCCGAAGATCGCCGTGGCCACCTCTGTTCGACCCGCTCCAACCAGACCCCCCATTCCCACAATCTCTCCCCGGCACACCCGGAAGGAAACGTTCTCAAATTTTCCAGTCGATGACAGGTTTTCGACTCTGAGAACTTCTTCCCCTGGCTGGAGATCAAGATGCTTCGGTCGCGTCATCAACACTTCCCGGCCGACCATCTGCCGGATTAAACGGTCCCGGTTTGTCTGGGCAATCGGCTCCGTGGCAACGTGCTTGCCATCACGCAGAACGGTGATCGTATCGCAAACCCGGAAAATTTCATCCATTCTGTGCGAGACATAAAGCATAGCGACACCGCGCTGCTTCAGTCGGGCCATCAACTCAAATAGATGCTCGCTTTCGGTTGTTGAAAGGGAGCTGGTTGGCTCGTCGAAAATGATAATTCTCGCATTGACGCCGACCGCCCCGGCAATTTGCACCATCTGCTCTTGACCGGTGGTTAACTGAGCCAGCGGTGTATCGACGTCGATATCGGCCCCGATTTCATGGAGCAAGGCGCGCGATTTCTCGCGGAGCTTAGACCAATCCATGAAACCCGAATTCGTCGGGAATTTTCCCAGCAAAAGATTCTCCGCCACCGTCATGTTTGGACAAAAAGCCAGCTCCTGATGAACCAGTGCAATTCCAAGCCCCTGGGCGACGCGAGGATCGGTCGGTTTGACTTCACGGCCTTCGATCTTGATGGTCCCTTTATCCGGTGTATAGACGCCTGCGATGATTTTGCCAAGCGTACTTTTACCGGCGCCGTTCTCACCCATGAGAGCGTGAACCGAACCCTTCTCAAAATCGACCGAAACATCGTCCAGAGCGCGAACTCCTGGAAATGTTTTCGAAATATTTTCAGCTGATAAGAAAGCCATAGTCTGTGATAAGTGGGGAACTCAGGGGCTGGAACATCCGCAGGATTGACCAATGCTTATTTCTGTTTTTCCAGCTCCCTGCTTTCCGCGTTTTTTATTTAGGTCGTTTTGGGCTTGAGAGAAACAGACGTGTCACCCGCCTTCACAACCTCCTTCTTAATGGAACTTGTCTTTGCGAGCAATCGGCGCTTTGCGAGCGCAGCATTAAATTGATCCAGCAGCACCGCCGCGATAACGACCATGCCGATGACAATTTGGCTGTAATTCTGTGGAATATTCAAAATCACCAGGCCATTCGAAATCATCTGCAGAATCACTGCTCCGAGCAGCGCCCCAAGAGCGGTGCCTTTTCCCCCGATCAGACTGGCCCCGCCAACCACCGCGGCAGCGATGACATTGAGCTCATATCCCTGGCCGTCTCCCGAAGAACCGGCACCGTAATATCCGAGCGATAAAACGGAGGCGATACCGGCTGACAGTCCCGTTAACGTGTAGGCCAGCAACTTGATTCTTCCAACGCGAATCCCGCTATACAGGCTGGCAATCTCGTTTCCTCCTACGGCGTAGACTTTTCGGCCAGTGGCGGTCTGAGATAGAAAGATTCCGCCCACTATCGTCACAATGATCATTACGATGAGCGGCACAAGACTCAGGTCGGGCAACAACTCCCAGCGCACAAACTGGCGGAAACCATCCGGGAAGCCTCCGATCGACTGGCCGCCTGTCTGGACAAATGCGATGCCTCTGTAGATAGCCATCGTACCCAACGTAATAATGAAGGGGTGCACTCTGAACGCCGTGATCATTGCGCCGTTGAGAAATCCCAGCAACGCGCCCATTCCAATCGTCACAACAACGCCAAGAAACGTTGCACCGACGCCCCCGGAGGGACCGTAGGGCGATAAGACCAGGGCTCCGCACACTGAGGCCAGGGCATACATCGATCCGATGGACAAATCGATCCCGCCCGTAATAATCACAACGGTCATTCCCACTGCCATAATCGCAAAGAAGCTGGTGTCTTTGGCAATCTGCACCAGCGTTCGCGCATTGAAGAACTTGTTTACTGACTCAAATGCCGGGACTTTTTGCCCCGCCGCATTTGTCTCGAAAACTCTTTCCCGTTTACCCTCCGGAGTCGTTTGCATTTTAGGTAGTCGGACTGAACCGCCAAAAACGGCCAGCAGTAATCCGAGCGCGATGATAACTACAATAAGACCGCCCTCGGGGAATTTTGACAAGTTGAAGCTCATTTTGCCTGGGGATGTTGAAGTATTTGTTTGAAGTCATGGACCTCCATTTCCATCCAGCAGCCCGCACTGCAGCGTAAAGAAATGGACCGCAAAGAGCACTTAACAAAAATTCTTCCAATGATCCACCAACTTTATGGAGCCCCATTTCGCGTCCGCTGACCTAAGAGGAATACATCGCGATCAACAGACAAAAAATGTTTCGTGCGAACCGGCTTCTCTCCGAGGTGGTAGGAAGCAGCCTTTTCCAGAGCCTCCTTTTCGAGTCTGGTGATTCGATCGTGTTGCCTCAAATGCTCCGACCATGAATCTACGAGCATCTCCATTCTAAAGCGGTTCGGATTTTCAAGATCTTCTTCCAGTAGCCAGCTCGATGCTCCATTCCTGAGCATAAGGCTGCGTACGTCCGACATCGCTTCCAGGAAGCGTTCCCGGTTTTGCTCCGCAACATGGTAGTCGATTGAAATCGCGACAGGACCATCTTCCGGCTTCGGAAATCGTGGAAAGCGGTGAAAGCGCTTGGGCAGGGGTGAAGGTTCAAGGTCCAGGGTTTCGGTGAAATCAATCGAAAGAGGTCGCAAAAGAAGCGAGACCGAGAAAAGAGCGGCCGCCGCGGCGAAAAATGCGATCTCGACATTTGATATGGCAACGACAAGCCCCCACCCAATTCCTCCAAGCGCCATACCTCCCTGCGACACGACCATATGAACCGCATTCAGTCTCCCTCTGGCCCATTCGGGCATGGAACGTTGCGCTGCGACCCAGAGCTCAGAAGCTGCCAAGGTCCAGGCGATGCCGGCGGCTGCAGCAACCAGAAACAACAGCACCTCCGATCGGGCCATTGCCAGGAGCAGAAAAACTACGCACAATAACATGTTGGCCGCGAGCGTGAGGACGTTGGGCGAAACCCTCGCCCGTCCTAACGGCAAGAGCACAACGGCGCTCATCAGCGAGCCGATCCCCATACAGGTAAAAACCAATCCCAAAGATCCGGACCCTAGTTGAAGTCTTTTCAGGGCAACCACAGGCATCAGCGCGGGTATCGCCGCGATAAAAATCGCGAAAAGAAGGTTGCGCGCCAGCACGACCTGGATTCCGGGAGTATAACGAACATATCGAACGGCTCCGATGAGCGATTCCGCGAATTTCTCCAGGGGCAATCGGCAGTACGACCGCTGCCAACTGAGAACAGCGAGCGCTATGAGAAAAAAGCCGGCCGAGTTCATGAAGAACACCCAATAGGGGCCAATCATTGAAACGAGTGTTCCTCCGAAAGCCGGCCCGATAATGCTCGAGAGATTCAACTGTACGCCGCCGAGCGTCACAGCCGAAGAGAGTTCCTCCTTGCCAACGAGATCGACCACCGAAGCGCTGTAGGCCGGCGCGCTAAAGGCGAACCCAATCCCAATCAGGAAAACGCCCGTCCCCGGATGAGTTCGCGAACGGAAAGTTTTTCAGGGCCGATCAGGAGGCCCGCCCTCCTGGCGGACGAATTTGCCGCCGGGCTACATCATTGGTGGGGGCGAACTTCTGCAGGGTGAAGCTGGGCCGTGCCCGCGCCTTAACCTATTGCCCAAATCAAGGTGCCACGGCTCGCCGGGAAGCTCGTACCCCTACCCTTTCCAATGTTGAAAGGAGGCGGCAAGCGCTTCAGCTTGACGCGCCAGGATTCCCAAATCGCTTCCAACAGCCACAAAAGTGAACCCCAGCCCCAGATAATGATTTGCCTCATTGGAATCCGAGGTCAGAATCCCCATCACCTTATTCAGTTTCTTTCCGCGCCCGACCGCGTCCGCGATTGCGGCCTGCACATCAGGATGGCCTGGATCTCCAAGATGTCCGAGGTCTGCCGACAGATCTGAGGGACCTATGAAGATCCCATCGATGCCCTCGACCGAAGCAATCTCCTCAAGGTTTCGAAGAGCCTCTCTGGTCTCGAGTTGCACAAGGACGCAAAGCGCCTCCGCTGCGTTTCGAAGGTACTCCTTAACCCTGCCAAACCGACTCGCCCGATGAGCCGTTGCCACGCCCCGAATACCGGCCGGTGGATAGCGCGTCGCAACGACAACCGCGGAGGCGGTCGCAGCATTGTTGACCATCGGAACCAGCAAGGAACGAGCACCCGCATCCAGATAGCGCTTTATGGCGACCGGATCCGCAATTGGAATTCGTACAACCGGTTCCACCGATTCAGCGGCCAATGCTCGAAGTTGATGAACCACATCGGGTAACTCGTTAGGCGCATGCTCCGAATCGATGACGATCCAATCAAAACCCGCCCCGCCGATCACTTCGGCAACCAGAGGGCTGCAAAGACTGCTCCAAAGACCGATTTGGACGCGTCCCTCGTGCAGAGCGGTTTTAAATCGATTGCGAATTGGAGAAACTAGGTTGTTCATTTTACGAAAATGAGATTCCGAAGGTAAAATGAAAACGTCTTTTTTCGTATAGAAACGTTGCAATTCTTCCCGACGCTTTCGCTTGCTAAGCCTTATCCACAAGTAATAGTATATATCATAGTCATGACCACCTATATCTACGAAACGATACCGGATTCTCCGGATTTTCCGGTTCGACGCTTTGAGATGAAACAGAGCATGAACGATTCTCCGCTGAGCCATGATCCTGAGACGGGTCAGCGCGTTCGAAGAATCATCGTTGGGGGCGTCGGTGTCATAACGGCAGGGGCTCGCCCTACTGCGACACGTCCATCCTCCGGCTCCCTTTGTGGCACCGGCCGTTGCGGCTGTTGCTAAAAAAGATGTATCTCCCAGAAGATCAGCCCGGGCTTTTTCAGGATCCGGCGAAACGGTCTGACCGCATGCGCTTGCCGGAATTGCTCAATGGCAGTGAGTCACGTATCAAGAATTACGTCATTGATACAAATGTCCTTCTGCATGACCCCCATTCAGTCTATCGCTTTGCGGATAATCATGTTTGGATTCCAATCGATGTTCTAAGCGAACTGGACAAGTTCAAGAATGAGCAGTCGGAACGAGGGGCAAACGCTCGGACCGTACATCGCTTTCTTTCACGATGTTTCAATCAAAACACCAAGCTTGTCCTCCGCGGTGCGAAGACACCGGGTGGGGGTACGATTCGCATCGCCATTAGTGAGGTGCTGACTTCGGCCAAACTGAGCAGAGAACAGAGAAAGTTTCACCAGGTTTTTAGAGATCTGGAGAATACGGATCATCGGATATTGGCTCTTTGCCTTCATGTGAAGAGCAACTGGCCGGAGCGAACCATCCTGGTGACCAAAGACCTCAACATGCAGCTCAAAGCCTTGGCGATCGGGGTAGAGGCGCAAGACTACGAGAGCGACAAGGTCGAGGTCACCGATGTCGAGGACTACCGCCAGCGAATTATCGAAGTTGATGCCCACTCATTGCAGCGATTCGCCAGTTCCCGTGAACTCACTCTCCAAAAAAAAGATGCCGCCGAGCTCTTCCTGAATGAGTACGTTTTCCTGTCCGTCGGAACCGAGAAATTGATTCCAGCGCGGCATGCCGGAGACGGATTGCTTAAGCGGCTGGCATTGCCTCCAGCTCTGATCAATCCTCGCGGCGTACACATCAAACCGATGAATCTCGGCCAGCAATGCTTCCTGGACGCTCTCCTGGATCCCCAAATTGCGTTGGTTACCTGTTACGGTCGGGCTGGAACCGGAAAAACCTTGCTCGCTGTTGCTGCAGGTCTCCACTTATTCTGGTCACAGATCTTTGGCGGCATGACCGTGAGCCGTCCGGTGGTCGCTATGGGAGAGACCGTTGGTTTTTTGCCCGGGACGCTGAACGAGAAAATGAAACCATGGCTTCAGTCAATTTACGATGCGTTTGAATTGGTGCTTCCGACCAACATTTCGTCGGAAACATTTAAAAAACAGAAAAGGCAGAGCGACCCCTCGCAGGCAAACGGCGGCTTTGCGATGAAAGCCTATGAGTTGCTGATCGAACAGGGGATCGTCGAGATCGAAGCGCTTTGCTACATTCGAGGAAGGTCGATTCCAAACCGGTATTTTGTTCTGGACGAAGCTCAACAACTAACGCCGCTTGAGGCAAAAACCGTGGTAACCCGCATGTCGAAAGGTTCAAAGCTTGTTATGGTGGGCGATCCGGCGCAGATCGATAATCCGTATGTCGACAGCCGATCAAACGGTTTAGTCTATACTCGAAACCGGTTGAAAGGCCAGGCGATAGCCGCGCACGTCTGCCTGACAAAGGGTGAACGCAGTCCGCTCGCCGAAGCCGGAGCAACGTTGATGTAGCCCTTTGGCTTCGCGCCATTCGGGTTTTTTGGTTCGTGCGTGCATTTACAAGTAGTACCGAAACCTGATAACTTTGAGTTCCGGGTCCCGCTCTATAGAATCCTTGAAAAGCAAAACCACCTAATTGATAAACGTGCGGATACGCAAAAAACTTGGCTCATCCGGGACAAGTTTTGCTTTTCAAGGATTCTGGTGTCTGAAAATTTCGTCATACTATGAGTTATTTCCCCCTGACACCACTTGATGGCCGAATTGCGGTCGTCACCGGAGGCGCACGTGGAATCGGGTTTGAGAGTGCAAAAGCCCTGAAAGAGGGCGGTGCAATCGTCGTCATCGTGGATGTCAACGCAGAGGGCGGAGCCAAAGCGGCCGAGCAACTTGGGATCGACTTTTTGCAGGTCGATCTGACTCAGTCCGACCAGGTTGCTAAGTTAGCTGCCGATGTCCGCTCCAAGTATGGACGTATCGACATCGCCTTCAATAACGCCGGGATAGCTGTCAACGTGCCTTCCGAAGAATGCACCGACGAGGATTGGCACAAAGTTATCAACATCAATTTGAGCGCGGTTTTCTATTGTTGCCGGGAATTCGGCAAAATGATGCTTTCACAAGGAAAGGGAAGCATCATCAACACCGCTTCAATGTCCGGGATCATCTCCAATACGCCGCAGCCTCAGGCAGCATACAACACCTCAAAGGCCGGTGTGATCATGTTAACTAAGTCGCTGGCAGGCGAATGGGCCAGGCGCGGCGTGCGTGTCAACAGTATTTCACCAGGTTATATCGGGACCGAAATGACCAAGCTGGGCATGTCCAACCCGGATTGGCACAAAGAATGGCTACACTTTACGCCAATGGGTCGGGTGGGCGAACCGCGGGAGGTAGCTGCCGTAGTGGTATTTCTGGCTTGCGATGCGAGTAGCTATTTCACCGGAAGCAATCTCGTTGTGGATGGTGGCTATACCTGCTGGTGAACCTCAGGCGCCCATTTGGGAGGCCACGTCTCCAGTTTACCGTAACATCAGCCTATGACGACTTGGGGGCCGGTCCGGGGTTTTGGTGCCTCTGTGGTGAATCCGTCCCTCCGTGACCTCTCAAGGGGGCCGCGCTTTTGCCTCAGCTTGTCACCTCGTAGCGTTTCAGCCATTTACGATAGGCGGAGGGAGAAATCTCTGAGGGCTTTATTTCGGAGCGTCCTCCCCAGAAAACATTTGTATACAAAATGGGGATTCCGCAAGAGGCTAGATGCTTGTCAATCGCGGCCTTGTGCTCGAGCAATCGCAGTTTTTCTGTGCCATGGGCAACCGCCATGATGTTCACGCTGCGGAATTCCGGCCCAGCCTCGCGCCAGTAGCAATGCGTCAGTATCTCGTGGCGGCCCACCTCTGATCCGGCTGCAAGTTCCCGACCAGCCGGAACCGCCCAATGAAACAAACCGTTAAACCGCGTAACTCTGATTCCTGCTGCCGAGGGTTTAACATGTTCGAGGAAAGTCGAAAATCGCCCGATGATCCTACGCTTGTTTAACCCCTCCGCCACCTCATAAAACGTCGCCGGCGGCAAGGAGGCTTCTTCCGCCCGAGCCACCCAGGGATTCGTTCTGATCTCCTCAAGCGCGAATTCACGCTTTAGCGCCAACAAAACCCGCCATTCTAATTCGCTCAACTTGACGATCTCGGTCCGAATCATTTGCGCCGGTTTATCGGCACGGCTTCCTGGTTCTATCGCTTTGCGACGCACATGGCCTACGCCAAGCGTGAATATTCCTTTTGCCGGCATGATACGTACCTTCTGAGCTCCGACAATCCTCTTCAGAATGCTGGTATGCCCTTCAAGCGAAAAACCTTGCGGCACCTTGACAGTGGTCCAAAGTTTGTACTCGCTTCCAGCGGTTTCCAGATCCGTTGATCGAATAACGACGTGGCCCGAAAAAGGATCCTCCCGGAACATAAAGTCAAATCCGGAATCAAGGCTGGCTTGAGGCAACCTCCAGGCTACCAGCGCGCCTTGCGCCAGATTTGTCGCCAACAGCGTTTGCCGGACTCGACGAATCGTTCCAGCGGCAAGCATCGCCCGAATCCGCTCCAGCACGACAGATTCATCCACCCCTGATAACCGGGCAATCTCCTGAAACGGCTCCCTGACAAACCCTTGAATTCGATCCTCGGAAACAGCGAGAATCCTCGAGTTAATCGCATCCGTATGCTCGATGTCGATCATTGGAATAAAATATGGAATACAGAAGTCAGAATACAGAATTCAGAATTCCAAGCAACAAAGGGGCAATTTCAGCCTTCCCGTCCTCTGACTCCTGGCTTCTGTATTCTGACTTCTGTATTCTATATTCTATATTCTCCCTTCTGCCTCCCGGTATCCTGCCTTCAAAACGCAACGAAGCTATGTAAAGTACTTACTATTCAAGCGATGCTTGATTGTCCCCCCCGGTCGCTTTGCCCATGCGAAAATCAATCGCTCTCCTTCTCCTCGGCTTTGCCGCAAGCCTCTTGCACGCCGAGAACAAGGTGATCCCGGGCAAGCTTTCCAGGGATATCGTCCCGGAACACTACCTGATTTATCTAGAGCCAAACGCCGAACAGTTGACCACCGACGGTGTTGAATCCATCGAAATCCAAGTGTTGAATCCGGTGAACCGGATCTCCCTTAACGCGGTTGAAATGGGAATTTCGGCAGCGAGAATCGCGCACGGTGGCACGCAGGAAGAGCTGATGCCTCAGTTCGATGCCGTCCAGGAAAGGGTTTTTTTTGAGACTGGAGAGGTTCTAGAGCCCGGCAAATACACGCTGACATTCAAATTCAAAAGTAGGATTCTTGATGTACCGCACGGGTTATTCGCTGAGCCGGACCAAACCGGGAGTGGTACAGAAAATGTTCTTGCGACGTCCTTGGAACCGACAGGCGCGAGACGGGTTTTTCCGTGCTGGGATGAGCCGGCGTTTCGCGCGACCTACCAAATGAGCGTCAGAACGAGAAAGGAATACACGGCGATCTCAAATACGCCAGTATTTGCGGAGCAGGCGCTCGGACAAAATGAAAAGATCGTCGTGTTCGAGCCCACCCCTCCGATCTCCAGCTATCTGGTGCTCCTTGCCTGTGGTCGATTCGAATGGCTCGAAGATGACTTAAAAGGCATCAAGCTTCGGATTCTAACGACTGAGGGAAAGAAAGAATTTGGCCGCTACGCGATGGAAGTCACTAAACAGGTGCTGCCTTATTTCAGCGACTACTGTGCAATTCCTCATGGGCTCGCAAAACTTGACCAGATTGCGCTCCCCGGCAGCGAGGTCACCGCGACCGAAAATTGGGGTGGAATCACCTATTCGGAGCAAACGCTGCTCTACGATCCGGCAAACAATTCCGATTCGGCGCGAGAAAGAGTATTTGCCGTTGTCGCTCACGAATTGGCTCACCAGTGGTTTGGCAATCTGGTCACTATTGCGTGGTGGGATGATATCTGGCTGAACGAGGGTTTTGCATCCTGGATGCAGATGAAAGCCACAGAACATTTTCATCCTGAATGGAAACCATGGCTCCATGCGGCCGGGCAGAGAGAGCTTGTTATGGCCGTCGACTCAAAAAAGGAGGCGCGCGCGATCAAACACGGCATCGATGATGCAATGCAGGCAGCTGGCACGTTCGATTCGGTTGTTTATCAAAAAGCGCAGTTCCTGCTGCGGATGCTGGAAGCCTTCTTTGGCGAGAATGCCTTTCGAGCTGGGGTGCAAGCGTATCTACGGGTCCATCGATTCTCGATTGCTACAACGG
>Ga0182038_10001402_pt1 | contig 12529 bp, 12 predicted proteins | sample sta12Can44000108_FD_125976 | JGI IMG/M metagenome (GOLD analysis project Ga0182038, IMG submission 125976) | Lab enrichment of tropical soil microbial communities from Luquillo Experimental Forest, Puerto Rico - statanox.12C.anox.44.000.108 | ecosystem: Environmental > Terrestrial > Soil >...
CCAAACAATGGCTCCACCCGTCGGACGATTGCCGACGAGCTCTTCGTGGGGCCAGTTCTGTGTATAGGTCACGTCCGAGCCGGGACGATTGGTGCTGGCCGCCCAGGCCGTCCAGAAGAAGAATGAAGCCATTTCTCGCTGTTTGGTTGCATCGCTCAGAGCACCCGCGGGAATGGCGTATTCATTGCGGCCATTGCCATACACGTCGGCATAATAGGCCGCGAGTTCATCGAAGGCGGCAGCGCGATCGGCGTCAAGCGTAAGTGTATCGGTCGCGAGGACGTAAGTGTTGCGGCGTGTGAGCTGAGCGAGCCGACCTTGCAGCGCGGCCCGAATTTCGGCGGGTGCCAGGTCGTCGCTGGCGAATCCACGCTGCCGCGCCCACCGGTTCAGCACGATGACTGACTGGCGGTGAAGATAGTCGGCGCTCCAGTCAGGCGCGACATAAGCACCGTGTCCCCAGATCGTTCCGACTTCCTGACCGCCCGTCGATTGCCAGACATTCTGGCCGTTTCGGATGGTCTCTCCGGTAAACAGCACACGGCCATCGGTCGAGATGACTTTGCCCGGAATGGGCGGCCCGCTGTTGATTGCCTTGTAGCCGACCGTGCCTAGAACGGTGAAGGAGATGACCATGACCAGGCCCATCGCGATCCAAAGCTTCTTGTATTGCATGTATGAATCCTCCAAATTCGATTTGCGTTAGTTTGCTGCGCGCCTCGGACCAACGTTCCGTATGTATGTAAGACGGGTCTGCACCGGGGACTTTTGGATGAACGTCGCGACCAGATTCACAGCGAAAACGGTCACCGCGGTCAGTTCGAGCACCGCGGAGTATGGCAGCCAGGACCAGGCAGAATGCAACACCTCCCGGTAGGCGAGAATTTCGCCACTCACCCGCAGAACACAGCCGCAGGTAAGCAGCAGGAGCCCAAGAAACATCAGCTTGCTGCTGTACAGCAGCCGCATACCGGAGAAAGCGGGGAGTACACGCTGTCCCACGCAGAAAACCATTACCGAAACGAAGCCAACTGTCAGCGCGTGGCGGGAGGCGCCCCAGATGTCGGAGGCGTTCGCCGTGCTAGCTGCCCAGATACCTAGGGCACCAGCAAACAGCAGCCAAACGTAGGCGCTGCGCAGGAAATACGGAAAACTGCGATGGATCCCCTGAGTCTTAGCGGGCCGTTCGGGACGAGCAAAGATCCTCAGTGCTGCGACGGCGAGTAAGGATGCCAGAAACACCGCGATCATGGAAATCCGAAACCAGCCGCTGAGACCAGAGATGACTCCGGCCACCAGGGGCGCAGTCGCCATAGCCAGGCGACGATCCGAGGCACAGGGTGTGCCAAGGAACGTCGGCAGCCACTTTGCGCTGAAACCCCAGACAAACGGAACCATGAAGCCCCACGCCGCCAGCACGAGAAAACCTTGATCGAGCGCCGGCGGGAAGGCAGGGCTGGTTCCCCGCAAGGCGAGCCAAAAGGAAGTGAAGAAGTTCAGCAGAAGGGTGAGCAGCAGCCCGATGGCGCCGGCGATCACGACGAAGATCCACGCTTCCAGTCCTCCGTTTTTCCTGCCGCCGACAGGTTCTGGCTTATGCTGCGAGACCGCGCGGAAGAAAATGAGAAAAGCGACAAGTTCCATGGCCGCGGAGATGGGCAGCAGCGCGCGCCACTCCCACAGGTACACATTGGAGAACCATCGCAGCAAGACGCCAACCATCCACAATGCGGCTGTGAGCCATGCCATGCTGAGAGCGTATGGCCCGGCCCCGCCTCGCAGCTTGGGGATGGAGTACCAGCCTATGCCGAGGATGAAACTGCCGATCCAACCGAAAATCTGCGCGTGGCCGTGCGCCTGGATCCAGGTGGGGGAAACGCTCTCCGCTGCATGACGTCCGCTTATCGAGATTAGGTTCCAGACGCCAAGGAACGTGCCGGGCAGTAGCATGAACAGCAATCCGCCAACGATGTAGACGACCAAGAGACGGGACAAGTCGACTTCACGAGCCTTCATGTGCTCGTAGCTGAGTTCCGTCGCTGTCACCGCTTCAGGTTTTGGATTGGACCAGGGCAACGCTGACATCGCTCCTTTCCTTGCTCAGCGCCCAGCTTCCATCGCGGTGGCGCGCGGAAAGAGCACGTTATTCTCGAGGTGGATGTGCTGGTGCAGGTCTTTCTCGAAGCCTTGCAGCGCGTCGTACAGCGTGCGGTAGCTGATGCAGGCGTCGTCGGGCACTCGGTAATCGCTCGTAATCCGCCGCAAAGATCGCAGTGCTTCGCCGGCACCGTCGTGTTCCTGCATCATCATGCGGACTGGGTTCATTATGGTGCCGAACATCGCAGGTGGCGCAGGTTCGCCCGCCAACACGCTCTCTTCCATCCGCAGCACATAGGGAAAGAGTATCTGCTCTTCTTTCATCAGGTGTACGTGGAGCTCTTCGGTTAATGCCGAGAAGAGTTGCTGCACGGTTAGCAGTTCAGGATGATTCTTGCCATGAACTCCCACCACCTTCGCCGTCAGCGACTCGATGCGACGGCATTCCGAGCGAACGAATACGTGGTGGGCGCTATTGATGTGTGCGATCAGGTCGGCTAGCGGTAGTGCTTGCCAGTTTTTGTCGCTTTTGGAAGTGGCAGCCTCGGCGCACTCTTGCAGTCTCGCGAGAACTTCATCCAGCGCGACATCGGCCTGGGTGCAGGCCTGGCTCAAGGTGCGGTTGCCGCCGCAACAGTAATCGATTCCCAGTTTTTCGAATTCCCGTGTGCAGCTTGGGGCCTCCGCCGCGATCTCTCCCACAGTTTTGGTTGCCGCGATTGTCATGATCGTTGCTCCTTTTGCGAGCTTTGCGGCACGCCGCGTTGCCCGCCTACCTCATGCAGAATACGAGAGGCTCGCAGGAGCCACTATGACTTCTGTCACAGGATCGCGACTTTCTGTGCTTTATAAATTTGTTGGACTGAGACTTTGGTCACTGTGTGTTGCGTGCGGCTCTGCTGAAATCACCTCATGAATGAGAACGCGGGTTCCCTCGACTTCAATGAACGCCCTTACATCGTGATATGGGAAGTCACGCAGGCCTGTGATCTCGCCTGTGTGCACTGCCGTGCCAGTGCCCAGCCGAAGAGAAATCCCTTCGAACTGTCTACCCAGGAAGGCAAGCGGCTGATTGATGATGTCGCACAGCTGGAAGTGCCGGTCTTCGTGCTCACAGGTGGAGACCCGATCAAGCGACCTGATCTTTTTGAGCTGATTGAGCACGCAGGGGAAGTCGGTGTTCGCGTGTCTCTGACTCCTAGCGCGACGCCTTTGCTGACCCGTGACATCATTTGTCGTTTGAAGGAATCAGGTCTGGCTCGCCTAGCGGTGAGCCTCGACGGTTCCTATGCGGAGGTGCACGACGCGTTCCGCGGAATGGCAGGGTCATTTGACCGCACAATGGAGGCGATCGAATGGGCCAACGAGGTCGAACTGCCGGTGCAGATCAATACGACTGTCAGCCGTCGGAACATAGAAGACTTCGACCAGATCGCCGCGTTGATGGAGTCGAAGAAAATCGCGTTATGGAGCGTGTTTTTCCTGGTGCCCACCGGGCGGGGCAGGCTCGATGACCTGCTTTCGGCGGAGGAGTTCGAAAGCATCTTCGCGAAGCTGTACTCCTTATCGAAGCGCGCGCGCTTTCACCTTAAGACCACAGAAGCCCAGCACTATCGGCGCTACATCCTCCAGCAGCAGGTTGCAGCAAAGCGTGATGGACCCCCTGAGTGCATGGATGCTCCGAATAGAGAACAGGACACTATCGGACGAGCGCCACGTGGCCTAAACGACGGCAAAGGATTTGTGTTTGTGTCACACACGGGCGAGGTGTATCCGAGCGGATTTCTGCCGTTTGCCGGAGGAAATGTGCGGTCGAAGTCGTTGAGCAAGATTTATCGCGAGTCTTCGGTCTTCCGGCATTTGCGCAATGCCGACCTGCTCGGCGGCAAATGCGGAGCATGCGAGTTCCGTCACATCTGCGGCGGCTCACGAGCAAGGGCATACGCGCTAACAGGCGATCCGATGGCAGAAGAGCCTTGCTGTTCTTACGTGCCGAATCGCCTACGCTGAGGCCTTAAGTACAAGAGGGCCTGAAAATAAGCGCAATACAGGATCGGGACGAAGCACCTAACCGCTTCCTGCTTAAGCCCCCGAGCGCAGCCTGCGGGGAATGTCGTGGGACGCAAGAACTGGATGTCTTACGCCAGTGACCGCGGCGGTCGGACGGGGCTGTGCTCACCAGCTTCGTTGCTAGTTGCAATCGGCTGGGCATCGATCCATTCGCCTACCTGCGGGATGCCTTTGCCCGTATCGGCACTCGCCCCCAGAACCAGCTCGACGAGTTGCTCCCCGACCGGTGGTTGGCGCGTGCTGCACTTTCTCTTTGAACTTGACTCGCTCAGGCGGCGCCGCAGCACTTCTTGACCTTTTTGCTGCTGCCACAGGAACAAGGCTCGTTGCGCCCGAGCTTGGGTGTAGTGCGACTATGGGCGGAGCCCGCCAGCCGATCCTTTTGGTGTCCACCAGGCTGTCTTCGTGGGCGTCTACCGAAAGGTTAACGTAAGAGATCTTGAGCGCAAGAAAGGAATTGTAGGCATGCTTGATTAGCTCCGCACTGTTTACTCTGGTGACGATCAGCGGAGGAACTGAAGTCTTGGGGCAGCCGTTGGAATGTATGGGGCAGCTAAAATGGCCCGCCACTAGCGGAGCGTAAACCTCCCTAAGACGCTCCTCGGCAAGTTTGTCATTTACTCCGACGACGATGCGGTCAGGATGCATGAAATCCCGAATGGCTGTGCCTGCCCTGAGAAACTCGGGGTTAGAGGCTACGTGATACTTGTGTCCTGTCTTGCGCCCGTAGGCTGTGAGAGCACGCAGTAACTTGCCGCCTGTCTGCAACGGGACGGTGCTCTTTTCGACAATTAATTTCGAGCTGCGCGATTCCAGCCCAATCACCCGTGCAACGCTCACTAGTTTCTGAGTTGGCCTGCCGACAATTCAGCTACCACTCTGAAATAGGAAGTTGATTTCTCTAAACTGCCGCTTATAAACGATTTGTTCGGTAAGCAGCACAGTTGGTATTTCCATAATGGGCACCTTTCATCGCTCAGGATGCGTCCCAGCAACCTCCTGCTGACCAATCTCTTTCCTCGATGCATTGGCGATTTCAAACGGGGGAGAACCCCGTCTCGTCCGTAAGCGTTACCTCGAACTGTGGAGAAAGCAGAAAAAACGGTGAGTGGCGGATTATTCGTTATATCGATAACGACGATCTACCAGACGTAGTCGATTAGGACTTTCCCAATCTGGCATTTAGCTTCGAGTACAGGCGTGAGCCCAAGCCCGCCGGAACCTCAAACTCGGCCTCATCGCCAATAAGCTTGACCACGTTATGGGTGCCGTTCAGCACCGCGGAACAGTGCTTGCAAACTTTAAAGTGTGCTTCCATGCGGGCCCGCAGTTCGGGTTCGAGAGCGTCGTCGATATAGTTCGAGACCTCTCGCCACACCTCGAGGCAGCTAATTTCGATCACCATAAAGTAGATGCCGGTACCACCATATTGTTACACCTGCTCTAAGAAAACGGGCGCACCTTTTTGTACTCGTCCCTTCCGGTCACCCACGAGCCGTCAATCCCCGGAGCCAGTGCCTCTCTCATCTGCAGACGGGCACGCAAAAGTCGTGTCTTGACGTTAGCCTCCGTTATGCCGAGTATTTTCGCTGTTTCTGCAATGCTGACGTGCTGTATGTCGCGGAGAACCAGTACTTCTCGATACTTCGGGGCCAAAGCAGCCATAGCTCTTTTAAGAGCGTCCCGGAGTTCCTTCCTTCGTAACTCGTCGGACGGAATATCGCGCCAGTCGGCGAAGTCCTTCGGGCGATATTCACCTTCCTCATCCTCGCGCTCAGGATCAATCGACTCGTACAGATGTCGCCGGTTTTTCCTGAACTTCATACGAGCTTCATTAATGGCGATCTGGATGATCCAGGTACTGAACTTGGCCTCGAAGCGGAAGTTCGGGAGGGCGTTAAAGGCCTTGAGCACTGTTTCCTGGGCCACTTCCTCTGCATCGGCAGGATTATCCAACACCCCCTTGGCCGCAAAATAGATCGCACGCTCGTAGGGCTGCACGAGCTCGTAAAAAGCCTCATGCTCTCCGTGGCAGACTCGTTGGATCAGGTTCACTTCGCGGTCGTCGGTTTGCAAGCTGGGCGCTGCCATCGTCAGATCATCAGGAATCGAAACGCGACAAACTCCGGCGGGTAGCATGATTTTACGGAAATTTGACTTGTCCCTGTACAAAAAAGAGTTGCGAGTTTCCTGTATGAGTACGAGGCAAACCCACGTCCGGTTTGCGATTTTTCTCCGCAGAGCACGTAACCTTTGGCACGCGCCTGAATCCCACCGCCCATGAGACAGGAAATCCAATGTACTCCAGCCGCTGCGGTGCGAGTGTTTGCAGCGCAACTGCTGTCAGAACCTGCGGCTGCCGGCGCCAGGACCGGGCATTGGTCGTACGACGCTAAACGGGCGCTTACGCAACATTGGCCGGAATACATGATCGAGGGCTTCTGTCTTGGCACGTTCATGATTTCGGCCTGCACGTTCGCAGCGCTGTAGATTTGACGCTCGGCGACGAAACTATCGAACTGCTGCAGTTCATCGGCGCGGCTGGTGCGCCGGTTCCGCCAGACTCGCGCAGTGACGATCTCTCCTTCCAACACGTGGCTATCATCGTCAGCGACATGGATCAGGCGTACGCCGTACTTCGCCAGAACCAGGTGCAGCAGATTTCGTCGTATCCGCAGCGGCTGCCGGACTGGAATCCGAATGCCGCTGGGATCAAGGCCTTCTACTTCCGTGACCCTGATGGTCATCCGCTGGAGGTTCTGCAATTCCCTCAGGGCAAGGGCAATCCGAAATGGCAGCAGGCCAATGGCAGGCTGTTTCTCGGAATCGACCACACAGCTATTGCGGTCTCCAACACCGGCTCCAGTCTTGCGTTCTACCGCAACCTTCTGGGTCTTCATGTTACCGGCGAGAGTGACAACTACGGCTTCGAGCAGGAGCATCTGAACAACGTGTTTGGCGCCCATTTGCGCATAACGTCCCTGCACAGTTGCAGCGGGATCGGCGTGGAGTTTTTGGAGTACATCACGCCCCGCGACGGCCGGCCTGCTCCGCAAACGCCAGTGCAACCGATATTTCACAGCACGAAACGGTTCTCTTAGTGGACAATATCGCCCGCCTGAATTCCCGCGGATATCGGCTTTACGCCCAGGCGGCCGATTCCCTCAAGTCACCCTTCCTGCTCGCCATTCGTCTTTACTGGGGATGGCAGCTCATGCAAAGCGGATGGGGCAAGCTGCATAACATTGCTGGCGTCAGCGAGTTCTTTACTTCCCTGGGATTGCCGGCTCCGTATTTCACCGCTACCGCAATTTCCTACCTCGAGCTCTTTGGAGGTGCTTTGCTGGCTCTCGGCTTAGGATCGCGCATTATCGGGTTAGTGCTCAGCGCGGACAATATGATGGCCTACATCACTGCCGATCGCCCCGCATTGATGTCCGTGTTGTCGGATCCCGGCAAGTTCTACAACGCAGATCCGTTTACCTTCCTAATGGCATCATTGCTAGTCCTCATCTTCGGTGCAGGATTCTTTTCCCTGGACAACCTCATTCGCGCCAACACATCAGCACACAAGAGGCCGGTGTCTCAGAGAGCGTCGGTTAAGACAGCTGCAGCCTAAGTTTCGAATTACGGTGCAGGGTGGCGCTCGAAATCGGCAACAGCGCGGAGAGGGAAAACCGGATACCCTTACCCTCTTGGGTTTCACCCACTACTGTGGGCAGCGTATCAGCGATGGAGCCTTCATCGTCTGGCGGATTACGGCGAAGAGGCGGATGGCCGCGAAGCCGATGGCCATCAAGGCTGAACTTCAACGCCGGAAGCATCATCCGACGGCCGAGGTCGGTGCATGGCTTCGCAAGGTTGTGCTGGGCTACTACCAATACCATGCTGTCCCGGGTAACACGACTCAGCTGCGCATCTTTCAACATCGTGTTAACTGGCTGTGGCGATGTTCTCATCCGGCGCAGCCAGCGAGCACAAGTGCGGTGGGAGCGACTTAGCCCATTCTTGAAGCGATGGATTCCCAACGCCGCATCCTCCATCCCTACCCTGATGCGCGTCTCATCGTAAGAGCCGTGTGCGTTAATCGCGCTCGTACGGATCTGCACGGAGGGCGCCCCCGGCGATGGGCGTCCCTACCGGAACAACTGAGATGGGTTCCGCTGACTTCCTTATGGTCCGTGGGATGCTGGTTCCGTGGAACAGACTATGAGCACCCCCAAGGAGACAACCGCTCGACCTCCCGAGAGATCCGACTGGCTCGCCGAAAAATGGCACGCCAAAGAAAGTCGCTGGATTTCATGAGAATTTATCGTGGAAAGACGATCGGCGAATTGTGATAGCATGCCAGGGCATGAATCGCCGAGCCTTGTTATCATCGCTGGGTATTTCGGCCGCCGCCAGCTTTACTGGCCTTTACGCCATTACCAGTTCCAGTCCCACTAAACAGACGTGGGTCGTTTCTCTCGAGAGCTTCCGAGCGAATCACGCGGATCAAATGCCGCATCTGCACTCTTATCTCGGTGGCACGTTTCTCCCGTATCTTACTCAGATCCATCGTGGTCCAAAGATGTTCTTGGACGCGATCGTTGCGCCGCACACTCCGCAGGCGCTCGTCTTGACAGCATTCTCGAGTTTTGCAGAGATGATCGAGATCCGTGGCAAAATTGCAGCTCATCCGGACATCCAACGAGCACGCGCGGATCGGGAATGCGGTGAAGCGCAGATCCTGATCACGAGTGCCGATTCTCTCCAATTTCACGCCGGGCCAACGCGCCGCCGAGACGGCATTTTTGAACTCCGGGCGTATCATGCGCCCGCGTGGCGCGATCGCCCGCCGGCTGCTGTCAACGCGGCCTTCCGTCGCGCCGGCATTCGCCCCATTCTGACTGCGTCCGCCGCCGGAGAACACGTGCCGCGATTCACGTTCCTGGTTGCCTTTGAGAGCCTCGCGGTACGCCAGGAGGCTTGGGGAAGCCTCGAGGCCGACTCGGAATGGAGCGAACTTGAGGCGAAGGTTAGCGGCGCCTCGATCTATAAGCTTGCTCCCTATTCGCCGTTGTCGTAAGCAGAGGAATCTGAAACATGGCATGGACGTTCAAAATTTTTCCTGCGATCGGCATCGCGAGAATTGGCAATCATCTGGGCAGTGCGCCACAGGACTATTACGTTGGACCGGAGATTCCGGGCACGGTGATCGTTCCGCCGGACGGGTATAAAGACTCGAGCGGACGAGTGCTACGCCAGGCCGCGCGCTTCCGCATTTATGGTTGGGAAAAAGGCGTTTTCATGGGGGAGATCACCTCCTCCGTAGCCGATATCACGTGGACCGTAGAGCTTGCCAATACCAAAGCGGCGTTTAACCAATTCACGGGCATCGGCGAACCGACCGGCCCTCTACGGAACGCGTCCGTTACCGATCGCAGTTCTCTCATGATCACACCCGGCCCTCGCACCATCGCCGGACCCAACGGCGCCGCCGTCTTCGACACTGGTCTTTTTATGGGAACGTCGGTGCCGCTCGGAGAAATTCAAACCGACTCGAGCGGCCGCCTTGTGGTGCTCGGCGGGTTCGGGAACTCCGGTTCTCCCAGCAATGCGCCGCTCACGTCGTTCGACAATAATGATGGCTGGCACGATGATGTGTCCGACGGTCCGGTCACTGCCACCGTAACATTACAAGGCAACAATCCGATTCAGGCCAGCGGCGCTTGGGTGATCTGCCCTCTGCCGCGCTTCGCACCGCCGATCTTCCACATTATTAGTCTCTATGACGCGCTGCTGCAGGTTGCCGTCGATCGTCTTGGCTACCCAGTGCCGTCGACGCCGTCGTTCACAAATGATGTGTATCCCATCCTCCAGCGCGCCATCCAGTACCAATGGGTCACTTCCAAAATCGGCAACAAGCATGCGCCTCTGCAGGCTGTCATTCCACCGCCAGCCACCACCGACCAGCGTAATATGGTCTTCCAGCAGTTGCGCGACCCGGCCACTACTCCGACTGTGGATACTCCGCACCTCATGCCGGCCATCTGGACGGATTATTTCGCCCAAGTTTTCGGAATCAGAGGTCACGGATCACCGAACACCGGTCATTGGGCGAACCATCCGCTGACTCGCACGCAATACAATGTGATGAAAAATTGGGCAGCCGGCAATTTCATCAACGACTGGGTTGGACCTCCTGCGCCCGGTACGAACATCACTCCGGACGGGCTTACTCGCGCCGCTTTGGAGAACTGTAGCGGCGGTCCGTTTTTCCCGGGAATCGAGAGCAGCTTTTTCACTCGCGATGTATACCCTTATGTAGAACCTTTCAGGCTCGATGGGACCCAACTCGAGGCCGGCGATCTCACCAAGCAGCAGGCCGTCCCCTGGCAGACAGACTTCTTCGATTGCGTATTCCAATCCCCTCTGTCGTGGTGGCCGGCCGCACACCCCGATGATGTCTTTGCTGCCAACTCGAACAACTACGTTACATGGGATCGAGGTCTGAACAGTTTTTCAGACATGGTGAATTTCTGGAGCGGTCTTGGGTTCCTGGTTCAGAGCGGCGATTCCATTATCGAGACCGAGCGAAATCTGTAGCTCACACGCATGAAGCAGTCATTCGATATTGTTGTGGCGGGCGGCGGACCCGCTGGCTCCGCTGCGGCTGTTGATCTTAGCCGGCGCGGATTCCATGTTGCATTGATCGAGGCCGCGCTAATCGAACAGTCCTCCTACGATGATTTTCGCGTCGGCGAAACGCTGCCGCCTGAAATCCGAGTGTCGTTGACCAAGCTGGGTATTTGGGAGCGGTTTTTGGCGACAGACCGCCTGGAGTCGTACGGCATCCGGTCGGCGTGGGAAACCCCTGTCGCCCGCCATCGCGATTTCCTCTTCAACCCTTACGGCTGCGGCTGGCATGTCGATCGCGCCCGATTTGACGCGATGCTCGCCTGCGCGGCCGCACGCGCCGGAGCGGAGCTTTTGACGTCTGCGCGAATTACTGGTGTTGATCAGGATGCGGATGGCCGCTGGCTTCTCGAAATCGTGCAAGAAGGGAAAAGGCGAAGGTTGTGCGGAGGCATGCTCGTCGAGGCCACGGGCCGAAAGGCTTCCCTTGTGCGCAAACTCGGTTGCCGAGGACGGGTTGTGGATCTTTTGATCGGCGCGGCGGCCTTGCTTCCGCGGCGCGAAACAACACAGGGAACCTTGATCGAGGCGGTCGAAAACGGCTGGTGGTATTCGGCGCCAGTTCCTGGCGATCGAATGATTTTCGCCTACATGACGGATTCCGACTTATGGAGAAAATCGGGCGGCTGGCGCAGCCTCTTGAAGTCAGCTCCGCTCACCTGGGAACGGGCGGGCGCCATAGAAATGTTGACTCCGATCCGCATCGTCTCTGCGGCATCCGTGCTGCGCGAGCCTGTTCATGGTCCGAACTGGATTGCCGCTGGTGATGCCGCCCTCGCCTTTGATCCCCTTTCCGGACTTGGGGTGCAGAAAGCGATCGAGAGCGGACTCCGGTCGTCTGCTGCGATCACGCGTTTCTTGGAAGGCGACGTGGAAGCGATGATGGAATACGAGAATTGGACTGTCGAGAGCTTCCGTTCGTACCTTTCGGTGCGCAGTCACTTTTATGGCAGCGTCGAGAGGTGGCCAGAATCACTCTTTTGGGAACGACGCGGGGCAGGCAATCTTGCCCGCAGCCGGCTTCCAACCGGCGGTAACCACTAGTCTTAACCCTCTCAGTTGCGACAGCCTTGCTGACGGCCGGCTGGTTTCCGAGTGTCCCGTCATCCGCTCGAAAGGGGGCCCTCGGCAAACGACGTGTACGGTTGCGCGGGCGAGCAGATCCCTAACATCATTCAGGCAGACCGTCGCCCGCGATACAGCATGTTCCCCGACCACTGGACTGTGCGTTGCCAGGGCCTGCAGCCGTCACTGCTCCGAGTGACCCGCCGGAAATTGCTTGCGTGCGATGCAGGTGACCACCGTGCCTGGGTCTGTTGGGATGATTTGAAGTTCATTCCCGCCTTCATCGATGACGAAAAAGGCGTGAGCGGTGAAGCCTCCAGGCGAAACTTGAACCTCATAGGTTCCTGTGCAATCGGGGTTCACCGTATAGATCCCGGTTTCCGTTTGTGGAGTTACGTTGCCGTCTATGCTTACGATTCCAGTAGCTGTAATTGTGCCCTTTCCGTCGAAGGTATCCAGAATGACTCCGGCGAAAAGGGAGGCGGCCGCGGGCGCCGGGTTTGTAAAGAATCCGGCATCTTTCTCTGCGAAGGTGCCCTTCAGGGTAGCGTTGGAGCATCCTTTGTTCTGGGCGTTCGCCATGGGCGTTACGCCCAGAGCGAGTACGGTGATTGCGGCG
>Ga0182038_10001415_pt1 | contig 12481 bp, 9 predicted proteins | sample sta12Can44000108_FD_125976 | JGI IMG/M metagenome (GOLD analysis project Ga0182038, IMG submission 125976) | Lab enrichment of tropical soil microbial communities from Luquillo Experimental Forest, Puerto Rico - statanox.12C.anox.44.000.108 | ecosystem: Environmental > Terrestrial > Soil >...
CGGCCGGCTCCTTCACGCCCGGTTCCGTGGCGGGCATCTCGTTCGACACCGGGCTCTTCCTCGGCGTCGGCACGCGCAGCTTCACCATCCCGGCGAACGCCGCGACGGGGACGGTCATCCACTTCTACTGCCGGAACCACATGTCGATGATGGTGAACGCTGCCACGGCGCGGATCACCATCGGACCACCGGGCACGACGCCGAACACGCCGACGACCCCGACGACCACGCCGACGATGCCGAGCCCCAGCGGCTACTAGCGAGCAGCGCCGCCGGCCTCGAAGCGCGCCGAGGAGACCGGACTCACTTGCGGTCGGAGGCGATCCGGATCGCCTCCTCCACGAGCGCGTCCTCGAGCTCCTCGGCCTTCATCCGCTTCACGATCTTGCCGGCCTTGAACAGGAGCCCCACGCCGTTGTGGCCATAGGCGACGCCGACGTCGGCGGCGCTCGCCTCGCCTGGGCCGTTCACCTCGCAGCCCATCACGGCCACGTTCACCTCGCCCTTGAGGTGCCCGAGGCGCTGCTCCACCCGCTCCGCGACGGGGATCATCGCGACCGAGCAGCGCCCGCACGTCGGGCAGGCGGTGAGCGTCGCTCCGCCGAACTTGAGCCCGAGCGACTTGAGGAGGACGCGCGCGACCCTGGGCTCCTCCACCGGGTCGGCCGCCAGCGAGACGCGGAGGGTGTCGCCGATGCCGTCGGCGAGGAGGATGCCGAGCCCGGCGGCGCTCTTGACCGCCCCGGAGAGGAGCGTGCCGGCCTCGGTGACGCCGAGGTGGAGCGGGTAGTCGAACCGCTGCGCGAACAGGCGGTTCGCCTGCACCGTCATGGCGACGTCGTGCGCCTTGAGCGACACCTTGATCTCGCGGTAGCCCTCGTCCTCCAGGAACTGGATGTGGCGCGCGGCGCTCTCCACCATGCCCTCGGCGGTGGGCCAGCCGTGCTTCGCCACGATGTCGTCCTCGAGCGAGCCGGCGTTGACGCCGATGCGGATCGGGACCTGCCGCTCGCGCGCCGCCTTGACCACCTCGCGCACCCGCTCGCGAGAGCCGATGTTGCCGGGGTTGAGGCGGATGCAGTGCATCCCGGCGTCGATCGCCGCGAGCGCCAGGCGGTAATCGAAGTGGATGTCGGCCACCAGCGGCACCGGCGTGTCGCGCACGATGGCCGGCAGCGCCGCGGCCGCGTCCTTGTCGGGGACGGCGAGCCGCACGATGTCCGCCCCGGCCTCGGCGAGCGCGCGGATCTGCGCCAGCGTGCCGGCGACGTCGGTCGTGTCCGTGGTCGTCATCGACTGGACCGAGATCGGGGCGCCGCCGCCCACCTGCACCGCGCCTACCCGCACCGGTCGCGTCTTCCGGCGCGCCGCGATGGCGGAGATCCCCTGGTGGTCGTAGGCACCCATGCGTGGCTTCTCCGGAAAAAAGAAAGAGGCCCGCCGCGGCGGGCCTCTTCCTGTTAACGCGGGCGGCGGGTCGCCGCCAAGCGGGCTGGCTACTTCCTCGCCAGCTCCTGATCGATGAGGCTCTTGAACTCCTCGTACGGCTGCGCGCCGGTGAGCTGGTAGCCGTTGATGAAGAAGGCCGGCGTCCCGGTCACCCCCACCTTGGAGCCCGCTGCCTTGTTCGCCTCGACGACCTTGGCCTTGTCGCCGGAGTCGATGCACTTGTCGAACTTGCCCTGGTCGAGGCCGAGCTCCTTCGCGTACCCCTTCAGCGCCGGGACGTCGAGCTTCTGCTGGCTCGCGAAGAGCTTCTCGTGCATCTCCCAGTACTTGCCCTGGTCGGCGGCGCACTGCGCGGCCTCGGCGGCCTTCGCGGCGTGCGGGTGGAAGGGGAGCGGGAAGTCGCGGTACACGAGCCGCACCTTGCCGTCGTAGTTCTTCATGACCTGCTTCACCGTCTCCTCGGCCTTCGAGCAGTAGGGGCACTCGAAGTCGGAGAACTCGACGATCGTGACGGGCGCGGTGGCCGGCCCCTTCGACGGGCCTTCGGCGGCGACCTCGACGCGCGGCGGCTTGAGGTTCACCTCGACGTTCAGCTCCTTCTTCAGCCGATCGACGTACGCGTTCTGCGCCGCCTGCATGGCCGGCCGCTCCATGTACTGAGCGATCTGATCCTTGACCTGCTCGAACGGCGGGAGCGGCTGGCGCTTCGACTGCTCGTCGTAGAACTGCTTCATCTCGGCGTCGGTCGGCTTCTTGACCTTCTCCGTCACCTCGCGCTTCCACAGCGCCTCGGCGGTGATGTTCTCCGACTTGGCCTTCTGCTCGACGAGCTTGCGCACCAGCAGCTGGTCGAGCACCTGCTTGCGCTGGTCGAACATCTGCGCGTCGAGCTCGGCCGCGGTGATGCTCCCGCCGTTCCACTTGGCGACGGGCGCGCTCTGATCGGCGCCAGCCGTCTTCGCCTCGGTGGTGGTGGGCTTCTGGCAGGCCAGTGCCAGGGTCAACGTGAAGAGGCCGAGGACGAAGCGTTTCATGGTGCTCCCAGGGCAGTTGGACAGGGATTCGAAGCGCGGGATTCTGTCGAGGAACACTTGGAGCGTCAATCCATTTCCGGGCGGAAGCCCGCGGCCGTCCGGGGGTTTCCGGCCGCGACGCGCCGGCATGACAAGCGCTCGTGGAACGGCTAAACAGACCGCGCACACCGCGATCAGGGGGAGAGATGGCCCAGCACGAGCGCCTCGTCATCATCGGAGCCGGCCCCGCCGGCTACACCGCCGCCCTGTACGCGTCGCGCGCCAACTTGTCGCCCCTCGTGTTCGAGGGGCTCCAGCCGGGCGGGCAGCTCACCATCACCACCGACGTCGACAACTACCCCGGGTTCCCGGAGGGCATCCTCGGCCCCGAGCTGATGGACAAGATGCGCCGCCAGTCCGAGCGCTTCGGCACGCGCTTCGTGCTCGGCGAGGTGACGCGGGTGGACTTCTCGCGCCGTCCGTTCCAGCTCTGGCAGGACGATCAGCTCTACACGGCCGACGCCGTCGTCATCGCCACCGGGGCGTCCGCCAAGTGGCTCGGCATCCCGAGCGAGGGGGCCTACCGCGGCAAGGGCGTCTCCGCCTGCGCGACGTGCGACGGCTTCTTCTTCCGCGGGGTCGACCTGGCCGTCGTCGGAGGCGGCGACACGGCCGTCGAGGAGGCGACCTTCCTGACCAAGTTCGCCACCAAGGTCACCCTCGTCCACCGCCGCGACGAGCTGCGCGCCTCGAAGATCATGCAGGAGCGGGCGCGCGCCAATCCCAAGATCGATTTCGCCTGGAACAGCGTGGTGGACGAGGTGCTCGGCGACGGCAAGTCCGTCACCGGCCTGCGGCTGAAGAGCACGGAGGACGGGGCGACGCGCGTCCTGCCCGTGAAGGGGCTCTTCATGGGCATCGGCCACGAGCCGAACACCGCCATCTTCAAGGGCCAGCTCGAGATGAACGAGGTGGGCTACCTCACGACGCGGCCGCCCTCCAGCGCGACCAGCGTGAAGGGCGTCTTCGCGGCCGGCGACGTGGCCGACCCGACCTACCGGCAGGCCATCAGCGCCGCTGGCTCCGGCTGCGTCGCGGCCATCGACGCGGAGCGCTTCCTCGGTGAGCACGCCACCGAGACCTGGGACTGAGCGACTGAGCGTGTTCGTCCCCCTCTCCCCCGGCGGGGAGAGGGCCGGGGAAAGGAGGCGGCGGCCCATGAAGATGATCGACGTCGGTGAGAAGGACCGCACCGACCGCGTCGCGGTGGCGCGCGGCTTCGTCGCCATGGCGCCCAGGACGGTCGGCATCGTCCGGCGCGGCGAGTCCGAGAAGGGCGACGTGCTCGCGGCGGCGCGGCTCGCGGGGATCCTCGCGGCGAAGAAGACGCCCGAGATCGTCCCGCTCTGCCACCCTATCGCGCTCACCGGCATCGACGTGGAGGCCGTCCCTCGCGCACGCGGCGTCGAGATCACGGCCACGGTCCGCACCACCGACCGCACCGGCGTCGAGATGGAGGCGCTCTCGGCGGTCTCGGCCGCCTGCCTCACCGTCTACGACATGCTGAAGCGGTACGAGCGCGGCATGCGCATCGAGGCGCTGGAGCTCATCGAGAAGCGGGGCGGCCGGTCGGGGCACTGGAGGCGCGCCGCGGCTCCGGCGAGAGCCCCAGCAGCGCGAGCGCGTTCGCGCCGCACACGCGCCGGATGACCGCCGCGGAGAGGCCCGCCTTGGCGAGCCGCCCCGCCGCGCGAGGCAGGGCGAGCAGGTCGCCGGCGCCCTCGCCCGCCCCCGAGCCGAGCACGATCCCGTCCGGCCCGAGGGACCCGACGAGCCGCGCCGCCTCGGCCAGCGGGTCGCCGCCGCCGGCGGAGAGCGAGAGCCCCGCCGCATAGCCGCAGGCGCGGATCATCTTCACCGTGCGCCCGTCCGCGCGCAGCACCAGCACGCGCGCGGGATCGAGGTCGTGCTCGCGCAGGAGCGCCAGCGCGCGGCGCGTGATGCGCTCCTTGTCGCGCCACGGCGTGTGCACCACGACCGGCCGCCGCAGCTCGCGCGCGAGCTCGAGCTGGCGCACGAAGATCGCCTCCTCGCGCGGGCCGTCCTCCTCCAGGCCGATGGCTCCCACCGCCAGCACGTGCCGCCGACCGAGATAGTCCGGCAGCTCGGCCAAAAGCGCCTCCAGCCCGCGCCAGGGGATCCGACGCGGGTGCAGGCCCAGCGCGGCGTACCCCGCGATCCCGGCGCGCCGCAGCCGACGCAGCGCGCCCGGCGCCAGCGCGTCCCAGGAGCGGCGCAGCGCCTCGGCCGTCGCCGGCACCACCGCGTCGCCCGCCGCCGCGAGCCCCCCCGTCACCCCGAAGAAGCGCAGGTCGTCGAGGTCGCCGCGCCGGAGCGCCACCGGGTGCAGCTCGGCGTCGAAGTACTCCATCGGCTTCGAGCGTAACGCGGACCCGAGGCGCCGGCGACCGGCCCGCTCCGAGTCCAGCCCCTCTCCCCAGCCGGCGGCAGCGCCTTCGGCGCTTGCGCTCGCTAGCGCGAGCGGCCGCCGGCTGCGCCGACTTCTGGGTCGGGGGCTCCGCCCCCGACACCCCCGCCCCTGGCGGCGGGGCGAGGGTGACGAGACGTACCGTTCGTGATCGACCCCTCTCCCCCACCCGAGGGAGAGGGGGCCGCACCACGTGTTGACAAGCGCTCCGCGACGGAGTCGAGGCTCACGGCACCGCCGGCACGCCCTCGTACCGGGGATCGGAGGCGGCCTCGAACGCTCCGCCCGGGCCGACACCGGCCGCCTGGGCGTTCGGCCAGCGCGCGGGCTGGAACGAGAGCTGGTGCCCCCGGGCGACGAGGGCGTGCGCGGTGGCGGCCTCGAGCCCGTTCGGCTCGACCTGGACCACGTCGGGCGTGTGCTGGTGGTGGATCCGCGGCGCCGCCAGCGCCTCGTCGATCCGCATCCCGTCGTCGATGACGTGCACGATCGCCTGGGCCACCGCGGTCGGGATGCGCGAGCCTCCCGCGGCCCCGACCGCGAGCGCGAGCCGCCCCTGCCGGTCGAGGACGAGCGTGGGCGCCATCGACGAGAGCGGGGTCTTCCTCGGGGCGACCGCGTTCGGACCTCGGCCCACGAGCCCATAGGCGTTGGCCGTGCCCGGCGCGCGGTCGAAGTCGTCCATCTCGTCGTTGAGGAGCAACCCCGTCCCCGGCACGACGAGGCAGCTCCCGAAGTAGTAGTTGACGGTGGTCGTGAGCGCGACCGCGTTCCCCTCCCCGTCCACCACCGAGAGGTGGCTCGTCTCGCCGCGCTCGCGATCGACCGTCACCTGGGCGGCGGGCGTGGCGCGCTCGCCGATCGCCTCGTGGAGCGCGGCCGCGAAGTCGTGGCTCGCCATCTCCGCCGCGGCGGCCTCAGCGCCGGGCACCTGATCCGGATCGCCGAGGAGCGCCGCGCGGCGAGCGTAGAGCCGCTTCTCCGCTTCGATCATGACGTGCAGGAAGTGCTCGGGGCGGTAGCCGCCCGCGCGAGGGTCCTCCGGCTCGAGCGCGCCGAGGAGACCGAGGAGGATGGCGCCGCCGGCCGACGGCAGCGGCATCGTGAGGATGCGGTGGCCCCGGTACCGCCCCTCGAGCGGCGCCCGCTCCCGGACCCGGTAGCGCGCGAGGTCCTGCTCGGTGAGGAGCCCTCCGCGCGACCGGACCGCGTCGACGATCCGGCGCGCCAGCGGGCCGCGGTAGAAAGCGTCGGGGTCGTTGCCCAGCAGCCGCAACGTCCGGGCCAGGTCGCGCCGCACGAGGCGGGCGCCCGGCGCCAGCGCGACGCGGGCCCCGTCCGGATCGCGCCCGACGAGGAACTCGCGGCTCGCGCCCGCGTCGCCGCGCAGACACGCGAGGCGCTCCTCGGCCCGGCTCGCGTAGACGTGCCCGACGCGGAAGCCGCGCTCGGCGATCTGCGCCGCCGGTTCGACCAGGCGGGCGAGCTCCTTCGTCCCGAAGCGCCGCGCCAGCTCGGCGTACCCCTTGACCGCGCCCGGCACCGCCACCGCCAGCGCTCCGTCGAGCGACGCGCGCGGGGAGACGCCGGGCCGGCTGAAGAGGTCGGGCGTCGCCGCGGCGGGCGCGACCTCGCGGAAGTCGAGCGCGTACGCCCGCCCCTCGCGCGCCACCCAGACCAGCGCGAACCCCCCGCCGCCCAGGCCCGAGCTCTGCGGCTCGACCACGGACAGCGCGAACGCCGCCGCCACGGCTGCGTCCACGGCGTTCCCACCGCGTCGGAGCACGAGGGCCCCAGCCTCGCTGGCGAGCGGGTGGGACGCGGCGACGGCGCCGCCGGAGGATACCGCCAGGGTGGAGAGCGCGATCGACAGCAGCGACGCGAGCGCGGGCATGGTGCCCTTCTACTTCAAGCGATCGGCCGACGCCTGCGCCGAGGCTCTCCGACCCTCTCCCCCACCGGGGGAGAGGGCCAGGGAGAGGGGGCTAGCGCGTGGCGAGGGGTGACGAAACACGCAGAGTCGCGGGCAGCCCCGCTCTCCGCTTGACCGAGATTGGCCGGCGCGCCTAGCGTCGCCCCACCTATGGCCAACCCTCGCCGCCGCACACCCGTCGCCGCCATCGTCCTCGCCGCCGGCAAGGGGACCCGGATGAAGACCCGCCGCGCCAAGGTCCTGCACGAGGTCTGCGGGCGGCCGCTGGCGTACTACCCCGTCAAGCGCGCCCTCGAGGCGGGAGCCGATCCGGTGGTGGTCGTCGTCGGCCACCAGGCGGAGGAGGTCGAGGCCGCGCTCCGCGCCCTCCTGCCGGACGCGCCGCTGCGCTTCGCGGTCCAGAAGGAGCAGCTCGGGACGGCCCACGCCGTGCTCTCGGCGCGCTCGGCGCTGCGCGGCTTCGACGGCGAGGTGCTCATCCTGTCCGGGGACACGCCGCTGCTGACGACCGAGACCCTGCGGACCGTGGCGCGCCGGCGAGGGCGGGCGGCGCTCGCCTTCGCCACGATGACGCTCGAGAACCCGACCGGCTACGGCCGCGTCGTGCACGCGCCGCACGGCGGCCCGGCGCTGGTGGTCGAGGAGAAGGACGCCACGGCGGAGGAGCGGCTCATCCACGAGGTCAACGCGGGGCTCTACTGCGCCGACGCGGCCTTCCTGTGGAAGACGCTGTCGCGCGTCGGCTCGAAGAACGCCCAGCGCGAGTTCTACCTGACCGACCTCGTCGCGCTCGCCGCCGACGGCCCGGGCGCCGTGGCGGCGCGCGTCCCGCCGCTGGAGGCGGCCGGCGTGAACGATCAGGAGGAGCTGTCGCTCGCCGCGCGCGCGCTGACGCGCCGGCTGGCCGAGGAGCTCATGGAGTCGGGCGTCACCATCGAGGACCCGGAGCGCTTCGATTGCGACGAGGGCGTGCAGGTCGCGCCCGACACGGTGATCGAGCCGAGCGTTCGGCTGCGCGGGACGACGCGGATCGGCACCCGCTGCCGCATCGGGCAGGGCTCGATCCTGACCGACACGACCGTCGCCGACGGAGCCGTCGTCAAGCCGTACTGCGTCTTCGATCAGGCGGCGATCGGACCGGGTGCGGCCGTGGGGCCCTTCTCGCGCCTCCGGCCCGGGGCGGACGTGGGCGCCGGCGCGCACGTGGGCAACTTCGTGGAGCTCAAGAAGACGCGCCTGGGCGCGGGCGCCAAGGCGAACCACCTCACCTACCTCGGCGACGCGACCGTCGGCGCGGGGACCAACGTCGGCTGTGGCACGGTGACCTGCAACTACGACGGGGAGAAGAAGTACCCCACCACCATCGGCGAGCGCGCGTTCATCGGCTCCGACGCCATCCTGGTGGCGCCCATCACCATCGGTGACGGCGCCTACGTGGCGGCCGGCTCGACGCTCACCGAGGATGTGCCAGCTGGGGCGCTCGCGCTCGGCCGCTCGCGGCAGGTCAACAAGGACGGGTGGGTGGCGGAGCGGCAGGCCGAGCGGTCCTCCGCCTCCACCGCCGCCCGCCCGAGTCGGGCCAAGGGGCGCTCGAGCGCCCGCCGCGCGGGTCGCGCGGCCGGATAGGAGGGTCGTGAGCGCCCGGCGGCGGTCCGGGGCCGGAACCCGTGGTATGACGGCAGCCTATGTGCGGAATCGTTGGCTACGTCGGGTCGCGGCCGTGTGTCGACCTCATCGTCTCCGGCCTCAGGAAGCTCGAGTACCGCGGCTACGACTCGGCCGGCGTGGCGGTGGTCGGGCCGTCGGGCCTCGCCGTGGCGCGCTCCAAGGGCAAGCTCAGGAACCTGGTCGGCCTCCTGGCCAGCCAGCCGCTGCCCGGGACGACCGGCATCGGCCACACCCGGTGGGCGACCCACGGCAAGCCCTCCGACGAGAACGCGCACCCGCACTGCTACCGAGGGGTGGCGGTGGTCCACAACGGCATCATCGAGAACCACCTCGAGCTGAAGAGCGCGCTCTCGGCGAAGGGGCACGTCTTCTCGAGCGAGACCGACACCGAGATCTTCGCCCACCTCATCGCCGACGCGCTCGAGGACGGCGCGCAGGACCTGGGCGCGGCGGTGCGGGCGGCGCTCTCGCAGGTGTCCGGCACCTACGCCATCGCGGTCGTCTCGGCGAAGCGCCCGGACGAGATCGTGGCCGCCAAGAACGCCTCGCCGCTCGTGGTCGGGTTCGGGCAGGGCGAGAGCTTCCTCGCCTCCGACGTGCCTGCCATCCTCGAGCACACCCGCGACGTGATCTACCTGGAGGAGGGGGAGCTGGCGCTCCTCACCGCGCGGGGCGTCCGCGTCGAGGGCCCCGACGGGCGCCCGCTCGATCGCAAGCCGCGCCGGATCGAGTGGAGCGCCGTGGCCGCCGAGAAGGAGGGCCACAAGCACTTCATGCACAAGGAGATCTTCGAGCAGCCGCGGGCGGTCGCGGACACCATCCGCGGCCGCATCTCGCTCGAGCAGGGCGACGTGGCGCTCGACGGGATCGATCTCTCCGAGGAGCAGGCGCGCGGCCTGGAGCGCCTGGTCGTGGTGGCGTGCGGGACGAGCTGGCACGCGGGCTGCTCCGGCGCGCAGATGATCGAGTCGCTGGCGCGGCTGCCGACCGAGGTGGAGCTGGCGAGCGAGTTCCGGTACTCCGACCCCATCGTCGGCCCGCGCACGCTCGTCATCGCCGTCTCGCAGTCGGGCGAGACCGCCGACACGCTGGCGGCGGTGAAGGAGGCGAAGCGGCGCGGCGCGCCCGCCATCGCCATCTGCAACGTGGTGGGATCGGCCATCCCGCGCGAGTGCGCCGAGTCGAGCGCACCGGGTGCGCCACGCGGCACGCTCTACACGCACGCCGGACCGGAGATCGGCGTCGCGTCGACGAAGGCGTTCACGACGCAGCTGGCCGCGCTCTTCCTCGTCGCGGTGAAGCTGGGGCGGCTGCGCGGGACGCTCTCGGCCGAGGCCGCCCGGACGCAGCTCGAGGCGCTGCGGCAGGTGCCGCTCTGGATGGATCAGGTGATCCGCCAGGAGCCGTCGGTGATGCCGGTGGCGAAGCGCTGCGTCCAGGCCCGCGACGTCCTCTTCCTCGGCCGCGGAGCGCAGTTCCCGGTCGCGCTGGAGGGGGCGCTCAAGCTGAAGGAGATCTCGTACATCCACGCCGAGGGCTACGCCGCCGGCGAGATGAAGCACGGCCCCATCGCGCTCATCGACGAGGCGCTGCCCGTCGTCGTGCTCGCGACGAAGGAGCCCGCGTACGAGAAGACGCTCGGGAACATGGAGGAGGTGCGCGCCCGCGGCGGGCACGTCTTCGCGGTGGTCTCGGAGGGCGACACGCTCGCCGCGGGGCTGGCGGAGGTGGCGCTGACGGTGCCGCAGGCGCCGCCGCTGCTCTCGCCGCTGCTCTCGATCCTCCCGCTCCAGTTCCTCGCGTACCACGTCGCGGATCTGAAGGGGACGGACGTGGACCAGCCGAGGAACCTCGCGAAGAGCGTGACGGTCGAGTAGCCGCCGGTCGCGGCCGGGGTTACCCGCGCCGCCCTGCGCCCGCGCGCGCGTCGGCGCCCGTGCTCCGCGCCGCCGGGGAACCCATGGCCGGAACGCGCGAACTTCGGACTCGTGCGCGGCGCTGCGGAACTCGCGCTGCGGGTTCGCGCCTTCGGCGCGCCGCAGCGCTTCGAGCAGTCCTCGCGCCGCCACTCTCCGTGAACCTGGCGCGTTCCGGCAAACATGGTCCTCGATGCGGCGCTTCGCAATGGCGCCGCCGCGTGCGCCGGCGCTGCTCGGCCTGGACTTGCTGCGCCTACTCGGTCCGTTCGCCCTGAGCCCTTCGACTTCGGCCGCTCCGCGGCCTACGCTCAGGACAGGCTCCGCGCCGCCGCAGGCGGCGCGTAGTCGAAGGGCGAACGTACGTCGCGAGCGATCAGCTCCCCGCCAGCCTCCGCGCCAGCCGCCCCACCAGCCGGATCGCGCTGTCGACGCGCTCGCTCCAGGGATCACCGCACGAGATGCGGATGCTGCCGGCGTGGGCGCCGGAGGCCGAGAAGATGTGCCCCGGCGCGATCGACACGCCCATCTCGAGGGCGCGGGCGTGCAGCTCGAGCGCGTTCACCGCGGGGGGCATCTCCACCCACAGGAAGCAGCCGCCGCGCGGGCGCGAGACGCGGGTGCCGGGCGGGAACTCCGCCGCCACCGCCGCGGCGGCGCGGACGACGTTGTGCTCGAGGCGGGCGCGCAGCGCGCGCAGGTGGCGGTCGTAACCGCCCTCGGCCAGGAACCGCGCCACCGCGCGCTGCGGCAGCGTCGCGGTCGCGACGCTGGTCGTGAACTTGAGCACCTCGACCCGATCGTGCCAGCGGCCGGGCGCGATGAACCCGATCCGGAAGCCGGGGGCGAGCGTCTTCGAGAACGACCCGCAGTACATGACGGTTCCGTCGCGGTCGAACGCCTTGGCGGGCCGCGGGCGCGCCGGCCCGAAGGCCAGGTCGCCGAAGACGTCGTCCTCGAGCAGCGGGACCGCGCGGTCGGCGAGCAGCTCGACGAGCCGCTGCTTCGCGTCGTCCGGCATGCAGCTCCCGAGCGGGTTCGAGAAGCTCGGGACGGCCAGCACGGCCGCGACGCGCCGCTCGAGCATCCGCCGCGCCAGCTCGTCGACGTCCAGGCCGGTCTCGGGATGACAGGGCACCTCCATGACGCGAAGGCCCAGCGCCTCCACCGCGAGGAGCGTCCCGTAGTAGGCGGGCGACTCCACCGCGACCGTGTCGCCGCGGGAGGTGACGGCGAGGAGCGCCAGCTGGAGCGCCTCGGTGGCGCCGCTCGTGATGACGAGGTCGTCCTCCGAGAGCTGGCACCCCGCGGCGACCGCGCGCTGCGCGATGAGCCGCCGCAGCGCGTGCAGCCCCGGGGGGTAGGCCACGTCGATCCCGCCGGTCGCGGAGCGCCGGGCCTCGGCCGCGACCGCCCGCGCCAGCGCCCGGGTCGGGAGGAGGGCGGGAGCCGGGGTCGCCGTCCCGAGGTGGACGAGGGCCGGATCGCCGGCCGCTCGGTAGATCCCGGCGACGAGCGCGCTCACGCCGTCGAGCGAGGTGGGCGCATGAGGAGCGGGCGCCGACGGGCGCGGTACGGGCAGCACCGCGCGAGCCTTCACGTAGTACCCGGAGCGGGGTCGTGCCTCGACCAGGCCTGCCGCCTCGAGCTGCGCCAGCGCCTGCAGCACGGTCGACGCGGAGACGCCCTCGTCGACGCGCATCTTCCTGACGGACGGGAGCTTTTCGCCAGGCGCCAGCGTCCCGTCCTCGACGGCTCGCGCGAAACGGCGCGCGATCGCCTCGTACCGGGGCAACCCTCGCTCGCCTCCGACGGTGTCGATCGTGCGGTCCACTGCGGCAAGATAGCACACATCGGCCACATCCGTATCTGTACCGGTATCAGAACGCGTTTGCTGTATCTGTACTTATCCCGGCACTGAGTTACGTTGCGGCCATGGAAACGAGCACGTGGCTTCAGCAGCGCAACGTCCCAGGCCGGGAGGAGCACTCCCGGTTCCCCTTCCTGCACCACG
>Ga0182038_10001416_pt1 | contig 12481 bp, 15 predicted proteins | sample sta12Can44000108_FD_125976 | JGI IMG/M metagenome (GOLD analysis project Ga0182038, IMG submission 125976) | Lab enrichment of tropical soil microbial communities from Luquillo Experimental Forest, Puerto Rico - statanox.12C.anox.44.000.108 | ecosystem: Environmental > Terrestrial > Soil >...
AGCTTTAAATTATTTTCTAAGCAAACTTGTTTAATTTGTTCAATATCAATAAAATTATAACAACTTCCGCCTCCACGATTGGCTGTATTTTCTAATGAAACCAAGGTGCTTAATGGTTTATGTACATCATCCGGATTAATGGCATCTTTTACCTGAGCGGCAGTAATTCTGCCCCGGTCTCCTTGTAATAACCTAACAGAACATCCACTGTTAAATGCAATGCCACCGCCTTCGTATTGGTAAATGTGAGAAAGCGTATCACAAATTACCTCATCTCCCGGTTGTGTATGTACTTTAATAGCAATTTGATTGGTCATGGTACCACTTGGGCAGAATAATCCGGCATCTTTTTTAAAAAGAGCAGCCATTTTGTTTTCCAGTTCAATTACGGTAGGGTCTTCACCAAAAACATCGTCACCAACTTTTGCTTTAAACATATATTCAAGCATAGCGTGAGAGGGTCGTGACACAGTATCGGAGCGATAATCGATCAATTCCTGATTCATGCTGCGAAGATAATACTCAATAATCAGAGAAATAAATTTGGGGATAATTGAGAATATGGTGTGGTAAGATTAAAAAATGTGCATAATTGAATGGGAAGGCTGTTATGCTGTTTTTTCAATTAATGAAGATGCTTTCTTTTAATAAGCTTCTGAAATTAAACCTTTACTTTTGGCTGAATTAAACTTTTTTTGAATGATATTAGTTGGCGTTGCAATTGTTGGCATTATAGCAGGAGTTATGTCGGGGTTATTTGGTATTGGAGGAGGTATTATAATTGTACCTGCCCTGATTGCTTTTTTGGGAATGGATATATTAAATGCCAATGCCACTTCTCTTGCAGCAATGTTGTTGCCTGTTGGTATTCTTGGTGTAATAAACTATTATAAAGCAGGCTATATTAAAATAAAAGATTCATTATGGATTTCGGGTGGCCTATTAATCGGTTCGTATGTTGGAGCTAAACTTGCATTATCTGTAAACATCCATCTCCTTGCAAAATTTTATGCTTTATTTCTTTTGTATGTAGCTGTAAGTTATCTTAATATCCCTTCATTTATCGGAGGTAAAAAAAAGAATGAGCAGGCTTTGCCCGAGGCAAACCCCCAAAAACATTCGCTTTGGCAATTCTCCGTTCTGGGGGTTTTAGCCGGTGTAATAGCAGGCATGTTTGGCAAAGGCGGTGGAATTGTTATTGTTCCTGTACTTACAAAATTTTTTCATTATAATCCTAAAGCGGCAACTGCAACTTCACTGGCGGCATTACAATTGCCTGTAGGCTTGCCCAGCGTTATTGTATACGCCCAGAGTGGGCATTTTAACTGGCTATTTGCTGTACTTATGGCATGTGGAATTGTTGCAGGAGTTTTCTTTGGTTCAAAAGTTGCTTTACAACTGCCTGTTTCTACATTTAAAAAAGTATATGCCGTTTTTTTGGTTGGTGTATCTGTTTATATGGTTATCAAATATTTATAGTTTACTAATTGATAAAGAAATGTTTTTGTCCTAATAATTTTGTAATTAGTAGGGTTGTAAACATTGTGGGCAACATTTTTGGTAAAAACTACCTAATTCCGTTGTTTTAATGTAACTTTGCACGCCTTTGTAAAAAAAGGTATTTTTTAACGCTGCTTTATTGCAGTTTATACAACTTTTTGCGTCTATATACGTTTAGTACATTAATTAGTAATAATATACCATGAGGCAGCTCAAAATTGCAACCCAGATTACCAACAGAGATTCTCAAGCCGTAGAAAAGTATCTGCAGGAAATTTCTAAAATTCCGATGATCACTCCCGAAGAGGAAACAACACTGGCACAGAAAATCAAAATGGGCAATCAGAGAGCATTAGATAAATTGGTGCAAGCCAATTTACGTTTTGTTGTTTCGGTTGCAAAACAGTACCAACATCAAGGGTTATCGCTAAGCGATCTCATCAACGAGGGAAATCTCGGCCTTATAAAGGCGGCACAACGCTTTGATGAAACTAAAGGGTTTAAATTTATTTCTTATGCCGTATGGTGGATTCGTCAATCTATCTTACAGGCGTTGGCAGAACAAGGCAGATTAGTCCGTTTGCCTCAAAACAAAATCGGAACTTATAACAAAGCCAATAAAGCTTACATGGCTTTTGAACAAGAACACGAACGTGAACCGTCTACCGAAGAATTGAGCGAAATTCTGGAAATGAGTGAAACAGAAATCAACAACATTTTCCAGAGTAATACTCGTCATACTTCATTAGATGCACCCGTTCATGAAGCAGAAGATGTTGCAATGGGTGATTTGTTGGAAGGAAGTGATGATACGGATGATGATGTAATGAAAGATTCTTTGAGAGAAGAAATTCGCCGGGTTTTAAAATCATTAAGTCCAAGGGAAGCAGAAATTGTAAATGCTTATTTTGGTTTGGATGGAGAAAACGGCGTAACTATCGAGCAAATTGGTATGAAATACGATCTTACAAAAGAACGTATCCGCCAAATCAAAGAAAGAGCCATTAAGCGTTTGCAGAAAGCCCGCTACAGCAACGCTTTAAAAGCATATTTAGGTTAGTAGGAAAAAGGTAAAGTTGTAGATACCCTTTGATCTTTTTCAAAGGGTATTTTGTTTTGAGTATCTATTTAGCTTATCCCCAAGCAGCAATTTAATGTGAATAATATCACAATGCAAAAACCATTGTATCCTTATTTTTGAAGATTGAAATAATAAATTTATCTATCATGACTAACGAATCAGCAGAAAAAGTACATGTTTTAATTATAGGATCGGGGCCTGCCGGTTATACTGCAGCTATATATGCAGCCCGTGCAAATATGAAACCTGTTTTATATCAGGGAATACAACCCGGAGGTCAATTAACCATTACAACGGAAGTTGAAAATTATCCGGGTTATCCTGAAGGTATTCAAGGGCCGGAAATGATGATTCAGTTTGAAAAACAAGCTACCAGAATGGGTGCAGATATTCGTTACGGATTAGCTACAAAAGTAGATTTTTCAGTTCAGCCCTTTAAAGTTTGGATTGACGAAGAAAGATTAATTGAAGCAGATGCAGTGATTATAGCTACAGGTGCTTCTGCAAAATGGTTAGGTATCCCGAGCGAACAAAAATTGAATGGAATGGGTGTTAGTGCCTGTGCCGTTTGTGATGGGTTTTTCTTCAGAGGTAAAGAAGTAGCTATAGTAGGTGCAGGAGATACTGCTGCAGAAGAAGCTTTATATCTTTCAAAGCTTTGCACCAATGTTCACATGATTGTTCGCAGAGATCAAATGCGTGCAAGTAAAATAATGCAAGATAGAGTTACAGGTACTTCAAATATAAAAGTTTATTGGAATAGTGAAACTGATGAAATAGTAGGAGAAAATAAAGTAGAAGCTGTACGGATTAAGAATAAAATATCGAATGAAGTTATCGAAGTTCCGGTAAGTGCTTTCTTTGTTGCCATAGGGCATCAACCCAACAGCAATATTTTCAAAGGGTTCATAGACATGGATGAAACCGGCTATATCAAAACAATTCCGGGAACATCAAAAACGAATATCGATGGAATTTTTGCTGCCGGCGATGTTCAAGATAAAAATTACAGGCAAGCGGTTACGGCAGCCGGAAGCGGTTGTATGGCTGCCTTAGATGCCGAAAGATATTTAAGTGCCAGGGGTTTAGTGTAATAATTTAAAAAAAATGGGTGAAAAAACGGTGTCAACTTATGATGCCGTTTTTTTATTTTTAACATTCACAATTTTAGAACTCTAATCAAAAACTTTAACATGGCAAAAGCAAATCAAAGTGGCGGCGAAAAAATAGACTTTAAAAAGGCCACTTCCGCACAAAAAACTTATTGGGAAACATTAATTGGAAAGAAAAAACTTTCTGCAGATCAATTACCTGAATCTGTATCTTTTAATTTATACCAGTTAAAAGCATATCTGACTGAGGTAGAAACAGAATTTAATAACCTGAAAGTTCCTTATGCTGAAAGAAGTATTTCTATTTTACCTATTGCTTATGATGAAAAAAGTAAAATAACTTTTACCCTTACACCGGCTGTTGTAACGGCAGACGGAACAACATATCATCAATTTAATAAAAAGACTAAGACTTCGAAAGCATCTAAAAAATTAAAAACTGAAGATCCAACTACCAGTTACGATTTTCAATTGCCTCCCTTTAATGAAGGAAATATGATCCCTTAATAAAACATATGCTTAAATATTTATCAATATGCTTTGAATTATTAGCTTTCTTAATTGCGTTAATTAATTTAAAGAAAAACAAGGGATCATTCATTCAATGGATGGCCCCTTATTTGTTTTTTGTTCTTCTTACAGAAGTATTGGCTGTATATACATATTATGAACTAAAAATAGTAAACGCTTTTATTTACTATCCTTATTTAATAATTAATATTATTTTTTACTCATATTTATTTAATCAATTATTAAATAATAAGAGAAATGCAAAGATTGTATCAACAATAGCTGTTACTGTTATTACAATTGCATATCTGATTGTTTTCTTTTTTATTGCAAACCGCATAGAACTTCTTTACAAATTAAAAATTACTACAGGTATTTATTTAACTGTATTTGCATGTTATTATCTGTATACTGAATTTGCAAATGATAATCTGGAAGAATTTTTAATAAAAAAATCCGGGTTTTGGATAGCCACCGGTGTTTTGCTGTTTCATTCGGGATATAGTATTGTAATTACACTGCATCCATTCACATCCAAAAACAAAATATTCATTTTCGGGTTACCGATTCATAATTTTTTCGCTCAGGTTTTGAGTGTATTTTTATATACTTGCTTAGCAATAGCAATGATAGTATGGAAACCAAAAACGAAGAAATAATCATCGCAATTGCAGTAACTACATTTTTCGTATTGCTGTTTTGTCTACTGATGCTAATGGTATTGGTAAACTTTGTACGCAGAAAAAGAAAAATATTACTTGAAAAACAAGAAAGAGAAGCAGCATTTAAACAACAGTTATTACAATCCCAGATAGAAATACAGGATACAACGCTTAAAAACATTTCACAAGAAATACACGATAATGTTGGCCAGGTACTTTCTCTTGCCAAAGTAAATCTCAGTATTCTTTCTTTAAAGATGACTGATAACGAAATGCTTGGAAATATTAAAGATTTGGTAAGTAAAGCAATTGCAGACTTGCGGGATTTAAGTACCGGTTATTATGCCGATAGACTGGCAGAAAACGGTTTGTTTACTGCAATTAAACACGAAGTGAAGCAACTTGAAAAAATAGGTATCTATACTATTCATTTCAATTCTACAATACAAGAACGTTTTGTAGATAAATACAAAACCATTTTTGTGTACAGAATGGTACAGGAAATTTTAAATAATATTGTTAAGCATTCTGAGGCTAAGAATATTTGGCTAAACATGTTTGTAAAAAATGAGGAAGTGCATATTTGCATTGAAGATGATGGAAAAGGTTTTGAAAATACTGCCCTTAATTTTAAACCCGGTATTGGTTTAAGCAGTATTCAAACACGTGCTGCAATGATAGATGCGCAAGCCATTTTTAATTCTGTATTGGGGAAAGGAACAAAAGTTGAACTAATCTTTTCATAAGCTTATGGCAATAAAAATAGCATTGGTTGACGATCATGCAATCTTACGCAAAAGCCTGGCAGTATTGATTGGCATGTTAGAGCATTTTGATGTTATGTTGCAGGCCGGCAATGGACAGGAATTTATTAACCTTCTTGATACTGCGAACCTGCCCGATATTGTTTTAATGGATATAACAATGCCCGTTATGGATGGTGTAGCAACTGCCAAATGGATGAAACAAAACCATCCGCAAGTAAAAATAGTTGCTTTAAGTATGATTAAAACAGATTTGGTAATTATAAGAATGTTAAAGAATGGTGCAAGAGGATATATATTAAAAGACAGTGAACCCGAAGAATTAAAAAGAGCACTGCTAGATGTTCATTACAAAGGATATTATTACAATGAAATATTTGATTCTAACTGGAAAAATATTATCGACCACAGTGCCAAATTAGCCGATGTGATGATTAATGAAAACGAACTTACTTTTCTTAAGCTATGTTGTACGGAAAAAAGCTACAAAGAAATTGCAGATGATATGAAAATCAGTCCGCGAACAGTTGATGGATACAGGGATGCCCTCTTCAGAAAACTAAATGTTATAACCCGCGTAGGGTTGGTTCTTTATGCCATTAAAAATGAATTGGTAAATATTTAGGAAGCCAACCTAAAAATGGGTGTTTTCACTATTGCAAAAGAGTAGAATTATTTGTTTCTTTATACTCTAAAATATTGCAATATGTATGCACAAAAAATTTCACGTTACGGTTGGCAGCCGGATCTTCCGGATAACCGGGATTTTGTTTACGCAGCACCTGCCGGTATTGTAAAAAAATTACCATCTAAAGTTGATTTAAGAAAGCAATGTGCTCCGGTATATAATCAGGAGCAATTGGGTAGTTGCACCGCTAATGCGATAGCTGCAGCATTCGAATTTGGCCAATTCAAACAAAATCCTAAAAACGATTTCATACCATCCCGTTTATTTATTTATTACAACGAAAGAGTAATTGAAAATTCGGTAAAAACAGATAATGGTGCTCAAATTCGGGATGGCATCAAATCAGTCAATAAACAAGGTGTATGTACAGAAACCATCTGGCCATACGATATTAAAAAGTTTGCGGTAAAACCGATAGCTAAATGTTATCAATCTGCATTAAATCATCAGGCAACTTCTTATCATCGCGTTAGCAGAACATTAAACCAAATGAAAGGATGTTTAGCCGATGGATATCCGTTTGTTTTTGGATTTACTGTTTACGATGCTTTTGAAGGAGAACAGGTTGCTAAAACAGGAAAATTAAACATGCCTAAAAAAGGGGAGCAGGTTGTTGGCGGGCATGCTGTAATGGCTGTTGGTTTTGACGATACAACCAAACGGTTTATTGTTAGAAACAGTTGGGGAGAAAATTGGGGTATGAAAGGATATTTTACAATGCCTTACGATTATTTATTAAACGAAAATTTATCCGATGATTTCTGGACAATCAGATTAGTGGAAGATGCACCTGCATTAAAAAAGAAATCAAAAAAGAAGAATTAGAAAAACCAACCATATAAACACTATGAAAACCGAGGCTATTGTTAATCCGCAATAGCCTTTTTATTTGTATTTCAAGCGTATCTTCGTACCATGTTATCAATACATCTTCAACAACTGCAGTTTAGAGCTTTTCATGGATTATATGAAGAAGAAAAATTAAACGGGAACGATTTTATTGTGGACGTAACTATTCAGTACCATCCCCCAAAAACAATTCACGCTATTGAAGAAACTATAAATTATGTTGCTGTTTTTGAACTGGTGAAAAACAGGATGTCTATTGCTACGGAATTATTAGAAACTGTGGCTATGGATACAGCAAAACTAATTTTGGAAAAATTTATTTTAGCAGAAACCGTACAGGTTTTTATTAAAAAGTTAAATCCTCCGATAGTAGATTTTAACGGAACTGTTGGTGTTAGTTTTGAAATAAAAAGATAGAACTATGAAATATATTTTGTTTGTTTTTTTGATTGCTTTTTCGCCTTACATTTCTTTTGCGCAGGAAACAGCTTTATTAATGAAGGAAGCTGATAATTTTGAGCGTCAATTTAAAGAACCCGAAGCATTAGGTAAGTATAAAGATGTTTTAGTAACAGAACCTGTTAACAGTAAAGCTTTAATAAAAGCAGCAGAATTAAGTTGCAGAGTAGGAGCCAGATTAGAAAAGAAGAATGACAAACGTTTAACTTACGAATCTGCATTGGCCTTTGCGCAGCGTGCAGTTGCAACAGATAGTTTAAACCCCGCAAGCTGGTGTGTACTCTCTTTTGCAAACAGTAAATTATCTGAAATTGAAACTGATAATAAAAAGCTGGGAGCTTACATAGCTGCGGTAAAAGCCAACGCAGATAAGGCTTTACGATTGAATTCCAATTTCGGGTTTGCCAGCTTTATGGAAGGTAAATGGCATTTTGATATGCTTACTGTTAACTGGGCAAAACGGATGGCAATAAAAGCAAGTTATGGTAATTTACCTGATGCAGATATTGATGCTGCCATAGATTATTTGGAAAGATGTAAAAAAGCCGACCCTTATTTTATGCTGAATTATTGGGTATTGGCACAAGCGTATAAACAAAAGAACAGACCTGCACAACAAATTGAAACATTAAATAAACTGGTTAAATTACCGATCAGAACTTTTGATGATACTGCTATTAAAGCTGAAGCACAAAAAATGTTAGACGGATTAAATTAGCCATTTGTTTTATTTGTATAATTCGCATTTATTAGCCTAATAAAAACAAAATACTATGGACATTAAAAACTTATTTGAACAAGCCGTTGTAAACAGTAAAACATTATCCGAAAAACCTGACAACGAAACATTACTGCAATTATATTCATTATACAAACAGGCCACAGAAGGCGACGTGTCCGGCGGTGCACCTTCTAATCCATTTGATTTTGTTGCAAAAGCCAAATACAATGCATGGGAATCATTAAAGGGATTAGCTTCAGAAAATGCCATGCAACAATATATAGACTTGGTTACAAAACTAAAAAGCTAATTATTTTAGGTGCTTCTTCAAAGTAATCTTAAAATTATTGTAGCAGGATGGTCACAGCGTTTTTTCACAGCGAAAACGCAGTTTTGCAAGATACTCCTTAACAAAATTTTGCACAAGTACTAACTATTTGTTGCACAAAGTTCTGAACGTATAAGTGTGCGACGCAACAAGCGTTGAGTTAAGTTTTAATGGCTGGGTACAAAATTTATATTTTCTTTTGTTTCCATTTTCCGCTACGGATATAGAAATATGATGGAATTAAAATGGTACTCCAATAAATCCATTCGCTTGCCCAACCATAGGTAATTGGTAATTTATATTTCTCTAACGTGAGGTAAACATAAATAAGATAAAAAAATATGGCCAGAATTTCGATTAACAAATTCATTTGAGAATTGCCTGTTCCTGTAACTGCATTTAACCAAACTACAGAAACAGACATTAATAATAATGCTGTTGAAACTACACGTAATACAGGAATGGCAGCATTAATAAAATCGTTGCCCTGCCCGTAAATTGACAAAAACAAATGTGGGAAAAGATTAAGCAGAATACATACACATAAGGCAACGGAAAAGGAAAGGTGTATAATTTTATGAATTAACTCGTTTACCCTATTGTGTAAACCTTGCCCTATAATATTACTTACCATAGTACTTGCTGCTGCTGCAAAAGCCCATGTAAAACATCCGAAAAAGCCGAAAATATTACGCATGGTATTGGAAATAGCTAAATCTCTTGAACCGTGATGTTCTATAAAAATATAGAAGACTTCCCAGCTGACAATACTAATGGTATGCTGCCCGATAAGTGGTGCAGATTGTACCAGAATAAGTTTGGTTTTAGCTGCATTGTAGCTAAAATTTTTGAATAGTTGTAACTGTTTGCTGATACCTTTTAGATGAATAACAAAGAAAATTACCATTAAACCAACAAACTCTGCAATAACCGATGCATAAGCTGCACCGTTAAACTCTAAACGGGGCAACCCTAATTTTCCGTAAATTAAAGAATAGTCGAAAACGATATTGGTTAATGCCTCGGCAGCGGTGCCCCAAACTAAAAATTTGCTTTGGTTGGTACCCACCAATAACGCATTTCTTAACTGATAGAGATATAAAAAAACGAGCCCAATTATCCTGATATTTAAAAAACGGATGGCCATATTAATAGTGAGCTCGTCATGCAATGCCCATTTTAAAAAAAAAGGTGCAAAAAACCATGTTATCAGCATTCCGGCAATGGCTAAAACCAATGCAATTCTTACTCCCTGAGAAAACAGGTCGCCAATTTCATCAATTCTGTTTTCGCCGGCCCTGCGTGCAATAAGGGCCTGCATTCCGTTATTTAATCCAATACCAATAACAGCAAAAATAAGATAGTATACCCCTGTAATACCGGCAACAGCCAACGATTGCTGACTTAATCCTCCTAAAAAAATATTATTGGTAATAAAATTAATTTGCGGAACCACAATAGCAGCACTTATTGGCAAAGCAATTTTAAGAATTTGCCTGTAACCGATAGAAACACGTAAATCTGCTGTAATAGGTTTTAACATGGGCTGCAAAGCTAAGGTTTTGGCATCTGCACAAATCACTTTTATTGACAATCAATTATTTTATAACATTGCATCATTATATTTGAATAATGGTAGAAAAAAGAATTAGCATTTATGGTGATCTTGATGTTTTGTCGCCGTTTAACAGCGACCAGCTTTTTTTTGAAATTAGCGAAACTCATGCTGCATTAATTGTAAAAAGCGGGTTGAAAAATGAGTTGAATGCGCTTGAATATTTTGAGTTTGATAAGCTGAAACAAGACTGGTATGAAATATTTTATCAGATAAGAATGCATTCTAAAATTTTAGACAGAAGTTATAACGATACCAAGGTTTTTTACCATTTAAAAGAAGTGGTAATTGTTCCGGCCGCATTGTATAATGCAGATACTTCGGATATTTATTTGTCAACTTTATTCGGCGATGTAGAAAACAGCGTAACAAACAGAGATGAAGTTTTTTCTACGCTTGAATTGTATCTTCCTTATAAAATTTCAAAACCGTTATTCGATATGGTAAATACCAATTTAATGATGGTTTCTTCCAAACATAGTTATTCGAAAATTGCAGAACAATTATTCAGAGCAAATAAAGGTGCCGGCGGATACTTTTTAAAGGTAATTTTTTATCATAATATGATAACGGTTGCTTTAATGAACCATAATAAATTACAACTCATACAATCATATTCTTTTGAAACACCCGACGATTTGTTGTACCTGTTATTAAACCTTCTTCAACAATTTGGTATTACAGCTTCAGAATTGCAAATAGAAGTATCGGGAATGTTAGATGTGAAATCGAAAAACATGGAATACTTAAATAAGTTATTTCCTAAAATTGTTTTTGATATTTATGTTGAAGATGCAGGATTTAAAAACTTTTGCAAAGAATATCCCATTCATTATTTCACACCTTTTCTCAATAATTTGTCATGAGAATTATTTCGGGTAAATGGGGTGGAAGAAGAATTCATCCACCTGTAAAAATGCCTTACACAAGGCCTACAACCGATATTGCCAAAGAAGGATTATTTAATATTTTACAAAACAGAATGAGCTTTGATGGTATTAAAACATTAGACCTGTTTGGCGGAACAGGTTGCATTAGTTACGAACTTGCTTCAAGAGGTGCAGAAGATTTAACAATTATTGAGAAAGATGTTCACATGCATGCATTCATTAAAAAAAACATGGAAACATTAGGTGCAGAAAATTACAATGTTTTAAGGTTAGATGTTTTTCAATACCTGAATACCTGCAAGGAACAATACGATTTTATTTTTGCAGGCCCGCCTTATGCTTTAGGTAGTATTGATGAATTGCCTAAAATTATTGTTCAAAAGGAACTAATTGCACCGGGTGGCTTTTTTGTATTGGAACATACACCAAGAAACGGCTACGAAAAATTTGGAGGATTTAGTTTTGTACGTAATTACGGTACTACATTATTTTCTTTTTTTGTGGCGATATAAATAGCTTTTATTCTTTCATCCAACATGACAAAAAAAGAATTACGACATATTTATAAAGAAAGAAGAATTAATATAACACACAAAGAAAAAAATGTGTGGGACGACTTATTGCTTATTCAATTTCAGAAGCTTTCTTTTCCGGTTATTAAAAATGTGTTCAGCTATATTCCTCTGGAAAATATGAACGAACCTAATACAGATTTGTTTACATCATATTTGATGGCAATGATACCGGATATTTTAATTGCATATCCATTAACAAATTTTGAAACGAATGAAATGAATGCAATTTTGGTACATGATAAAACGGAATATTATCAGCATCCAAAAGGAATGATTGAACCCAGACACGGAGAGATTGTGAATCCGAAAAATATTGATCTTGTGATTGTTCCGTTGCTTGCTTTTGATAAAGAAGGTTACAGATTGGGCTATGGTAAAGGGTTTTACGATAAATATTTATCTGCATGCAGAAAAGATATTTTTAAAATCGGTTTTAGTTATTTTGAGCCCATAGATAAAATTGAAGACAGAAATGCATTTGATGTACCTTTAACGCATTGCATTACACCACAGCATATCTATGAATTTTAGTTCATTTTTTTTAAAATCATTTCGGGTTGTACTGTTGCCGTTTGCTTTGGTTTACGGTGGTATTATTATTATACGTAATTGGTTATACGATAAAGAATATATTAAATCGGCTGCATTTAATTTTCCGTTAATCTGCATTGGTAATTTAGCTGTTGGCGGAACAGGTAAATCTCCGATGGTTGAATACTTAGTAGAT
>Ga0182038_10001419_pt1 | contig 12469 bp, 14 predicted proteins | sample sta12Can44000108_FD_125976 | JGI IMG/M metagenome (GOLD analysis project Ga0182038, IMG submission 125976) | Lab enrichment of tropical soil microbial communities from Luquillo Experimental Forest, Puerto Rico - statanox.12C.anox.44.000.108 | ecosystem: Environmental > Terrestrial > Soil >...
CCGTCATCTCCAAGCCTGGAGATGACGTAAGTCCCTCGCCGGGCGCGGGCATCCGCCCGCTTGGCCGCTCGCTCAATGCTCGCTGGAAAGAAGCGGTCACCATCCTCATTGTCTATTCCCCCGCCGCACCATCCATTGCATCACCAGTCCGGTGACGGCGATGGTCACCAGGGTGCCGACGATTACGGCTCCGGCGACGGGCAGCATGGCGTCGGACAGGCGCTTCAGATGCGCCACCACGCCGACGCCGGCGGGCACGAACAGCATGGAGAGATAGCGCAGCAGACTGCCGCTGACTTTTTCCAGATCGCCGGGCACGCGGCCGCGGATCACCAGACCGATGAACAGGATGACCATCCCGACTACCGGGCCGGGCACCGGCAGGCCCGACAGGCGGACCAGGATTTCTCCGGCCAGCTGGCATCCCAGCAGCAGGGTGATATAGGCGAGCAAGGCGTTTCCCTCCGTCCCCAGATTTTGGGAACCAGAGTGGCGTTTCCCGGCGCGGCTCGCAACTGGCTGAAAGTAGAAGGGCGGCCTCTAGGGGCCGCTCTTCATATGGCTATTCCAGGTCGCCCGGCGGGTCGAGGTCGAGGTCCCAGTTTTCCTGGGGCGGCTTGACGGTGGCGATCCATTTTTCCAGCATCACCACATGCTCGGCCTCTTCATCGGCGAACAGCTGGGCGAATTTCTTCACCTCGGGGTCGGTGGCGCGATGGGCCCGGTCGGCATAATAGACATGGCCCTTTTTCTCGTTGAACAGGGCCAGTTGCAGGCAATGATAGGGCGTCATCATGTAATGGGTGCGATCCGACGGAGCCGCTTCCGGGCTTTCGCCGTCGGTCCATTGGAATTCCCACGGCTTCAGCTGCGGCAGGTCGTAATTGTCGGCAATGGCCTTGACCTCGTCCAGATGCAGCTTCGAGAAGGCGGAAAGCTTGCGGAACAGCTCGGCCACCTCCTTGTTGTTGTGCACTTCCATGGCGTCGGCCAGTTCGGCATAGCGTTCGGCGGCTTCCTGCTCCAGCGCGACGGCATGGGCGAGGAAGGTGGCGATGTCGGTCGGCATGTCACGGACTCCCCTGATGTGACGGGATGTTTTTCCCTGAAAAACACGGCCCCGGAGAGAGGATCTCCGCCGGGGCCGGGATGTCATGCTTTTACGAGACGAACTTCTTCTCGATATCGGCAAAGGTCGCCTTTTCCTTGCGCTCGGGCATGAAAGGCGGACGGTTGCCGGCGAACAGCACGCCGGTGGTATAGCCGTCGTCGGCGGCCAGACGATGCATGGCCTCGGCGACTAGCTGGGCCGGGCTGGCGTCGGCGGAGGGATGCACGGCGTTCTTCCATTCCCGCTGCTCGGGCCGATAGGTGACGCAGGGGCTGAGGATATGGATGAACGAGAAGCCGGGGTGATTGATGCCCTCGACGATCAGTCGGGCGACATCATTCAGATTACCGGCAAAGCCGCGGGCGATGAAGTTGGCGCCCGAAGCCAGAGCCAGACGGGCCGGCTCGACCGGCGAGATGCCGGTGCCTTCCGGGGTCAGCTTGCTGTTGCACCAGTCCGGGGCGGTGGTCGGCGAGGCCTGGCCCTTGGTCATGCCGTAGACCTGATTGTCCATGACGATGTAGGTCATGTCGACATTGCGGCGGCAGGCATGCATGAAGTGGTTGCCGCCGATGGACAGGCCGTCGCCGTCGCCGCCGGCCGCCAGAACCGTCAGGTCCGGGCGGGCCAGCTTGACGCCGGCGGCAATGGCCAGGGCGCGGCCATGTACGCCGTGGAAGCCGTAGACGTTGGTGTAGGCGGGAATGCGCGACGAGCAGCCGATGCCCGAGACGAAGGCGATATCCTCGCGCGGCTTGCCCAGGTCGGCCAAGGCCTTGGTGACGGCGGACAGCACGGCATAGTCGCCGCAGCCGGGGCACCAGATGGGCTTGACGTCGGACTTGAAGTCGGCGGCGGTCAATTGAGTGGTAGCGTTCATGGCATCACTTCCAGGCAAGCAGGCGATTGACGATTTCGGCGGGGCGGATCGGCAGAGGACCGGGGCGATTCACCACGGCCATTTGCGGCAGATCGTAATGGGCGCGCAGGAACTTGGCGAACTGCTGCCCATGGGTCTGCTCGACGATCAGCACCTTCTTAACGCCCTTCAAGGCTTCGGCCATCTTCTCCGGGCTGGCCGGCAGGATCAGGCGCAAGGATATCAGCTTGGCCTTGATGCCCTGTTCGGCGGCGCGCTCGATGGCTTCCTGCACCGGGCCGGTGATGGCGCCCCAGGTCAGGATGGCGATCTCGCCTTCGCCTTCGATATCGGCCCAATGATTGCCGTAATCGAAGTTGGTCAGCTTGTCGAAACGCTTGTCCATCTGCGACTGATGGTCGCTGGCCTGCGAGGACGGGGTGCCGCGCTCGTTATGCTCCAGGCCGTCGGCGACATACTGACCGCCCGGCGTGCCGGGAATGGCCATCGGCGAGACGCCGCTTTCGGTCAGGGCATAGCGCTTGTAGGCCTCCAGCGTGCCTTCGGCCACCAGACGCTTGGCGGTATAAGGCACCGCAGCCGGTTTCGGCACGATGTTGCGGGACTGGCCCATGGCCTGATCCGACAGCACCAGCGCCGGGGTTTGCAGCGCCTCGGCCAGATAAACCGCCCATTGGGTGGTGAACAGACAGTCGACGATCGAGGTCGGAGCCACCACCACATGCGGAGCGTCGCCATGCAGGCCATAGACGGCGATGTTCAGGTCCGATTGCTCGGACTTGGTGGGAATGCCGGTCGAAGGGCCGCCGCGCATGACGTCCACCAGCACCAGCGGGGTCTCGGAGGCCACCGCCAGACCGAGGGACTCGGTCATCAGTGCCAGGCCGGGGCCCGAGGTAGCGGTCAGCGACGGCAGGCCGGCGAAGGAACCGCCGATCACCATGTTGATCGAGGCCAACTCGTCCTCGGCCTGAACCAGCGCGCCGCCGGTCTTGTCGAGGGCGGGGGCCAGCCATTCCAGCACTTCGGTGGCCGGGGTGATGGGATAGGCGGCGACGAACTTGATGCCGCCCTTCAGAGCGCCCAGGCCGGCAGCCTCGTTGCCCGAGATGTTCCAGCGTTCGGCGCCATCATGCTTGGTGGCAGGAAGCTGAGCGGCGGCGGGCAGAGCCTTGGCGGCCTCGGCGCCGGCCCGCAGGGCGGCGGTGCTGGCGGCCAGAACTTCCTCGCCCTTGCGGCCCAACTGCGCGGTCAGCACCTGGATCACCGCCTCGATGGGCAGGCCGATCAGGGTGGCGGCGGCGCCCAGGCCGACCATGTTGGCACGGCCACCGGGGACCGAGCCGGCAATTTCCTTCATGGGCAGAGCAGCAGCCTGAGCGCCATATTGGGCGATCGGCTCGGGGACTTCACCCTGTTCGGGGTCGCAAATGACGATGCTGCTCTTGGACAGCGGCAGCTCGGCCGCGAAGCGGCTGATGTTGCCCCAGTCGAAAGCGACCAGAACGTCATAATAGTCGTCAAGAGACGAGATGGGCTTGGTGGAAATTCGCAGCAAAGCCGCAGCCTCACCGCCACGAATCTGCGGTCCCATGGACCGGGTCATCAGGCCGTAATAGCCAGCCTTCGAGGCGGCATCCAGAAGAATCTGGCCTGCCGTCATCGCACCCGCGCCACCGCTACCGGTCAGCGCCACCGAAACAGAATACGCCGCCATTGTTCCTCCCGCTTTTCAAAAGGGGTCTCGTTCAAGGCCGTCCTTCCGCCTTTGTGCATCCCCGGGGACGGCTCGCGCAAGAAAGCTACATGAGAATGTGCATCTACGAATTGATCGAACGCAACCGGGGGCGAAAAGATGGAAAAAGCTTTTCGCCGCCGGGTGCGGCCTCGATCAACAGGTCAAAGCCTTTTAGGCCGGCAGTTCGCTGAAAGCGATTTCGAACCGGTCCGTAGGCGCAGCGAACTTCTTGAAAGCCGCGACGACCTGATCGGCGGAAACGCCTTCGGGCACGTCTTCGATTTCATAGATGATGGAAGAGCCGCTGGTGGGGCCGGGATCGGCAAGCCGATGGGCAGGAGCCACCAGGCCTTCGCCGGCGACCTTGATCTTGATGGAAGCCATGAATGCTTCTCCGTCTTTTGGAGCGCCCCACTCCTGGTAGGGACTTTAGCAAGCTCGGACCGCCTTGTCATGGCGTGTTTGCATCTTAGGACGATTCCGTTCGCTTAAGTGCGGAATCGGCCGGGTTGAGCTTACGGTATGGCAGGCTTGTCCCGATGATGACACTGCGACGCTTTCGCGACAGGCGGCGTGGCAGTATAAATTCCTTGGGTGAGAGAAGGAGGGCGCTGACGCGGGGGGATTACGCATGCTCATGCAGGACATCCAGCTGGAACGGCGGCATCTGCCCGAAGGCGATTTGATATTTTCCCAGGGCCAGCAGGCCGACAACGCCTATATCCTGGCGTCCGGCAAGATTTCCATCTTCAAGATCGTTGAAGAGAAGAAGGTGCATCTGGCTACCTTGCGCCCCGGTGCGCTGTTCGGCGAGATGGGGGTGATCGATGGCGCCCCGCGCATGGCCTCGGCTTTGACCCTGGCTCCGTCCAATCTGGTGGTGATTCCCGCCGATCTGGTGGGAGCCAAGCTGGCCAAGGCCGATCCCTTTGTCCGCGCCCTGATCACCATCCTGATCGAAAATCTGCGCAATGTGCACAACGCCTATATCGTCAAGCCGCGCAGCGTGCTGGACTTCCACAAGCTGCTGACCGACAACGCCGAGCAGTTGCGGCATTACGTCATCAATGCCCAGCATGTGGAGGATTTTCCCGCCCTGGCTTCGGCGCTCGACAATCTCGACGCCAGTATCGCCGCCTTGGGCGAACAGGCCAGACGTCAGCGTGACCGGCGCGAGGATGTGGTGCCCGAAGGCAGCAAGCTTTTGTAGTCACCCCAGCCGGTCGCAAAGGGCTTCGTAGAAGCCGATATCCTTGGCAAGAATGTGGGTCAGTTCGGCCATGATCGCCGGGTCGGTCACCAATGCCCGCTTCTTCTGGTCATAATCCGGCTGCGGGTTCAGATTGTTGCTGGCGGATGGCAAGGGGCGCCCCAGCAGGACGGCCAGCCTGTCGATGTCGGTCTGATAGCGTTCATGCAGGCCGATGAAGTCGAAAATGCCCATATCCACGTCTTTGAAGAAACCGCCGGTGAAGCTGTATCGCAGCATTGGAAGGCGGGCGAACTGGGTCAGCGTCAGCCCCTTGTCGAGGACATAGTCATGCAGGCGATGATTGTGCTTGGGCGTGTTCAGCCAATAAAAATAATGCGAGATCAGCCGATCCACCGGGTGGCGCAAAAAAGTCGCACGCAGGCAGGATGCCTTGATGTGATTGTATTTATGGATATGGAAATGGCCATGAATGGCCTTGATCCCATCTGGCGGCTGCCAGTTTGCCGCTTCGGCGAAGAACCCCTCGGGGTCCAGGTTCATGGGCGAAGAGGGATTGAGAGGCGCGTCGCTGTAGTCAAACCTGACTGCCGGCTCGGAATATGCCGCGATCAGGCTTTGCCGGAACGAAGTCCCGGCGCATTTCGGCATATGGACGGAGATCAATTCCAGGCCAGACATGGGGCCGGCCCGCCCGTCAGCCGAATGCCTTGAAGGCGATGATGGTGAAGGTGTCCTTCACCCCCGGCAGGGTCTGGATGACCTCGGTGACGAAGCGACCGATGTCGTCTTCGTCACCGAGATAGCATTTGGCCATCAGGTCATACTGGCCCGAGATGGAGTGCACTTCCGACACCCGTTCGGTCTGCACGGCGGCGTCGGCCACCTCGTAAGCCCGGCCCAGTTCAGCTTTGATCTGTACGAAAATCGTCCGCATGGGCCGGCTCCGTCACGCTTCGGGGGTGGGCTCGTCTTGGCTGGCGACCGGGGCTTCCACCGCCGGAGCGTCTTCCGCCGGGGCATGCTCGACTGGGGCAGCCGGTTCAGAGACAGCGGCTTCGACAGCCGGAGCCTCTTCGGTTTCCGCAGTCTTTTCAGCCTTCGTGCGACGCTTGCGCTCAGCCGGAGCCTTGGCGGCGGGCTTCTTGGCAGGAGCCCGCTTCTTGCGGGCCGGCTTTTCTTCGGCGGCAGCGGGTTCCGAAGATTCGGAGGCAGCCGGTTCCGAAACCTCGGCGGCCACCGGAGCCTTGGACGCTTCCGGCGCATGGGCGGCGGCGATCTCGATCCGCTCCTCGGCCTTGCTGTCCAGCGGCGGCGGGAAGGTGACCTCGACCATCATGAAGTCGGGCATATGTTCGCCGAAACCGATCACGTCGTCGGGATGGCGCATCTCGCCGATGCCGAATTCGTCACGGCGGCCACGTCCGCCACGGTCGCGGCGGTTGTTGCGGTCGTCGCGATAGGACGAGCGGTTCTCGTCGCGGGCCGGGCGCTCTTCACGCGGCTGACGCTCTTCGCGGGGCTGGCGCTCGTCACGGCGGTCATCGCGGGCCGGACGCTCGTTGCGGCGGTCGTCACGACGATCATCACGGGCGGGGCGATCCTCGCGGGCCGGACGTTCGTTGCGCGCGGGACGCTCTTCACGAGCCGGGCGTTCCTCGCGGGCGCTCTGCTCTTCACGGGGCGCACGCTCCTCGCGCGGCTGGCGTTCGCTGCGCTCGGTTCTGTCGCGGCCACCACGGTCACGGCCCTTGCCGCGATCCTTGCTGTCGGCACCACGGCCACGGCGGCGCGGGGCGGCGTCGAGGTCCAGAGGCAGATCGGGCAGGCCTTCGACGGAGACGCGGGGGATCTCGTTGCCGATCAGCTTGAAGATGGCGCCGACGATCTTGCCATCGTCCGGAGTGGCGATAGTGAAGGCGCGGCCTTCCTTGCCGGCGCGACCGGTGCGGCCGATGCGGTGGACATAGTCCTCGGCATGGTGCGGCGGGTCGAAGTTGAACACATGGCTGACGTCGGAAATGTCGATGCCGCGAGCGGCAACGTCCGAGCAGACCATCAGGCGGACTTCACCGCCGCGGAACTTCTCCAGCGTCTCGGTGCGGGCCGACTGGGGCATGTCGCCATGCAGCTGCACCACATCGAAGCCATGCTTCTGCAGCGAGCGATAAAGGATATCGACGTCGCGCTTGCGGTTGCAGAAGATGAAGGCGTTCTTGACGTCTTCGACGCGGATCAGATGGCGCAGGGCTTCCCGCTTGTCCAGCTCTTCGCAGACCACCAGATGCTGCGCCACGGTGGCGGCGGTGGTGGTTTCGCGGGCGACGGTGATTTCCTTCGGGTTCATCAGGAAGGCGTCGGCCAGACGGCGGATTTCCGGGGCCATGGTGGCCGAGAAGAACAGGGTCTGGCGAATCTTCGGCAGCAGCGAGACGATGCGTTCGACATCGGGGATGAAACCCATGTCCAGCATGCGGTCGGCTTCGTCGATCACCAGCACCTTGACGTCGGTCAGCAGGATGCGGCCACGGTCGAACAGGTCGAGCAGGCGGCCAGGGGTGGCGATCAGCACGTCGACCCCACGGTTCAGCGCCTTTTCCTGATCGGCGAAGCTTTCGCCGCCGATCAGCAGGGCCATCGAGAGCTTATGGTATTTGCCATATTTCTCGAAATTGTCGGCGACCTGCGAGGCCAGCTCGCGGGTCGGGGCGATGATCAGCGAACGGGGCATGCGCGCCTTGGCGCGGCTGCCGCCCAGGATTTCGATCATCGGCAGGGTGAAACTGGCGGTCTTGCCGGTGCCGGTCTGGGCAACGCCCAGAACGTCGCGGCCCATCAGCACCACGGGGATGGCCTGTTCCTGAATCGGTGTTGGGTTGGTGTAACCCGCTTCCTCTACGGCTTTGAGGATTTCGGGGCCTAGACCAAGCTCGGCGAAAGTCATGAGTTCCTTGATGTCTTTGCTAGGGGCCGGTCGGGGTCCCAGGAATCGAGCGAATACGCTCCTCAGTGGGCCGGATAATAGTGACTCAGACCGTCCTGTCAATTGTTTGGCCTATTTGATCCGCAGGAAAGGTTGGGATACCGTTCTGCCAGACCCGTTTTGGAGTGCTTTTCATGCTGATGGAGCCTGGGCGTTCGGCCCTTCTGATCGTCGATGTGCAGGAAAAACTGGCCCCGGTGATGAGCGACCCGCGCCGGGTGATCCATCACTCCACCATCCTCTTGCGCGCCGCCCGGCGGCTGGAGATTCCCTTGCTGGTGTCCGAGCAATATCCGCGCGGCATCGGCCCGACGGTGGTGGATCTGCGCGATTGGGCCGGACCCGAGGTGACGGTCGAGAAGACCCATTTCTCCTGCGCTGCCGAGCCGGAGGTCATGGCCCGCATCGAAGCCCTGCGCCGCTCGCAGATCGTTATCGCCGGCATCGAGGCGCATATCTGCGTTCAGCAGACGGCGCTGGGGCTGAAGGAGAAGGGCTACGAGGTCTTCGTGGTCGCCGATGCCTGCGCCAGCCGCAAGGCCGAGAACGAGGCCTTGGCCATGGCGCGCTTACGCCAAGCGGGTGTCGAGATCGTGTCCACCGAGATGGTGGTCTTTGAATGGCTGCAAAAGGCCGGGACGCCGGACTTCAAGGAACTGTCGGCGCTGATCCGCTAGGAGAGACGATAAATGAGCAAGCTGCCTTTGATCCTGTGCCCCGGTCTGCTGAACGATGCCGCCCTTTGGGCGCATCAGACGGCGCATCTGACCGATCTTGCGGATGCCTCAGTCGCCGATCTGACTAAAGGCGAGACCATCGCCGATCTGGCCGAGCAGGTGCTGGCCAAGGCTCCCGCCCGCTTCGCCCTGGCCGGCTTGTCGATGGGCGGCTATGTCGCCTTCGAGATTATGCGCCGCGCCCCAGAGCGGGTGGCGAAGGTGGCCTTTCTCAATACCAGCGCCCGCCCGGATACCGAGGACAGCAAGGCGCGACGGTTGCAGATGATCGATATCGCCGGCAAAGGCGGCTTCGACAAATTGCCCAATCAGATTTTGTCCGGGCAGCTGCATCCCGCCAGCTATGAGAATGCCGTCATCCGCGAAACCGCTCTCGGCATGGCCGGGCGGGTCGGGGCCGAAGGTTTCATCCGTCAGCAGACCGCGATCATGAGTCGCATCGACAGCCGTCCCAGCCTGAAGGACATCCGCTGCCCGACGCTGGTTATCGGCGGGGCTCAGGACAGCCTGACCACGCCCGAGATCATGGCCGAGATCGCCGACGGCATCCCTGGTGCGGGCTTCACCCTGATCGAGCAGGCCGGGCATCTGACGCCGCTGGAACAGCCGGCGGCGGTGACGGCGCTGCTCAGGCTGTGGCTGCGGGGGTGATTTCCTCCAGCAGCCAATTGCGGAATTTGCGCAGGCTGAGGCTTTCCAAGGCGGCGGGGCGGGCGGCGAAGACATAGCCTTCGGGCCGCTCCACCGTTTCCGGCCCCAATTGCACCAGATGGCCGGCAGATAAGGCGGCGGCCACCAGATGCCGGTCGATGACGGCGGCGCCAAGGCCTGCCACCGCCGCCTCGATCATCTGGGCGCGGGTCTCGAACATGGTGGCGGCCCCCGAAGCCTCATCCTTGTCGAACAAAGCCCAGTCGCCGGGGCGCGAGCGGGCCGACAGCCGGGGCAGGGGGCTTTGCCTGGAGACGCGCGGGCTGGCCACCCGGATCAGCCGTTCCTTGAACAGCAGATGATGCTGTAAACCCCGCCAGTCAGCCTGCGGCCCGGCCCAACGGATCACGCAGTCATAGGGCTCGGAGGTCAGGTCCACCGGGCGGGTGTCGGTCGAGATCAGGATATCGACCTCGGGCAATTGCCGGCGCAGGCGCGGCAGCCGGGGGATCAGCCACATGGTAGCGAAGCTCGACAGAGTGGACAGGCGGATCGAGGCATGGGCGGCGCGGAAATCCGACACCGCCATCTCGATGCTTTGAAAGGCGGGGGCCAGCCGTTCCACCAAGGCTCGGCCTTTGTCGTTCAGCAGCGAGCGGCGGCGGTCGGCGAACAAAGGTCCGCCCAGCTGCTTTTCCAACTCGGCGACGGCATGGGATACCGCCGAGGCGGTGACCCCCAGCCGGCGGGCGGCGGCAGCGGCGGTGCCAGCGCGGGACAGTTCCAACAGGATTTGCAGATAACGCGGCGAGACGGCTTTTAACATGAGTTTATCTCAACTTATGTCCTGCCTTCTCATTACCATAAATATGAATTTATAGGGAAATATCCTGCGATCTTACTGCGATGAAAAGGCCTTGATCATGACTGAAACTCATCAAACCTTGGTCTCTGGCCAATTCGGCGGGCAGGCCCAGGCCTATGTCGCCAGCGCCGTGCATGCCCAAGGCGAGGACTTGCGGCGGCTGGATGCCATTCTGGCGGCCCGGCCCGGCGGGCGCTTGCTGGATGTCGGCTGCGGCGGTGGTCATGCCGCCTATGTGGCGGCGAGGCATGCCGAAGCGGTGGTGGCCTCGGACATTTCCGCCGAGATGCTGGCGGCGGTCGAGGCGGAAGCGGTCCGGCGCGGTCTTGCCAACCTGACCAGCGGCCAAGCCGGAGCCGAAAGCCTGCCGTTCGAGGATGCCAGCTTCGACGGGGTGATCAGCCGTTACAGCGCCCATCACTGGCCGAAGCTGTGCAAGGCGCTGGCCGAGGCGCGCCGGGTGATCAAGCCCGGTGGTCCTCTGCTGTTCATGGATGTGGTCGCCCCGGACGAGCCCTTGCTGGACACCTGGCTGCAAAGCCTGGAACTGCTGCGCGATCCCGGCCATCTGCGCAACCGCTCGATCCGGCAATGGCGTCAGGCGCTGGAGCAGGCTGATTTTCGGGTCGATGCCGTGCATCAGGGCCGCATCCGCATCGAGTTCCAAAGCTGGATCAGTCGCATGAACACCCCCGCTCCCTTGGTGGCCGCCATCCGTCATCTGCAAGGGATCATGCCGGCGGAGGTGGCGGCGCATTTTGGATTAGAGGCGGATGGATCGTTCCAACTGGACGTGGCGACCTTCGAGGCGGTGGCGGTTTAGGTGCTGCGCATCTGGTCGTTGATCATGGAAAAGGGGATGGCGGACTCGGTGCGCGAGAACCGTCCGCTTTCCTTGATTTCCCGTGCAGCGTCCATCATGGCTCCCAGAGCGGTGCGGGCCAGCGAGCTTCCCAGGCTGACCCTGCGCACGCCGGCGTCTGCGAGTTCGTCTAGCCGATAGCTTTTTCCCGACAGGCCCATCACCACATTCACCGGTTTTGACAGGCTGGAGCAGACCATGCGGATCGCTTCGAGATCGGGAAGGCCGGGCGCGAACAGCACATCGGCACCCGCATCCGCAAACGCTTGCAGGCGACGGATGGTGTCTTCGAGATCGTTTCTGCCGTTCAGATAGTTCTCGGCGCGGGCGGTCAAGGTGAAGGGAAAAGGAAGAGATCGGGCGGCTTCCGCGGCAGCCTTGACCCGGCGTACCGCATGGTCGAAGTCGTAGATTGGAAAAGCGGCGCGGCCTGTGGCGTCTTCGATCGAGCCGCCGATCAGCCCGCAGGCGGCGGCTTGGCGGATGGTGTCCGCTACGCTGTCTTCATCATCGCCAAAGCCGTTTTCCAGATCGGCGGAGACAGGCAAGTCAGTCGCTTCGACAATGGCCCGCGCATTCAGCAGGATTTCATCGCGGCTCAAAGCGCCTTCGGCATCGCGCTTGCCCAGACTGAAGGCAAGACCGGCGCTGGTGGTCGCCAGACATTGGAAGCCTTGCGCGGTCAAAAGCCGGGCGCTGCCGGCATCCCAGGGATTGGGGATGACGAAGCAGCCGGGCTGCTGGTGCAGGGCCTGAAAGGTCAGGGCTTTATCACGCTGTGACATAAACATCCCCATAAAGCATCAAGGCGCCGGATTGCTCCGGCGCCTTGTTTGTTTGCTTAGGACAGCAGGCGGTTCCACCAGCCCTTGCGGGGCGGACCCTTGGGCTGTTCCGGTTCCGGTTCCGGCTCGGGCTGCGGCGCCGGAGCGGGTTCCTCGGCCACTGCCACCGGAGCAGGCTCGGGTTCGGGCGCCGGGGCCGGCTGTTCCACGACGAGAGCCGGAGCTTCGGTCACCACTTCGGCGACAACCTCGGCTACCACCGGAGCGGCGGTTTCCTCGGTCACCACCTCGTCCGCCTTCTTCTTGCGCGGGGCGCGGGTGCGCTTCGGCTTCGGGGCCTCTTCACCCTCGGCGGCAGGAGCGGCGGCGGCGTCTTCAGCCGGAGCCTCGTCGGTCTTCTTCTTGCGCGGAGCACGGGTACGCTTCGGCTTCGCAGCCTCTTCTTCGGCCTTCGCCTCGTCGGTGACGGCGGGGATCACCTCGACGGCGGGAGCCTCGGCGGAGGAGCCATCCTCGCCTTCTGCCTCACCTTCGACGCCTTCGCCGATGGGCGGCAGAGCGGCGCCGTCGCGGCCACGGTTGCGGCGGCGGCCACCGCGCTTGCCGCGGCGGCGGCGGCGGGCGGCGGGCTGACCATCGACCAGAAC
>Ga0182038_10001422_pt1 | contig 12461 bp, 7 predicted proteins | sample sta12Can44000108_FD_125976 | JGI IMG/M metagenome (GOLD analysis project Ga0182038, IMG submission 125976) | Lab enrichment of tropical soil microbial communities from Luquillo Experimental Forest, Puerto Rico - statanox.12C.anox.44.000.108 | ecosystem: Environmental > Terrestrial > Soil >...
AAAAGCTCTACCAGCACGCAGTGTTCGACCCGTCCGTCGATGACGTGGGCGCTGGGCACTCCCCCCGAGACCGCTCTGAGACAGGCCTCAATTTTGGGGATCATGCCCGCCTCCAGCGTGGGGAGCAGTTGCGCCAATGTGGCGGTGTCGATTTCGCTGACCAACGAATCCCGGTCCGGCCAGCTGGTGTACAGGCCTTCGACATCGGTGAGCATCAACAGCTTCTCGGCCCCCAGGGCTTCGGCCAGCGCCGCGGCGGCGGTGTCGGCGTTGATGTTGTGCACCACCCCCTCGGCATCCGGCGCGAGCGTCGACACCACCGGAATACGGCGTGCCGCAATAAGATCCAGCACCGCCGCGGTGTTGACGTGCTCGACGTCTCCAACCAGGCCGATGTCGGTGGCCACGCCGTCGACGGTCACACTGCGCCGCACGGCGGTGAAGAGTTGCGCGTCCTCGCCTGTGATGCCGACGGCATACGGTCCGTGCGCGTTGATCAGGTTGACCAGTTCGCGGCCCACCTGTCCGAACAACACCATCCGCGCCACGTCGAGCACTTCCGGTGTGGTGACCCGGAAACCGCCCTTGAAGTCACCCTCGATGCCGAGCCGCCGCAGCATGGTGCTGATCTGTGGTCCGCCGCCGTGCACGACGACGGGGTGGATGCCGCAGTTGCGCAGAAACGCCATGTCGGCCGCGAACGCGTGCCGCAGGGTGTCGTCGGTCATGGCGTTGCCGCCGTATTTGATGACGACGATCTTGCCGTGCAATTGCTTGAGCCAGGGCAGAGCCTCGGCCAGGACCTGCGCTTTGACCTGAGTGGGCAATGAGTCGATTTTTACGCTCATGAGCTGTAGGCCGAATTCTCTTCGACGTAGGCGTGCGAGAGGTCGGTGGTCCGGATGGCGGCCTGACCGTCGCCGACACGGAGGTCGACGGTGATGTCGATGTCGGCCTCCGAAAGGTCCACTTCACGCGCGCCCGGGGCCCCGACCCCATCGATGCACACCGCAGAACCGTTGAACGACAACGTGATTCGATCGGGATCGAGGGTGACCGGCGCCATGCCGACGGCCGCGAGCACCCGGCCCCAGTTGGGGTCGGACCCGAACACCGCCGTCTTGACCAGGCTGTCGCGGGCGACCGCCCGTGCGGCGATCAGCGCGTCGTCCTCGGAGGCTGCTCCGGTCACGGTCACGATGACCCGCTTCGTGACGCCCTCGGCGTCGGCTTGCAGCTGAGCACATAGGTCGTCGCAGACCCGCAGCACGGCGTCGTCGAGCTCGGCCTGGGTCGGCTTGACCCCGCTGGCCCCAGACGCCAGCAACAGCACCGTATCGTTGGTCGAGCAGCAGCCGTCGATGTCGAGCCGGTCGAAGGTGCGGGTGCCGGCCTGGCGCAAAGCCCGGTCGAGCGCAGCCGGCTCGACGGCCGCGTCGGTGGTCAGCACGCAGAGCATGGTGGCCAACGACGGCGCCAGCATGCCGGCGCCCTTGGCCATCCCGCCGACTGTCCAGTTGTCGGGATGATGCAGCGCAACGTGTTTGGGCACCGTGTCGGTGGTCATGATCGCCTGCGCGGCGTCCCCGCCGCCGCTCAGCCCGCCGGCCATCTCGTGCACGATCTCGGTCACACCGGCCAGCACCTTGTCCATCGGCAGCCGGTCACCGATCAACCCGGTTGAGCAGACCGCAACCTCGATGGCTCCCGTCTCGGTTCCCCAGTCCGACAACGCGGCCGCGACCGCCTCCGCGGTGGCGTGGGTGTCCTGGAAGCCCGCCGGCCCGGTGCAGGCGTTGGCGCCGCCGGAGTTGAGGATCACCGCGCGCAACTGCCCGGTGGTCAGCACCTGCTGGGTCCACAACACCGGCGCGGCTTTGACTTTGTTGCGGGTGAACACACCCGCGGCCGCATAGTCGGGCCCTTCGTTGAAGACCAGCGCCAGGTCGCGGGCACCCGATACCTTGATCCCAGCGGCGATGCCGGCGGCCCGGAATCCGGCCGGGGCGGTGACGCCCTGCTCGCGCACCAACCGTGCCGGGGCGGCCAACCCGGTCACGGCGCGACCCCAATCACCGAAAGTCCCTCTGTCTCCGGCCAACCCAGCGCCAGGTTCATCGACTGCACTGCCGCGCCGCCCGTGCCCTTGACCAGGTTGTCGATCGCGGCAATCGCCACGAACGTCTCCGCCGCCTCGTCCACCGCGATTGCGATGTGCGCCGCGTTGCTGCCGGTCACCGCTCCGGTGCGGGGCAGTTGCCCCTCGGGCATCAGGTAGATGAAAGGCTCTGTGTCGTAAGCCTTTTCGTAGGCGGCCCGCAGCTGTGACAGCGGTGATCGGGTGCGCGCGGTGCAGGTGGCCAGGATGCCGCGCGACGTCGGGATGAGCACCGGGGTGAACGACACGGTGACGTCGCGGCCGGTGAGGGCCCCCAGTCCCTGAGCGATCTCGGGCGTGTGTCGGTGGGCGCCGGCGATGTTGTAGGCCCGCGCCGATCCGATGACCTCCGAGCCGAGCAGGTCGGTCTTGGCGGCGCGACCGGCTCCGGAGGTGCCGCTGACGGCGACCACCGTGACGGCGGGCTCGATGAGGTCCCCGGCCATCGCGGGCGACAACGCGAGCAATGCTGCGGTTGGATAGCAGCCCGGAACCGCGATGCGGCGCGCGTTACGCAGCCGCTCCCGTCCGCCGGGCAGCTCGGGCAGCCCGTAAGGCCAGCTGCCGGCGTGCGGGGATCCGTAGAACCGCTCCCAAGTGGGGGCGTCGGCGAGGCGGAAGTCGGCGCCGCAGTCGATGATCAGCGTTTCGGGGGCGAGCTGTTGGGCCAGCGCGGCCGAATGTCCGTGCGGTAGGGCCAGGAACACCACGTCATGGTTCTCCAGGACGCCCTGATCGGTGGGCTCGACCACGCGCTGGGCCAACGGAATCAGGTGCGGATGGTGCTCACCCAGGGTGCTGCCGGCACTGGCCGCGGCTGTCACCGCGCCGATGCTGAGCCGGCCGTCCGCGTAGGCCGGATGCCCAAGCAGCAGTCGTAGGATCTCACCGCCCGCGTAGCCGGTGGCACCGGCAACCGCCACCCCTAATACGTCGGCCATTCCGTCGATTCTGCATGGTTATGCAGTAGTTTGCAAATCCATGCTGCAAGTTGCTTGAGGACCTGCGGCGCCGTCAAGCGCCGTGTGTCTGGTCAAGAGACCGGGTAAGCCCGGAATACCACCTGAGATTAGTGAATTCAGGTCGCTGCCAAGCGAACCCGGGCTACCAGGGCTGCAGAGGAGCCCGCCAAGAGCGGGCGTGCCGCCGGTCAGACCCCCAGGAGCCCTCCGGTGCCAACAGCCAGACTTTCAAGAAGCGCGCCAAGACCGGACGTGCCAAGGCTCGTGCCAAGAAGCCCGGTGAGGCCGTTCGTGCCAAGGGTGAGGAGGGGCAGGTCGATCAATGGCGGCGGTGACGCGGGTGCACCGATCGCCAGCGCGAGCTGCTCGGGTGCGTAGTTCACCACGAAAGGCGCGAGGCCGCTGAACGGCGTGCTTCCGAGACCGACGTTAACCGTGGTTGGAGGAATAACAGTGCCGTTGAGTAAATCAATTGCCACCGTCGCCGCGTAGAAGCCGGGAGGATGGATTATTCCGTCAAGGGGAAGACTGAGGGTCACCTCGACGTTGGCCACGTTCCCCAGCACCGGCACACCCGTAAGGCTCAGCCCCACGGGCAGCGCCGTCTGGCCGTTGAGGAAGCCATTGGCGATGACGGCGGGTGCATCGATGAGTCCGGCGAACGCTCCGCCGAGGTTCCCTGTCGCCAGCGCGGTGCTGATCGTTGCGAAGCTGGAAGCGACCGCCTCCGCGGTGGCGGCTGGCGCCCCTATCAAATCCACCCCAGCGACCACCGGCAACCCCACAACGGTGTCGAGGGTCAGGCTGAGGGGCAGAAGTGACAGGACTTCCAGGTGTGGGGTGATGCTTGTATTGGTAAGCGTCGCAAAAACGGCGCCCGCATTGTGCGCTATGTCGCCGGGTATGGCAGTGATCGGCTGCAGATTCCCGGTTGCGAGGCTCGTCGCGATGATCTGCCCGTAGCCGATCTGGTTGGCGACGATCTGACGCAGGAACGGGTACGGGTTGGCCAACCAGCCGGCAGTGAGGCTTTGCAAGTTGTCCGCCGTGTTGAAGACGAGCTCTTCGTAGGGGCCCCAGATGCCGGTAAAGCCGGGGCCGGTGCCCCCTCCGGTTTGTATATTGATCAGCCCGGGCAGCAACGAATTGACGACGCCGGTCAGTGGATTCCCAGGGCCGCCGAGGAGCCCGCCGACAAGGCTCGTGCCACCGGTCAGGCCTCCGAGAAGCCCACCGGCACCGCTGGTCGTCGTACCGGTCACACCGCCAACAAGCCCACCAACACCGCTACTACCACCAAGGAGCCCTCCGAGAAGTGGGGTAGTGGCAGCCCCGGCGGCCGCGCCACCACCGATCGCGTGTACTACAGCCTGCTGGAGTGAATTCATGTCGTTCAGCAAAGCCTGCTCGAGTGCATGCAGCTCACGCCACACGTTGCTAAAGAATCCGCCAAAAGGACCCGTCCCACCGCCCCCAAGACCACTGGTCCCGCCGGTCAGACCACCAAGCAGCCCGCCAAGACCACCCGTCCCACCGGTTAGACCGCCAAGCAGCCCGCCAAGACCACTCGTGCCACCAGTGAGACCTCCCAGCAGCCCGCTAAGACCGCTCGTGCCAGCAGTCAGACCACCAAGAAGCCCGCCAAGACCACTCGTGCCACCGGTCAGACCACCAAGCAGCCCGCCGACACCGCTCGTGCCACCCGTCAGACCACCAAGCAGCCCCCCGACACCGCTCGTGCCACCAGTCGAACCGCCGACGACGCCGCCGGTGCCGCTACCACCGGTTAAACCACCAAGGACCCCTCCGAGAAGGCCGCCGCCGCCGGCGCTGGGGGTTGCGCCGGCAGCGGCGGCGCCGCCACCACCGATCGCGTTCGCAACAGCCTGCTGCGCGTTGGCGACCTCGGTACTGACGTAGGCGCCCACGCCGGCATTCATCAAGCTGACGAACTGGGCATGAAACGCTTGCGCTTGGGCGCTGAGCAACTGGAATTCCTGGCCAAAGTTGCCGAACATCGCCGAGATCGCGGCCGATACCTCGTCGGCGGCCGCAGGCACAACTCCCGTCGTGGGACCTGCAACAACCGACGCGGCCTCGGCCAGCGACGCGTGTATGCCCGCCAAGTCCTGGGCCGCGCCCTGAACCAGGTCCGCCGCGGCAATGACAAACGACATGGCCATTCCCCTCGGCTCGTTAAGAGCGATCAGCCGATCGCAAAGTCAACATGAGCGTAATAGGCGCAGCCTCCCCGTGCACGAAAGCCAGTGTTTTGGTGCAGTTAAGCGGAAATTCACGCGCAAAACCGAGACCTCGCCAGCAAGCGCGGCGAGCGTCGCCACCGTGCCCCGATGGATGGGTGCAAGCCGCGCACCGTCGCCGTCGCGGTCTGAGATTGGAACAGCCGACGAAGTCATGTCGCGCCGACACGGATCCATTTTCAGTAAGGGCACGGCACCCCTCGGCGCCGTGCCCTCCACGACTATGGCGCGATTGCGTTCGCGAGCTGTTGGGACGCGTAGTACAGCCCGGGAACGAGGCCGCTGATTGGGGTGCCTCCGATGGGAAGCGTGACAACGTTATCCAACGTCAGGGTCGCAGGGGTCTGACCGACAAGAATGCCATCCAGCGGGAAATCCAGAGTAATTGGGACGCCGTCTAGAACGGCACTTACGGGCAGCACCTCGTGGCCATTGAGGAAGGCGTTGGTGATATTGGCCGGAGCATTGATGAGTGCGGAGGCCGCCTGCACATAATGTCCGGACAGCGCCGCGTTGTTGAATGCTTGCGTGCTGGCGTTGAAACCGTCCCAAGCGTTGACGGGGCCGCCCGCGGCATCGATGAAAAGCGCCAGCGGGAGCCCCAAGTGGGCACCAAGACCAAGGGACGCGTCGGTAACTAAGGGGGGGATGTTCGAGGGGAACAAGAACAAGGGGCCCCCTCCCCAATTGAGGCCAAGATCAAGAAGCCCGGTCAACCCTATAGACGTGTCGGAAACCGTCTTGACCACGTTGGTGAAGTGCTGCGCGATCTGTTGCGCGATCGAGCCGCCTGGCAGCAGGTTGGTGAAGTTCTGCGCCTCCATTCCCGGGATGGTGAAGATCGGCAACAGGGATCCCACAGTGCCCACCGGGACGATACCGGCGCCAACATTTCCCACAACGCTCGTTGGAAGGTCAAGGTTGATGAGCGAGTAGTGCTGCGTCGTGATGGTGAGACTTTGGGTCTGACTAGTGACCACAGCACCGGGCGGTGCGACGAGCAAACCCAAGACCCCCTGGAAAAGTTCGCCCTGCGCGGCGGTGTAATTGCCCGCCAGCGTGAACCGGAGGGCGGATTCCAGATGAGGCGGCAAGGCCTGCAACCCCGCAGTGAAGTAGCCTCCCGCGCTCTGCAGCGATGAGTAGGTGAGCTCCGCGTAGATCATCTGGTTGATGATGATCTGCTGCACATAGGGCGACGGGTTGAAGGCCAAGAGCCCCTGGATGCCGGCTTGGATGCTCGCCGGCAGGCCGGCCAACACGGCGGGGAAATTCTGGATGCCGTACGCGAGCTGCGAACTGATCGTGTTTCCGTAGCCCATGAGGTTTTTGAAGAACTGGTTCAGGAACGGGTTGGGATTAGCCGATATGGCGGAGGTGAAGGTTTGCAGGTTGGCGAGGGTATTCTGCAGAAGCATTTGATACGGTCCGCCGGCAGCGCCGGTGCTGGCGGCAGACCCCAGCAGCCCTTGCAGGCCGGGGAGTCCGGTAACGAGCGGGCTCGACAGCAGGGAGCCGACGCCGCGGCTCTCCAGCGCGTTCACAACGCCGTTGATGCCCTGCCCCACGGATCCGCCGCCGAGACCGCCCAGCAGCGAACTCACCGACGGGAAACCGCCAACACCACCCAGCAGCGGGCCGACTGATAAGCCGCCGCCACCGAGGCCGCCCAGCAGCGGAACCACCGGCGTGCCGCCAACCCCCAGACCACCCAGGAGTGAGCCAACCGACGTGCCGCCGCCACCGAGACCACTAAGAAGTGGCCCCCCCAAAGTGCCGCCGCCACCGAGGAGCGGGAAAACCGCCGACTGAGCCGTGGTCAGGCCCGCCGTCAGAGCGCGCACGACGCCACCGCCTGCGCCGGCAGCCGCGCCCCCGGACTGGGCGGGCGCATTCACCGCGTTCAGCAGATTCTGCTCGGCATTGGCGACGTCGGTGTTCAGGTAGGCAGCAGCGCCCGCGTTCATCAAATTGACGAACTGCGCATGGAACGCCTGCGCCTGGGCATTGAGGGCCTGGTATTCCTGGCCGAAACCGTTGAACAACGCTGCGACGCCGGCCGAAACCTCGTCCTGGGCCGCGACCACCACACCAGTCGTGGGCGCCGCAGCCGACGCACTGGCCTCGGCTAGCGTCGAGCGGATACTTGCCAAACTTTGAGCTGCCGTCTGTACCTGCTCCGGTGCCGCTATGACGAACGACATCTTCCATCTCCCATCGAGCCGGATACGACGGTTACCTGGCGTTAATTCACTTGACATGAGGCTAATAGGACGCCATCTGTCTTCGCGGCAAATTGGGATTTTCTGGTGTCAATCCGGTTAGCGCACCCGCTGCGGTTGCGTTCCACATGCAGCAACGCCGAGTGGGGAACCAAGATCAATTAGGGCTTTGACGCGGCAACGCACAAGCCAACCTCCCTCCCCTCGCCCTCAGCGACTGCGATTAGGAAGGGCGTGCGCCAATTGCCTCAGCAAACTGTGCCGACACACGCCTAGCAGTTCGTGAAAGATCGCCCCCTTGTCTGTAGGACGCAGCGGGCGTTAAGAATGCCAAAACTCCGCTCAGAAAATCGCTAAGCGCGCAGTACCGCGCCGACCGCCTCGGCGGCGCGTCGCACCGCGGCATCGCGAGCGGCGCTGGCGTCGTCTTCGGTCAGGGTGCGGTCGGGCGCCCGGAAACGCAGGGCGAAGGTCAGCGATTTGCGATCCGCGCCAACCTGCGGACCGGTGAACACGTCGAAAAGTTGAATGTCTTCCAGCAGTTCACCGGCGCCCTCCCGGACCGCGTCCGCCACCGCCCGAGCGGATACCGTGGCGGGCACTACGAGGCTGACATCCTGGAACACGGCGGGAAACGGCGACACCCTGGGCGCCGGCAACGCCTCGACTATGGGAATCGCATCGAGGTTGAGCTCCATGGCGCAGGTGCCTGCGGGCAGGTCGGACCGCTCGATCACGGCGGGATGCAGCTCTCCCGCGTGTCCGATGGGGGTCTCCCCGACGAGCACCTCCGCGCACCGGCCCGGGTGCCAGGGCAGGTATTGCGCCGCCCGCAGAATCACGTCAATTCCATTGGCCCGCGCGATGATTCGCACCGCCTCGAACGCGTCGGCCGCTTCGACTCGGCGACCGGCGCCCCAAGGGCCCCGCCGTTCACGCATACCGGCCAACACCGCGGCGACGTGCTGCGGCTGTCGGGGCAACGACGCATCCAGCATGGCGATCTCGGCGTCGGTCGGCCGCCGGTCGACGGGGATGAGCTCGACGGCGCGAGTTTCCTCGGTCGGCTGCACGATTTGCGCCAGGGCATACAGCGCGACGTCGACGAGACCGCGAGACACGTTGCGCACCAAGGCTTCCAGTAAGGCGGGCAAGAGCGTGGTCGCCAGGTGCGGACGGTCGGCCTCCAGCGGGTTCAGCACCTGTGTCGTCGCGCGTCTCGGATCTTGGGCCGGCAAGCCCCAGAGGTCGAAGACACCCGCGGGCAAGAACGGGGTGGGCAGGATCTCGACGTAACCGGACTGTGCCAATGACTTACCGATTGCGCGCCGGCGCTTTTGCACCGCCGTGAGCCCCGCGCCCGCGGGAGCTGAGGGCAGCACCGATGGAATGAGCTCCAACCCCTCCAGCCGCATAACTTCCTCGACCAGGTCGGCGGGCTGCAGCAGATCCGGTCGCCAACTCGGCGGCGTGACCATCAGGATGTCGTCGTTCTCGGCCACCACCGCGCCGATTTGGGTCAGCCGCCTGGCGGTCGTGCCTTGCGCATACTCCACCCCGGCGACGCGGTCCGGCAGGTCGATGACCATGCGGATCCGTGGCATCGACCAGTGGTCACGCGGCGGATCGCCTCGCCAGTCGGTCAGGGTCGGCGATACCGCTCCCCCGGCAATCTCGGCGAGCAGCGCGGCACACCGGTCCAGCGCGGCCACCGAAATGGCCGGGTCCACCCCACGCTCATAACGACGGGCGGCCTCGCTTGGCAGGTGCAGCCTCCGCTGGGTGCGCGACACCGCGGCCGGGTCCCACACCGCGGCCTCCAGCAGGACGTCGGTGGAATCGGCGCGCACCTCGGTGCTTGCCGCCCCCATCACGCCGCCGATCGCGGCGGTCGCCACCTCGTCGACGATGAGAACATCGGCCGGGTCGAGCCGGCGCTCGATGTCATCGAGGGTGACGACGGTCTCGCCGGGCCGGGCGAACCGCACGCCGAAGCCCCCGGTGATGCGGGCGCGGTCGTGGGCGTGCATGGGATGGCCCAGTTCCAGCATCACGTAATTCGTCGCGTCCACCGCCGGCGAGGTCGCGCGGATGCCGCACAGCAGCAGCCGGCGCTGGATCCACCATGGGGACGCGGCGGCGGGGTCAATTCCGGTGACCGGACGCAGCGCGAATCGGCGCACGCCCGTTTCGGCCTGCACCGTCAGCGGCCAAGCCTCCCCTTCCGCCGGCAACGGCTTCACCACCTCGTTGCCGGCCGGGTCTATGAAGTCGAGGTCGTAGGCACACGCGATCTCGCGAGCCAAGCCACGCACCGACATGCAGTAGCCACGGTCGGGGGTGATCGCCAGGTGGAAGACCACGTCGTCCAGCCCCAGCACCCCGGCACCGTCGGCTCCCGGTGCGGCGGTTCCGGGCGGCAACACGAGGATCCCGGAATGGTCCGCCCCCAAACCGAGTTCCGCCGCCGAGCAGATCATTCCGTCGGACTTGCGGCCATAGGTCGTGCGGGCCGTGATGGCGAAGCCGCCGGGCAGCGTCGTGCCGGGCAGTGCCACCACAACCAGGTCGCCGACCACAAAATTTGTTGCCCCGCAAACGATCTCGCGCAGCTGATCCTCACCGACGTCCACCAGGCAGGCTCGGATCGGCTTCTTGAACTCGGTGAGCTCTTCGATACCGGTGACGCGCCCCACGGTCAGCGGCCCGTCGACCGGGCCGAGGGTGACAACCTCTTCGATTTCGTGGCCGATCCGCACCAGCATCTGCTCGAGATCCCCGGGGCCGACGTCCCACCCCGGAGTGCCGGCGGCGACGACTTCACGCAGCCAGCTATACGGAACGCGCATCAGGCACCCACCCCGAACGGCAACGAAAACCGGACGTCGCCCTCGACCATGTCGCGCATGTCCGGAATCCCGTTGCGGAACTGCAGGGTCCGTTCCAGGCCCATTCCGAATGCGAAGCCGGAATAGGCTTCCGGGTCAATCCCCGCGGCCCGCAACACGTTTGGATGCACCATTCCGCAGCCGCCCCACTCTACCCAGTCGGCCCCGCCCTTCTTGTCGGCAAACCAGACGTCGACCTCCGCGGACGGCTCGGTGAAAGGGAAGAAGTGTGGCCGGATCCGGGTTCGCGCGGATCGACCGAACTCGGCGCGCGCGAACGCGTCCAGCGTTCCACGCAGATGCGCCATGGACAGGCCGCGGTCCACCGCCAAGCCTTCGACCTGGTGGAAGACAGGTGTGTGCGTCGCGTCGAGTTCGTCGGTGCGGAACGTCCGGCCGATCGAGATGATGTAGACGGGCAACTTGTGCGCCAGCAACGTACGTACCTGCACCGGCGAGGTGTGCGTGCGCAGCAACTGCCGCGAATCCTCCGGCGCTATGTAGAACGTGTCCTGTTCGCTGCGCGCTGGGTGGTCGGCGGGGAAGTTGAGGGCATCGAAGTTGAACTGCTCGGTTTCGACTTCCGGCCCCTCCGCCACCTCCCATCCCATTGCGACGAAGGTATCGGCGATGTGTTCGGCCAAGATCGTGATCGGGTGCCGGGCGCCGGGCGGCTGCCTGGTCGACGGCAAGGTGACATCGATGCCTTCGGCGACCAGCACCGCCGCGTCGCGCTCGGCCCGCAGCGCCGCCAGTCGTTCGTCGTAGCCGCGTTGGGCTTCGCTGCGTGCGGCATTGACGCGCTTCCCGGCATCGGCGCGCTCCGCCTTGGGGACGCTGCCCAGCGCTTGTCGCGCCAACGCCAGCGGCGAGCGATCACCGAGGTGCTCGGTCTTGACGTGCGCCAGTGTCTCCAGATCGTCGGCGCGCGCGATGGCCTGCTGCGCGGCGGTGACCGCCTTGGCCAAGGCTTCCGGCGACAGATCGACGGGTTGATCGCCCACGCGGCGACACTCTCCTTGCTGACGAGGCTGTTGGAAGGGCTCGATGCGTCCAGCGCAAGTGCCGATCATAAGTTATGCGGTGCACAGCGCTCGGCGCGTGCTTCGAAGATTCCCGGCGGGGGGGTTAGCCGACCGTGGCCGGCTGCGGACCGGTCAGCGCGTCGTCCGGCGCAGGCAGAACCGGCAACACCCTGCACCCCGCGGCGAGTTGGCCGATCTTGTAGGCGGCCAGCGCGCCCAGGAGCCCGAATGCCGACGCGGCGGCCATCGTCCCCCAGTGGTGAGCCAGGATCAGGAAACCGAACCCAGAGGAGGCCGCCAGCATCAGGAACCGCACCGGCGTCCACCGGATCGGCTCCTGGAACCGCGCGGACACCAGCACGCCCAGAATCACGGCGACCGTATGGCCGGCGTCGGTGAAATCGCCACCGATGATCGCCGCGGCCAGGCCCGCCGACACCCACCAGGTGACCCACGCCGCCCGCCAGCGCGACGGAATCACCGCCGTCATCGCTCCCAGCGCGGCGAGGGCGCCGTAGCTCATCCCAACATCGCTGGCTCGGGTGATCGACAACGGCAGCCAGCCGAACTCGACCGAGGCGGCGAGCGCAGCCGCCACCACCAGCGTCGCGCCGATATGGCCGACGAGGAACGCCACGACCAGTCGGATAGTGCGCAAATGCAGTTCCGCCAGTGCGAGCAAGCAGGTCAGGAAGGGCAACCAGAAGTAGAGCGGGCCGGCATCCACGACCAGCGCGCTGCCCAACAGGGTTCCTATGTGGCCATGGGCGAGGTTGTGCAGGTTTGTGCTGGCGCGCCGCACGAGTACGTCATGCGCGTGGGGGCCGAGCAGCAAGATGGCGCAGCTCATGACAAGCAGAACCGCCACGTACCCTACGGTGAACTGAACCCGGGCCAGCCGGGAGAAGATGCCCCCAATCATTGATATCCATTATGTCGGCTAAT
>Ga0182038_10001425_pt1 | contig 12443 bp, 9 predicted proteins | sample sta12Can44000108_FD_125976 | JGI IMG/M metagenome (GOLD analysis project Ga0182038, IMG submission 125976) | Lab enrichment of tropical soil microbial communities from Luquillo Experimental Forest, Puerto Rico - statanox.12C.anox.44.000.108 | ecosystem: Environmental > Terrestrial > Soil >...
ATGTCCTTGGCGCCGAACATGATCATCAGCCGACTGGTGCCGACGATGCCGTTCTTCTCCTCGACAACCACAGTGTTGAACATGTCGTCGGCAGAGACAGCGAGCAGCTTGGTGTCATGCATTAGGTCGACATGGTCGGAAAGCAGGAAGCGCAGCGGCGTCTGCGACAGGGGATAGACATCCTGCGTGGCCAGGCGCCGGTCGCGCACGACGACCGATTGGCCGTCGGCAATCAGCTCGATCGGGCTGGGGTCGTCGTATTCGAAACGGACTCGGCCGGGCTTGGCAATATGGAACTCGCCCGCCGTCCGGCGCCCGTCGGGGCCGACCTGGACGAAGCGGCCCGACAAGATCTGTGTGTTGGAAAGGTAATTATTGACCCGGTCGATAATGCTACGCTGCTCGGGACTGAAAGAGCTGCTGAAACCAGGGCGACCGAGCAAGCTGGCGAACGGATTGAAGACCGGATTCGGCGGTTGCGTGTGTGGGGCCTGGCCGACGGTGCCCCGCGCCGTCGGGGCGGGCGTCGCAATCGATCCGGTTGCTTGCTGTTGGCGCGGGGTTGGCATTGTCACGTTCTGTGCCTGCGCCGGCACGACAATCAGACAGACGAACAAGGCCGTCATCGCCGCCGTCGCATATCGCGCCATGAATTGTCCGGTCATTCAGTCCCCGCTTCGGAGCCCGCTGCTGTAGAGGCAGCATGTGGCGATTTCACGGCTCGAATATTCGCTTATTCGAGGCAGGTCTAATAACGATCGTCGGTCGGATTTTCCGGAATCAGAATCTCGCGCTTGCCGGCATGGTTGGGCTGGCCGACGATGCCTTCCTGTTCCATCCGTTCCATGATGGTGGCGGCGCGGTTGTAGCCGATCTGCAGACGGCGTTGGATGTAGGAGGTCGAAGCCTTGCGGTCGCGTTTAACGATGGCGACAGCTTGCTGATAGAGGTCGCTGCCTTCGGTTAGCCCCATGCCGGTCGAGTCGAACACCGCACCATCCTCGTCCTCTTCCGGATCGCCGGCGGTAACTTCTTCTAGATATTCCGGCTGGCCCTGCGACTTGAGGTGGCGCACGACCTTCTCGACCTCGTCGTCCGACACGAATGGACCGTGTACGCGGCTGATGCGCCCGCCCCCTGCCATGTACAGCATGTCGCCCTGGCCGAGCAGTTGCTCGGCGCCTTGCTCGCCCAGGATGGTGCGGCTGTCGATCTTCGACGTAACCTGGAAGGAGATGCGGGTCGGGAAGTTCGCCTTGATGGTACCGGTGATGACGTCGACCGACGGGCGCTGCGTGGCAAGGATCACATGGATGCCGGCGGCGCGCGCCATTTGCGCCAGGCGCTGGATGGCACCTTCGATATCTTTGCCGGCGACCATCATCAGGTCGGCCATCTCGTCGACGATCACCACCAGGTACGGCAGCAGGTCAAACTCGAGCTCCTCCTTCTCGTAGATCGCTTCTCCGGTACTCTTGTCATAGCCGGTGTGAACGATGCGGGTGAGTCGCTCGCCTTTCGTCATCGCTTCGGCAAGCCGCGCGTTGTAGCCGTCGACGTTCCGGACCCCCAGCTTGGACATTTTCTTGTAACGCTCTTCCATCTCGCGCACCGCCCATTTGAGCGCGACGACCGCCTTCTTCGGATCGGTGACCACGGGTGTCAGCAGATGCGGGATGCCGTCATAGACGGAGAGCTCGAGCATCTTGGGATCAACCATGATTAGCCGGCACTGGTCGGGGCGTAGCCGGTAGACCAGCGACAGGATCATAGTGTTGATGGCAACCGACTTGCCGGAGCCCGTCGTGCCAGCGATCAGGAGATGCGGCATGCGCGCGAGATCGACAATCACAGATTCACCGCCGATGGTCTTGCCGAGGCAAAGCGCGAGCTTAGCGGAGCTCTCGTTGTAATCACTGCCGCTGAGCAATTCGCGCAAGTAGACTTTTTCGCGCGTTGGATTGGGCAGCTCGATGCCGATGGCGTTGCGGCCGGGCACTACGGCGACGCGCGCTGATACCGCGCTCATCGAGCGAGCGATGTCGTCGGCGAGGCCAATGACACGCGACGACTTGATGCCGGGCGCCGGCTCTAGCTCGTACAGCGTGACGACCGGGCCGGGATGCGTGTTGATGATTTCGCCGCGGACGCCGAAGTCGCCAAGCACGCTTTCCAGAGCCACGGCGTTGGCGTCGATGAGGTCCTTCGATAGCGTGGTGCGTTCGGAGGACCGGGGCACGGCCAAGAAGCTGAGCGACGGTAGTACATACCCATTGGCGGAGCGGCGCGCTGGCACACGTGCGCGGCGCTTGGGCGCGGGTTGCGCCACGTCTTGCCCCTCCTCGTCAGCGACGGCTGGCTCGATCAGCGCCGCTTGGCTATCGAAGTGCGGCTCCTGCCGTCCACCCGCTGGGGCGGGGAGCGGCCTGCGCACGGCGCCGCGAATGAACCGGCTCGCGCAGGCCTGCCAGCTCAACAGCGCGTGCGCGATCATGCCGAGCCAGGCCGAGGCGCGGTCGTCTTCGACGTCGTCCTCTTCCTCGATCTCTTCGATGAAGGCGCGCCGCGTCGGCCGCGCATCGCGCGGCCGCGCGCCCAGCCCGGCGGCCAAGGCGATCGTGACGGCGGCACTGATGCCGAAGAACATCGACGCTATGAACAATGTCGTGCCGGCCAGCCGACCGAACATCAGCGCCGGTATCCGCAACACGGCGTCGCCGAACACGCCGCCTAAGCCGGTCGGCAGCGGCCAGGAGCCAATGCGCGGCAGCGTCGAGGCGAAAGCGGCGAAGAGAAACGTGGCAAGGATCCACAACAGGCTACGCCATTTGGTGCCAAGCGGGCGATGTGAAAGAAGCCGCCAGCCGAGTAGTATTTCAGGCGGCAGCAACATGACCGCTGCAAGCCCCAGCAACTGCATTGCCAGGTCAGAGAAGATTGCGCCTGGAAAGCCCAGCAGATTGTGCACCGGTGTCTGCGCGGCGTGGCTCAACGACGGGTCCTGCACCGACCAAGTGGCAAGCGCGATCGCCGCCAGCAGCGCCACGGTGGTCAGCGCTAGGCCTGCTATTTCGCTGAGGCGCCGCCGTAGGATGTCGCGGAAGTGCTCGGAGACGAAAGCAATGGCGTCGAGGCTGCGATCGATCGCTGGCATGCTTCTCTAAGCCTTCTTTCGTTGGCGCATGACCTTGTCCGAAAACCGGCATCCGCTTTTCTGGCTCATGCGCTAAGCAAGCACCGCAACAAGGCGGTGCAGCGCGTCCGCCGTAGTTGCCTTGTCCTGGACCATGGCAACGCGGATGTAGTCCGCGCCGGGATTGCTGCCGTCAGCCTGCTCGCGTGCGAGATAGCGGCCGGGCACGACGCGCACGCCAGCCTCTTTCCATAGCCGCTTAGTGACCGCCTCGCTGCCGCCGTATTGCGAAACGTCCAGCCAAAGGAAAAATCCCCCGGCAGGCCGGTTGTAGTTGTAGCGGTCGCCAATGATTTGATCGGCGAGATCGAACTTGGCGGAATAGAGCTTGCGGTTCTCCTGCACGTGCGTTTCGTCGCCGTAGGCGGCAACGGCAACGCGCTGCAGCGGCGCCGGAACCTGCGGCGCAGCGATGTTGCGCAGCTCGAGGAAGGCCGTAAGAAAACGGCGGTCGCCGGCGGCGAAGCCGACGCGCAGGCCGGGCAGATTGGAGCGCTTGGACAGCGAGTGGAAGACGACGGTGTTGGCGAAATCGGGCCCGGAAGCTTCCAGCATGCCGGCTGGCGCATGATGGCTATAGATCTCGCAATAACATTCGTCGGCGAACACCAGGAAACCGAAGCGGCGGGCGAGTGCGGCGAGCTTGCCGAGATAGCTGAGGCTCGCCACCGCGCCTTGCGGATTCGACGGCGACGCGATGTAGAAAGCAACAGTGCGCGCGAGCAACGCGTCGTCGAGCACGTCGAGGACGGGCAAGAAACCGCTTTGCTTGCGCGCCGGCAGATAGACCAACTCGCAGTCGGCGGCGAGCGCGCCAGCAGCATAGGCGGCGTAGAACGGATTAGGAATCAGCACCGCGGGCTTGCCAGAGCGGCGCGCCCTCCAGCGCTTGGCGGCGATGGCGGCGAGGAACAACCCTTCGCGCGTCCCACTGAGCACCAACACTTCGGTTTCAGAGTCGACCGGCCGCGCCAGATTATAACGGCGGTTCAGCCACTGCGCGACCGTGCGGCGAAATGCGTCGGTACCCTTGTTGGCTGGATAGCGGCCGAACTCATTGAAATGGGCGGTGAGCTCCGGGCCGACGAAAGCGGGGATCGGATGCTGCGGTTCCCCGACCGATAGGTTGATCGGCGGCTTACCCGGCTCGATGCCGGCGATGAGCTCGTTCAGCCGCACGAACGGCGAGCGTCCCTCGACCGCGGGGGCAGAATTGTTGGAAGGCTCGCGCTTGGCGGTCGTCATCGGCATGCGGTTACACGAACAGACGCAAAGGCCTGCGGCACATCGTTCGACAAAATAGATATGGCTAGGTTAAGACCCAATTAACCATCGGCGCGGAAACGGCAGCCGGTCGAGCTGGTGTTAAAGAGCCGCCCCTATGGCGCACGTCACGGAGGGACGCAAATCAGCGAACCCATCAAGTTATCGTACTGGGGCCGGACCTTCGCGACGGTCTCATTAACGGGCACCAGCACCCCCTGATCGATGCTTTCGCGCAAAACTGCAGTCGCCATCCGATCTGGTCATGAAGAACTAATGGAGAGGCCCCCGGCTCTCATGAGCCGGGGGCCTCAACGGAAGGGACAGTGCCGGGTTTCCGCCCCTACCGCTAGCGTGTTACTGGACAGCCTCGCCGTGCAACGCAAGATCGAGACCTTCGCGTTCCACCTCGTCGGTGACACGCACGCCAATGATCGCGTCAATGATCTTGAGAATGATCAGCGAGACGATGGCGTCGTAGGCCAGAACGATCACGATGCCTTTGATCTGATTGATCATCTGGCCCGGGTTGCCTTCGATAAGGCCGGCGGTGCCGCCATACTCGGCGATTGCAAATACGCCGGTGAGCAGCGCGCCGACCATGCCGCCGACCGCGTGGACGCCAAAGCAATCAAGCGCGTCATCCACGCCGTGCATCTTTTTCAGGCCGGTGACGCCCCAATAGCAGAAGATGCCAGCGGCGACGCCGATGACCATCGAGCCAATCGGGCCGACATAACCCGAGGCCGGAGTGATGGCGACGAGGCCAGCGACCGCGCCCGAGGCGATACCAATGACGGTCGCCTTGCCGCGATGGGCCCATTCCACCAGCATCCAGGTGAAGGCGGCGACGGCGGTGGCGATCTGCGTCACGGCCATTGCCATGCCAGCCTGCATGCCAGCGCTGACCGCCGAACCAGCGTTGAAGCCGAACCAGCCGACCCAAAGTAGGGCGGCGCCGATGAAAGTGAGCACCATGTTGTGTGCCGGTCCGGTGTCCTTGCGCTTGCCGAGGACGATGGCGCACATTAAACCGGCGACGCCTGCGTTGATATGTACGACCGTGCCGCCGGCGAAATCGAGCACCTTAAACATGGCGTCGTTGTTGCCGTTGGACATGAACCCGTCGGCGCCCCAGACCCAGTGCGCAATCGGGGCGTAGACGAGGATTGCCCACAGTCCCATGAACCATAGCATCGCCGAGAACTTCATGCGCTCGGCGAAGGCTCCAGCGATCAGCGCGGGAGTGATGATCGCAAAAGTCATCTGGAAACACATGTACACGGTTTCAGGAATCGTCACCGCGAGACCGTTCGGATTTCCGATGCCGGTGGAGATGTCACTCAAGATGCCTTGTAAGAAGACGCGACTGAGTCCGCCGATAAAGGGCGAGCCAGGGGTGAACGCCAGGCTGTAGGTGAGTATCGAGTACACGATCGTCACCAGACAGGTCACGGCGAAGCTCGTCATCACCGTGTCGCCGACGTTCTTTTTGCGCACCATGCCGGCGTAGAACAGGCCTAGGCCAGGGATGGTCATCATCAGAACCAGCGCGACCGAGGTGAGCATCCACGCGGTATCGCCCGAGTTAGGCGTACATTTCTCGAGCACCGCCTTCTTTGGATCCGGATCGTTAACGCATGCCGGTGGCGGCGCAGCCGGGGTCGCTGGCGCGGCGGCAGCGGGAGCTGCGGGCGGTGCCCCGGGCGCAGGTTGAGCATAGGAGGCGTCGAACGCAGCCACGCTCAAAAACACGCTGAGGACAACCCCTAAGGCGAGAGCCAAGAGTCCCGCACGGGGGAATTTCATTAACGTCATGGTCTTACTCCTGTCCGTATTGTTTGCGGTGCGGGTCACTAGATCGCCGCCGCGTCGGTTTCGCCGGTGCGGATCCGCACGGCATGATCCAGAGCGAAGACGAAAATCTTGCCATCGCCGATTTGGCCAGTTTTGGCGGCTCCCGCGATGGCGCTGATAACCTTGTCGACCTGGTTGGACGCCACTGCCACTTCCAATTTGACTTTTGGCAGGAAGCTCACAGCGTATTCGGCCCCACGGTAGATTTCCGTGTGTCCCTTTTGACGCCCGTAGCCCTTGACCTCTGTGACAGTCAGCCCCTGCACCCCGATCGAGGTCAGGGCGTCGCGGACCTCGTCGAGTTTGAAAGGCTTGATAATGGCCATGACGATTTTCATGGATCGATCCCCGCTTGAGCCCGTTTTCTCCGTTACGCAGTGCGGGCGGGTTCACTGAGCCAGACCCGCAAAGTCACTTCGCGGGGCAGACCGAATCAATAGAATCAAACAGCGTGCCAGATGCCGGAATGCGGCCTATCCTGCTGAATTGATGAACGAATTTTTGCGCGCAAGGCAGGGGTTAGGCGAGTTTCGAGGACGCGCGCCCAAACTCGCGGCAACGCACAAAATGGCTGCCTAAAAATTAGGCAGTAGCTCGTTCGAGCTACTGCAAGGCTTCGCCATGTTGGGTGACATCGAGCCCCATGACCTCGTCTTCTTTGCGCACGCGTAGCGGGACGATGGCGCTAATGATCTTTAGCACGACGTAAGTGAGCGTACCCGACCACAGCAAGGTCGCGACGATTCCGCAGAGCTGAGCCAACACCTGATGAGGATTGCCTTCCAGCAATCCCGACACGCCGCGGGGCGTTTCGGGAGTGGCCGACAAAGCGCCGACCGCAAGCACGCCGGCGAGGAAAGTTCCGGTAAGGCCGCCGACTCCATGTACGCCGAACACGTCGAGCGAGTCGTCGTAGCCCAGTCTGAGTTTGAACCAGGTGCAGGCCCAGAAGCAGATGCCGCCGCCGATCACACCGATCAGCATGCCTTGCATTGGCAGTACGAACCCAGAAGCGGGCGTGATGGTGCCGAGACCCGCCACAGCGCCGGAGATCATCCCGAGCACCGACGGCTTGCCACGCGTCGACCATTCCAGCGCCATCCAGGTGAAAGCGCCGGCGCTGGCGGCGAGATGCGTCGAGGTGATGGCCATCGCGGCCCGTGCATTGGCGCCCAAAGCGGAGCCGCCATTGAAGCCGAACCAGCCGACCCACAACAATCCGGTGCCAATCACCGCCAAGGTTAAATCGTAGGGCGCAAGATTCTCGGTGCCGTAACCGCGCCGCTTGCCGACCACGTAGGCCGCGACGAGGCCGGCGATGCCGGCGTTTAGATGCACCACCAAGCCTCCGGCGAAATCGATCACACCATAGGCGCCTAGGAAACCACCGCCCCAGACCCAATGGGCGATGGGCACGTAGACCAGCAACAACCAAAAAGCGCAGAACAACAAGAACGCGGAAAAACGCAAACGATCCGCGACTGAGCCTGCAACCAACGCAACGGTGATGACCGCGAAGGTCATCTGGTAGACCATGAAAAGGCTTTCCGGAATGGTCTTGGCCAAAGGCGAAATGGAATCGAGCGTCATACCGTAAAGGAACATGCGTTCGAGTGTGCCGATATAGACACCGTTGCCGGTGAAGGTGAGCGAGTAGCCGACGATCGCCCACAAGATCGACACCAAGAAAGTGGCGGCCATACACTGCGCCATGGTGGCGAGCACGTTCTTCTTGCGCACCATGCCGGCGTAAAAGAGCGCCAATCCAGGGATCGTCATCATCAGCACTAGGCTGGTGGCGCCGATCATCCAGGCGGTGTCGGCGGCGTCGATCTTGGCGGATTGCGCAAATGCAGGCGATGAAATCAGCGCCGTCGAGGTTGCGATCGCTACGGATAGGCGGAATGGCGCCCCTGTCATTAACAAATCCCCCGGCCCTTGTTTGGAAGCTAAAGCGCGTCGGCGTCGGTCTCGCCGGTGCGGATGCGCACGGCTTGTTCGACCGGCGTGACAAAGATTTTCCCGTCACCGATCTGTCCGGTCTTGGCGGCCGATGCGATCGCCTCCATCGCGCGCTCGAGTTGCTCGGTGGCGACCGCGACTTCAATCCGCACTTTGGGCAGGAAATTCACGGCGTATTCGGCGCCGCGATAAATTTCCATGTGCCCCTTCTGCCGTCCGTAGCCCTTCACTTCGCATACCGTCATGCCGTGGACGCCGATACGGCTAAGAGCGTCGCGCACCTCGTCAAGCTTGAACGGTTTGATGACTGCAATGACCATTTTCATGATTTTCCTTCCCGGCGGGATCGTTGCCCGGCTCACCGAAGTCGAGGCTGGGCGGCTCGGATTCTCACGCGCGTGGGGCGACCAAAATCCATCCGGTGGCGCCGGATGCCCCCCTATGGCGCAGCCTACCGGCCGGCGGCACAAAAATTAAGCGGCTTTCTTGCTGCATCCAAAGGCAATCGCCACGAAAAACGGCACTTCCCGGCAAATGGGCTGTCCTAATTGCCGGCCGGCTGGAAGCGGCAAGTACAACTCTCGGCATCAAAATTAGAACAGTCGCGTCATTGGACCTACGGTTCACGCCGCTCGCGCACCAAGCCTTCTTGCGCCACCGAGGCGACCAGCGTGCCATCACGCTTGAATATAAGTCCGCGCGAGAAGCCGCGAGAGCCTCGCAGATTCGGGCTATCCTGCGCATAAAGCAACCAATCGTCGGCGCGGAACGGCCGGTGCAACCACAGTGCATGATCGAGGCTAGCCGCCATGAATTGCTTTTCAAACAGCGTATGGCCGTGCGGAATCAGCGCGGTGTCGAGCAGTGTCATGTCGGAGGCGTATGCCAGCACGCATTGATGCAATGCTGGATCGTCGGGTAGCTGGCCGGTGGTCTTGATCCACATGTGGAATTTGCCGTCGGGATATTTTTTGCCGAGATAGCGATCGAACTCCACCGGTCGTAGCTCGATCGGACGCTCGCGTTCGTAGTAGCGGCGCACCGGATCGGGCATTGAGGGCAAAATCTTGTCGCGCACTTCAGATTCGTTCGGCAGTTTTTCCGGAGCCGGAACGTCCGGCATCTTGGCCTGGTGTGCGAGGCCAGGTTCGTCGGCGTGGAACGATACCAGCATGGAGAAAATTGGGTGGCCGTGTTGGCGCGCAGTAACGCGCCGTGTGGTGAAACTCTTGCCGTCCCTAATGCGGTCCACGTCGTAGATGATCGGTACCCTGGGATCGCCCGGCAGCAGGAAGTAGGCGTGCATGGAATGCGGGGGCCGGGTGACGTCCACCGTGCGCACCGCGGCGACTAGCGCCTGGCCGATCACCTGGCCGCCGAACACGCGCTGCCAGCCCACTTGCGGCGAGCGGCCGCGGAACAGATTTACCTCCAGCGGTTCGAGATCGAGAATTTCAAGTAGATCCTGGACGGCGGAAGTCATGGGGCGGGCCAGCGGACTCCAATCTGCTATGCTGTGCCTCGTTTGACAAGGAAGCGGGATGACGAAAGCGCTGAAAAATCAAAATAAAACCGACCTTGTCATCGGCGGGGCGGGCTTTGCCGGCCTGGCGTTGTCCATAGCGGTGCGCCAAGGTCTGGGCGAGGCCTTCGCGGTGACCGTGGTCGACCCGGCGCTCGCCGCCAACCAGTCCGAGGACCCGCGCGCCTCGGCTATCGCGGCCGCCGCGCGCCGGCTCTTCGAGGCCATCGCGGTGTGGGGGGCGGTTGCCGACGAAGTGCAGCCGATCCTCGACATGGTAATCACCGATTCCAAGCTCGACGACGCGGTGCGACCGACCTTCCTCACCTTCGGAGGCGACGTCGAGCCGGGCGAGCCGTTCGCGCACATGGTGGAGAACCGGCATCTGGTCGATGCGCTCGTCGCCAGGGCGAAGGAACTCGGCATCGGCTTACGCGCAAGCGCGGTCGCCGGATTCGAACAAGGCTTCCATGCGAGCGAAGTGAAGCTCGCTGACAGCGAACGAATTTTCGCGCGCCTGCTGGTGGCCGCCGACGGCGCGAAATCGAAAATCCGCGATCAAGCCGGCATCGCTACACACGGCTGGAACTACGACCAATCGGCGATCGTGACGACGGTCGCGCACGAGCGCGATCATAACGGCCGCGCCGAAGAACATTTCCTGCCGGCTGGCCCGTTCGCGATTCTGCCGCTAAAGGGCAAACGCTCGTCGATCGTATGGACGGAAGACGCGCGCGAGGCGGCGCGCATCGTAGCGCTGTCCGATCCGGAATTCCATGAGGAGTTGGAGAGGCGCTTCGGTTTGCATCTCGGTGATCTCCAGGTGGTCGGCGCACGCCGCGCTTTCCCGCTCGGACTGTTCACGGCACGCTCGTTCATCGGCGAGCGACTGGCTCTGATCGGCGACGCCGCGCACGTCATCCACCCGATCGCCGGGCAAGGGTTGAACATGGGTTTACGCGACGTCGCTGCACTGGCGGAAGCGATTGTCGATGCAGCGCGGCTTGGCCTCGATATCGGCTCGCCCGGGGTGCTGGAGCGTTATCAGCGCTGGCGCCGCTTTGACACAATGACGATGGGTATCGCCACCGACGGCTTGAATCGCTTGTTCTCCAATCATAGTGACGTGCTGCGGTTGGTTCGTGACCTCGGACTTGGGATGGTCGAGCGCATGCCTTTCCTCAAGCTGCTCTTCATCCGCGAGGCTGCGGGCTTTACCGGAAACGTGCCGAAGCTACTGCGCGGCGAGGCGCTTTAGGTCAGCTTGATGCTGCCGACGTGATCCTGGAAAGCGTTGCGCTTGGCGATGGCATCATACCAGCGGTCGAGGTGCGGCATCGCAGGGCGCTCTGGCACTAGCTGGCGGTAGCGGTAGCACATCACGCCGACCGGAATGTCGCCGTAGGAGAATGTTGGGCCGGCGACGTAAGCTGCTTTCGCGAGCTGTGCGTCGAGGATTTGCATCGCTGCGATGGTTCTTTCCTGTGAGGTCTTGATCGCCGATTGATCGCGCTTTTCCGGCGGCGTGCGGATCAGCCCCCAGAATGCCGGCGTGATCGCGGGGCCCACCACCGACAACTGCCAGTCCATCCACTGGCTGGCGAGCGCGCGCCGCTTCGCATCCTTTGGCTCCAGCACGCCGTTCTTGTCGTACTTGCCGGCGAGGTAGCGCACTATCGAATTCGATTCCCACAGTAGGAAGCCATCCTCTTCCTCCAGCGTCGGTACCAGTCCGTTCGGATTCATCGCCAGATAGCCCGGCTCCTTGTTCTTGCCGAAGGCACCCCCGACGTCGATGCGCTTGCACTCCAGTTCCAACTCGCCCACCGCCCACATCGCCTTCTGCACATTGGATGAAGTGTTGCGGCCCCAGATCTTGATCATGGCGGGTTCCTCCCCTGATTTTCTTTTGTTGCTTACGCCGCGAAGCGCGAATTATTCCAGCCGCCGCGCTTCTTCCGGGAGCATGATCGGGATGCCGTCGCGTATCGGATAGGCGAGCTTGGCCTTGCGCGAGATCAGCTCTTGCTTGGCGGCATCGTATTCCAGTGGTCCCTTGGTGACGGGACAGACCAGGATTTCTAAGAGTTTCGGATCCACGCTGTCGACGGGCCGGTCAGTGGGAGGTGTGGTGGGCATGGGTGCCTCCGGCAAGTTCGCCGCCTTATAGCATTGTGGACCGGGTCGCGGCCAACCTGAGGCTTTCGAACACGAGGCGTTGAAATCGGATGCGAACCTCCCGGCAGTCTATGAACAGCGTCCACAAGACGCTAGTCTCTTACTGCAACTGTGGCTCGCCTTCGGTGTTCTTCTTGGCGAGCTCGATCTCGGTGATCGCGACCAGCAGTTCGGCCCGCGTTTTTAGGTCGGGAGCCTCCAAGAGTGCCTGCTTTTCGGCCGGACCGTAAGGCGACATCATCGACAACGCATTGACCAGCGCCTCATTCGGCGCCTTGTCGATCCCTTCCCAATCGGCCTGCAAGTTGTTCGCCTTCATGAAATTACGCAGCGCGTTAAGCACCGCTTCACGGTCAACCGAGACTTCGCCCTTGCGCGCGATGAAATCGTCGGCGAATGGCGCGTAGGTGACGCGGCATTGCCGATATTCGGTCTTCACGTCCAACTCCTGTTCAACGCGGAAGCGTG
>Ga0182038_10001429_pt1 | contig 12432 bp, 9 predicted proteins | sample sta12Can44000108_FD_125976 | JGI IMG/M metagenome (GOLD analysis project Ga0182038, IMG submission 125976) | Lab enrichment of tropical soil microbial communities from Luquillo Experimental Forest, Puerto Rico - statanox.12C.anox.44.000.108 | ecosystem: Environmental > Terrestrial > Soil >...
GAGGATGCCGTGTTCGGATCGACGCGTGTCGAATGTGGCGATGGGGATGCCCTGATTCTCTTGACGGACGGGCTGGTCGAGGTATTCGACGACGCGGGTCGCGAGCTGGGATTCGAACGGGTCAAGGCAACGCTGGCCGAGGTCGCCGATCGGCCGCTCGCCGAGGTGGCGCAGCACGTGTTGACCGGCGCACGGGCCCACGGTATCCAGACCGACGATCAGAGCCTCTTGCTGATTCGCCGCCGCGCCTCCGCCGCGTCGCGCTGACCACACGACCGCGCCGCGCCATCGAACTGTAGGTGGCGGTCGAACTGAAAATCACAACGCCATGCCAATCTCGATCTATGCCCTTCAGTATGCACCCCACATCGGTCGTCACATGCGTTAGCACGACGCCATCGGATAACGTCGTCATATTCGTCTACAATCGCAAGAGCCACTGGAGGGGCCCCCGATGCTCCGCATTCTTGCATTGGCGCTCGTCGCACTCGGGATCGCCGCTGGCGTCATGGGCCAGCAGGTTTACGAGCCAGGAAACGGGGTCACTCTGCCGCGCGTTATCAAGGAGGTCCGGCCACAATACACGCCCCAAGCGAAAGTATGGGCTGGACGACGAGGCGAGCAAGGCGTTCGGACAATGGCAGTTTGAACCTGGCAAGAAGGACGGTGCCCCTGTGGCTGTCAGGATCCATGTCGAGCTGACCTTCACGCTCAGGTGAGCACGGCCTGAGCAGCCGGCACGTCAATTTCCAGCTCCGCCCCGCGCGCATGCCTCGCGCGCGCCCTGACGGAAGCTGCTCTCGCCTCCACCGGCCTCGAACTCGCCGCGAACGGTCTCTACTGGGCAACATTAAGCCTTGCTCGCCTCAGTTACGGCTCGCAGAGAGATCCGGGCGTATGAGCTGGCGGTCGCGAGGGCCACTTCTCGCTTGCATGCGCTTCCTCAAAGATGCCTCAGGACTTGCTGAGATTCTCCGTTGCCAGACGTGACTCATTCCTCCGCACGAACGCGGCGGCGCAGCTCGTCGCCGAAGTTCAACAGGAATGTCAAATGCATCGGGTCCCGACGCTCTGTTGTCCCATCTGGATACAGAACCACCACGAACCGCTTTCCATCTGGCGCCAACGCATAGGGTTGGAAAGGTCCGCCTGTGACATTCAAAAGAATTTGGTGCTGGGACCAGACGCGTGGCGTGCCAGCGGAAAACGAGTCGCCTTTAGCTGTGCAGTCGGTCGTCATGATGCGCCGGTCTGGCCCGAGGAAGAACAGCTCACGCCCGTTCGAGGACCACAGGGGAAACCCTCCGCCGGCATTTGAAATCGGCACTTTCCCGCCGGGCCCGGGGAACGGCTGGACGTAGACCTCTGTTCGCCCTGTCTCTCCCGACGCGTACGCGAGCCAGTGACCGTCCGGCGAGAACGCCGGCATGGGGAAACCTCGTGCACGCAGGAATAGTTCTGGATTTCCGAGCTGCGGATGGTCGGAGGTGCCCGCAAACGTCGCGGTCAACACCTCCATGGCTGTGAAGGGATTGCCGCCTTGAAGTACGAGGTGTTTTCCGTCCGGCGAAAACGCGGACGGACGCCCATCAACTTTGGCCAGCCGCTGTGGTCCACCTGATCCGTCCGACCGGATCACGTAGATACCCGCGTCGGGCTGATTGGAGACTCTGAAAACAATGTATTTGCCGTCGACTGACCACACAGGCGAGTCGCTCGAGCCAGGCAGAGACGTGAGACGCACTGAGGTGTTGCGTTTCACGTCTTGAATCCACAGATCTCCTTGACCGATGACCGAGCCCGCTGCAAACGCGACGCGGTTGCCATCGGGTGAAAAGCGCATGCCGTTATAGAACCCCGGCGCCTGATGCAACGGCTCCACCTTGCCTGTGGGGTCGAGCCAAAACATCGATCGCTCCGGCTCTCCATTGCCGCTCACATATACAAAGGTCCCGTTGTGGGAGACGTCGAAATCAGCGGGACTTGTCGACACAATGGAAGCGACGTCGTTGAGCATCGGCTGAGGGGTGCCTGCGACGGCCAATCTGCGCCCATCGAACGCCACGGCGAGTAATGTGCTCTGGTGAACATAGACGAGGTACGCATGGCCGTCGGACGCCGCCACGTATCGGCCCAGTACGCCCCCGCGAATGAGCGTCCTTCGCTCGTGAGTCTTCAATGAAAGGATGTCGACGCTCGCATCCTCCGGACCACCACCCGTGTATGCCGTAAACAGAACTGCATTGCTGCCAGGGAGAACCTGAGGCCAGCGGTGACCGAGTTCGCCCTCCCGCAGCTGTGTTACTGGCGCAGGCGTCCCGCCAGCAGCGGAAATCCGCGAAAGCCCCCCGTTGCCGCCGCTAAGCGAGGCGACAATAGTGCCGTCATCCCCCCAGCTTCCGGTTGCAAAATTTCCTGCGCTGCAAAGCACAACAGGCGCGCCGCCCTGAACCGGAATTTTCCTGAGTTTCCCGTCGCCAAAAAAAGCGATCCACTGGCCGTCTGGAGAAAAGAAAGGGGAGGTGGCATTCTCCGTCCCGGCAAGGGTTGCGAACTGGGTTTCATCGAGCCGGCGTGTAGCGAGGCGGGACTTGCCATCCACATCACGGACGGCTTTAATTGCAAGACGCGCCGCATCTGGGGAGAGCGCCAGCCACGCCCCGGGTTGAGAGCCGGCGAAAATCGTGTCGTCCAGACGCAGGGTCCCGTCGGGGCTTTGCAGCAACTCAGCGCTGAACTTCATTAATGCGCGCTCAGCCGGCCGCGTTGCACGCCACCATTCGAAGCCCAACAGTGCTGCCAGCATCAGACCCGCTGCCGTAGCCAGTTGCCACCAACCAGGACGGTCGACCGGCCGCTGCGACGTCGCGGCGATCTGCGAGCCCGCTTCCGCGATCCACTTCAGCTCGTCGTGGAGATCGCGCGCTGTCTGCCATCGCGCCACAGGCTCTTTCGCGAGACACTTCTTGACGACGCGATCGAGCAGTGGCGGCGCGAGCGGTTGGCTCGCGATGATTGACGCCGGCTCGCTGCTGATAATCGCTGCAATCAATGTCGCTTGGCTCTTGCCCTCGAACGCTTTCCTGCCGGCGATCATCTCGTAGACGACTGCGCCGAAGGCGAAGATGTCCGTCCGCGTGTCCGCCTCGTGGCCCTCGAGCTGTTCCGGGGCCATGTATTGAAACGTGCCGAGGAGCGTCCCCTGCGCCGTCAGCCCCGGCGGCGTCGTCGGGAGCATGGACAGGCCGCCAGCGGCCCCAATCGGTGCCGTCGCCTTGGCGAGTCCGAAGTCGAGCAGTTTGGCGCCGACCGTGGTGAGCATGATGTTGCCTGGCTTCAGATCGCGGTGCACGATGCCGGCACGATGCGCCTCGTCGAGCGCAGCGGCGATCTCGATTGCGTAGCGGAGGGCTTGGGCGAGGGGCAGGGCACCCCTCTCCAACCGTTGGGCGAGCGTCTCGCCCTCCAGGTGCTCCATCACCAGGTAGGCGATGCCGTCCTGCTCACCGACGTCGTAGACTGCGCAAATATGCGGATGCGTCAGCGCGGCGATAGCTTTCGCTTCGCGGTCGAAGCGCTCGCGGAACCCTGGATCGGGAGCAAGAGTATCCGGCAGGATCTTAATCGCGGCGATGCGCTCAAGGCGGGTGTCGCGTGCCTTATAAACCTCGCCCATTCCGCCGGCGCCGAGGGCGGACTGAATCTCGTACGGGCCGAGGCGAGTTCCAGCAGGTAATGCCATCAGTCGCTCAGAGGAGCGGGAGCGGTCATTGTAACGGGTCAATCGGCAGGCTCGAAAGCGCGGAGGCCGTCGGGGCGACCCGTTTCTACGAACGCTTTTAGCCGGCCCAACTGCCCGCGGAGCACCCCGGTCGACGACCGTGGCTATGTCGCGAAAACCGCCCGCACGGGGCGGCGTCGAGGTGGCGAGGGAAGCCGCCGGGAACGACCGCTTCCTGCTGAGCCGCGGTCACCGTGTAAGGAAGAAATTCCATCCGACATCACGGCCGGCTAGACTTCGTACCCAGTCACAGTGAGGAACGCCTCGTCGAAGACTGCCTCAGCGGAGGATGCGATGAAAGGGCGGGCGCGAGAACGAGAAGACTGGCGACGACGCGTGTCGACGGTGACTGGCGTCCGCCTTTTTGTCGTTTGGGTGTTACTGGTCGGGGCTGCGACGCCGCAGGCCCGCCAGGCGGCACCCGCATTCGAGCGGCGCGAATTCGTGATTCACGATTTCCACACCGAGAGCGGCGTCGTGCTCCCGGAGGCTCGTGTCGTCTACACGACGCTCGGGACGTTGAACCGCGCGGGCGACAACGCGGTGCTACTGCCGTCCCACTACATGGCCAACTTCAACGGCTACAACTGGCTCATCGGCGAGGCAAATCGCTCCGACGCCGCGGGTCGCGCAGGCGCAGTTGACCGCGCGCTGGATCCGGCGCGTGACTTTATCGTGCTGACCGAGCTCTTCGGCAACGGGCGATCGTCCTCGCCGAGCAACACGCCAGACCCGTTTCATGGGCCGCGGTTCCCGATCGTGACGATTCGGGATAACGTCGACGCGGTCCATCGCCTTCTCACACAAGCGCTGCATCTGAATCACCTCCGCGCGATCATTGGCTTCTCGATGGGCGCCGAACAGGCGTTCCAGTGGGCGGTCAGCTACCCCACCTTCATGGACGCTATCGTCGCAACGTCCGGGACGGCGAAATGCTACGGCCACGGTTTTGTCCGCCTCGAAGGTCAAATCGCGGCGCTCACGACCGACCCCACGTGGCGCGGCGGCGACTACACGGAGCCGCCAGTCAAAGGCCTCGAAGCGTTCGGGATGGTGTGGGCGGGCTGGTTGTATTCGCAGGAATGGTGGCGGCAAGAGCTGTGGAGAACGAATGCCGCCACCTTCGACCAAGCGTGGCAGGCGTTCCGCACGCGCTTCGGCGCGGACGCCAACGACTACATCCTGCAGGCCCGTACATGGCAGCGGCACGATGTGGGAACGACCGCCGGGTTCGACGGGAACACAGAACGGGCGCTCCGATCGATCAAAGCGCGCGTGCTCTACATGCCGTCGGAGACCGACTTGTATTTTCCGGTGACCGACGCGCGGTACGAGCAGGCGTTCATCGCCGGCGTGACGTTCACACCGATTCCGTCGCTCTGGGGACACACGGCTGGAGCGGCGAGCAATCCGGCGGACTTGAAGTTCCTCAACGAGCACATCACCGCGTTTCTCAGAGAAGCGGCCCACCCCCCAAGATAGAGCGCAAGGTCGTTGCTCTCTTGAAGTTACCGCCGAAATCTGCCGATAAAGCGGCAGGGGAGTCTATGAGGTCAGCCGTTGGCTTTTTGGTTGTGATGGTGCTGGTTGGCGGCGCGCGCGTGGCAGCGGCGCCGGGCAGGGGTCACGTGACGCTCGCAGGCGACGTGAACGCCTCGTTCGACATCGAGGTCAACGGCTGTGTCGCGATGCGGCCGGGTGATTCGGTCATGGACGGGTTCATGTTCACGATTGTGCACAACGAGATGATCGCAACGGGCGTCATTCAGGTGCCTGGGTACGGGGGCGAGAAGACGTACGAGCGCACCCCCGCGAACGACAGGGTCGTTCGCCTTTCGCTGCAAATTCACAAAAGCGCCAGGGACTCGAAGATCTACGACGTGGATGTTCGCGAGAAGTCGCCTGGCGTCGTGAAGGCCACCGTGAGTGAAGACGGCCGGACCGGGAGCGCCACGTTCGAGGACGTAGACCTCGGGTATTCCGGTAAGAAGGAGGGCAAAGTCTCAGGCTCGATCACCTGGGAGTGTGCCAGCGTCCTGGTGCTGTAAGTCCGCCGGGCCCCGGAGTCAGTGAAGACTTGGGATCGCTGGGGCGTCGACATTGATCGTGTGCTCTCAGTCGCGTGACGCGGTCACTCGTAACGCAATGCGAGAATTGGATCGATGTGGCTGGCGCGGTGTGCTGGAATGAAGCCCGCCAGGGCCGATACAAGCGTCAGCAGAAACATGGTGCCGGCGGCGACAGATGGATCATGTCCCTGGATGCCGTACAGTTGCGCCGCGACGAACTTTCCTAGACCCAGACCCGTCGGAATACCCACCGCGAGCCCGATCGCAAGGAGCAGCAACACTTCCCGCATCACCGACCAAAGAATGGTGCCGCGCTGCGCGCCGAGAGCCAGCCGGATGCCGAGCTCCTTTCGCCGGCGGGCAACGACAAACGCCATCACGCCATAGAGACCGATCGCGGCGAGGGACGTCGCAAGTAGACCGAAGCCGGCCGAGAGAAACGCGACGAGACGATCGGTCAGCAGCGTTTCGTCGAGCTGCACCTGTAGTGTCTTGGTCTCGAAGATCGGCAGCGACGAATCAAGCCGCCTCACCTCGCGCCGCACCAGCGCAAACGCCGCCGCCGAGCTCATCGTCGTCCGGACGTAGAACGTCGCACCCGAGCGCCCCCACGCCGGTACGAACATCTGGCGCCGAACGCCCTGACGCGGTCCTTCGTACAACGAGTCGTCGACGACGCCGATGATTTCGATGTCGAGCTGTGGATTCGGACCGCCACCTTGTCCGAGGTGACGCCCCACGGCGCTTTCACCTTCGAAGAAATGCCTGGCGAAGCGCCGGTTGACGATCGCGACCTTCGGGTTTTCCTTCACGTCCATCAAGGTAAAATCGCGGCCTTCGAGAATCGGGATCTGCATTGTCGCGAAGTAGCCTGGGGACAGCGCGTTCATGAACGCCTGCATGTCTTCGCCGTCGGCCGCCTTGTGCCCTTCGACCGCCGTCCGATTGTCCCATTCGCTCCCGCTCAGGATCGGCACGGCGGCAAGCGCCGACGAGGTGACCCCAGCCGACGCGCGGAGTCTGTCGAGCAGGTCCTGATAAAGGTGTGTGGTTCGCGGTCCGTCGTAGCCATTCAGCTGCGGTGCGAGCTGAAACGTCACGAGGTTCTCGAGCCCAACGCCGGTATCGGTGGTCTTGAGGTTCTGCAGGCTGCGCACAAATAAGCCCGCGCCAAACAACAAAAGAAAACTCAATGCCACCTGCGCGGTCACGAGTCCCTTCCGCAGAAACAGCGATCCACCAGTGCCCGCGATCGAGCCGCCCGTGTCCTTCAGCGCGGTCCACGGATCCGAACGGCTCGCGCGGATCGCCGGGATCAACCCGAAGATGATGCCGGTGACGAACGCCAGCACGATGGCAAACCCGAGGATGCGCACGTCCGGACGCGCGCTGATCGACAACGGCTGGCCGCTGGTTGGCACCAATGCGAGCAGCGCGCGCGTCAACACGACCGCGAGTGCGACGCCCACGATGCCGCCGGCTATCGACAGCACCAGGCTCTCGACGAGCATCTGGCGGACGAGGCGACCGCGCGATGCGCCGAGCGACAGCCGGACCGCGAGCTCTTTCTGCCGCATGAACGCGCGTGCGATCAGCAGGTTGGCGACGTTGGCACACGCGATCAACAACACGAGACCGACCATGCACATCAGGACGATTAACCCGGTCGAAAAGTCGTTGCGCAGCGATGAATATCCCGTCGCGGCGCTCTCGGCCAGCATCCGGCCCTTCATGAACTGATCCCGCGTGTACGCGGACCAGTTGCTGGCCGCCGGCAGCGTGATCTCGTATTGGCGAATTTGCGTGAAGAGGCCCTGCAGCGGAGCTCGCGCGGAATCGACCGTGTCGCCAGGCTTCAACCGCCCGAACACCTGCACCCATCGCGCGCGCCGGTCGTCGGCGCGCATCCACGTCCATTCCGGCAGCATCGCGCGCTTCATCACAACCGGGACGCGGATCTGCGGCTCCTGCGCCGGATCGAGGCCGAAGAATCCCGCGGCCGAAACGCCTATGATGGTCATGGGGTAGTCGTTGACCAGAATCTTCTTTCCAATGACGTGCAGATCGCGCGAGAAGCGCCGGACCCAATAGTTGTAGGCGAGAACGACGACAGGATGGCCTTGATACACGCGATCGTCTTCCTCCGACCTGAACACGCGACCGAGCGCCGGCTTCACACCAAGCATCGCGAAGTAGTTGCCGGAGACCATCTCGGCCTGAATCCGTTCGGTTTGGTTGTCGATGCTGACTGACGCCGGCACGAGGCGCCGACAGAGGACTTCCGACAGCGGTTCCGCGCGCTGTTGCAGATCCTGGTAGACAGGGTAGGAGTGCATGCGCAAGCCCATGTTGCTGCCGTTGTGCAAGCCCTGCTGGTAGAGCATCACGAGCTGTTCCGGCGCTTTGACCGGGAGCTTGCGCAGCAGGATCTGATCCATCAGCGTGAAGATCGCGGTGTTCGCGCCGATGCCGAGCGCGAGCGACAGAATCGCGACCGTCGCGAACAGCGGACTGCGCCGGAGTCCGCGCAAGGCAAAACGCAAGTCTCCGCCGGAGGTGACCATGTGTGCTTGGACGAGAATTGAGGGCTGTCGGTTGACAGGCCTCAGCATGAAGGGCATTGAATGTGAATCGGCTGGCGTCGCAGAGGAGGTGGCGGTTGCCGCAATAGTCTGGAAGCCGTCAGGCAGATGGAACCTGCGATGTACCGTTGCTTGAGCGGGGGCTCCCGAGCGGAGGCCCCGCTCACCTCCCTTCGCTGGAACTGACAGGAAACATCCGAAGGTGGCCAGCGCCTTGGAAGGCGCGGACGGCCGATCACGAGGCTTTCGACGACTCAGCCTTGCCTGGCGTAAACGGCTTGCCCGCCTTTTCCTCGGCTGCTCCCATCAACGTCATTTCGAGCACGCTCAGATGTTCTGCATATGCATCCAGTAGGGCCGCCCGATATTTCACGGCGGTCCGTGCTCCCTTGACCACCTTCAGAGCCCGCGTGATCCAACGCCTGCGCCGCGACGCTTCCTGAGCGTCGCGAACCGGCAACGATAACATCTGTTCCACCCACTTTTGTTTCGCCTGGGCGCGCGCTTTCATTAGTCCAACGCGTAACTCAAGAATCGGTGATTGGCGTGCGTCAAGCATGTCCCGATCTCCCTCGTGATTCTGAACCTCATGGCCATGCTGGTCTTTCGTGGGGCGTCGCGACATCTCTTCATCCCTCGAGAAGGCTCCCTGGATTGAACACTCACGGACCGCGCTCGGCTTCGGGCTGGTTCGGAAAGCCCTTGGAGCCGAGCGCGAGCAAACCTACTACTCAGCCGCGACGAGCGGTCCTTGGAGAGGCGCTATTCTGCCTCGCGTAGTTTCGCCGATAGTGCTGCTCTCCTGACAAGTCGCGCGCGTCGGCGTGCCCGGATCGCGGCGCGCTGGATGAGACGGGCGCGCAGTCGCGCGCGGCGTTCGAGTCGAGCGACAAGACGCACCCGACGCCTCGCCCGGAACGCCGCTATCGTCAGAAGCCGAGCGCGACGCCGAGCTCGGATCACGTGACGTAGACCCTGCCTCCCGAGAATCGTTTCATGACCCTCTTCTTCCTCTCCTTCGTCCTCTTCCTCTTCGTCCTCGCCCAGCCCCATGAACTCCTCGTCGTCTTCCAAACCCAGCATCTCGGTCGGTTCCTCCTCTTCCTCTTCTCCCAGACCCAGCATCTCTGACGGATCGACCTCCTCCAAACTGAGCAACTCAGTCGGGTCGTCCTCTAAAGCGAGCTTCGTCATTACGTCCTCCTTCGTCCTCTGTTTGGCGATGTTACTCACGCAGTCGCGAGCGACGTGATCGCTTCACTCGATCGCTCCTGCTCACGAAACGTTTTGCCAGCTTCATCCGAGATCGAGTCGAGATGCAACTGGCAGAAAGTGCACTTCGTGCAGCGAAGCGATGTTGATGAGCTCCTTGAGATCTCGGTCGTAACGCGGCTGTAAATGCAGCGTGCTAAAAAACCGATCAGTCCACCGACGAACAGCTCATAGACATCTCTCGAAAAGCTGCGCTTGGCTCATGGGTGGCCTCCGATGTCGGGTCGTGACATCGAGAGAGCCAGCTGATGAACGATGGAAGGAGTTACAGGGATCCGGACAAATCGAGAAGAGTGGCTTGAAACGAAGAGTGCTCATGAGCTCACAGCGCCCTCGTCATCGCCACAATGCGTGCTTCGCGTGGCAAACGGTCGCGCTGCCACGAAGCGTCGAGACAAAGGCAGTGGTGCTCGTCTCAGGGGTTGAGGCGGATGTCGGCCATTTCGCCCTTCACCTCGACCGTCGTCCCAAAGGGTTTTGACGCGTCGGCCAGGCGCTGGAGGATGTAGCCCGCCCTCATGCCGATCGCCCGAGAAGGCAGGCCGCGCGTATGCAGGAATTGGTTGCTGGTGTACGCGTTGTGAACGTCAGGTTGCCCTTCGCCGATGTTGTTCAAAACGATCGGCCGAAACGCAATCGATTTGAGGGACAGCCCGTGGTTCGGGCCGGTGGATTGAGTTTGGGTTCGGCCTTCGTACTGAACGGACGCGACCACGCTCTCCCACGCCATCGGCTCGTCGATGTAGGTCAGCGTCGGCGGCACGTTGTAAATGAAATTACCCAGATCGTAGAAGATCGGCCGGCCCTGATAGAGCTCGACGCCATGCAACAGGGGCGCGCCGTGCATGACGACGATGTCCGCGCCCGCGTCAATCTCGTCATGCGACCACTTCTTCAGCCACGCGTTCGGGGCGAGTCGCTCTGGCATGCCTTCGGTGAAGATCGTCGAGAACGAGCGATTCCCGAAGACGTGGTTATGCTGGTAGACGATCACCAGGTCCGCGCGCACGCGGGCGTCACGAATGGCTTGCAGGAGACGGCGGCCATCCTCCGGATTCGGCGTGTTTCCGGGCGCGCCGGGCAAGTCTTCGGTGGCTTCATTTTCCCGCTGGCCGGCTTCCACGCGGAGCTCGTTCACGCCAGGCCGTTCCGGTGTCGCACTCGCTCCAGGTGCAATCAGTCCGGACGCGCTCGCGATCAGCGCGATCGTCCCTTTCGGTGTGTGGAGAAAACCGGGCGCTGCCGCTTCGGAAACGTTGTTCCCCGTGCCGGCATGAACGATCTTCCGGTTGTCCGCCTCGCGAAGTGTGTTCCGGACGCCGGCCGCCTTCAGATCGAACGCGTGGTTTCCGGACAGTGCCAGCAGGTTGAACCCCAACGTGGTCAGCGCATCGAGCGCTTCCGGCGGTGTCAGAAATCCCCTGCCCTCCTGAATCGCCTCGCCTGGCTCGGCAACCGCGGCTTCGAGGTTGGTGAAAATCACATCACCCTTGAGCAGTCCCTTGATCACTGGCACGGCCGCCGGTGCCGTGGCGCGGATATCTGACCGGATCATCGACTGTCCCGTCAAAACGATCGTGATCGCGGTCGATTGCGCGGACAGGGCGACGTCGACGGCGCACACGATGGCGACGAGAAGCACGACGCACGTCTCTTTCGCTGACAAGCGGCACGTCTTCCACGCTGTCGCCATGCCTGTTTTGCTCGCCTCGGAATCGCAGGTCATTATCATCTCATCCCTTTCGCGAGCGGAAGCTCACGCCACTTGTCGTCGGTTCGCCGGCAGACATGGCTGCGGCCTTTACGTGTTGCGATGTCATGATGCGGTGTGAATCGCATCTGCGGCCGCTCGGACCACGTGCTCGAGGATAATTGGCCGCGAGAGGGCACGAAAACCCAAGCGCTCGATATCCGCCGGCGAAACCGTGCCGGCAGCCGTCAGAACGATGACCTTTTCGGGCTTCATCAATACGCGCAGATCATTGAGCACGCCGCGCGGATCTGGAAGCTCCTTCAGATCGAGGATGGCCAATTGCGGCTTCAAGCCGGGCCTCAAATGCCGGCGCATCATCGGCCAGGTATTGGTCGCGACGACGTCGAAGCCGTCTTCGATGAGTTGCGCCCGGATCAACGCCCGCGGCTGCCACTCGGCGGCGAGGAGTACGATGTCCGGCGGCGGCGGCCGCCTGAGTTCCTTCTGTGATTTGCGGTCCACCGGGCGGACGCCTGGTTCACTCCTCGAGCCGTTCACGTTGGTCCCTCAGTTTCGAGGTGCAGTCGCGTTTCCCCGTATGCCTTGCAGCACACGCGCGACGAGCTCTGCGAAATATCGAGTGGAGTCGCCCGGGCTCGGCCCCATCCGAACGACGACCATGTCCCGCGATGGAATCACCATCGTGAACTGTCCCATGTGTCCAGACGCCATAAAGGCGTCGTCCGGCACGCCTTTCCACGCGGCCCCGCGATTGAGCCAGAAAAGGCCGCCGTATCCGCGGCTCTTGTCCGCGGGAGCCGGTGTCGAGACAAACTGAACCCAACCCTCCGGCAGAATCCGCGTCCCGTCCCACATGCCATCTCTGAGATGCAGGAGGCCGAAGCGCGCCCAGTCACGCGCCGATCCGTAATCGAAACCCGTCATCACGAAGTTACCCCACGCATCGGTTTCGAGGACGAAATGCCGGGCGCCGATGCGATCGAACAGCTCTCGTTGCGGGAACGTCAGGTACTC
>Ga0182038_10001433_pt1 | contig 12427 bp, 14 predicted proteins | sample sta12Can44000108_FD_125976 | JGI IMG/M metagenome (GOLD analysis project Ga0182038, IMG submission 125976) | Lab enrichment of tropical soil microbial communities from Luquillo Experimental Forest, Puerto Rico - statanox.12C.anox.44.000.108 | ecosystem: Environmental > Terrestrial > Soil >...
AACCGAGCGGGCTGCCCACCCCGGAGCAGAAGTCTCAGCCTTCGGTGGCCAAGAGGCTCTCGAAGTCGGGTCCGATACCGCAGGCGCCGGGGGTAATGTCCGTAAACACTCCAGAACCTTCCTGGAACAAGGATGAGCTCGCGTAGATTTCGGCGTGCTCGGCCACCGTGGAGTTGTTGAACCGACCCGCCGCGTTGACGATGCACGCCCATATCGGAGTGGAAACGTTGGCTCCACCGACGGCGCGCCAACCGACAAATTTCGAGTCGTAGATCCACACCCCGGTAAAGGGGTCGGCGACGGCGGCGAGTCTGGGGTACCCCGCGAGCTTCCGACCATGTTTTTGATCAGGAACTGATAAGGGGGACGAGGCTCGTAGGCGCTGGGGCCGCCGCCGGTGCCTCCGGAGGGTCCCCAATTCCACACGACCTCGCCCCCGAAATCGCCTAGGGTGCCCGCCATGACAGCGGGTTGCCCACCAGGCTGGTGCCGCCGACGGAGACGACATTGGGAGAAGCGGAAGGATACAACACCCCTGGAGAATCGACGGCACCGGCGAAATAGACGACGCCTTTCTGGGTAAAGAAGGTGTAGTGGGCTGTCTCGCTGGCAAATTCGGAGAAGCCCCAGCTCATCGAAACTTCGCCGCCTCCGTTCACGGCCGCGCATTGGCTCGCCCCGGCTACGGCGGCAAAGAGATCGGTGAGGCCGTCTGACACAGCCTCGACGAGATAAACCTTCGCATGGGGCGCCATTGCATGCACCCACTGGACGTCGAGCGACGCCTCGGCCTCCCAGCCGGGGTCGTAAGAAGGCTTTGTGCCCCCAGGTGTGCGCGCTCCGGCGGAAGCGTTGACGACCTGGAAGTTTGCAACGGTCGGCGCCGGCAAGCCGAACTGAGCCGAAAAGACCGCCAAATCGCTTGCCGCGTTGGGAGAGTCAAAGGCTTCGACAACGGCTTGCAGCTATCGTTCGGTCTCGGCACCAGCCCATACGCACAAGCGAGCGAAGCGGCCGTATTCGCATAATAAGCCCCCGTGACAGGGGGTAGCTCTTCGGGCTGGGCGGTTGCACCTGCAGGTCAGCAGGCGCGGTGGCTCGGTATCGGATCGGAGCAATTTAGGCTGTGTTAATCGCCGGCCCATCGGTTGCCGGAGATAGGATGCCCCTCACCATGACCCTCTCCTTGCAAGCGGGGCGACCGGGGGGCAAGCGACAGCTATGAGACAAGATGGCGCATGGGGTCGGGCAGAGTTGCAAATGAAATCCACTCGCAATAGGTTCAGTCGCACCCGGGTGGAAGGATATGCCCGCTATCTCACGCAAATGCGCCGTTAATACGCTGGCGCTCGGCACCGCGCCGGTTGGCTTCGCCGGCCGAATCAGGGCCGTGGAAGTGCGCTCGGATGACCATGGCGTGCCTGCGCTCGAGCGCGAGCGCAGGCTGATCGAGTTAGGATTTGTCGAAGGCGCCCGGGTGGAAGTGCTGCATCAGGGCTTGTTCGGTGGCGATCCAATAGCGGTCCGGGTAAACGAGGCAACGGTTGCGCTGCGCCGCCGGGAGGCCGCCGCGATCCTGGTCGAGCCCGACGGCGGATGAGCGAGCTCGCGCTGCCGGCCCGCATCGCCCTGGTCGGCAACCCGAACAGCGGGAAGACAGCGCTCTTCAATGCGCTGACCGGCAGTCGCCAGAAGGTCGCCAACTACCCCGGCGTGACGGTGGAGCGCAAGGAGGGCGTGGTGCAGACGCCCGCGGGCCTTACCGTGCGGCTGATCGACCTGCCGGGGACCTATTCGCTACGGGCCCGCAGCCTCGACGAGATCGTCACCCGTGACATCGTCCTCGGACGCCTCGCGGGAGAGGATGTCCCGCGCCTCCTCGTCTGCGTCGCCGATGCGACAAACCTTCGGCTCGCACTGCGGCTCGCGCTCGAACTCAAGCGCGTCGGCCGACCGATGATCCTCGCGCTCAACATGTTCGACATCGCGCGTCATCGCGGGTTCGAGATCGACCTCGACCGGCTGTCCGCGGAGCTTGGCGTTCCCGTCGTGGCTTCTGTCGCGGTGCGCCGCGGCGGCACGCGCGATCTTCTCGCCCGCATCGACGAGGTGATCAGCGAACGTGGATTGCCCCAGGGGCTCGTGGCGCCCGAGGGCACCTGGTCCGAGCCGAACGCTGCCGAGTTGCGCGCGACGCAACGTCAAGCCGACCGCATTCTCGATGCGGCGGTCAGGATGCCCGGCCGGCCCGATGGTTTTACCCGGCGCGTCGACCGGGTCGTGCTTCACCCGGTGTTCGGCCTCGTGATCCTGCTGACGATCCTGTTCCTGATGTTCCAGGCAGTGTTTACCTGGGCGCAGGCGCCGATGGAGTTGATCAAGAGCGGTTTTGCGGGCCTAGGCGTCTGGGTCGGCGTCGTACTCCCGCAAGGCTGGCTGCTGAGCTTTGTGCGCGACGGGGTCATCTCCGGGCTCGGCAGCGTCCTCGTCTTCCTGCCGCAGATCCTGACCCTGTTCTTCTTCATCCTGCTGCTCGAGGATTTCGGGTACATGGCCCGCGCCGCCTTTCTGATGGACCGCATCATGGGCGGCGCCGGGCTGCATGGCCGCGCTTTTATACCGCTATTGTCGAGCTTTGCTTGCGCGATACCCGGCATTATGGCGACCCGGGTCATCGCCAGCCGGCGCGGCCGCCTCGCAACGATCCTGGTCGCGCCGCTGATGACCTGCTCGGCGCGCATTCCGGTCTACACGCTGATCATCGCGGCCTTTGTTCCGGCGCAGACGGTGCTTGGCTGGTTCAGCCTGCAGGGCCTCGTGATGTTAGGGCTTTATGCTGCCGGCATCACCGGCGCGCTCGGCGTGTCCTGGGTCTTCAATCGGCTGCTGTGGCGGCGCGACCCGAGCGACCCGTTCATGCTCGAGCTGCCCGACTACAAACGGCCGGTCCTGAAGAACTTGGCGCTCGGGTTGATGCAGCGCGGCCAGATCTTTCTGCACCGCGCCGGAACCACAATCTTTTCAATGATGGTCGTGATCTGGTTTCTGTGCTCGGTGCCGCCAGCCCCGGCGGATGCCACAGATCCGGCGATCAATTACAGCCTCGCCGCGCGCATCGGCCAGGTGATGGAGCCGGTGTTGCACCCGGTCGGCTTCAACTGGCAGATCGATGTGGCGTTGGTCCCCGGGATGGCGGCGCGCGAGGTCGCGGTCGCCGCGCTCGGCACCGTCTATGCGATCGAGGGCGCCGCCGCCAAGCCGGACGAGCTCGGCCGCACCTTGACTACGCACTGGAGCCTCGCCACCGCCTTGGCGCTCCTTGCATGGTATGTGTTCGCGCCGCAATGCGCCTCGACATTGGGTGTCGTCCGGCGTGAAACCAACAGCTGGAAGTGGACCGCCTTCCTGTTTGGTTACATGCTGGCGCTGGCCTACCTTGCGGCGTTCGTCACCTATCACACGGCGGTCGCGCTCGGCGCCGGATGAATCTCTGCTGGATGATGCCCGTGCAAAATGCGCGCAAAGAGCACCGAGACCTGAGCGGGCGCTCGGTCGATCGAAATTTAGGTTAACGGCTTATTTACCATTTTGGTTAACCCTACTGTCCGGCTCGACGCTGTTGTCTCCTAGCGGCTAAGCCGCGCAGGGCCGGTCGGGGTTGCGCATTCTCCGGCCGGCCTCCTGCGCTCTCAGGGCATCCCCGATAAGAGCGCGTGGTCGCAGTCGCCAGTGCCAAGCAAAACAAGAGGGGTGCGAGGGGCATCGCCGTTCCATGGTTTATCTTCCATGCAACGATTTAGGCTGGTGCTCGGGCGATCAATCATTGCAGGAGATCATTGATGGATACTTGTTGCAGGTGCGGATCGGCATGTGCGGCGGCTCGGTTCTGAGGTGGACGACGGCCCTCTATAGCCGAGCAGCTCGATGTCTGGAGCAGGCCCAAGAGCGGCCCGTGGTCCGCCCCCCGGCGGCTCGTCAGTCAGATGCCAGCAACGGACGTTTACCGGGCGCCGGCGGTGCTGGCATGCTGCAGCGACTGTCTCGATCAGTGGCGAGGCAAGTCGCTTGGTTCCGCCGATTGCCTGATTTCTGACGGCGTGGCGCCGTAGCGTCGGCCGATCGAGATAAGACAAATCGCCGACCCGGACATCAAAAACGACCGAGCTGATGCTGCGGTCGCCAAAGAGCCAGGGGTCTGCTCCACCAGCTCGCAAGGCAGTCCCGGCTTAATCAAAGCAGAGCGAGCTCGGCAGCGCCACCGACCGGCCGGCTAGCGAGCTCGACCGACGGTCGGCAATGTCGTGAACAGGTAGATCCCCGCGCTCAAGGCGGTGATCCAGAAGCTGCTCGGCCAGTCAGTGTAGAAGGCCAGTGCGATGCCGGTCCAGGCTTCTAGCAGTGCCAGGCCGGCCGACAGGAAGAGCCCACTTCCGATTCCGATCGTCAGTCGCTGAGCTGCCGCTGCCGGTCCGACCATCAGCGCAAAGACCAGCAGCACACCGACGATCTGCACGCACTCGGCGACGGCTAGCGCCACGATGGCCAGGAACAATACCGAATAGAGCCGAAGCGATACCCCCTTCGCCTCGGCCAATTCCGGCTGCAGGCTCGCGAACAACAGCGGTCGCGAGATAACAGCAAGTGTTCCCGTGCTGACCACGCCCAGCCACAGGAGCGTCCATACGGTTCCGACATCGACGGCAAGCACATTGCCGAACAGCAACGCCGTCGCCTGAGTTGCGTAAGCCGTGACGAAGTGGAGGAATAGCAAGCCGAGGCCGAGCGAGAGCGCCAGGACGATGCCGATCGCGACATCGCGCCGGGCCAGCCGCTCGCCCATCGCGCCCATGCCGACCCCCGCGGTCACGGTCAGCACCACCAGACCCCAGATCGGCGTCACGCCGATCAGAACCGCGCCCGTGGCGCCGGTGAAACCGACATGGGCAAGCGCATGACCGGCAAAGGTCTGTCCGCGCAGGACAAGGAAATAGCCGACCAGACCCGAGACGATCGCGACGATCGCCGCCGCTGCGAAAGCATTCTGCATGAAGTCGTATTCAAGCATCGCCGTGCTGCGCTCCCAGCAGACTGCCCGTGCGCTGGTGCCTCGACCCGTGATCGTGGCGGTGGGTGTCGCGTTCTACATCGTGGCCGCCCGACATGACGAAGATCCGACCCTTCAGGCGGACGACGTCGATCTCCGCTCCATAGAGGCGGGATAGGACCGGCCCCGTGATGACGTCGTCGACCGTGCCCAGCGCCGCCTGGCCGCGCCCGAGATAGAGCACCCGGTCGAGAGCGCCGAGCAACGGGTTCAGCTCATGGGCGCTGAACAAGACGGTGACCCCGAGCTTGGCCCGGAGCGACTTCGTCAACCCCACCAAATCGCCTTGGTAATGTGGGTCGAGATTGACCAGCGGCTCATCCAGGAGCAGCAGCTGCGGGCGACCGATCAGCGCCTGGGCCAAGAGCAGGCGCTGCTGCTCGCCGCCTGAAATCTCGGCCAAGGGCCGTCGCGCCAGATCGCTGGCACCGACCAAATCAAGAACGCGATCGACTTCAGCGTGCGCCGCCTTGCTCGCAAACGGCAGGCCCAGCCGGTGCCCATCGACAACGCCGGCGACGAAGCCCCAGCCGCTCAGTCGCAAGTCGCTGCCGCTGCTGCGGACTTGCGGCATGTAGCCGATTGCCGGATTGCCGCGAGCCGCCGGCCGGCCGAGCACGCGGATCGTGCCGCGGCTTGCCGGCACCAGGCCCAGGACGGCGCGCATCAACGTCGTCTTGCCGGCGCCGTTGGCTCCGAGCACGCCGACAAACTCGCCTGTCGCGATCTCCAGGCTCACGTCGGCCAGAACGTCGCGGCCGCCCAGCCCCAGCGCGACATCACGGAACTCGATCGCGTTCACGGGGTCTGCTGCTTGGGGAGCGCCCGATCGATCGCGTCAAGCACGCTCGTCATCCAGCCCTGATAGTTCTCGCCGGCGGGTTCGGTCTCCGTGGCCCCCACCAACGGGACGCCCGACGCCTTGGCAATCTTCCGCATCCGATCGGCAATCGGGTCCGTGGCCTGGCTATTGTAGATCAGCAATTTGCCCTGATGCGTCTTGAGGTCGCTCTCAAAGGCGGCGACGTCGGAAGCGCTGGGCTCGGTGTTGTTCATCACCGCAAGCTGAAAAGCCCGGTTCCTGACCTGCATGCCGAGCGCGTCGAACACGTAGCCGAAAACCGGTTCCGTCGCCGTGACCGAGGTGCCAGCCAAACGGCGGTGGAGTTCGCCGATCTTTGCTAGGATCGGCCTCACCGATTCTTCGAACCGCACCAGCCGCCCCTCATACCCGGCCCTGTGAGCTGGATCCTCGATGCTCAGAGTGTCGGAAAGCGCTTTAGCCAGGGCCGACATCGTCGCCAGCTCGTACCAAATATGCGGGTTGTCGCCGGCCTTTTTTCCGACCAGGTCGGCGACGACGATCGTCTTGCGATTGGCCGACCGGGCGGCCCTGAGGAGCTTCTCCATCCACGGGTCATAGTCGACACCGTTATAGATGACGATGCGCGCGTCCGAGATGTCCCTGCCCACCGACGGACTCACCTCGAACAAGTGCGGGTCCTGGTCGGGATTGTTGAGGATGCTGGTCACCGCGACGTCCGGGCCGCCGATCTGCTTGGCGACATCGCCGTAGAAGTTCTCGGCCGCGACGATCTTGATCGGGTCCGGCTGCGCGATGGACATCGTCGCGAGGGTGCTGAAAAGCCCGCCGAGGATCGTTTGGCGCAAGAGTTTTTCGCCCGGCGCCGGGTGCGTGGCCGACCCTCGCAAGAGGCGGCGCCGCAGCAGGCCGAGCACGAACCCGAGACTTCGAGCGTTTCCGCCTCGACCTCGAAGCCGCGCCGCCGGCTCCACTCGCCCACCACCGCCGCCGCCAAAATAGGGGATCAGCACGGTAAAGGGGATCTGATCCACAAGCCGGTTCCTCACATAGAGCGTCGGTGGCGCTGGCAAGGACGAAGAGGCGTGCGGCCGCAAACTGGCCCAGGCCAAGTTGATATATTATATCATATCAAAGCGAAAGGAGCGCAACCCGAAGCTGTCGTGCTTGAGTAACTCCTCGCGAGGCTTCCGTGATGCATCGAGCACGGCCCTTGCGTCGCGCAAACGGTCTGCTGTCGTTCGATGGATCGTCGGATAGACGGGGCCTCCCGTCACGGACGCAGGTTGAAGCCGCCGCCGAGATGTTCCGGGCGCTCGGCGACCCTGAACGGCTTCGGCTCTTGCGGCGGCTCGCCGAGCGCCAAGCGTGCGTGTCGGAGCTGGCCGAAGACGAGGGCGAGAAGATCACCACCGTGTCGACGCGACTGAAGACCTTGTCGGTGGTGCATTTGGTCAGGCGGTGACGCGAGGCCAAGCGCATCTTCTACGCTCTCGCCGACGAGCAAGTGCTGCCGTTGATCCGCAACGCTATCGACCATGCGGCCGTGAGCCGCACCGGGGGGGCCGCGGATCTTGAACACTGAAAGGTACCAACCCATGATGACCAGCTCTGCCCCGACCCATGCCGACCATGCTCATCAGCATTGTCCAGGCTGCGGACACTCCGCCGCGCGCCACAGTGGCCACGTGGACTCCCTGCACATGGTCACCTCCACCACCCGCACGAAGGTCACGTCGACGAGCATTTGATCGAGGTATCAGGCGAAAATCCCGACCGCTGCACTTCCGACCATCGTTGCGGTGGGCATCAGGCGGACCATGCGCACGGCCCCGGCTGCGGCCACGAGGCAGTGCCGCACAACAACCAGTTGGATTATCGCGTCGCCGGCCATCTTCACCACCCGCATGGCGATCACTGCGACGACCACGGTCCACTGGCGTCCATCTAAAAGCCGAACCGCGCTCACGGGGCGGCACGCTGCCGTCGCCCCGTCGGCTTGGTCGGGGACGCGCGGATGAACTGAGCTATCGCGTCGGCGATCGCCAGAGCGTATTCCTCATGCAGACCAAGCGATCCCGCTACCCAGCGCAGATCGATGCCGGGTTGCTCGGCGAGGACCGCCATTTCCGTCTTGGATCTGGGAGGTGTCGCATTGCCGCACAAAACCAAGATCGGCGCGGGCGGTGGGTCGAACAGCGCAAGAAATACGCCGCGGCTTGATACTGGATCAAGATGGCCGGTGACAAACGCGACTGACCCGAAGCGTGCCCCCGGCTGGCGCGCCACGCCCTGCTTCTTCGCGATGAAAGCCGGAGTGATCCGACCGGCCTCGCTGTAGACGTGGCGGCGATACATCAAAGCAATGACCGGGCGGAGCGTGTTGAGTCGATAGAGCGCCTCGCCGATTACCGGCGTGCCGACAAGCCCCCGGGCCCATGCGTAAGCTCTCGGATGCACACCCATCGCGGTCGGAAGCGGTCCCCGCCAGGTTGGCGCCAGCAGGACAGCGTGCGACCACACGCCCAGCCGATCGCGCGCCAGCATGAGCGCGTAGCAGGCGGCATGTCCGGCTGCAACGATTGCGGCTTCCTTCGGAACGACCGCGGTCGCGAAATCGGCGAGAAAATGATGATAGAGGCGCGGCCCATAGAGGAGCCGCCCTCGAGTGCTATCGCCAAAGCCGGGCCAGTCGACCAGCACGGAGCTGCAGCCCTGGGCAGCAAGATGTTCGGCCAAAGGACGCATTTCCTCGCGGGTGGAAACGGTGCTGAAGGCCGGGAGCAGCAGCACCGGCCGGCCCACCCCTAGTGTCTCATAAGCGACTTTAATCGGCTGCCCCCCGCCATTCCCATGGAAAGGTGCGGGACAACGCCACGTTGGTTCATCCGCGACAGGACGAGCAGAGACCCACGAACTCCAACGTGCCGCGGTCGAGGGCAAAGCCGAGACGGCGCCCGAGATTTTCTGTCGCCCTCGCGACCCGCGAATCTTCGGTTTCGACCACCGTGCCGCAGCGCCGGCAGACGAGCATTTGGCTGGGATGCGCGTGATCCGGCATCGCACAGGCGATAAAGCTCTTGGCGCTTTCGATCCGATGGACCAAACCAAGCTCGGTCAGGAAATCGAGGCTGCGATAGACGCCTGCGGGAGTTGCCGAGGGATCCTTCGGACGCAGAAGGTCGAGGATTTCATAAGCTGTCAGTGGATGCTCCGCGGAGAGCACCAACATCAAAACATTTCGGCGCAAGCGGGTCAGGCGGGCGCCTATACGCCGACAGAATTCCTCCGCCGCCTCCTGGGCCCTTGCATGATCGTGCGGAGTGGGCATGTGCGCACTCTACCCCACTGCAGGGGCGACGGTACCGCTATTAGGCAAGGAGGCCCTTCGATAGGTCGAAAAGCGAGATGGCGCCCGCCGCTATACCGACGGCAAGGCGGGCCCCATCGCGCGACTAGGCCAAAGCCGTAACCCGCTCCCAATCAGGCCACCGCAACCGCACGACCTTCTCTTGACGAGACAGCGCGCAAACGATGACTTGTCGTTTATCAAATCCCGCAGCCAAGGTCGGATTCTTCGGGTGGACGGCGACGGACGTGACGAGCCGTCCCAGCCCATTGCCGACCTCGAGCGGCGGCTTGCCCATCGGCCCGCCGCCGATAAAGCACCAGGCGATCATGCAATCACCGCCCGAGGTGACAAGCATCATCGGCCGCCTCAGCCAGTCCATCGAGCGGACCTTTGCACTGTAGCCGGCCATGCTCATCGTCTGGTGGTTGGTGAGCTGCCAGCCGTGCAGTTCGCGCTCCTGCATGGCGGTCAGCACCGTCGTGCCATCCGGGCTCCAGGTGATACCGATATGCGAGCCTCGCCATTCGAGCTTCGCGGCTCCCTGATCGAGCTTCCCCGTCCAGGCGCAGTGTGACCCCGCCATAATGAGAGACGGCAAGCCGCTTCCCTTTGGGGTTGAAGGCCAGCCCGGTCACTGTGCTGGGGTGGTCCGCCGTCTCTCCGACCATTTTGCCGGTCCGATCGAGCAGCCGCACCTGCCGGCCCGCGGCTGCGGCGCGCAGCCCGCCGGACGGTCAGACGGCCACGACGTCCGCTTGCCGCCCCGGAAACTCCGCCAATACCGACACCTCGTTGCGGACGTCTGTTCGAGCCACACGACCGTCATCGCCCCCCGTCCCAACACCTGCGGCGTCGATGTCCACCGCCATCGCAAGGACCGCCGCGCCTTCGCGATGTGGTTGGATGGTTCATGGTGATGCCGCGTCGCCGGGCGCGATCAGCCGCAGCGAGCCGTCCCCCAGCCCCGTCGCCAGCATACCCTCGGCGAGAAACGCAAGTGCGGTTGCCGCCGCGTCAAACGAGAATTCCTGTAACTGCGGCACCTGGATCTGCAGGTTGTCGCATGCCTGCATCATGCGGCGAGGCAAGCGGCGAAGCTGGCGCGCAATTCGGCCGCGTCGAGATTGCGGCCGATGAAGACCAGTTTGGAGTCATGGTGCTCATCCGGTCGCCAGCGCTTTCCGTCATCCTTCCATCAGCAGGTGCACGGCCTGGAAGACGAACCGGTCTGGGCTACCTTTTATGTTCAGAGTCTCCTTCAATCGCGGGATGTCCTACCCCCGCGTCCGCAACAGCGCGCTGATCCAAATATTGAAGTTGTTGATGTCGATCAGCCCCTCTTGCCTGAGCGCGACGCTGGAAATCGCGTCATCGTGCTGATGGTCGTCTTCGCCAAGAAAGTTGGGTTCGACCGCCAGAATGCGATCGAGATCGAAGGCGCGCTGATCGAGCAACTCGTTGTTTGGAACGAGGCAGCGTTCGGTGCGATGGATCACGACAGTGGGATTGAGCGCGCGAATGCGCGCCTCGATCTCGGCGAGTTCGTCGGCCGGAACGAGATCGACCTTGTTGATCAGGATCGTATCGGCGAAGGCGATCTGCTCCGCCGTCTCGTGGCTGTCTTCCAGCGAAGCGGCGAGGTGCTTGGCGTCGACCACGGTGACGATGCTGTCGAGCTTCGCCCTCGACCGGAGATCTGTCGCGGAGGGTGATCCGAGGGGCCCGCGACAAACACCGACCACCGGCGTTGGTGGCGGCGATGTTTGAGGATGGCCTTCATCAGATTGCTAAGCAGGTGAGGGCGCTGTCCCACAGCAAATCGTGTTCCGATATCGATATTGGACCCGGTTGCGGCGGTCAACGCGAGCGCCCGCTGCTAAGAACTTACGTACAGCTAGACCAGTCCTGATCGCGATGCCGACAGCACCTGTTGCTGCTTTCGAGCACGCGCAATAACTGGATTGGGTCACGGGCGGTGAAACTCACATTAAGGATATGTTTCCTGAATTGCCCCAGGTAGCGGGAATTCGTCGCTAGCGGTGGCAACCCAGGGGCTCCTGAGGCCCCACCTCGGTTTGAGGGCGTGGCAACGTGTTAATGATGGCCGTGGTGGAGCTTTGTCGAAGACGAACGTTTGATGCCCGAGGGGCTGCGACGCCCGGTCGACGCGGGCGGGCCCGGAAAGGTGTTCATAGGCATCGACCTTCCGTCCGTGTGGAACAGCACCCCAGTCGACCACATCATCATATCGATTCCGGGTTTGAGCAACCACGACCGCATCGCGATCCTGGGTGCCACCCCGCTCCGCTGCGCGCATTGCGCCCGGAGAATAAACGATGCCCTTGGCTGAGCAGGCGGCTGCTTCGGTTACTCGAAGAACTGGCTGTCGGCGGAGCCTGATGTGCCAACCGGTAGCTGGATATCGCCTTGGCCCTACGGGAGTCGCGTCTGAACGCGGTGGCGCGCTACTCGATGTTAGAGCACTGCGCCGCGGCCCAGTCCGCAAGACGGTCCGATCGGCGGGCTGACCGCGTGCCGCGCGCCCGGTCACGGTTATCACGACCTTCCCGAACCGAGGCGGCCCCGATGTAGAGTAGGTCGGCCGAGCGCCTGGAGGCCGAGAGCACGACCCCGAAGCGGCGCCGCAGCGATCGCAGAGCGAGGACGCTTCCCTGGACCTTCCCTGTTAGGCTGTTTCCCACTCCCTGTTCGGCGGATTTAATTCCGTGTTCGGCCGCTTAGGGAATTTGCCCCTTGATTGGCGCATTCGCAATCACTTAGCGGCGCCGATCCGGCCCGCGAACGGGACGCAACCGGGTTTTTGCCAGTTTCTTCCCGTCGACCAGGGAAGCGGGATATCATTCGGCGGTCGCGCTTTGATAACCCGACAGCGGAGAGCAGCATGCGGCCTTCAGGGCGCGCCCCCGATGCGATGCGGCCGATCACTCTCGATCCGGGGGTCGCGAAATATGCCGAGGGCTCCTGTCTGGCGAAGTTCGGGGACACGCAGGTGCTGTGCACCGCCTCAGTCGAGGACCGGGTGCCGCCGTTTCTGCGCAACACGGGAAAGGGCTGGGTGACGGCCGAGTACGGCATGCTGCCGCGCTCAACGGCGACCCGCACCGACCGCGAGGCGACCCGCGGGCGA
>Ga0182038_10001435_pt1 | contig 12419 bp, 9 predicted proteins | sample sta12Can44000108_FD_125976 | JGI IMG/M metagenome (GOLD analysis project Ga0182038, IMG submission 125976) | Lab enrichment of tropical soil microbial communities from Luquillo Experimental Forest, Puerto Rico - statanox.12C.anox.44.000.108 | ecosystem: Environmental > Terrestrial > Soil >...
CACGAAATAGACTCCGTGCGGCGCCGTCAATTGGCTAAGCGGCTCCCCTGCGCGCTTCGCATTGATCGCCGTGCCGTCGTACAAATCGCCCGCGATAAAAATTGCGTCTGGCTTCTCTTTCAGCACGTCCGCCACGATTCGCCGCAAAAAGCTGCCGTTTCGCACGTGCCCCAGATGCAAGTCGCTGATGAGGGCCGCCTTTCGTCCGCTCCACGCTTCCGGCAAGTTCGCCAGCCGCACAGTGGTTCGCGTGATGCGCGTCCAGCTTGGGTTAAAGACACCATAGATACCCGCCGCGGCGGCCGTACCAAACAACACCTTCACCATCACGTGAAAGTTCGCATGCAACCCAGCCACTCGTGCCACCCCAAAAGCAACCCAGGAAAAAAGCGCAGCGACAAACAAGAAGCTAAGAAGACCAAGCCATACGGCGGCTACTTTGTAAATCGTTCGTACCGCCCCTCCGGCGTATCGCCAAGCCAGCAGCGATGCCACAAGATAGCTCAGCGACAAAATCTCGAGAACGATTTTCAGCCACGGCGACTCCGCGACCCCGTTGCCCGACGTCGAAAACGTCCACGTCTCATATAAAACCAAATGCGTCAGAAAGAGAATTACTTGCACAACGGCAATAAACCCCACCAAACTCGCTCGTGTTTTCATGCTTCATTAGATTCACCAGTCCCCCCTTCGTATGCATTCTCTTTTGACGCGAAATTGAAGTAACGGTCTGCGAATGTGTCAGAGGATGACCCACATTTAGTTGAAACTTGAGAAAAAGAAGCAGCGGCTCTCGCCCAAACTCGGTTAGAGTTCGGGTTGAGAATCCCTTTTTAAGCCGAGGCTTCTCAGTTGCGACTCAAGCTCTGCCGCAGAATGCCATGGCAAGATTGGGGAGTTTCGCCGCTCGTCCGGCGGGTTGCGGATCGCGGTCGGGACGTACGGCTACGTACTGGGCACCGTTGCCCATAGCAATGCCCGCCGCATGCGGATGGACTACCTCCAGACCCGGGTCCTCCGATTGCAAGCGCCAGTTCCACTCTTTCTTCTCCTTTCGGTTTTGCCACAACTTCTTCGCTGTCTCCATCTCTTTCTCCTGAATACGAAATTAGGATCGGGTTCGGCCCGGGGACGAAAGGTTTGGAAAAACTCCCCACGGGGTCAAAGAGCCATCCCAGGGACGGCGCTTGCCACCATGGCAGCGATCGCCAGTACCGGAGCCATGCTCTCCATCGGGCACGAAGCACCAATGTCATTTCGCCTTAGCTTGCAGAGCCGGATCCCCGATCAATATGCAAACAATTCGGAGCTCAAGACAAGTTTCTGGCACCAGCGACCCCCGTCGCAGGAGGGGGTCCGTGCTTTCCAGAAACTCGTTTGATAAGCTCTCTGGAATCAATAAATCAGTCTGGACACGTTTCTGGCACCAGGGACGGGTCGAAGAGGAGGTACTTATCAGGTACTACCCCTGTCCTTTAGTACAGGTCTACCTCTCCCGTAAGCGCTAATACCGGTACTGTCCCAATTTACCCTCCTGTACAGTGGTTGGCCGTCGCTATGAGCCAGTAGCCTAAGACGGCTATGAATTTGTACCGGCCAACTTTCTATCCACGACAAATTCTGCAGAGTACGGCGTTGCGTGCGGCAAGGGCGGCTGCCCTTGTAACAACGTGCCTAGTCGGCACGATTGGAATGGCAACGGCAGGCGCATCCACACTCCTTGCGGCCTCTCCCGCAATGGGCACACTGACATTCACACCAGCATCGGCGAGTTTTGGTAGCGTGGAGCTGGAATCGAGGCAGACTATTACGGTCACAATCACGAATACTGGGTCGGCCAGCGTGTCTATCTCCGGGACGTCGGTGTCTGGGGCGGAGTTCAGCGTCACGGGGCTGACGACACCGAAGACCTTGGCGGCGGGAGCTAGTGTGACGGTCACAGCAACGTTTACGCCGACGAGCGGCGGCGCAGCGTCCGGAACGTTCAACATCACCAGTAACGCCCTGTTCGGCACGGTGAAATACCCTCTGAGCGGAACGGGTGTAGCCTCGGCGTTGACGGCGACACCGGGCAGCGTTTGGTTCGGGGGTGTTACGGTGGGGACCACCAACTCGCAGACCATTCAATTAAAGAACGCAAGTTCGCAGACCGTGCTCATCACGAGAACGAGCATAAGTCTACCCGGGTCCCAATTTCATACGAGCGGGCTGACTCTGCCACTGAGGCTGACGGCGGGGGCGACAACGCATCTCAATCTGGCCTTTACACCGAGCGTCACGGGGTACGTTATGGGGAGCCTTACTGTATCCATGGGCAGCCCGAATGTACCGCTAGTCATAGCCATCAGCGGGAACGGGATTGTGGCCGCCCGAGCCATCACGGCCACACCAACGAGTCTGGATTTTGGGAGCGAGATGGTCGGAAAGACTCATCTGTTGACGGCGATTTTGATAAACACAGGGAATTCAGGCGTGACCGTATCTGGGATTACCGTGTCCGACGCGGATTTCACGACGAGCGGCGGCGTGGATGGCGTGACGCTGGCGGCCGGACAGAGTGCAACGTTAAACGTAATTTACGAGCCTAAGACAGCGTCCAAGCAGAGCGGCACGGTCAAAATTTCAAGCAATGCGACGAATTCACCAGCGACAATCACTGTGACAGGGACTGGTGTCTCCGCAACCGTTCATTCTGTTGCATTGACCTGGGGTGCAAGCAGCTCGACCGGGATCATCGGGTACTACGTGTACCGTTCGACGACGTCTGGAAGCGGGTTTGCCCAGTTGGTAGCGTCGCCGCTCTCCGGCCTCCAGTACACGGATGGGGCGGTGCAGTCTGGCACGACGTACTACTACAAAGTGACCACCGTGAACTCAGCCGGACAAGAAAGCACAAGCACAGCAGAGGTGAAGGCGACAATTCCGTAGTCGAAAATGCAATGTCAGGCCCGAAAACGTTGGAAATAATATCCGAGGAACATTCCGTCAATGCGAGCCGGGCCTACATAGAATTTTTTCCGTGTACTCCGTTGATTGGCCGCGAGCATCACAACCGCGTTGAGCAGGGGATTCGAGGAACAGGCGGCGAATAGCGGTTTGTCTTCCTCACGGCTCAAGGCTTGGCCGATGTCGTTGTATTCCCGCTCGAACCTTACGTCGACTTGAAGGTTCGCCCAGAGCTTGTGCCGTTTCATCACTTGCCGGAGTGCCTGTAATTCCTTGTTGAGCGTCCGCGCTGACGCAGCCCTCCTTCTTCCCGACGCATGCCGAGGCAGATGGGTTTTCCGAACAGTTGCTTTTTTTGGGGGCGAAGGATCAACTATTGTAGCTTCGCACTTCGGGTGATGGTCGCCGAGCTTCCAGGCCACCAGTTCCAATCGCCGGCAATACGAAGAAGTGCGGGGCCGATTACAATGCGAACTAATGTCGCGTCAATAAACACGGCTACCGCCAAGGTAAATCCGATCATCTTAACTACCAGGAAGTTTCCGAAGGTGAATCCGGCGAATACCACAATCATGATCGCGGCTGCACTTGTGATCAGGCCTGCGGTTCTGGCTAGCCCCTCGGGGATTGCCTCCATTTCAGTCAGGCCGCTCCTCCTTGCTTCGAGGACCCGGGCGACCAAAAATACCTCGTAATCCATGCTCAGTCCGAAGACGATGGCAAAAGCGACGATTGGCACGATGGGGAACACGCTGCCCGTCCCCCCACGAACTCCCAGGAGGCTACTTCCGTGTCCGTCCTGAAAGACTAAAACCAATGCACCGAACGAGGCCGCAACCGAGAGCAAGTTAAGAGCGATGGCCTTCACGGCGGCGAAAAGCGATCGGAACCCGCCAAGAAGTGCCAGGAGCGTCCCCACCACTACCAACACCATTACCGAAGCAAACCGGTCCCTGACAATAGTCTGATAATCGGCATTTAGTGCCGGGATGCCTCCAATGCGTAGCGTGGCGCCGGGTATTCCCGTGAGAACGCCCGCGCCGGCATTCCGCAGCTCCCGCACCCAGTTGACTTGATCGCTCAGAGAAACGGAAGCCGCGGGTAACACCTCAAGAAGCGCCGCCCGTCCGTCGCCACTCAGGAACGTTCGACGCGTCTCGCGCGAGAGGTTGTTGAGGAAGGAACGGTTGCTCTCCGCGATCGTTGTGATAGAGATCACGCGGTCGGCGCGAGGGTCGCTCGCGAGCCTCTGAGTGAGACGATCAATTGTATTCCACGCCGAGTCCGTTTGCGCGATGGAATCGGTTGGAAGTTCGACAATCACGCGCAACGATTGAACAACGCCAGCCCGGTCCATCTGTTCCAAGGTGTGAAGCGCGTGAACCGATTCCGCCGCTGGTGGAAGCCAATCCCCTCTGGGAACACTGGTATCGAGCCGTGCGGCCTGCGAGGCGAGCAGAAACAAGGGGGCGCCCGCCAGAAAGATGGCACGCCAGGGATGGGCGACAATCACTTTCCCCCACTGCCTCCAGCGGGTTCCCTTGCGAGCGGCTCGATGCGCATCCAAGCTCGCGGCAAAAGGCAGCCGGCCGGCATCAATCCGCGGACCGAGTATTGCCAGCACTGCCGGAACGAGGGTAGTTGCAAGCAACACACTCATGAACGCCACCAGGAATCCCGCCACACCGATGGAACGGACTTCGCTGATGGGAACCGTCAAAAGGGCTAGAAATCCGATGGCTACCGTGGAGGCTGAAATCAGGAGCGTACGACTTGCCTGACGCGTCGCGATGACCGAGGCTTTGAGTCCATTGTGCCCGTCGGAAATCGCTTCCCGGAAGCGGCTGACCATGAGGAGCGCGTAATCGATCCCCAAGCCTAGCCCCAGCATCGTGGCCAAATTCTGAACCAGAATGGACAAGTGCCAACGCAGGGCCAGGAATCCTGCAATCGCCAGAGTGGTTGCGATAGCAAGCTGGCCAACGGCCAATGGAATCACGGCTGCCACCAAGCTTCCGAACGCCACCAGCAGAAGTGCAAGTGTCGCAGGAATCACGAGACTTTCGCCGTGTTGCACATCATCGGCGCTAGCTTTCCGAATGTCGAAATTAAGCGGCGTCTCGCCCGTCAATTCGAGCTTCGCCGCAGGGTAACGGCCACGCAATTGGTTTTGAAAAGAGTTCACCCGCTCGTGAAGCTTGGGGACGAGCGACTCTGTAGGACCCTCGGTCGACACAAGTCCCACCAGAACAAAGGTTCCTCCTCCTCTGGCTAGGAAAATCGGATCGCGCAAATCGCGATAGGAAACCACTCCGGACACGCCGGGTTCCTCTCTCAGTCCCTCGGCAATTGTTGCTAACGCTTGCTCACCCTCCTCCGAATCCGCAGCCGGGAGTCCCTGAATCACCAGGACCACGCGGTCAACGAATGGCGAACGAAAACGACTGGCCAACTCCCGCGCAACACTGGCCGCTTGGCTACCTTCGACGCGGGTTGCAGTCTCCAGATGGCGCTCGGCGTGAAAAGAAAATGGGAGAAGCGCAAGGACGGCGGCAAGGACTACCCCGGCTAGCCAGAAATGGCGCATGAGATTCATGATCTCACGCAAAATCGTTACCAAGAAGGATACTCACCTCCCGTGTTCTATCGGCTCCTCCGCAGTCGCTTAGCGCGACTCGATCGGATCCAGGCTGGTTGGGCGTTCAACTCTCATTCGTAGGCTGCGTTCGGACTTCCCGGAGTGGACCGGTTTTGTATGGTGGTAAGGGATAATCTTACAGTTTACGCTTCCATTTGAATTTGCAAAGATTGGTTGAAACATCCATCGATTGAGGAGAACCAATGCTCAAACTCGCGTTGCTCGGGCTGTTTGCCGCCCTTCAACTTAGCGCCGCAGACCCCCGCATTGGCTCCTGGACGCTCGTCTCGGCACAGTCTGCCCTGAACCCTCCCAACAAGCTCTCCATCACACCTCTACACGATGGAGTGCACGTGGTGATTTCAGGCGATACCAACGTCGATTTCACGGCGAAATGGGGCGGACATGAAACGTCCGTCCCAGGCAATCCAGCGTTTAATCGAGTCGAGTTGCGAAGGATCGATAAGCATCAAGCTGAAGTCAAAGAGAAGAAGGATGGATCTGTCGTGGCGACGGTTCGAGACAAAGTTTCGAGTGATGGTAAAGAGTTAACGATCACGACTTTAGAGAAAGGCCGTGCCAACCGGATCAGCGTTTGGACGCGAAGCGGAGGCGCGAAGGTCGCCGATAACCTATTCGCCGGTGAGTGGACGCAGGATCTCAGTAAGACCCGCTTACAGCAAGGGTTGGGGCTAAAGATCGAGGCAGACGGAGCGGAAGGGGTCCGTTTCTCGGGTGAGTTCAGCTACAGCGCCCGTTTTGACGGCAAGGAATATAGACTGAAAAACTCCAGGAACGATGCCGTGAAGCTCGAACTTGTCGATGCCCACACAGTCGATTCGATTTACCGGCGCGACGATCAAGTTGCTCAAAGGGATCGGTGGGTGGTTTCCGCCGATGGACAGCAGATGACACTAACCACGACAGGCGTGCTGGAAACCGGTCAACAGGTAAGCGAGAACATGGTGTTTCGGAAGCAGTGACGGTTTAGATCCCGGATCGCCGCCCTTCCTTGCTCAAACGAGTGGTCGGACGGCAGGTGAAATGCCTACCGACAGGTGGCCACGGCCTTGAACTAACGAACCGTAACCGAGATGATTCCCTTCCGCTGCATGAATCTCAGGATGCCGTTGACCGTATCTTCGAGAGACGGATCCGCCTGGCCCCATGCGGAAGCGTTCCGAGCCGTTTGATAGCAGGAACTGTCATAGCGTTTGAACTCCATCGCGGAGATGTTGTCTACCGAGCCCACCAGAAAGTCCAGCAGTGGATAGAGCAGATCTTCCTTCCTGCATCTCCTGATAAGCTCGGGAACGAAGTCGGGAAGACTAAAGATCTCGAATTGCCGGCCGGTCGCCTTTGTGATCAGTGCGGTAATATCCAGCATGTTCGCGTAGTCGTCCCGCGTAACATGGTAAGTCTTATTAGCCGTGCCAGGAGTGGTGGAAATCGCAACGATATTGTTAGCCACGATGTCTGCAGGAACGAAACTGACCTGGTTCAAAGCATCCACTCCAATGCCGTGATTCACCATGAATGCAACTAAACGAACGGCTATATCGAAGTTATTGCCGCCGCCCGCAACGGAGGGACTAACCAGAGCGGGCCGAAAAATCCGCGTGGCAAGTCCCTGGCTGCGCGCCTCGACAACCAGCTGTTCCGCTACCCATTTGGACTGGCTGTATCCAAAATCGAGAAGCTCCATGTTCTCGTTCAGATCGGTTTCATACAGGACTTTCTTAACCGCCCAGCCAAACACGAAGGTAGTGGAAACGTTATTGAAGCTCTTGGGCCGTCCTTCGAACGCCAGTCTTAGGACCTCATTCGTTCCCAGCACGTTTGCCTCACGCATCCGGTCGTAGTTGAACAGGTAGTTTACGGTTGCGCCATTATGGAACACCGTGTCCATTTCATTTGCGAGCAGATTCCACACGTCCTGTGTCAGGCCCAGGCTTGGCTGCCCGAGATCCCCACAAACGGGAATCACGCGAGCCTCGAACATCTGCGTCAGCCCGGCCGCGCAGGGTCCCATCGATTCCATCGCCGCCCGCAGTCTTTGCCTGCCTTGATTCTCGTCGGAAGACCTGACCAGAACATAGATGTTCGCGCGCGTCTGTTCCAGCAGACTTTTCACCAGGAACGGTCCGATGAAGCCGGTGCCACCCGTGAGCAACACACGATTCAGGATCGGTGTCTCGGGCACTAACGCCTGCACCGGAGGCTTGAAGATAAGCTTCCGGTCGTTGCTCATCATCAGCTTTTCCGCCGCGCGCTGCTCTTCACGGAAAGCCGCCAGGGAATGCCGCAGCAGAACCAGCGCTTCTTCGGGAGCACGCTCCAACTGTTCGGCCAGGCGAAACAGGTCGGCTACGCTGACACGCTGGATGAGACTGGTATCTACCTGCCGCGCCAGCATACCGGCCCCTTTATCCTTCAAAAGTTCCTTGATCTCGTGCATGAACGCAACCAGATCCAGGGAATCCAGCCCCGCTTCGATCAGGTTGTACGATTCCGCGCCGGTCAGGTTGTAGCGGGCCTTCAAGATGTCGAAAGCCGACTGGCTTTCCGCACCCGAAGTTGCAGGGCCGGCGTGTTTTTCCCGCGCAAATTCCGACAGAACGGTAAACTGACCATCCAGCCACATCTGCTTGGTTTTATGGCGCATGATCTTGCCCGAACTCGTTCTCGGTATCGCACGGGGCGCTATAAAGGAAATCCGCCCCACTTCCACGTTGAGGTAATTCCGCACCGCGGCGGCAGTCTTGAGCGCTTCCGGGAGCGCTTTAGGATTTTTCACTTCGGCCACCACCGCCAGCGCCGGCTCGCTGTCTTCGTGAATCTGGAACGCGGCAACGCAATTGATCCGAATGAGGCCGGATGCCTTCTCCACCACTTCCTCGATATCCTGCGGATAATAGTTTTGGCCGCGGACGATAATCATGTCTTTAATGCGGCCGCAAACGAAAAGTTCGCCGTTGTGGAAGAAACCCATGTCGCCGGTCCGAAGATAGCCATCGTCATCGGGGCTATCGTCCACCAGCCGGGCATGAAACATCTTAAGCACCAGTTCCGGGTTATTCCAATACCCAAGGCACTTACTTCCTCCAGCGACCCAAATCTCGCCGATATGACCCGGCTCCAGAGCGAGGTGCTTCTCCGGATCCACGATCTTTACGGTGAGACCCGGTAGCGGAGTTCCACAACTGACAATCTGCGTGGCCGCGCCGACTTCGGAAATCTCGGCGGTAATGCGGGCCTTCCCCAGCGCGATGGCGTTCTTGTTTACTGAAATGATATTACGGCCACCGAGGGAAACCGCCAGAGTATTCTCAGCCAGCCCGTACGCCACAAAAAAACTCTCCGACTTAAGACCATAGGGCTGAAATGTCTGCAGAAACCGCGTGTAGGTACCGGGTTTGATCGGCTCCGCGGCTGCCATCAGCAACCTGAGCGAACTGAGATCGCAATTTTCAAGACTCTCCTTCGAGAGCCGCCCAGCGCGCAGGCAATAGTCGTAAGCAAAGTTTGGCGCTGCCGATGCGCTGGCCCCATACGTTTTTATCGTGTCAAACCACAGGGCCGGGCGTTGAATGAAGTCCGTGGCAGCGAAGCCGTAAGTGGTGCCGCCTTTCAGCGCGGGATAAAGGTAGCATCCGATAAGCCCCATATCGTGATACTGGGGAAGCCAGGATACGACTACCGGTGCGTGATGGTCGATCACGAGCGGACAGTTATGCAGTATGTTCTCGTGCGTGACCATTACGCCTTTGGGATCCCTCGTCGATCCCGACGTGTATTGCAGAAACAGAAGCTTCGAAGCACCGTTGAAAGCTTCGTCTGAACTCGCATCGACGATGTCTTCAGTCGCAATCCATTGGAGACCGGAAATGTAGTCGACATCCACTTCGGATGCCGACACCCCGCTTCTGGCGAGATTCGTCCTCAAGGATCCGTGGTAGTCTTTGCTCGTCAAAATACCGGCCGCCTGGCAATCCTTTGCGATGTGGACCATTTTGTACATCGCGCCCTGGAAGCCATGAGAACTGGGGGGATAAACTGGAACGGGGATCAATCCCGCGCGCACGGAGCCAAAAAACGCGCAGATCATTTCGAGGCCCGGGGGGTAGGCGAGCAGAACCCGGTCTTGCGCCGCGAAACGATACTCCTTCCGCAAATGTCCGGCGATCGCCTTCGTCCGCTGGAGAAACCTTTCGTATGAGTAGCTTTCGATCTGATTGCCGTTCAGGTCGATGTACGAGTAGAGAAGTTTGTGCGGATGCTCATCCGCTAGACGATCCAGCTTGTCTAGAATCGACACTGTCATAGATGATTTGTACTCATGGCGGCGGTACGGCCTCGAGCATGTAGAGCGAACTGCTCCGGCCCAGTCGTCCGAGAACCTTCCTTTATCCATCTAGAGTGGAACATGCCGAGGCTTTGTCGGCGAGCAAGATTAACCCTGGTCACTAGGCCCGAGAGCGTCGTCGCACATCGGCCGTGAGGAGTGCATGAAACCGCTCCTGAGCGGACCGAGGGCCGCCTCAAAGGCCGCGTTAACCTCGTTCGAAGGACCGAGTGCTGAATGATATACAACATTCAGATTAAGGTCAAAAAAAGAGAGAAGGTTACCTGCGCCCACAACTTTCGTGCACACTGGTGATGTTCGCTTCCGGAAACCTGCGCCCCGCGTGGAATCTGAATCTCCTTGATTTGGCTTAAGATTTCGAGCTAGCATGATGTTCATTCGGCCATCAAGGCGGAAGCGCCAGTGGCGTCCGTGACAGAGGCGATTATCAGTCGGAAGCCGGACATGGATGGTCTTTCTCCATCTGAGACATCGCCACGGTTCTCCGTTGGCGACGCGGTGGATCTGTCTTCCTTCCCAAGAGTCTTACGTCGCCGCCTCGACAATTTCTTTTCCGACGGCAACATTTCACCCAAAGCCGACCGCACCATGTGGGTCAAAATCGCCGTGGGTTTAGCGGTGCTGGCCGGCAGCTGGATTGCTCTCTACGCGCTGAATCTGGATTCATGGAAGTTTGTTGCCCTTTATCTTTTGAATGGCCTGGCCCAGACATTCCTGCTGCTGAACATCGCGCATGACAGCAACCACAATGCCATCTCGTCGGTGCGGGCTGTAAACAAAGCCCTGAACTACGTTTTCGATGTCTGTGGGATCAACTCCTACATGTGGCGGATTCTCCATCATCGAGGCCACCACGCCTGCATCAGTCTCCACGGTGAAGACGACGCGCTTACGGGACGCCGCATCTTTCGGTTTACGCCCCACGAACCTCGTGCCCGCTTGCAGCGGTTCCAGCATATCTACGCACTGTTCTTTTACGCGCTGTTTTCTCTCGATTATGTTTTTCTAAGGGACTTTGAGTGCTTTTTCTTCCCGTCCCACGAATATCTGAAACGAACCAAACATCCGGTAAGAGAATACGCCATCCTTTTTGCGGGTAAAGGATTGTACATCACCTACATGCTTATTTTGCCGGTCGTGTTACTGGGTAATCCGCTTCTTCTGGTCGCTTTGGCTTTCCTGCTGACCCACGTGATCGTCGGTTTGTCGGTTTCGCTGGTTTTTCAGACCACACACACGGTGGACAGCACTTACTTTCCCTCCAGCCGCAGTGAGTTTGACAGCAGCGTCTATCACATCTTCGCAACAACGGCCGATTATGCCACGAGTAGTCCGCTTGTCGGTTGGCTTGCGGGCGGGCTCAACCATCATATCGTCCATCATCTATGCCCTTTTGTGTGCCACACGCACTATGCTTCGCTGACTCGGATTGTGAAGGAGACCGCCGACGAGTATGGTGTTCCCTATCGGCAACACCCCACAATGGGGCGCGCGATCCGGCACCATTTGATACTTTTGAAGCGGCTTGGAAACGATAATTATTTGTCGAGCGCGTAATCCGTGACCCAGCCCCAAACCGTGCCCGTCGTTTCCCGATTGCGATCATTCGCAGATTCGCGCGGGATGGCCCTCAATCCCACGCAGGTTTTAACAAAGTACACCGAACTCTTCGGCGACACATTCCGGTTCTATTTTGGCGGCGTCAGAGAGGCCATCGTAACCACTAATCCCGTCGTCATTCAGCACGTGCTGAAGAACAATTCGGAGAATTACCACAAATCCGAGATTCAAATGAAGCGGATGGGCCACTTCCTGGGTAAAGGTCTTCTTACCAGCCACGGGGAAGTCTGGCGCACGCAACGGCGCCTTATCCAGCAGGGTTTCGATCGAAAACAACTGGACGTTCTGTCCTCGATTATGCAGGACTCCCTCGCGGATTCGCTGGTGGATTTCGACAGACAAGCCCGTATCGGCCCCGTCGATATCTACCCGCACCTCATGAAAATTACCTTCGGAATGGTCGGCAGGTCGCTGTTTGGCGCCCGTCTGAAGAACGAAGACATCGACCTCATCAGCCGGACTATCTCGACCGTCCAGGAATTTATGGTTCGTCAAACCATACAGCCGTACTTGAATCCCTGGTTTACCATTTCCGGCGAACTACGGAGACACGAGGAAATGCGCGCCCGCGCCGACGGCATTCTGCTCGACTACATCAAGAAGCGACGCCAGAGCGCGCCCGGCCACGATTTGCTGCAGATTCTAATGGACGCTCGCTACAGCGACGGCCACGGCATGAGCGATGAGCTCGTCCTGAGCGAGAGCATGCAACTCCTGGTCGCCGGCCATGAAACATCGTCGAATGCTTTGTCGTGGCTTCTCTACCTGCTGAGCTCGCGTCCGGATTGTCTCGAAAGGTTACGGCAGGAGTTCGATTCTGTGCTGGACGGAGCGCCTCTGGGTTACTCC
>Ga0182038_10001440_pt1 | contig 12408 bp, 6 predicted proteins | sample sta12Can44000108_FD_125976 | JGI IMG/M metagenome (GOLD analysis project Ga0182038, IMG submission 125976) | Lab enrichment of tropical soil microbial communities from Luquillo Experimental Forest, Puerto Rico - statanox.12C.anox.44.000.108 | ecosystem: Environmental > Terrestrial > Soil >...
AGGCCGGTTTAACAATACAAATGCTGAAATAATTCCTGCTGACATTACCGATGCAGAGATGCTTACTAATGCTTTTAAAAATGCGGATAGTGCATTTGTTTTACTTCCCCCAAATTTTACTGCAGCCAATTACAGAGCATTTCAAAGACAGGTTGGAGACGCTACTATTGAAGCTATCAAAAAATCAGGAATTAAATATGTTGTAAACCTTAGTAGTGCGGGAGCGCACATGCACGAAGGCAATGGCCTTATTGCCGGTCTTGCTGAACAGGAAGTTAAATTGAATCAACTTAGCGAGGTAAATGTACTGCATTTACGCCCTGCTTATTTTTTAGATAACGCTTTGCTCAATATTAAATTGATCAAAGACTTCGGCATAAATGGTACAACTGCCGATGCCAATCATAAAATTCCAATGGCAGCAACAAAAGATATAGCAGAAATTGCTGCAAAACGCTTGGTTGATTTAGATTTTAAAGATAAAAGCGTACAACCAATTCTCGGCAACAGAGATTATTCTTTTAAAGAGGTTACGAGCATAATAGGTAATGCTATAGGGAAACAGGATTTGCAATATGTTCAATTTACACCTGACCAATCCAAAAAAGCAATGACAGACTTCGGTATTTCAGAAAATGTAGCCAACGATATTGTTAACATGGAAATGTCTCTACAAAACGGTATAATGAATTATCAACAAAGAACTACTGCAAACTCATCCACTACCTCTGCAGAAATCTTTGCAAAAGAAATATTTGCACCAATATTTAATTCTTTATAATTTTTATAATAAAATAAAAATGGAAAACAAGCCTGCTAAAACAAAAAAAGTAAACAGGAATCACCCTGCATTTAATAAAAATTCCGAACCTTTTTATAGTATAATAATGAAAGGACTAAAAGGTGAAGTAGACGGCGAACATTTTTGGGACGCTGTAGCAGAAAATGCAGTTTTTGAATTTCTCTATAACTTCCCGGGATTTACGAATAAAATAGAAAGCCGAAAAGCTTATATGGACTGGTTTGGAGGTTATACCAACATTCTTCATTCTGCCGATAATTTACGGGTATACAAATCAGCTCACCCTAATAATATTATCATCTTAGAATATGAAGTACACGGTATCGTTCCGCATACAGGGAAAGCCTACAACAACCGCTTTTGTTCTATCATAACAATTGAAAATAGAAAAATAATTCATTGGCGTGATTATATGGATTCACTTGCAGTAATGCTTTCCGTTACTCCTGAATAATTCTGCAAACTAACTAAAACCTTACAGTGTATAACAAAATATTTACAGAATGAAAGTGAATTATCTGGTCTTTTAATACTATAAAAAATTGTTTTGTTGTGCGAACAGAACAACTATGTTTATAAGAATAAAAAAATCATTGAAGAGGTTGTTTCAATGATTTTTTTATTTAGAGATGAAATATAAAAACGGCTTCGTATTTTAATATTCGTATTTAATATTAATGTGAGTTTTGGTGGATAATGATATCAATTTATTTAATCATCGTCTTCTTCTTTTTCAATTGTTTTTACAAATGCAGCACGTACAGGAATAGGAACTTTCGCATTCTCTCCTTTAACAGCTTTCCATAACATAGCATTCATAATAGCATCGGGAACGCGGTCTACCGCCGAAAAATTTAATCCTTTGGCCATAGCAGCCAGCTTTGTGCCACCAGGATTAACATCATTTAAATTAATGTTTGAAGGAAGGCTGTTAAATGGTGTTTTATCAACTGTTTTACCGAAGCAACGCCACATAGGAGTAGCAGAAGCATCATACTGCGTCATTGGTGAAAGCCCAAGTATTAATTCAATTGTACGAACCATTGAAGACGTAGAATACATGGTATGGTCTACATAATGACGTTTTACATACCCGCCTGCCAAATAAGCAGTTGTCCGGTGTGCATCCACATGGTCGGGGCCATTTTGAGCATCATCTTCTACAATAAATATTACAGTATTTTCCCAAATAGAACTTTTGCTGATATGTTCTACAAGCTTACCAATGGCAAGGTCATTATCTGCTACATGAGCAAACGGAGTAGGTCTTCCGGCAGCCGTACCCTCAGTATGATCTGAAAGCATACGCATGGTTGTTAATCGCGGTAATGCATTATGTGCCATCAGCGAATCAAAATCTTTTTCCCATATACGGTAACGCATCGTATCAGAATCTCTTAAATCTTTAACAGGATACTCCGGCGTAAAATGCCCTTTAAGTACCGGAATCTGCGGCGTATTATCTGCATTAATAAATTCCCCGTAGGTACGGAAAGAAATATTAGACCGGTTTGCCTGATCCCATATATATAATTTGTTCAAACCGGTTTTACCAACAGCACCTTTTCCTCTGCCCCCATAGCTGGTTGGCCAGTTCTTTTCCATATAATCCGTTGCATAAGCACCCATACTCCAGTTATGGCCATCAGCACTCACTTCTCCATCCACGTAAAAATTATCCAGCAATACAAAATGATCTACCAGGGAATGATGATTGGGTGTTACATGGCGACCGAATAAAAGAAGGCTCGTATCTCCATTGCCTTGAGGCATATCTGATAATACCTGATCGTATGTTCGGTTCTCCTGAAGAATATAAAAAACATATTTAATAGGAGAAGACTCTCCTGCTTTACGCGGAATCGGATTATCCTCTTCACCTTCTGCATTAAGTTCTTGCTCTTTGCGATATGGCGTGTTGTGGTATACTGCTTGCGAATACAACGATAATTCTTTTTCAGAAGGTATGGGAATAATGCTTAAAGTTCCCATTAATAATCCACCACCAATGTACTGAACCTGTTGCGACTTTCCTTGGTCGAATCCATGAAGAAGTACTTTTTCTTTAGGAACTGTAGGATTGGGACCGTAAGGATTGGGAAGTGATGAAAAGCCTTTGGCATTAGCCACATACAGTTTACCGTCAATTACTCTTACTACACTTGGATACCATCCCGTAGGAATAAACCCGAGTGAATGACTCGATCCCGGATTATTCACGTCAAATACTGCAAGGCAATTATTATCAGCATTGGCTACATACAATGTTTTATCATCATCAGACAAAGCGACAGCGTTACTTGTAGTGCCGCTTAATTGAGTAGGAAATACGGCGGTATTGAGTGTTTCCAGCACTTTAGCCTTATTGATGTTTATGACAGAAACAGTATTATCATTGGCATTAGAAACATACAGCCATCGTCCGTTATGAGAAATGCACAGATCGTTTGGGTTATCTCCCACGGAAATCAGGTCGGCCGGTTTGTTGTTCTTCGTATCATATATCATCACTTTATCCTTACCCCAAAGGCTGATATATAGTTTTGATTGATCCGGCGACAAAAGACAGGTATAAGCTTCCGAACCTAATTCAACCTTATGCTGAATAGTTTTTGTTTTCAGATCTATAATATAAAGACTATTATCCTGCTTGGTAACAGCATATAGTAATCCTCTCTTATCATCAAGTGCAATACCCGTTGGCGAAATAGAAGATGCATTTTTTTGTTTACTCCATGCAGCACCCAATTTAATAGTATCACTTACAATTAGTTTATTATTAATGATAGAATAGCGGATAATCCAATTATCATCGCCACCGGATGCATACAGATACTTTTCATCAGCACTAAACACCACCCCACCCCACGATTTACTGATTATAACTTTATCCAATTCCACATCGTTTTTTGCATCCAGCAACTGAATGGTTTGAATGCTTTGCCCATTGTTGGTTACGGCTGCATACCTGTGTTTTTTACTAACCGCAATATTTAATGGCAAATCGCCCAAAGGGATACTTTTGCCTAAAGGAGTTAATGACCATCCATTGGGTAATTTTACGCTGTTTTGTTTAATAGAATTAAGGTCTTGTGCCTGTATCAAACCAAATATCAACAGTAAGAAAACGGTAAAAAAAAGTTTGTTCTGTAACATGAGTTTTTTTATGTATTAAATGCTAATAAAAATCCAAATTACTTTAGAAATAATGCCTGCGCTGCATTCTGAAGTTATTTTTTCTTAAACATTTTATAACCCGGTTTTACTTTCAATAAATATTTATTATTTTTTTTATTGATTGATTGAATAAGAATACGGATAGGCACTTTTAACTGTGCCTCTTTGTTTGTTTGGAATATTATTCATTTTAAAATCTAATATTCCGCCTTTCAAGAGCTCGAAATGATTGAGATAATTTTTAGTATTTATTGTTTTATTCCATGTCAACTCACTTACATATTTATTGGCGGTATTGTTATCGGGTGCATTAATAATAATTTGTTTTCCGCTTTCTAATTTTACCGTTAATTTTTTAAATAACGGTGCCCCTAAAATATATTGATCTGTACCCGGGCAAACAGGATAAAAACCTATGGCAGAAAATACGTACCAAGCAGAAGTTTGACCATTATCTTCGTCACCACAATAACCATCAGCAGTTGGTTTATATAAACGGTTCATCGCTTCCCTTACCCAATACTGTGTTTTCCACGGTTCGCCGGCATAATTATATAAATAGATCATGTGTTGAATGGGTTGGTTTCCATGTGCATATTGCCCCATATTCATTACCTGCATCTCTCTTATTTCATGTATTGTTTCACCATAATAACTATCATCAAAAACAGGTGGCATATTAAACACAGAATCCAACATGGATGTAAATATTTTTTCTCCTCCCATTAAATTTATCAATCCCTGCATATCATGAAAAATGCTCCAACTGTAGTGCCAGCTATTTCCTTCCGTAAACGCATCTCCCCATTTAAAGGGATTAAAAGGAAATTGAAATTTTCCATTCTTATTTTTTCCACGCATCAATTTTGTATCAGCATCAAATAAATTTTTATAATTGAGCATCCGTTTTTCGTACAATGCAATCTCATCTGCCGGACGATGCAATGCTTTGGCCAACTGCCAAATCGAAAAATCGTCAAAAGCATACTCAAGTGTTCTTGCTGCATTTTCGTTTATTGATACATCGTAAGGCACATAACCAAGCTCATTATAATAGGCAACACCTTTTCTGCCAACTGCACCAATCGGCCCTTCATTATTTGCACCATGAACCAATGCTTTATACAAAGTATTGATATCGTAACCACGCAAGCCTTTTATATAAGCATCTGCAACAATTGATGCGGAATTATTTCCTACCATTACATTTCTATATCCCGGGCTCGACCACTCAGGCAAAAATCCACCTTCTTTAAAATCATTAATTAAGCCTTCCTGCATTTCTTTATTGATTGAAGGGTATAATAAATTAAGTAATGGATACAATGCACGGAATGTATCCCAAAAACCGGTACCTGCGTATAAATAGCCCGGTTCAATTTTCCCGTTATATGGGCTGTAATGAACAATCTTGCCTTCTTCGTTTATTTCGTAATGTTTTTGAGGGAAACAAACTGTACGATATAAACATGAGTAAAATGTTTGCATCTGTTCGTCTGTGCCGCCCTCTACTTTCAATCTCCCCAAAACTGCATTCCATTCTTTTTTTGAAGCTGCAACTGTTTGTGAAAAAGCAGATGTTCCTATTTCATTCTTCAAGTTCAATTCTGCTTGCTCTATGCTGATAAAAGAGGATGCAACTTTTACATGAACCCGTTCTCCTTTTTTTGTTGTAAAACCAACAATAGCTCCTGCATGATTGGTTTGCATTTCTAATTTATCTTTCACCAATATACTATCTTGCCATGTATAGCTTTTTGAAAATGATTTATCGAATACTAAAACAAAATAATTTTTAAAATTTTTTGAAACACCGCCGCTATTACGGGTTGTATACCCGGTTATCTTATTTTCGGAAGGAATTATTTTTACATACGATCCCCTATCGAAAGCATCTACAACAATATAAGATTGATCGTTTGCAGGAAACGTTATTTGAAATTGTGCAGCACGTTCTGTTGCAGTAATTTCGGTTGTTACATCATAATCGGCCAGATAAACGCTGTAATAGTAAGGCTTAACGATTTCTGCTTTATGGCTAAACCAGCTTGCCCTCTTGGCTTGTTCGAAAACTAACTTACCGGTTACAGGCATAATTGAAAATTGGCCATAATCGTTCATCCATGGCGATGGTTGATGCGTTTGTTTAAACCCGTTTATTTTTTCTGCAGTATAAGTGTACATCCAACCATCTCCCATTTTTCCGGTTTGGGGCGACCAAAAATTCATTCCCCACGGACGTGCAATTGCGGGATATGTATTACCGTTTGAAAAACTGTAGGATGATTGCGTGCCCATTAACGGATTAACATAATCAACGGGAGAAACAACAGATTGTGCAGTTACTTCATTTAAAATACAAAAACAAAAAAAGAAAATTTTTGCTGTTTTTAATGCAAAACCGGATGTACGCATAGCATGCTGTATTTTATGTTGTTTAATAGAAAAGTGAAGATACTTTACAATGAGCAAAAACGATGTTCATCCTAAAATTGAGTAAGTACAAAACATAAAGCAGGATGTTCGTCATTTTAGTGGATTCTATTTTATAAAATACCTCCAACTTTATAATAATATACAATTATATATTGTTTTCTACACTTAGGGTAGTCTTAAAAAAAGCACTCATTTCTATGAGTGCTTTCGTTTTTTTGTTAAATCTTGTTTAAGATAAACTTATCTTTCAGAATTTCTGTTAGAAGCAAACTTTCCAAACCTGCGGTTTGCATTATTGGTATCCGGTCTGCGATTTCTTTTATTGCTGTTTTGCCTTTGATGCAATGGCTGACGATTAGGAATAAATCCGCTAAAATCTCTGTGATAAGGATGATCTGTTATTTTAGGAATTTCTCTGCCAATTAATTTTTGAATATCTTTTAAATAAGGCATTTCTTCACTTTCGCAAAAAGAAAATGCGATGCCATTTAAACCCGCTCTGCCTGTACGTCCTATGCGATGCACATAAGTTTCAGGAATATTAGGTAACTCATAATTAATTACATGCGTTAACTCATCAATATCAATTCCTCTTGCAGCAATATCCGTTGCAACTAAGATTCTTGTTTCTCTATTTTTAAAGTTCGTTAATGCACGTTGCCTTGCATTTTGCGATTTGTTACCATGTATTGCTTCTGCTTTAACACCAATCTTAACAAGATCTTTTACTATTTTATCGGCACCATGTTTTGTTCTGGTAAATACCAATGCCGTTTTAATTTCGCCATCTTTCAATAAATCAGACAACAATGCTTTCTTATCTCCTTTATCAACAAAAAATATGGATTGATCGATTGTATCTGCTGTTGATGAAACCGGTGCTACTTCTACCTTTTGAGGGTTAGTAAGAATTGCATTTGCTAATCCCTGAATCTCTTTCGGCATGGTTGCAGAAAAGAAAAGCGTTTGCCGTTTTGCCGGCAATTTTGCAATGATTTTTTTCACATCATTTACAAAACCCATATCCAACATTCTGTCGGCTTCATCCAAAACAAATAATTCAACATCTCTTAAATGAATGTATCCTTGATTCATCAAATCTAATAATCTGCCCGGTGTTGCTACTAAAATATCAATACCGTTTCTTAATGCAGTTGTTTGCGGTTGCTGACTTACACCTCCAAAAACAACCAATTGTTTTAAATGAAGATAGCAACCATACGCTTTAAAACTTTCTTCAATCTGAATAGCCAACTCTCTTGTTGGTGTTAAGATTAATGCACGAATAGGACGATGACCCGGCGTTGCGGGATATGGTTTTGATAATAACTGCAACATAGGTATGGCAAAGGCTGCCGTTTTACCGGTACCTGTTTGGGCACAACCCAATAAATCTCTTCCTGCTAAAATATAAGGTATAGCTCCCTCTTGAATAGGTGTAGGTTTTATGTAACCTTCATTATGAAGCGCATCTAATATGGGCTTAATAATCTTTAAGTCTGTAAATAACAAAATTTATATGTATTTAAATGAGTGCGGAAATGAAGCTTGTGCTTCATCATAAAAAACGAGCATGCTGAAAAGCAATTATTGCGAATGGTAAGTTATCAATAAAAACTGGCTTAAAATGCCGCGAAATAATAAGAACTGTTGCAAAGGTACATTTAATAATCCATAAGCAGCAGTTTACTTGTTCTAAAACTATTTTGCAATATCCATTTTTATTTTTCGCCCTTTAATTTTTTCATCCTTAATATGAGTTAAAACATGGTTCATTTTCGATTTACGAATCGCAACAAACGAAAAGAAATCTTTTACATCAATCAAACCGATATCTTCTTTTTTCAATTGCCCTTTGTTAGATAAAAATCCAACAATATCCACTTTATTAATTTTATCTTTTTTGCCTGCGCCAATAAACAATGTGGACCATTTTGGTTTTTCAGGTATTTCAATTTCTGCAGGTAAATCAAGCATTTCAACGCCTGTTGTAATATAAGCAGGCAACTTTTCTTCAGGGCCAATGATAAGAATTACTGTACCACTTGCATCCATTCTTGCAGTACGTCCATTGCGATGGATATATGCATCTTCCGTTAAAGGCAAATGATAATGGATGATGTAACGAATGTTAGGAATATCCAATCCTCTTGCAGCCAAATCCGTTGTTATTAAAACATTGGATGTGCCATTGCGAAATTTGCTCAATGCAATATCTCTTTCTCTTTGTTCCAAAGAACCATGATAAAATACATTCAAAACACCAAACTCTTTTAATGCTTCACTGGTTCGTTGTACCGCTTCACGATGATTTAAAAATACAATTGTTGAACGATTTCCCAACTTGCAAATCAATCTAAACAATGTTTCTAATTTGTCTTTTTCTTTACTTTTCACTGCCTGAATGGCCAATGCTTCGGGTCTTTCATCTTCACCTAAAAAATTAAGTGTAACAGGCGATTGCAATCCAATAAAATCAGGTATTGTAACTGCCGTTGTTGCAGAAGTTAAAATTCTTTTATTGATAGATTTTAATGAACTGATTACAAAAATCATTTCTTCCGTAAAGCCCATATCGAGCGATTTATCAAATTCATCCAATACCAATGTTTCAATGCTATCAACCGTAATATTTCCACGGCGAATATGGTCACCCAAACGCCCCGGTGTTCCTACAATCAATGCCGGCGGTTGAATTAAATTATTTTCCTCCGTTTCTCTTAAATGCCCGCCATAACATGACGATACTTTTAAGCCGGTTCGCATAGATTTAAAGACCTTTTCAATTTGTTGTGCCAATTCTCTTGACGGCACAACAATTAATGCCTGTGTATTTTTATTGGTAACATCCAATCTTCTCAAGACCGGCAATAAAAAAGCCAATGTTTTCCCGGAGCCTGTTGCAGACAATAACACTACATCATTTTCTTTTTCCACAGCTTCCAGCGCAGCCACCTGCATTTCGTTTAACGCTTCAATATCCAGGTGCTCCAGTATTGTATCGATTGAGTATGATTTATTTTGCATCCGGCAAAAATACGGATAGTATTTCGCAAGTGAGTTTCAAGTTAAGTAATGAAGTAACAAATACCAGAACACAGATGACAGATGTTAGATAACAGAATTTGGGATTGAACATTTCATTTCACATTTCATTATTCATTGTTCACAATACCAACTTCAGTTTTTCATAGCAACCCGGTTGCGTCGCAATCACTTCATCGTTCTGCTATCATGGCAACATAATTTATCCCAATTATTAATTAAAAATTGCCGAATCCTTTACTACAACAAATTCAATTAGAATTACAAAGAATTGTTTATGACAATAAATGGTATTACATCGTACATTTCACTTTTCACCTCTCTCATTTCTCATCATCCATTCTTAACTATATTTGACCTCTCATTTACAATTCCGATGTTTCAATTCAAACACAATCCCGGAAGAATAGTTTTAGTTGGTGAAAAAGAAATGCTTTTCTTCTCCGGTTATGCTTATTTGGGAATGAATCATAATGCCTCATTCATTCAAAAAATAACAGAAGGCATTCAATTGTATGGCGCAGTTTATCCAAGTGCAAGAATTTCCAATACACAATTAGAATTGTATGCAGCAACAGAAAAATATTTATCATCATTAACGCAAACAACCGATACTGTTTTATTTCAAAGCGGTTTCACCGCCGGAAAAGCAGCTATAGAAATAATTCCTGTAAACAGTGCCGTTTTTAGATCTCCGGTTTGTCATCCTGCCATTAAAAATGGCAATAATTCAACTTTATCATTTAGTGATTGGACAAACGAAACAACACAATCAATCAACAATAATTCATTTGCAACAACGCCTGTAATTGTAAGTGATGCGGTAAACCCACTCACTGCAGAAGTATATGATTTTTCTTTTTTAAATAATATCCATCAACCCATTATTTGCATTATTGATGACAGTCATGGTATTGGCATTTTAGGCAATAACGGAGAAGGCATCAGCAGCCGTTTACCACAAAAAGAAAATATTGAATACATCATTACCTATTCATTATCCAAAGCAATAAATGTACAGGCCGGAGCAGTAAGTTGTAGCAATATAAATACCGCATCAAAATTAAGAGCAACAAGTTGGTATGCAGCCACTACACCACCTGCTCCATCTATGTTATATGCACTATTGCAATCAACAGAAATATATCAGCAACAAAGAAAATCTTTACAAGAAAATATTCATTTTCTTCAACAATTATTTGCAACAAATAGTAACATAAAATTTCATCCTGAGTTACCGGTTTTTTTATTTCAGGAAAATTTAGATGAAGCTCATTTTGCAAAACACAATATTATCATTTCATCATTTGCATATCCAAATCCGCAAGGCAGAAAAATCAACCGTGCCGTGGTTTCTGCATTACATACACAAAACGATTTACAAAGGTTGGCCGAAACAATTTCAAAATAATCCTTCAATATAATTTTGCAACTTTATCAATCGAAAAAAATTTCCCGTTTTATTATTTATTCCTTTATAAACTTTTAACAATGGACGCAACTTTTTTTTACGGAGAAGATCAACTTACTATTAACAAGGCAATTGCAATTGCCAACGGAACATTAAGCGGGAAATTTGGTGAAGCAACCATTAAAAAAATTATTGCAAGCCAAACACATGTTGCCAATTTGGTAAAAGCCAATAAAACAGTTTACGGAATTACAACCGGCTTTGGTGCATTAGCCAATACAAAAATATCGGAAGAAGATATCATTACACTTCAATATAAAATTTTACAAAGTCATAGTGTTGGTGTAGGCAATATGATTCCAACGCAAATTGCGAAACTGATGCTGATATTAAAAGTGCAGTCATTAAGCCAGGGATTTTCCGGTGTACAATTATCAACGCTCCAAAGAATTTTATGGCATATTGAAAATGATATTATTCCCCTTGTTCCGGAGAAAGGAAGTGTAGGAGCATCAGGAGACCTGGCACCATTGGCGCATCTGTTTCTTCCACTAATAGGTTTGGGCCAGGTAGAATATCAAAACAAAAAAGTAGCTGCTGCAGATGTGTTAAAGCAATTCAATTTAGAACCCATTCAATTAGGGCCGAAAGAAGGATTGGCTTTAATTAACGGCACACAGTTTATTGCTGCATTTGCAACAAAAGCAATTGAGCGTTTTGATAACTTATTAAATGCTGCCGATATTATCGGGGCAATGAGTTTAGAAGCATTAACCGGTACAAAAGCTCCTTTTGATGAACGTTTACACAAATTGCGTCCGTTTAAAGGAAGCAGTTTGGTTGCGCAACGTTTACGTTACATTTTATCGGGTTCTGAAATTATGCAAAGTCATATAGATTGTGGCAGAGTACAAGATCCATATAGTTTACGTTGTATGCCTCAAGTGCATGGAGCATCTCGTAACAGCTGGCTACACTTAAAAGAATTAACAGAAATTGAATTAAATTCAGTGACCGATAATCCTGTTATTTTAAATGAAAATAACACCATCAGCGGCGGAAATTTTCATGGCCAGTTATTGGCATTGCCTTTAGATTATGCATGTTTTGCTGCTGCCGAATTAGGAAATATTTCTGACAGAAGATGTTATTTATTGTTAGAAGGAAAATGGGGATTACCATTATTGCTGATGAATAATGTTGGATTAAACAGCGGCTTTATGATTCCTCAATACACTACCGCGGCATTGGTTACCGAAAATAAAACGTTGTGTTTTCCGGCATCTGCCGATAGCATCCCAACTTCGCTGGGGCAAGAAGACCATGTGAGTATGGGAAGCATCAGCGGCAGAAAACTGCATCAGATTTTAGACAACCTGGAATATATTTTATCTATAGAATTATTATCCGCTGCTCAAGCCATCGAATTCAGAAGGCCACTTAAAAGCAGCCCGGTGCTCGAATTTGCACACAGTTACGTTAGAAAACACGTTGAATTTGCACAGGAAGACAGGCTTTTTGCAAACGATATTAGCAG
>Ga0182038_10001444_pt1 | contig 12399 bp, 10 predicted proteins | sample sta12Can44000108_FD_125976 | JGI IMG/M metagenome (GOLD analysis project Ga0182038, IMG submission 125976) | Lab enrichment of tropical soil microbial communities from Luquillo Experimental Forest, Puerto Rico - statanox.12C.anox.44.000.108 | ecosystem: Environmental > Terrestrial > Soil >...
CCGGCGCTGCTCGAGCAGGCGCTCACGCACATTTCCGCGCTGGCCGGGTCGCGCAATCGTGCCGGCTCCTACCAGCGGCTGGAATTTCTCGGCGACCACGTGCTCGGCCTTGCGGTGTCCGACATGCTGTTTCGCGCATTTCCGGGCGCCGACGAGGGGGAAATGTCGCGCCGCCTCGCCGACCTCGTGCGCAAGGAAGCCTGTGCCGACGTGGCGCGCGCGATCGAGCTGGGCGCGGCGATCCGGCTCGGCGCTTCCGAGGCGAATGCCGGCGGGCGCGGGCGCAGCGCCATTCTCGCCGATGTCTGCGAGGCGCTGATCGGCGCGCTGTTCGTCGACGGCGGCTACGCGGCGGCTTCTGCGTTGATCGAGCGGCTGTGGAGTGAGCGCATGCGCACGCCGGTGCGACCGCTGCGCGATGCCAAGACGCTGTTGCAGGAATGGGCGCAGGCGCGCGGTCTGCCGACGCCGGCCTATCGCGAGATCGAGCGCAAAGGCCCCGATCACGATCCCGAGTTCCGCGTGACCGTCGAGCTGCCGCATCTCGCGCCTGCCGAAGGGCTGGGCCGCTCGAAGCGCGCCGCCGAGCAAGCCGCCGCGTCCGCCATGCTTACGCGCGCGGGCGTGAAGGCGGATCGGCTCGATGGCTGAACGAAGGCGCCGTCGCAAAGGTTCTGGCGAGAGGAAAATGCGCGAAGCTGGCGGCGATCAGCTTGCGTCGCCGTCGCCGCCCGCCGTCCCGCTCCACGCAGCGGCGGAAACGGACACCCGTTGCGGCTTCGTCGCCCTGATCGGCGCACCCAACGTCGGCAAGTCGGCCTTGATCAACGCGCTGGTCGGGACCAAGCTCGCCATCGTCTCGCACAAGGTCCAGACCACGCGCATGCCATTGCGCGGCATCGCGATCGCAGGCCGCTCGCAGCTCGTGTTCATCGATACGCCGGGGATTTTCGCCCCGCGGCGCCGGCTCGATCGCGCGATGGTCGCGAGCGCCTGGGCCGGTGCCCACGATGCCGACATTGTCGGCGTGCTGATCGACGCCAAGCGCGGGCTCGACGAAGCCTCGCTCGAGCTCCTGGGAAGACTTGGCGAGGTGCGGCAACCCAAAATCCTGCTGATCAACAAAGTCGATCTGGTCGACAAATCGATTTTGCTCCCGCTCGCCAGGTCGGCTACGTCGCGCGGGGAATTTGCCGCGACCTTCATGATCTCGGCGCTCACCGGCGACGGTATCGCCGATGTGAAGCGCTGGCTTGCAACGCATGCCCCGCCAGGACCGTGGCATTACGCCGAGGAGGAGATCACCGACGCGCCGTTGCGCCAGCTCGCCGCGGAGATCACGCGCGAGAAGCTCTATTTGCGCCTGCATCAGGAGTTGCCCTATCAATCGACGGTCGAGACCGACCAATGGAAGGAGCTCAAGGACGGCTCGACCCGGATCGAGCAGACGATCTATGTGGAGCGCGAAAGTCAACGCAAAATCGTGCTGGGCAAGGATGGTCAGACGATCAAGGCGATCGGCGCCGATGCGCGCCGTGAGATTGCCGCGATGATCGAAGCGCCGGTGCACCTGTTCCTGTTCGTCAAGGTGCGCGAGCATTGGGCGGAGGATCCCGACCGCTATCGGGGAATGGGATTGGAATTTCCGAAGGAATGAGATGCAATCAGGCTGATCCGTATTACTTGTTCGTCGTCCCTGCGCAAGCGGGGACCCAGTAAACGCCGGCAGTGCAGTCTTGCACGGCTGAGCAACAATCGCGATTCAGTGGTTACTGGATTCCAGAAGCGATCAGGTGGTGTATGAGATGGCCGCGCGTGGCGATGCGAAGCCGCAGCCAGGAGGACCGACATGGCCTTCACCGTGACCAGCAACAGCTTCAAGGACGGCGACTATCTCGGCGCCGATCACATCCTCTCCGCCGATTTCGGCTTCGGTTGCGCCGGCGGAAACAAATCGCCGCATCTGGCGTGGTCGGGGGCGCCGGCAGGCACGAAAAGCTTCGCGATCACCTGCTACGATCCGGACGCGCCGACCGGCAGCGGTTTCTGGCACTGGCTCATCGTCAACATTCCGGCCAACGTCAGCGAACTTCCCGTCGACGCCGGTAATCCGAGGTCGCCCAAGCTGCCGGCGGGCGCGCTGCAGACCCGCACCGACTTCGGTGCGCCCGGTTACGGCGGCCCCTGTCCGCCGCAAGGCGACCATCCCCACCGCTACCTGTTCACGGTGTTTGCGGTCGGCGTCGATAAATTGCCGGTTGCCGCCGATACCTCGGCGGCAGTCGTCGGCTTTCAGCTCAATTTCAACACGCTCGCGAAAGCCGCGATCATGGGGCTGTACAAGCGGTGATCGGCGCGACGGAGCCGTAATTAACGGCGTCATGGCCGGGCTTGTCCCGGCCATCCACGTCTTGTTTGCGCCTGCATAACAAAGAAAGACGTGGATGCCCGGCACAAGGCCGGGCATGACGGGAAAGGTCGTCGCTAAGTCAATCCGCAAAAGCGAGAGCCCGGACTCCATAACCACGCGCGTGGTCATGGAGCCGGGCTATGAATCAGGCCGTAACGTTCGCTATCGAACAGAGCCGATAGCCGAGACGCCGCGTTAGTCGCTGCGCCTCACCACCACCGGCGCCACCGGCGCCGCCAATACCGGCGCGGCCAATACCGGCGACGCCAATAGGCTTGGGCAGGCGTAGCCGTCGTGGTGGTCACCAAAGTCGATACGCCGACCACGCTGGCAATCTGCGTCCCGACCGTGCTCAGGGTGTAGGTCCCGAGCACCGCCGCGACCGCAAGGCCACGAATCAAGAAGGCTCTCGCCTTCCCTAGTACGTTTCCCGACATGGTGTCACCTTGTCTTGCAAAAACGCGTAAGGCTAGTCTGCACCGCGACCGGGATCAATCCACCACGGACGTGGCGCCAACACCGGATCGGTTGACAACGCCTTCCTTGCCTAGCGGTTCCGATGCCCAAAAAACCTGCCTACGTGCTCGGCATAAACGCCTACGACCATGACGTGAGCGCGTGCCTCATCCGCGACGGCGCCGTCGCCTTTGCCATCAACAAAGAGAGGATCAGCCGCGACAAACACGCCACCGGCTTCTACCAGAGCGTGGTCGATTACTGCCTCGCGGCCGAGGGCATCACGCTCAACGATATCGATCTGGTGGTGCGCAACTGCTACGTGCTGCCGGTCGAGGACCTCGAGACGCGCATGGTCTCTGCAGACGTGCCCGAGGTCATGAACGATGACGAGCGCAGCCAGGCGGCGAAGCATCCGCTCTATCTGTCGCGCTCGAACAAGGTGATGACGGTCTCGCACCACTTGGCGCACGCATACAGCGCGTTTGCGGTTTGCCCCTTCGAGGAAGGGGCGGTGATGGTGGTGGACGGCGTGGGCAATTACGCCGCCGATATCGCCGAGCCCGCTCAGCTGACCGAGAGGGTCAATCCGCTCGCGCGCGAGGCGGAGAGCTATTACCGGTTCGCTGGCTCGCGACTCGAGACCCTGAAAAAAGTCTGGCTCGATCCGGTACGCGGATTTCTCAGCGACGAGTTCTACTACATGCCGGGTCTCGGCGCGCTGTACAGCCGCGTCTCGAGCTACATCTTTGCCGACTGGAACAAGTGCGGCGAGGTGATGGGTCTGGGTCCTTATGGCCGACCCGGCACGATCAAGCCGCTGCTGGCGATGAAGAACGGCGAGCTGAGCGTCCCCGAGTGGGGCGTCGAATTCGGCAAGCCGTGGCTGGTCGATCGCGAGCGCAACTGGGAAGCCAGTCCATCCATGCGGCATTGGGAGGATTTGTCGCGGCAGGTGCAGGAGGACATCGAGCGCGTGCTGCTCGAACGGGCGATTTGGCTGCGCGAGACGACCGGCGCCGAGAATCTTTGCCTGGCGGGGGGCGTTGCGCTCAACTGCGTCGCCAACGGGCGTATCGCCCGCGAGGCGCGATTCGAGAATATTTGGATTCAGCCGGCGGCCGGCGACGACGGCGTCGCGATCGGCTGTGCCTATTACGGCTACCTGGCGGTTCAGAAAAACCAGCGCTCATTCGTCATGAACCACGCCTATACCGGCGTGGCCTATGACGATAAGCGGGTCCGCGCTGCCGCGAACAGAAATCAGGTTCGCCTGCAGGCGAAGTCGCGGCGCAGCGACGATATCTGCCGGGAAACGGCGCGTCTGCTGGCGGAGGGCAACGTGTTCGGCTGGTTTCAGGGCGGCTCGGAGTTCGGCCCGCGCGCCCTCGGCAATCGCAGCATCCTGGCCGATCCGCGCAAGGCGCAGATGAAGGACATAGTCAACAAGCGGGTCAAGCACCGGCAGGCGTTCCGGCCCTTTGCCCCGGTGGTGCTGGCCGAACGGGCCCACGAGATTTTCGAGGAGCACCGCGAATCGCCGTTCATGCTGCTGACCGAGGTGGTGCGGCCGGAATGGCGTGACAGGATCCCGGCGATCGTCCACGTGGACGGCACCGCCCGCGTGCAGACGGTTCGCCGCGAGCAGAACGAGCGCCTTTACCGTTTGCTGCAGGAATTCGATGCGATCACGGGCGTGCCGGTCCTGTTGAATACGTCGTTTAACGTGAAGGGCGAGCCCATCGTCGAAACGCCCGAGGACGCGATCCGCTGTTTCCTGAGCACCGGCATGGATTATCTTGTCCTGCGCGACCTCATTATGAGAAAGACGCCGGGACACCGGATTTTCGCGCCGATCATCTCGACGTATTCGGATGTCGCGTCGCTGGTGCGCACGACCGTGACCGCCGAGATGCACCGCTAAGCGCAAATTAGGTGCTTCATTTTGGCTGCGTGGAAGCCGCAGGCTGTTTCCCTCTCCCACTTGCGCGGGGAGAGGGTGACGGAGCTCGTGGCTCGCGCGGCGACGGCACTCAGCCATGAGCAAACGCATCGTCCGTGATCGCTGCTGGGCTGCGCTCATCGACGTGCAGGAGTTCTTCCTGTCCGCCGTGGCCGACCGCCGTTCCGGCATCGAGGGTAACATGGCGAACTTTGCCCGCCTGCTCGGCTGCTTCCAAATCCCCATCGTCGCGACGCTCGAGCGGCCTATCGAGCGGAAGGGCGGCTTGCCTAAGGCACTCAAAAGCGAGTTGGACGGCCGCGCGGAATTTTTCGAAAAAGATTTTTTCGATCTGACCAAGGAAAAGGCGATCAGGAATTACCTGCGCCGCCTGAAGAAGAAGCAGGTCATCGTCGCCGGCTGCGAAACCGACGTGTGCGTGCTGCAGTCCTGCCTCGGCCTTCTCGATCTCGGCTACGAGGTTTACGTGGTGGAGGAGCTGCTGTTCTCCGCTTCGCCCAACGTGGATGCAGCGCTTGCACGCATGAAGAACGTGGGCGCGATTTTTCTCACGTACAAGACACTTTATTATGAGCTCACCGAGGCGGTGGACGGCGTCCCGCTTCCCGACGACCTTCCCGACGAAGCAGTTTGACCATTCGTAGGGTGGGTTGAGGCGCGCCATCAGCGCGGTTACGCGCGTCCATAGCCCGTCGAAGACGGGCGTGAACGCCCTTAAGGACGCGCTATGGCGCCGAAACCCACCGGCTGACTTGCGGCACCCTCAAACGGTGGGTTTTGCTTCGCTCAACCCACCCTACGGCATTCGAGCCGCCCCCACGACTTGCTCCCGCCGCTCGGAGCAGCTACCTGCGCCCTCACCATGCAATGGACCGACGAAGGCATCGTGCTGGGGATGCGCCGCCATGGCGAGGCCAACGCCATCCTCGAGCTGATGACGCGGGCCCATGGCCGTCACCTCGGCCTGGTGCGCGGCGGCGCCGGCGCGCGGCTCCGCCCGGTGCTGCAGCCGGGCAACCGGCTCAGCTCCACCTGGCGTGCGCGCCTCGACGAGCATCTCGGCCATTACACCGTGGAGGGCATCGACCTGCGCGCCGCCTCGTTCCTGCCGGTTCCCCATGCGCTCTACGGCATGACCCATCTGGCGGCGCTGTGCCGGCTGTTGCCCGAGCGCGATCCGCACCACCAGCTGCACGCGCGGCTCAGCGACGTGCTCGAGCGGCTGCTCGATCCGCGCCATGCGGCAACAAACGTCGCGCGCTTTGAGCTCGAGCTGCTCGCCGAGCTCGGCTTCGGCCTCGACCTTGCGAGCTGCGCCGGCGGCGGCGACGCGAACGATCTCGTCTATGTGTCGCCGAAGTCGGGCCGCGCGGTGTCGCGCCAAATCGGCGAGCCGTGGAAGGACAAATTGTTGCGCCTGCCGGCGTTTCTCGCCGACAGCGGCGCCGACCCCGCCATGCCGCACGACATCGTCGACGCGTTTGCGCTCACCGGCTTCTTCTTTCGGCGCCACGTGCTCGAGCCGCGCGGGCTTTGCTTCGCCGAGGCGCGCGCAAGCTTCATTGCCGCGGTGTTGCGGGAGTAATGCTTTGCTGTCGTCCCGGCCGAGCGAGTGAAGCGAGCGAGAGCCGGGACCCATGCGCCTTGTCATATCGAGAGTACACGGAGCATGGGTCCCCGCTTTCGCGGGGACGACACCGGCTAACTACACCGCTCCTACGATTGTCCTCTCCCCGCTTGCGCGGGGAGAGGGGAAGCACCGCGCGCTCCCGCGTTAGCGGTAGTAGCGGTGATAGCGGTGGTGATGCCGCCAGTGCCGCCAATGCACCTTCTTCACCACATGGCTCGCGGTGGCGGCCTTGCCGATCGCCGGCCCGTTCACGGGTGCGGCGAAGCTCGGCGCCGCGGCGGCAAGACCAACTCCCGCTGCCACCACGGCAGCAATCACGATCGAACGCATGTTCCACTCCTCGGTTTGCGGAGGCGCTGGCCCGCTGCCTCCGATGTTCTGACGCTTGGCGACCGCCGATCGCGGTCCGAGATTGGCCGGCCGCGCCGCGTTGCATCCGCCGATCCGGGTTTCCGGATCACCCCGCGTTGCGACGACCAACGCCATTGCACGCAACTCTAGCGGATCGATCCCGAACGGATGCTGGCTGGCGCATTCATCGCTTGTTCATTCCGCGCGCGCGCATTAACTCTTTGTCATGGGCAAACAACTGATTCCTCCACCCGCCGACGGCGTCGAAGAGATCGCGCTGCGCGAGGCGCTCGAAGAGCGCTATCTGCAATACGCGCTGTCCACCATCACCGGCCGCGCGCTGCCGGACGCGCGCGACGGATTGAAGCCGGTGCACCGGCGCATCCTTTACGGAATGCGCCTGCTAAGACTTGATCCCGACGCAGCCTTCAAGAAATCGGCCAAGATCGTCGGCGACGTGATGGGCAACTTCCACCCGCACGGCGATCAGGCGATCTACGACGCGCTCGTGCGCTTGGCGCAGGATTTCGCTTCGCGCTATCCGCTGATCGACGGCCAGGGCAATTTCGGCAACGTCGACGGCGATAATCCCGCTGCCTATCGATACACGGAGGCGCGCCTGACCGAGGTCGCGCGTCTGCTGCTCGATGGCATCGAAGAGGACGCAGTCGGTTTTCGTCCCAATTACGACGGCCAATCCGAAGAACCGATCGTCTTACCGGGTGCGTTCCCCAACCTGCTGGCCAACGGCTCGCAAGGGATCGCGGTGGGCATGGCCACGTCGATTCCGCCGCACAACGCGGCGGAGCTGTGCGACGCGGCGCTGCACCTGATCGAGACGCCCAATGCGCGCAGCCGCACGCTCTTGAAATACCTGCCGGGGCCGGATTTCCCCACCGGCGGCATAATCGTCGACCCGTCCGAGGTGATCGCCGAGGCCTACACCACCGGGCGCGGCTCGTTTCGCGTGCGCGCGCGCTGGCACAAGGAAGAGACCGGACGCGGCACCTATCTGATCGTCGTCACCGAGATTCCCTGGCTCGTGCAGAAGGCGCGGCTGGTGGAGAAGCTCGCCGAACTCGTCAACGAGCGAAAGCTGCCGCTGGTCGCCGAGGTGCGCGACGAGTCGGCCGAGGACATCAGGCTGGTGATCGAGCCGCGCTCGCGCGCGGTCGACGCCGAGCTGCTGATGGAATCGCTGTTCCGCCTCACCGAGCTCGAGAGCCGCATCCCGCTCAACATGAACGTGCTGGTGAAGGGCCGCGTCCCCAAAGTCGTCGGCCTCGCCGAGGTGCTCGGCGAATGGCTCGCGCACCGGCGTGAGGTGCTGGTGCGGCGCTCGCAATTTCGCCTGCGCCAGATCGAGCATCGCCTGGAAGTGCTTGGCGGCTATCTCGTCGCCTATCTCAATCTCGACCGCGTGATCAAGATCATCCGCAATCAGGACGAGCCCAAGCCGGTGCTGATGCGCACGTTCAAGCTTTCCGAGGTGCAGGCCGACGCCATCCTTAACATGCGCCTGCGCAACCTGCGCAAGCTCGAGGAGATCGAGATCAAGCAGGAGGACAAGGATCTGCGCGCCGAGCGCAAGACCCTCAAGGACCTGATCGGCTCAGAGAAGCAGCAGTGGAAGAAGGTTGCCGATCAAGTCAAGGAGGTGCGCGCCAAATTCGGCCCCAAGACGCCGCTGGGCAAGCGGCGCACCGGCTTTGCCGAGGCGCCCGAGCACGACGAGGCGGTGCTCGAGCAAGCGCTGGTCGAGTGCGAGCCGATCACCGTCGTCGTATCGGAGAAAGGCTGGATCCGCGCGCTGCGCGGCACCGTCACCGATCTCTCCGGCATCGCGTTCAAGGCGGATGATGGACTGAAATTCGCGTTTCCCGCCGAGACCACATCGAAATGCCTGGTGTTTGCGTCGAACGGGCGCTTCTACACCCTCGATGCGGCGAAGCTGCCGGGCGGCCGCGGTCACGGCGAGCCGATCCGTCTCTACATTGATCTCGAGCAGGACGCCGAGCTCGTCGGCGTGCTGCGCCAGCAGGGTGGGCGCAAATTCCTGGTGGCGAGCGCGCAGGGCCGCGGCTTCGTGGTGCCCGAGGAGGAGTGCCTCGCCAACACCCGCAAGGGCAAGCAGGTGCTCAACGTCAGGGCGCCCGACGCGGCGCGCGCGATTGCGGTGGTTGACGGCGAGCTCATCGCCACGATCGGGGAGAACCGCAAGATGGTAATCTTCCCGCTCGAGCAGGTGCCGGAAATGGGGCGGGGGCGCGGCGTGCGGCTGCAGCGCTATCGCGACGGCGGTCTCTCCGACCTGAAAACCTTCACGGCCGATCAGGGGCTCGCCTGGACCGACACGGCCGGGCGTGCCTTCTCTTTGACGGTGGCGGAACTCTCGGACTGGCGCGGCAATCGCGCCGACGCGGGACGGCTGGCCCCGAAGGGATTTCCGCGCACCAACACGTTTGCGCCGCTGCCGGCGAACGGGAAGGGGCGGGACGCCGGTTGAGCGTGTTCGTCCGGCGGTCTGTGGGGCGGAGCGGCGCCACGCGGCGTGGGAACCACACTCTCGGCACGGCGTTGTGTCTCCGCAGCGACAGAATGACTGCGGCGCAATGAACGTCGCGATGAACCTTCTGGTCGGGGTGGGGGTGGCCGACGCGCGTGCGCGGGGATCGACGCGAATTGGAGACTTACATGGCGCACATCCTAGCAAAAGCAGCGGCTACGTGTGCCGTTGCCGGGTTGCTCGTCCTTACTGGCGAGATCTCGTCGCCACGGCAGGAGTCCGGGCTTTACGTCGGCCCGTCCGCCGCCTTCGCCTATGTCCACCGCTATCGCCGCTACGGGTACATTCCCCAGTACGACACGAGTGGCGCCCGAGTTGACCCCTACGCAGTGGGTTGGCACGGAGGGCGCGCGAGCGGAGCGCCCGCCAATCCTTGCACTCTCAGCAAAGCGCAGCAGAACCGCTGCTGAGCCTCCGCGCTGACGGCCGCTTGCGGACGTACGAGATCGTCCGCGAGCCAGCCAGATGCACGCACGTGCCTGGCGTGCGGCCGGTAAACTGACGCGCGCTAACCGAGAATCGGCAGCTGCATCAGCGCGAGCGCGGCGCGGCCGCTCGGGCCGTACGGGTTTCCGTACGACTCGCCCATTTCGTAATGGTTGTAGTTCGGCGCCTCGATCAGCTCGACGCTCTTGCCGGCAGCCTTGGCGGCGGCGGCGAAATCGCGCGCCTGACGCTGAAATTCCGGCGTTTCGTTCGTGCCATACGTGACGATGACAGGAGCACGCAGCTGATTGAGATGGCGTTGCGGGCTCATTGCCTGCTCCATCTCGTCGGTAAAGCGGACGAAAGAGCTGCGCTTGGAAATGCGCACCGGCTTGAGATCGTACATGCCGCTCGAGCAGATGCCGCCTTTCACGACATCGGCGGGCACGCCGTGATCCCGCTCCCAGTCGGTGACGAGAGCGACGGCGGTCAGATGCGCGCCGGAGGAGCGGCCACCGATATAGAGCCGGTTCGCATCGGCGCCGAAGGAAGCGGCGTTCTTGTAGGTCCAGGCAATCGCGCTTCGCACCTGGGCGGCCATCGGGCGAAGGTCGCCGCCCGCCTGGTTGATGTCGATGAAATCGATGGCAATGAAATTCGAGCCGGCGTTGACGAACATTTCGGCGGAATACGCATTGTTTCGCGCCGAGCCGCCGCGCCAGGAACCGCCGTGAACGAACAGGAAGATCGGCGCGTTCGGCTTGCGCGCGCGGTAGACGTCGAGCTTCTCGAGTTCGCTCGGCCCGTAGGATAGACGCAGCGGCTCGCCGAGCCGCGCGCGTACTGCGTTGCTGTTGCTGGCGACGCGCTTCTGGATCTGATCGCCCATCGGCGCGTAAAAGCGCTGATCGTAGGCGGCGTCGAGCTCGATCTGATCCATGTCCATCCACACCAGCGGCCCTTTCTGGTGCGGCGACGGGCCCAATTGGCAGGGGATCGGATCGGGCGTTTGCGCGCGCGCCGACATCGGCCACGCGGCCGCCGCACCGCCGAGCAATGTCATGAACTCGCGTCGCCTCATGGCGGTCCCCTTCCGTAGCTTCATCCCAAAGCCGTGGCATAGTGTATCGGGCTTTTTCAGCGCGGGGAGATGCTCGGTATGGAATTGTTACCCAAAGGCGCAAACTTCGTTCGTGCCAAGACGCTCTGGGAAATCGGCCTGCATCTCGCAGGCAATCCGGCCACGCCCTACGGCGGCAACCGCGATATGGCCATCGCCGTCGGCAGTGGCTCTGGCGCGGCGTTCCGACCCTGGCTGAGACTCGCCACCGGCTCCGCGATCCTCGCCGAGCAGGTTGCCAAGGGCGACGGCGTCGAATTGGCGTTCGTCAATCCTTCGGCGCTGCTCACGCAAGCTCATCGGGGGGTCGGCTTGTTCAGCGCGCCGCTTCCCCTGCGCATTGTCGCGGTCTATCCGAGCTGGGACCGCTTCGTGTTCATGATCCACCCGCGAACCGGTCTCCGCTCGCTCGCAGACATCAAGGCGAAGCGCTATCCGCTGCGCGTGTCGGTGCGCGAAGACCCCACCCACTCGACGCTCGTCCTGATCGATCAGGCGTTCGCGCTGCACGGCTTTAGGCTTAACGACATCGAGTCATGGGGCGGCCGGCTCCTCCTTTGCGGCGGGCCGGCCGATGCGCGCCGGCTCGAGCCCCTTGCCCGCGGCGAGCTCGATGCCGTGTTCGACGAAGGCATCAAGGTCTGGCTCGATGAAGCGCTGGCGGCCGGTCTCGCACCGATCGAGCTCGCGCCGGCCGAGTTCGACGCCATGGCGCGGCTCGGGTGGCGCAAAGTTTCGCTTCCCAAATCCCGCTTTGCGCGTCTAGCGCGCGATGTCGACACGCTCGATTTCAGCGGCTGGCCGATTTACGCCAACGCGTCGCTGCCGGAGCAGGTCGCCTACGACGTCTGCGCCGCGCTTGCCGCGCGCGAAGCGGAGATTCCCTGGGAGACGGGGACGGACGGGACGGTTTTGCACATGGGCCGCGAGAGCGACAGCACGCCGATGGACGTTCCGCTGCACCCGGGCGCGGCGCGTTGGTATCGCGAGCACGGGCAAAAGGCTTGAGCCGCGGGATGGACGACAGCGCCGCGCCGCGGAGGGGGCTGTATTCAGAGTGCTTCGTCGGGCGTGGCGGCCAATGTTCCGGCGATATACAGGATAAAGCCCACAGCCAACAAAAAGAGTTCAGGAGCCATTGGTTTTCTCCCCCTTGCTGTAGGCTCAAACTTTAACGGCGCGGTCAGGCTTCCGCTGTGATAGTCGTCACAAACGGGCGCTTTGCCTGTCATCCGCTCCGGGCCACAGACGAGACCCTCCACGGCGTCGACGGCACATACCGGGATACCGGAAGCGTGCCTTTTTGTGATCGCCATCACAGCGAAAGGGCGAAGACGGAGTTAGGTCAATTTTCGCCGATCGGCACTTGCGTCTCGATCGGCTTCCTCCCGACTTGAGCCCCGCGTAGCTGCGGGGCTTTCTTTATCTATATGCCGCCGGCGGCCAATGAGCGGCAGCTTACGCGGCTGCTGCGCGC
>Ga0182038_10001445_pt1 | contig 12395 bp, 9 predicted proteins | sample sta12Can44000108_FD_125976 | JGI IMG/M metagenome (GOLD analysis project Ga0182038, IMG submission 125976) | Lab enrichment of tropical soil microbial communities from Luquillo Experimental Forest, Puerto Rico - statanox.12C.anox.44.000.108 | ecosystem: Environmental > Terrestrial > Soil >...
CGTGAAGAATCAATTCACCGGCGTGTAGCTGTACATCTTTGTCTCCGGTGATATCGCTGATTTCCAGTTGGCCGGCGGGCATGCGAACAAACAGCCCTGTGTTTTTTGGCACTTCGACGATGATTTGAAGGTCGTTTTTGGGACCGCCCGACACCCGCAGTTCGGCTGAGTCGGCGAACCGCTCGAAGAATACTTTGACTTCTCGGGCCCTCTCCCTGTCACGGGCGTCCAGGCGGACCGAAATCCGGTTGTCCCCTTTGCCCACCACGCGGACGTCGCCGGATCGCAAGAGAAGGCTCAGTTGGCGGCCGGACGGATAGTCCACCTGAAAGGGGTGCTCTGGGAGGTCTGTCGCCTCCATCTTCTTGGATTGGGCCGTAAGCGGCGGAGTCGCGAGAACCGCCAGGGATAGCAAGGAAAGGAAGCAGCTGGCTTTACGCATGGACGCACTCCTTCCGCCGTCACAAGATAGAACGAAGCCCCCCTCCAAAATGTTCCCGGAATCGGAGGCTCGGCGATGTTCGGGGTAGATGCGCGGGACCTCGCGGAAGAGAAAACTAGCAGCCCTCGGAACCGCCTGCGATCGAGGGCACGAGCAGCACACGGTCGCCTTCCCGCAGAGCACAGGATTCTCCGCCGAGGAAGCGGATGTCTTCCTCATTGAGATAAATATTGAGGAATTGGCGGATTTGCCCGCTGTCGTCGCGGACGTGGCGCGCGAGGCCGGGAAACCGCTTGGTCAGCGTGTCCAGCGCTTCCGCAACGGTCGAGGCAGTGCAGTCCACTCGCGGGGCGCCGTCCGTGAAGCGGCGAAACGCGGTGGGAATCTCAATCGTAACCGGCATGGGTCGTAAGCTCCTTCATCCAATATTTTTTCTGGTCCTCACTTTTCAACTTTCCCTGAACAAGTCCCGCTATCGCTGTCAAAACCCTCTCATGGCGGTCTAAGCCTTTGCCGCTGCCGCGGCCCCCATCTGCGTGTCCAGATAAGCCTCAAACGCCTCCAGCCGCGGCGCAATCGCTTCCGTCGCAGGAAACTCGGCAGCAATCGCGTCGGTGGTTTTCAACCCATTCCCGGTAATGCAAACCACCGTGGTTTCATCCGGTTTGATGCGGTTCTCGACGATCAGTTTTTTTGTGACCCCCGCCGTGACTCCGCCGGCCGTCTCGGTGAAAATGCCTTCGGTTTCGGCCAGCAGCTTGATCGAGTCCACGATTTCCGGATCGCCAACGTCCTCCGCCCAGCCGGCGGATTCGCGGATCAGCTTCATGGCAAATGGGCCGTCGGCGGGATTGCCGATCGCCAGCGAACGTGCAATGGTGTTGGGTTTCTGCGGCTCGAAGCGCGCTAGGCCGCGCTTTACGCCATCGGAAATTGGCGAGCAGCCGGTCGCCTGCGCGCCAAAGAATTTCACCGGCTTGTCCTCAACCCACCCTAGCGTGACCAGCTCTTTGAACGCCTTCGCGATTTTCGTAATGAGTGAGCCGCCCGCCATGGGCACGACCACGTTGTCCGGCAGCTTCCATCCCAGCTGTTCGGCGATTTCATAGCCATGCGTCTTCGAGCCTTCTGAGTAGTAGGGCCGCAGGTTCACGTTCACCAAACCCCAGCGAAACCGGTCGGCAATCTGCGCACACAGCCGATTGACGTGATCATAGTTTCCGTTGATGCGCACGAGGCGCGCACCGTAAACCGCGGTATTCAGCACTTTTGCCGGTTCGAGATCCGCGGGAATGAACACGCAGGCGTCAAGGCCTTGTTGGGCAGCTTGGGCAGCCACGGCGTTGGCAAGGTTTCCGGTCGAAGAGCAGCCGACGGTTGCAAATCCGAAGCGTCGCGCCGCCGCGAGCGCGGTGCCAACCACACGATCCTTGAAGGAAAGGGAAGGGAAGCACACCGCATCATTTTTCAGATGAAGATTCTTCAAGCCCCATTGCCGAGCGAGCTTCTGTGAGCGAACGAGCGGCGTCCCACCGATGGCCGTTGGCGCGGCGAAATCCTCGGTCAGCGGCAGCAGCTCGGAGTAGCGCCACATGTTGAATGCCCGGCGGGAAAGGTTTTCGCGGCGGGCAATTTTCTTCACCGCATCGTAATCGTAGGCGACTTCAAGCGGCGAAAAACAGTCTTCGCAGAAAGAACGCGGCAGATTCCCCCAGGTTTTGCCGCATTCGCGGCAGCGCAACTGATAGAGCGAGTCTTGAGACATTGGAGCGATTCCTTAGTTTCGAGCACTCCGCGATCTGCACTCGGCGAAGGTCAACGCTGCGGCTCGGCATGCGCCGACTGGCCGGCACAAACCACGGCTGCTACGGAGCGAAACACGCGAAGGAGAATTGATTCGGGCAGCAAGGATGGGAAACGAAAAACCCTCCGTGCCAAAGTGCTCGGAGGGTCTCTAAGAAACTCTACCAGCTCTTTAGCAGTTTTTTACGTGGAGCAAGTTGCCCTAAATCGCCACGTGTCGCCGCAACCGCAGCAATATCCTTTATGCCCGAAATCACCCCCAAAGTCAAGGTCATTTGAACTTTTTTGGACCCTAGCCCCGCGCCAGGCTATTCCGCAACTTCCTTGCCTGAACCAGCTTCCTTGTGGTGTCAAAAAGTTAGGATGGCCGGGCTTGCCGACCCGACGGGTCCGGCCATCTAGATGGCCGGACCCTCACTTCGCAGTGAAACTCTTCGCGAGCGTTTCCGACACCGTCTGGTCCTTGGCGCCGAGGAAATGCCTGGCGAGATTCTCTGCGAGCAGGGCATCCATCTTGGCGCCCGCGATCGCTTTTTGCGCGTGCTGGGCATGTTCGTCGCGAGGCCCAGACAGGGTAATCAGAGCGGCGGCAAATTCCATTTGCGGGTCATCGCCGCGGAGCGCAATGGCCTTCTTGACCATGGCGTAACCATCCACTCCCGCGGCCGGGTTCGGGTCCATGCGCAGTCCGTCGGTCATGTGCGGCAAATCCCTGCCGATCCACTGCTTGTAGGTTTCCACGAGGTAGCCGGCGTCGAACCACACGAGCGCGTCGGGATGGCCAGCAGATTCCGCGGAGCGGGCGCGAGAGTAAAGCTTGGCGAGTAGTTCCTTCGCGGCCATGGGATCTTTGCGCGCATACAGAGTTGCGCGGCGAAGCGTTTCCATGCGAACAAGCACCGGCGTTTGCGGTCGAAGAATTTCCAGGGTATCTTTCGCCAGATTCTTTGTATCGTAATTCTCCGAGCCAGTGAGATTCCAGCTGTGACCGGCCAGCGGCAGCGATTGGGCCTGCCCAATTTCAAACGCATGGCAGACGAGCGGTGGTCCCGCCGGCGCTGGCTTTGCAAAAAGCAGCACCGCCGCAGCCGCGGCGAAGAAATATCTGAATGGCGCAATTTTCTCTGGTTTCATTGTCTGGTCTCCTTTTCAGGCGTTCGATTCGAGCGTGTTCGAACTTCAGAACAGGAGACGCTTCTTTTTCGTGGGTTGTTAACCGTTCCTTAGCGTTCTGACCAGGTGCGTTCATACATGTGCCAGAAGTAAACATCCCCGTAGCCCAGCGAATTCCACCAGGAATCCAACATTTTCTGGTCAAGACGCAGAACGCCTTCGCGCGTGACGTCTGCCGGTGGCGGAGCAAGCACCGCAAGACGATCATAAACGCCGGGGCGCTCCCGATCGCTCACCCGGGGAAGCAAATGCCAGAGCGTAAGCGCATCTTGCTTCCTCGAGTTGGTCAGCAACATCTCGAGCAACCGAACGCGCTCCTCGAGCGTGATCTTGGCAAAATCAAAGTTCGTCAATGCCTCGCGGAAGGCAGGCGAGGTGTCTTCAAAGTACGGCGTGCCTGGCCCAATCTTGGGACGCGTTCGACAGACTGCCCCAGCGGGGATGAACGATTCGTGGCCATCCAGCTTGAAGCCAACCCAGCCCATCGTCGTGCGCAGCAGTCCCGCCCCGGAATCATCCACCTGCAGCGTGTAAACACAACCCAAGTCCACGGCCACCGCGGAAGGCGTGTCCACGACAAATTCGCCCGGCGGCGCCCAGATCGTGGCGTGTATTGTTCCGCGCTCGAGCGACAGTCGTTCGTGGCCGGGGCGGCTCGCCATCACGCGGAGTCGTGATTGGGGATCAACCTCGATTCGTCCGGTTTCTTCTAGTGTGATGCTGGCCCGCGAAGAATTGTCGGTCACCAAGGTTTGCCCAACCTTCAGTTTCGCGGTTTCCGAATTGGCGCGGAGCGAATGCCAGCCGACCCGCGGCGCGCCCGCGATGCGCGCAATTTCCCATGCAGGCCCTCGATTGTTCGGCGGCTTCGCGCGCAAAACAAGGAATGTCGTGATGCCAATCAAAACCACGGCCGTGGCGGCAGCCAACGGAAAGGAAAATCGAAATGCCGGGAAGCGCCAGCCTCGCGGTCGAGGTTGTTCCCGAGCGAGCCGATCAAACGCCGGCGCGGTCTGTTTGTGGCGATAGCGCCCCAACACGCTTTCCAGTTTCTCGACTTCCGGGTCCGCTTCGCCCGAGCGGTCCCACAAGTAATCATCTTTCATGGCAGGATCCTTCTCTCTTTCACTCATGACCATTCCTAGTCCGTCGTTTGTCGCGCATCGCGCCCGAGCGGCCTAAGGCGCCAGCGGGCCTCCGCTACCGAGCTTTCCCCATGTTTTGCGCCGCGCTTCGCGCTTTCTCCTCGAGCTTTTCGCGCAGCATTTGCATCCCACGGTGCAGATTCACTCGCACCGACCCATGCGTCAGTCCCATCCGTGCGGCGATCTCCGGGCCGGTCATTCCTTCTACCAGCCGCAGCGTCAGCGATTCGCGATACGTCTCCGGCAGCGTCCGCAGCACAGCCAAAGTCATGGCCGCCTCTTGCTCTACGGCATGATCATTCGTGCGGATTTCCGCCTGCTCTTCCCCGGCAGGATCGGTCGCGCGATCCACGGGACTAGCCTTGCGGTAGTAATCGTTGGCGCGATTGCGCGTGATGGTGCTGAGCCAGGCCCCAAAGCGTGAAATATCCCGCAGGGAATGAAGCTGGCGCAGCACGAGCAAAAAGACTTCCTGGACCAGGTCGTCCACGTCGCGGGGCGGCACACGGCAGAGCAGAATGCCATGTACCATCCGCGCATAGCGGCCATAGAGTAGGCCGAAGGCCGACCGGTCGCCCGCCCGCGCGGCGCTCACCAGCACGTCGTCCGAGCAAGTTTCTCGAATGGGCTGGACCGTCACGGCCTCGCGTTCCCTGCTCGCCGCTCGAAGGTCAACGATGCACCCCACACCTAAGCCTGCTCCCCCCGGGAACCACTCCGTCAGGTAATCCAGACGCGCCGAACGCCTCGAGTGTTAACAACACGCTTCAGCTCGCCGGATATTATTTGCTTAGACTACTCCTTGGGCGGCAGCGATTTACACCGCCGGCCTTCGAGAGCGCACCGCCCTTTGACAACAAATTGGCGGGTTCCTGCGTCCAATAGAGCATGAGTAAACTCGCAAGGCTCTCCGCCAACCGGGTAGTTATCTTTCGATGACTTCCAGGAAAGGCAGCAACCACAAAGAAATGACGGTGTTATACTACTCAGACGGGCACGGGGGTTTGCCCGGAATGTTTGGCGATGAGTCCACTCTGGTCGAAGAGCTCACACTCTGCGCCGGCGCGGGGGCCAGTCAGAAGAGGAGTAAGGTGACATGGGAGATCAAGTTAGGGAATTGTTGAACTGGGCGCGCCAGCGCAAGATCCTGGCTGCAGCATTTGTCAGCTTCACGTTGGTTGTGGGAATCCTGATCGGCTCGGTGGTTTCCGGTCGGGTCTCCGCCACGAAGGGATTTGGGTTCCCGGGAACAACAGCGGCAACGCTGACGGTGCCGGATCCCATTCCTGCGACAAATACTTTTGCGGGCATCGTGAACAGAGTGGAGCCCGCCGTGGTCAATATCGCCACGACGCAGGTGCTGGAGCGCCGGCAAGCGCGGAAGCGCCGGCCGCAGCCTTACGATCAAGATGACCCGATGCAGGATTTCTTTGACCGCTTTTTCGATGGCCGGTCGGACGGCCCCCCGCAGGCAGACCGCAGCCTCGGCTCGGGCGTCATCGTGGACAAGCGCGGCTACATCCTCACGAACAATCACGTGATCGAGCAAGCCACCAAGATTCAAGTGCAGCTGAACGGTGAGACCATGAAGTACACCGCCAAGCTGGTGGGCGCGGATGAAGACACCGACCTCGCCGTGATTAAAATCGACGCCAACAAAGAACTGTCAACCGCAAAGCTGGGCAATTCGGATGGCGTGCAGGTAGGTGACTGGGTTTTGGCCATCGGCAGCCCGTTCGGACTGCAAGCCACAGTTACCGCCGGAATCATCAGCGCCAAGGACCGCAGCGGCATCGGGCAGCAGTTCCAGAGATTTTTGCAGACCGACGCAGCCATCAACCCCGGCAATTCCGGCGGGCCGCTGGTCGACCTCTCCGGCCAGGTGATCGGAATCAACACCGCCATCATTACCGGCAGCCGCGGCTATGAGGGAGTAGGCTTCGCTCTGCCGTCGACAACCGCGATCCGCGTCTACGATCAAATCATCAAGCAAGGGCGCGTGACCCGCGGCTCGATCGGCGTCAGCTTCCAGGAGGAAATCAGCACCAACCCGATTACTCTGAGATCGCTCGGCGCGCAGTACGGAGTGGTGATCGAAAGCGTACAGGCCGGTAGCCCGGCGGAAAAGGCCGGACTGAAGGGCGGGGACGTCATCACCAGCGTGAACGGTCATCCCGTCAAGACCGGCAACGACTTGGTCAATCCCATTGCGGAAGCGCCGATTGGAAGTAAGGTCAAGCTAACCTACATGCGTGACCGGGTGCAGAAAGAAGCCTCTGCCACGGTCGAGGACCGTACGCGGGTTTTCCCGAATGCCGCCGGCCGCATGGGCGATCAGCCCGGCGAAGCGGTTCCCAGCGAGTTCGGTTTGCACGTCGAAGACCTGACGCCGGAGCGCGGGCATCGCGTAGGCATTGAAGGACAAAAAGGCGTGATCGTGTCGGAGGTTGAACCTGCGTCGTTCGCCGAAGACCTTCTGTTTACTCGCGGCGACGTGATAACCGAAATCAATCGCCAGACGATTAACTCGGTCACGGACTACCGGGCTGCGGTGTCCAAGCTGAAACCCGGCGACGATGTGGTGTTCAAGGTTCTTCGCCGCCAGGATGGCGACCGGATGCTGACGGTTTATCTGTCCGGCAAAGTCCCGTCGGACAATCAGCAATAACGCGGCAAGACCTAATCGATGCGCATAAACCTTCAGAAGGCAACGCACCTGGCCTCGTCGCTACTGCTGGCAGCGGGGCTGGGTGTGTTTTCTGATTCCGTGCAAGCCAGGCCTGCCGGAAGGAAAGCTGGCAATTCCACGGCGCACAGCAGTTCGCACAAAAGACCGTCTTCGAGAGACAAACGGCGGGAACGCGGCCAGCAAGCCCCGACTCCCGAACGCATTACGGAGATCCAGCAGGCGCTCGCGAAGCGCGGTTCGTACTCGGGAAAGCCAAACGGCAAATGGGACGAGTCCACCGCCGAGGCCATGAGAAAGTTTCAAGAGTCTCATGGCCTGAGCCCGACTGGTAAGCTCGATGCCAGGAGTCTTCAGCAGCTGGGCCTCGGGTCTCCCATCGCGGGCGTTGCGGCGCCGCCGCATTCCACCACCGCCTCCCGGCTAACGGCGCCTGCGACGCAAGCCGCACAGCCCCATCAATAAGTCCTCGTTACGGCAGTTTGCTCTTTCAAAACCTCATCGTTCCTGCTTGTCGTGTGGCATTCTTTGCGATTGCATTCCAGCGAGAAGTGCATTAGAAAGCGCAGGTCGCGCCGGGAAATGCCCGGGCGGAGGTGTGCCATGAGGCGGTTTTGTTTGCTCCTTCCGATGGTCCCGTTTGCTCTTATGGTGGCCCTATCTCCCGTGTCTGCGCAGCCAAAGCAAGCTGCAAAAACCATCAAGGCCGTGCGCTTCGGCAAACTGTGGGATGCCAAAGGCAAATTGTGGACAAACGCCATCGTCATTGTGGAAGGCGACCGCATCAGGACGGTGACGAGCGACCGGGCAGCGATTCCTTCCGCCGCGGAAGTGATCGATCTTTCCCCATACACTGGCCTGCCGGGACTCATCGACGTGCATACCCACATGACGATGTACACCGACGAGACGCCGGGCGAGCCGATGCTGAAGCAACTGACGGCCAATCCGCCGGCGGTGGAGGTTTTCCTTGCGCGCAAGGGCGCGCTGCGCACGCTCGAAGCCGGAGTGACCACGGTTCGCGACCTGGGCTCGGATCAATATATGGATATCGCCATGCGCGACCTGATCAATCGCGGTGAGATGGTCGGCCCGCGCATGTTCGTTTGCGGCTATGGCCTGTACATCACCAATACTCCGTACAAGCCGGGACTGAATCCCCCCGCTGGCGGAATCGCCGATGGCGTTCCCGAGGTGCTTCGCGTGGTGCGCCAGCAGATCGCCGCAGGAGCGGACGTCATCAAGATGTACGCGTCGACAGGAACGGATGATGACGTCACCGGCTTCCAGACCTACAGCTACGAGGAGATCAAGGCGGCCGTCGACACGGCTCACCAATTCGGCAAGAAGATTGCCATTCATTCGTATGGGCCCGATGGAGCGCGCGACGCCGTGCGGGCAGGAACCGATTCCCTCGAGCACTCGACCGACATGGACGTTGCCACGATCTCGGAAATGGCAAGGCGCGGCACGTTTTACGTTCCAACGATTGATCACAACCGCTACTACATCGACAACGGGGACAAAATCGGCTACGCGCCAGGCTACAAGGAGAAATTGCAAGCCTTCATCCCGCGCAATCTGGAAACCGCGCGCAAGGCGTTCAAGGCCGGCGTGAAGTTCGCGATGGGCTCGGATGCGATTTACACGATGTTTGGCCAAAATACGCGCGAACTCGGCTGGTTCGTCAAAGCAGGAATGACGCCCGAGCAGGCGCTCGGCACGGCTACCAGCAATGCCGCGGAACTATTGGGCAAAGAAAAAGAGCTCGGCGCCGTCGCACCCGGTTATCTTGCTGATTTAGTTGCCGTCGAAGGCGATCCGCTGGCGGATATCAACGTGGTCCAGAACAACGTGCGCTGGGTAATGAAAAGCGGCGAAGCGGTAATGGATAAAACGAAGGCTCCGGGCGCCCGTTAAGGCCAAGCTTCCGGAGTCGGCCGGAGAATTGGTTTGACCAGCTCGCCTTGAGGAAAGTGGATAGAGGCAACCGGATTTTGATGAACTGCCCGAACGAAGCTACTCCCCGAGTCCCTCAGCTCCCGCTTCGAGAAGAGACGCGAAGGACACGATTATCCCTCGCCTAGATCCGCTTGAAGCCAGGGGCAAACGTGCTGAGAGCGAGAAATTCGCGATTTCTATCAAGGCAAAATAGCGTGCTTCAAAATTCCCGAATGTGCCCGATTCGTCGACGCTTTCCTCAATGACCGTCAGCGGCAAAGTGCAGAAGTTCATCATCCGCGAGCCGGACATCCGGATCGCGTAACGAGCTGTTTCCGCTACGGCGCTGGTTTAAATCGACGAGCGATTGCCGCCGCCGCAAGGGCGATGATAGAGGGACCCCTCCACCAGAAAGCAAGCGGGTCAACCTTTGAACCTGGGCGGTTTCATTGTCATTAGATACTCCCCTTGGCGATGAGATTCTTGGCAGCTGGAAATCCCGCTCCTCCTAATTCGCTTGCGCTCCTCGGAGTTGTGCTTCGACAAGAACGATCGAAGAAGCGCGACCGCGCGAATAAGTACCGATTTGACGCGATTGCCATGCGACGGTAACATTTTTGTCTCGATAGAAACGTGGCTCGCGCTGCCTTTCCGCCGCGTCCCCGATCGAAATCCCGCAGCCGCGTGAAACACCAGGAGGAAGTATGGCCACGGCAGTAGCGCCTAGGGTTTTCCGGAACTTTATCAACGGCGAATGGGTGGAGTCGCGCTCGGGCAAAGCCTACGAAGATCGCAACCCCGCGAACACCGATGAGTTAGTGGGAATGTTCGTGGCTTCGACCGACGAAGATGTCGATGCGGCGGTCGAAGCAGCAGCCGAAGCATACAAAAAATGGCGGCTGGTACCTGCACCGAAACGCGCGGAAATTCTGTTCCGCGCCGCCGAGCTGCTCGTCGAGCGCAAAGAGGATTTTTCGAGGGACATGACCCGCGAAATGGGCAAAGTCCTGGCCGAAACGCGCGGCGACGTCCAAGAAGCCATCGACATGACCTACTACATGGCCGGCGAAGGCCGCCGGCTGTTTGGTCAGACCACTCCTTCGGAATTACCCAACAAATTCGCCATGAGCGTGCGGCAGCCCATCGGCGTCTGCGGGATGATCACGCCGTGGAATTTCCCGATGGCCATTCCCTCATGGAAGATAATGCCGGCCTTGGTCAGCGGAAACACGGTCGTGCTAAAACCCGCCGAAGACACGCCGCTTTCCGCGTGCCACCTCGTACAGGTATTGACCGAGGCGGGTGTGCCGCGAGGCGTCGTGAACTTGGTGAGCGGTGATGGACCCAATGCGGGTGCGCCGCTCGCGCAACACAAAGCCGTGCCCGTCATCAGCTTCACCGGATCGAGTTCGGTGGGCCGCCTCGTCGCCCAAGCCTGCGCGCCCGATTTCAAGCACTGCAGCCTGGAGATGGGTGGCAAGAACATCATCATCGTGATGGACGATGCGAACCTCGATCTCGCGATTGACGGCGCGGTCTGGGGCGGGTTCGGCACGACTGGCCAGCGTTGCACCGCCTCGAGCCGCCTTGCCGTGCACAAGAGCGTTTACAAAGAGTTCGTCACGCGGTTCGTGGAGCGCGCAAAATCATTAAAAGTCGGAGACGGCTTGGATCCGGCAACGGAGATGGGGCCGCTCATCAACGAGCGCCAATTGAACACGGTGATGAGCTGCGTGGAGCTTGGCCAGAACGAAGGCGCGAAGCTGCTTACGGGAGGAACCCGGCTTACCGGAGGCGCCTATGACAAAGGCTGGTTCTACGCCGCCACGGTCTTCGGTGACTGCTCGCCAAACATGCGCGTTGCCCAGGAAGAAATCTTCGGCCCGGTCGTCTCTGTGATTCCGATCGGCAGCCTGAGCGAGGCCATCGAAGTTGCGAACGGGGTGCGATACGGTCTTTCCGCTTCGATTTACACGCGAGACGTGAACCGCGCTTTCCAGGCGACACGCGACCTATACACCGGAATCGTCTACGTTAACGCGCCCACGATTGGGGCAGAAACCCATCTGCCTTTTGGCGGCACCAAGCAGACCGGCAATGGCCACCGCGAAGCCGCCATTGCCGCCATTGATTTCTTCACCGAATGGAAGAGCGTCTACATCGATTATTCCGACAAGCTCCAGCGCGCCCAAATCGACAACGCTTGAACTGACCCGGAGGGCAGTTTCTGCCAGTATGCGCGTCGACATGTGCGCGTTGACCGACCTTGACACACTTTCTACAATAGATATAGCGGTTTCAAGCACCCGGAGCATGGTGCTGCCATGAGAACGGCCGCGCTACAGGAACGGCGTAACCGCCAGATTCTGGCGGACATTGTGCGCACGTACATTGAGACGGGCGAACCGGTGTCTTCGCGCGCCATCTCCAGGGGCTTCGAGGAAAGTTTGAGCACGGCCACCATTCGCAACGTCATGGCCGACCTCGAGGACGGCGGCTTTCTTTACCAGCCGCATACTTCGGCGGGGCGGGTGCCAACGGCGGCGGCCTACCGTTTTTTTGCCCAGGAGATTGCTTCGCAGGCGACGATCAGCGTGACGGACCGCGAATGGATTCAGCGCGAAATGGGCGGCGCAAAAACCGCGGCGGAAATTACCGAGCGCGCCGGCCACGTGCTTGCGGAAGTATCGAACGGGCTGGGGATTGTCGTTTCCCCTCCGCTCAGCAAGACGGTTCTGGAGCACGCGCGCATGTGGCTGCTTCCCGATGGGCGCGTGGTCGTTGTGCTGATTTCCCCGGGGGGCAAAACTCGGGACAAGATTTTGCTGCCAAGCCGCCACTTCACGCAGGCCGAACTCGACGCGACCGCCGAGTTCCTGAATCGCCACTATTCGGGCTGGACCCTCGAGACGATTCGCGCGGACTTGCTGCAAAAATTGGCGGCCGAGCGCGAGCGTTACGAGGGAATCGCGCAGAACGCGCTTTCCTTGTGTGACCCTGGCGTTCTCGACGACGAGTCGGCCTCGCAAGTTCACGTCGAAGGGACCGCGCAGATCGTCGGGACCGTGGATTTTGCCGACCAGGCGCAGCTCCGCGATCTTCTCGCGGCGATCGAGGAGAAACACCGCTTGGTGACGCTTTTGAACGCCTGCATCGAAGCGCCCGAGCCCGTGCACGTGCTGATCGGCGTCAAGGAGATTTCGCA